>Ga0070737_10004599_pt1 | contig 13735 bp, 11 predicted proteins | sample Coa_R1_10_FD_66438 | JGI IMG/M metagenome (GOLD analysis project Ga0070737, IMG submission 66438) | Surface soil microbial communities from Centralia Pennsylvania, which are recovering from an underground coalmine fire - Coalmine... | ecosystem: Environmental > Terrestrial > Soil > Unclassified... | reverse complement strand
AGGCAGCGGCGGCGCAGCGCGTCGTGCAGTTCCCTGGTCCGGTTGGAGGTCAGGATCACGACCGGCCTGGAGTCCGCCGTGACCGTGCCCAGCTCCGGAATGCTGATCTGGAAGTCGGAGAGCATCTCCAGCAGGAACGCCTCGAACTCGTCGTCGGCCCGGTCGATCTCGTCGATCAGCAGGACGGCCCGGTCGCCCGCCCGCACCGCCTCCAGCAGCGGCCGTTCCAGCAGGAACTTCGGCCCGAACAGCTGGTCCACGGACCGTTCGTCGGTAGCCTCCGCCGCCGACAGCGCCCGGATCTGCAGCATCTGCCGGGCGTAGTCCCACTCGTACAGCGCCTGGCTGGTCGTGATGCCCTCGTAGCACTGCAGCCGGATGAGCCTGCGGCCGAACACCGCCGCGAGCACCTTCGCGACCTCCGTCTTGCCCACGCCGACCTCGCCCTCGAGCAACAGCGGCCTGCGCAGCGTCAGCGCGACCAGCACGCTGGTCGCCAGCCCGCGGTCGGCGAGATAGCCGGCCGCCCGCAGGTGACGGGTCAGCTCGGTGACGGTCCCCGGGTATTCCACCGGGCGGACGTCCGTCAAGGCTGGCTGGGCTCTGGCTGGCTGTGCCCGGCCTGACCGCGCCTGGGCTGGTCGCGGCTGGGCGGCTCGCCGGCAGCTGGCCGGGCGGGACCCAGGACGAGGTCACGCAGGCTCCCCGCCGGGCTGAGCTTGCCCTCGCCTTCCAGCCGGGCCCGCCAGGCCGCGCTGCGGTCCGTCTCGTCCGCGCCGGCGTAGTCGTCGAAGCCGACCCCGGCGTCCACCATCTTTTTGCAGGGCGAGCCGGCGCTGGCGTCGAGATCGGCCACGGTCTGCCCCTCGCGGCGCCACACGTCCCGGAGTACCTCCAGCGCCTCGGCGCGTCCTGCGCTCATGACGATCCCTCCTGCCGCCGGTCGGGCTCACCCGTGACCCTAACCCCGGGGACGGGTGCGGACGAGCTGGGATTAAGGCATCTCTTAATCTGGCCAGCCAGATTCGGGGCCGGCCGGTCAGGCACCGTGGATGCGGCCCTCGGTGCCGGTGAGCGGGGCGCCGCTGCCGCCCCAGCGCAGCTGGATCAGCTCGGCGGCGATCGACACCGCGGTCTCCTCCGGGGTGCGGGCGCCGAGGTCCAGGCCGATCGGCGAGCGCAGCCGGGCCAGTTCGCCGTCGGTCAGCCCGGCCGCGTGCAGCCGCGTCATCCGGTCGTCGTGGGTGCGCCGGCTGCCCATCGCGCCGATGTAGGCGGCGGGCTTGCGCAGCGCCACCTCCAGCACCGGCACGTCGAATTTGGGATCGTGGGTAAGCACGCAGACCACCGACCGGCTGTCGGTCTCGACCGTCTCCAGGTAGCGGTGCGGCCAGTCCACCACGACTTCGTCGGCGTCCGGGAACCGGGCCCGGGTGGCGAACAGCCCGCGGGCGTCGCACACGGTCACCCGGTAGCCGAGGAACTTGCCCACTCTGGCCACGGCCGCGGCGAAGTCGATCGCGCCGAACACCAGCATCCGGGGCGGCGGCGCGAACGAGTTGACGAACACGCTCAGCTCGCCGCCGAGCCGCTCGCCGTGCGCGCCGTAGCGGCGGATCCCGGTCAGGCCCTGGGCCAGCAGGCCGCGGGCGTCGTCGTCCACGGCGGCGTCCAGCCGCTCGCCCGACCCGAGGCTGCCCGTGGGGCCTGCCCCGGCGGCGCGGTCGCCCCAGATGACCCGGCGCGCCCCGATCCGGCCCGGTCCGGAGATCACGCTGGTCACCGCGACCGGGTCGCCCCGGTCCACGGCGGCGGCCAGCTCACCCAGCTCGGGGAACCGCTCCCGGTTCACCGGCTCGACGAACACGTCGAGAATCCCGCCGCAGGTCAGCCCGACCGCGAACGCGTCGTCGTCGCTCACCCCGTAGGTCTCGAGCACCGGCTCGCCGGTCTCGGCGACCTGCCGGGCCAGCTCGTAGACCGCGCCTTCCACGCAGCCGCCGGAGATGCTGCCGGTCACCGTGCCGTCCGCCGCGACCGCCAGCGCGGCGCCGGCGTCCCGCGGCGCGCTGCGGTAGGTACGGACCAGGGTCGCCAGGCCGAACGTCTCGCCGGTCTCCCACCACTTCGCGACCTGGCTCAGGATGTCGCGCATACGCCCAGGTTAAGCGGGCCACCGGCGCAAGGCGAGCCGGGGTTAAGCCATCTCTTCATCCCACGGCCCGCGATCCGGCCCGACGGGGCCGGGCGGGCGGGGCCGGGCCGGTAGCCTGTGGCCGTGCAGGCACACGTAGCCGGCGTGCTGCTGGCCGCCGGCGGGGGATCCCGGCTGGGGCAGCCCAAGGCCCTGGTCCAGATCGCCGGGCGCACGCTGGCCGATCGCGGTGCCGCCCTGCTGCGAGCCGGCGGCGCGGCCCCCGTCGTGGTGGTGACCGGCGCGGCTGACGTGCCGGTGCCCGGTGCGCTGGTGGTGCGCAACCAGGACTGGTCCACCGGCATGGGCTCGTCGCTGGCCACCGGGCTGGCCGCGCTGCCGCCAGCTGCGGCGGCGGTCGTGATCGCCCTGGCCGACCAGCCGCTGGTCGGCCCGGAAGCGGTCCGCAGGCTCATCGCCGCCCACACCGGCGGGGCCGGCGTGGCGGTGGCGGCCTACGACGGCCAGCCCCGCAACCCGGTGCTCATCGCCCGGGCGCACTGGCCCGAAGTGATCGCCGCCGGAGCCGGCCGCGACGTCGGGGCCCGGCCGTTCCTGCGCCGCCGCCCCGGCCTCGTCACCCTGGTCGAATGCGGGGACACCGGCCGCATGGACGACATCGACACGCCAGCCGACCTGGACCGGATCACCCGGCTGGTCGAGGAACGCGACCGCGCGGCCGACCCCGGCCACCACCCGGAAGCCTGAGTCCGGGCCATCAGGCTGCGGTCGCGGCCAGCGCGGCCCGGCGGGCCTCGGCCCGGTCGGCGGCGGCCTCCCGGATCAGCCGGATGGCGATGCGCCCGATCGCGCCCTCGATCTGGGCGGTCTGCTCGGGGCTGGCCTCGTGCGCGGCCAGCCAGCCGGACAGTTCGCCCATCAGCCAGGCCCGCCACGCGGACTCGATCTTGTCCATCTCGGCCTGGCCGCGCGGGGTGAGCCGGAGCACATCGTCGTCCTCGCCGTCCCGGGTGAGCCAGCCGCCTGCCGCGAGTTCGTTGTAGAACGGCCGCAGCACGCCGGGCGGCACGCCGATCCGCTCCTCCGCGTGGCTCTCCCGGCCTGGGGCACCGAACGCCTGCTCGTGCAGGTGGATCCCCATCATGCCCCAGGCGGCGGCGATGTCGAGCACCGTGCCGGAGGCGGTCAGGATGCCGGTCAGCGCGGTCTGCCGGTTCCGGCGCATGATCGCCCCGACCACGCTGGCCAGCTGGGTCTCGCTGTCGCTGCTCTCCGGCATGGCGAACCCGTCGCCGGCCCCGCTCACCCGGGCCACGCCGCGCATGGTGACCTGGGGGAGGATCAGCGCGAGCAGGAAGCCGGCCACGGCGATCGGCACCGCGAACAGGAAGACGTGGTCCAGCGACTGGGCGTAGGCGGCGATGACCGGGGCCCGGGCGGTCACCGGGATCCTGCGCACCAGCTCGGGACTGGCTACGTCGGCCGGCGGCACGTGGGCGGTGGTCAGCGCCGTGCCCAGCCGGCCCTTCAGCCCGTTGGAGAAGATGCTGCCCATGATCGACGCGCCGAACGAGCCGCCCAGCGTACGGAAGAACGTCACCCCCGAGGTGGCCGTGCCGAGGTCGGAGTAGTCCACGGTGTTCTGCACGACCAGCGTCAGGATCTGCATGATCAGCCCGATGCCGGCCCCCAGCACCAGCAGGAACAGCGTCTCGGTCCAGAAGCTGGAGTGCGCGTTCATCCGGGACAGCAGGTACAGGCCGAGCGCGGTGACCGCCGTCCCGGCGATCGGGAACAGCCGGTACCGGCCGGTCCTGCTCACGAACGTCCCGCTGCCCAGCGCGGTGGCCAGCAGGCCCAGCACCATCGGCAGCATGCGCAGCCCGGACGTGGTGGCCGACACCCCGTTGACGTACTGCAGGAAGGTGGGCAGGAACGTGATCGAGCCGATCATCGCGAAGCCCACGATGAAGCTGAGCACCGAGGCCACGCTGAACACCCGGCTGCGGAACAACCGCATCGGCAGGATCGGCTCGGCCGCCCGCAGTTCCACGAACACGAAGACGGCCAGCGCCACGACCGAGCCCGCGAACAGGGCGATGATCGTGGCCGAGCCCCAGGCGTACTGGGTGCCGCCCCAGGACGTGGCCAGGGTGAGCCCGGTGGCACCGAGCGCCACGAACAGGCAGCCCAGATAGTCGATCCGCGGCTTGCTGTCCGAGCGCACCTGCGGGATGGTCCTGGCGGCCATCGCGATGACGACCACCGCGATCGGCACGTTCACGTAGAACACCCAGCGCCAGGACAGGTCGTCGGTGAACACCCCGCCCAGCAACGGCCCGATCACCGTGGTCACGCCAAAGACCGCGCCCAGCGCGCCCTGGTACTGCCCGCGCAGCCGCAGCGGGATCACGTCCGCGATCAGCGCGGTGGAGGTGACGGTGAGCGCGCCGCCGCCGATCCCCTGGATCGCCCGGAAGGTGATCAGCAGCACCATACTGTTGGCCAGCCCGCAGAAGAACGACCCGACGATGAAGATCAGCACGCCGAGCTGGAAGACCCGCTTGCGCCCGAACAGGTCGCCGAACTTCCCGGCCAGCACGGTCGACACCGTCTCGGCCAGCATGTAGGCGGTGACCACCCAGCTCTGGTGCCCGGCCCCGCCGAGGTCGCCGACGATGGTCGGCAGCGCGGTGGACACGATCGTCTGGTCCAGCGCGGACAGCAGCATGCCCAGCATGATCGTGGTGAACACCACGTTCATCTGGGCCCGGGACAGCTCCAGCCCCTGCCGCGCCGGTGCCGGGCCGGTCCCGGGGACCGCGACCTGACTCATGTGTCCTCCTCGCGCGCCGGGCGCCGGGGGTGATCTTCCACTGCCGGGGGGTATGCCCCGCCGGTGCGTTCGCGAAAATCCCACCGTAGGAGGTGCGGCTCAGTTGACCCACCCGCCACACCCGGCGGGTTCCGCCGGGGCGCGGACCGGCCCGGCGTAGGCTCGCGGCATGTCTCCGCAGATCGCCACCAGCACCACCGTGGACCGGGATGCGCTGCTCGACTTCGCCCGCCCCCGGCACCACGCCATCCTCCTCACCACCCGCGCCGACGGCACCCCGCAGGCCTCCCCGGTCAGCTGCGGCGTGGACCCGGCCGGCCGGATCGTGGTGTCCACCTACCCCGAGCGGGCCAAGACGGCGAACGCCCGCCGCACCGGCACCGCCAGCGTGGTCATCCTGTCCGACGACTTCAACGGGCCCTGGGTCCAGATCGACGGTGATGCCGAGGTGCTGGACATGCCGGCGGCCGAGGACGCCCTGGTCGAATACTTCCGCAGCATCTCCGGCGAGCACCCGGACTGGGCGGAGTACCGCGAAGCCATGCGCCGCCAGGGCAAGTCGCTGATCCGCGTCACCCCCACCCGCTGGAGCCCCGTCGCCACCGGCGGCTTCCCGGCCCGTCTCAGTGCCTAGCTCCGGCCGTTTCCAGCTCCGCCTGTGTCTGGCTTCAGCAGGGCCGAGAGCAGCAGACCGGCGGGCGGCCGGTCCACCCACCAGTGGCCGGGCGCTGCCCCAGGTCAGCGGATGGCGGCCCAGGCCAGGGTGAGCGCCCAGGCGTCCTCGAGGACGGCGCCGGGGAGGTCGTCACCGAACCAGCTTGCCGCGAGCTGCCGCCAGCGGGTGCCCAGCCACATTGTGCTCACCGCGGCCCCCACCGCGGCTGCTACGGCGGCGGCCGCTGGGCCCGGCTGGGTTCCGCTGGCTTCTGACGGGCTGGCGTCCACACCGCCCGGTGCGGAACGATCTGGCCCGGACCGGCGGATGACGATGAACCCCACGCCGGCTGCCGCGGCGAGCCGGGAGACCAGCCCGGGTGGCGCCGTCCGGCTCGGGGCCTGCGGCAGCTTGTCCGCCACCAGTTCACCCGCCGCACCCGCGCTCATCAGCGCCTGGACCCAGCCGTGCCGCAGCGTCGCATCCGGTTGCCCGGTGGCCGTCCCCGGCGTGTCCAGTGCGAGTACAGCCAGCCCGGTGAACGACCGGGCCCCGGTGGCCGCACCCGCCAGGGCGGCCCGGACGACAGCGTTCTGCGTGTCCATGGCGGGCTTCTTACCCACCCGGCCTGCTCCAATCCGGCCGGCTGAGCTGAATTCAGGCTGTACCCGGTTCAAGAGGTGCCGGATCAGGAGGTGGTGACGGTAACGGCCTGGCGGGTTACCTCGGCCGGGCCGCCGGACCGGCTGGCCTGGCGCTGGAAGAAGGCTCCGTTGCCCCGGGCGAGCAGCGCCTTGACCAGCCCGGTCACGGTGGCGTGGTCCCCGCTGTCCGCCAGTGCGTCCCGCACGTGCTCGAGCAGGGTGCCCACCACCGCCGCCGCGTCTTCCGGCTGGCCGGTCAGCGGGTTGATCAGCTGGCCGTCGAGCCCGGACCGGCTGGCCCGCCAGCTGGCCAGCCGCAGCAGCTCGATCCGCGGCCGGAGCGGGTGCTCCCCGCGGCGCCAGGCCCGCGCCGCCGTTTCCACCAGGGCCCGGGCCAGCCCGGCGATCGCCACCGCGTCGTCCGCGTGCAGGCAGACGTCGGCGACCCGGATCTCGATCGTCGGGTAGCGCTGGGACAGCCGGGCGTCGAAGTAGACCATCCCGGTGTCCAGCAGCGTGCCGGTCGCCACCATCTGCCGCACCGTGTCGTCGTAGGCGTCCGCCGTCCCGAACCACTCGGTGGGCCCGGTGCTGGGCCAGCGGCCCCAGGCCTGGTAGCGGTAGCTGGCGTACCTGCTGTCCCGGCCCTGCCAGAACGGGGAGTTGGCGCTCAGCGCCAGCAGCGGGGCCAGCCACGGCTGGATGCGGTCGAGCACCGCGACCCCCTCGTCCGGCGAACTGATCTCCACGTGCACGTGGTAGCCGCAGGTGAGCTGGTCGAGGACGGTGAGCCCGAAGGCCTCGGCCATCTCCTGGTAGCGCGGCTTGGGCATCAGCTCCGGATCGACGGCGACCGGAGAGGTGGCCAGGGCGGCCACCGTGACCCCGGCCCGTCCGGCCGCGTCCGCGGCGGCACGGCGGCAGCGGCGCACTTCCCCGCTGAGCTCGCTGAGCGTGCGGAACGGCTCGGTGTTGGTCTCCACCTGCTGAAGCTGGAGTTCGGCCTCCAGTTTTTCGGCTTTTTCGGCCCCGGCCGCGGGCCCCGGCTCCGCCGCGGCCCGCAGGACGCTCCCGGCTACCGCCTCCGGCCGCCCGGTGTCCGGGTCGACCAGCAGCAGCTCTTCCTCTACACCCACCTGGCGCTGTGCTGGCATCGCCGGTGCTGGCGTTGGCTGTGTTGACATCGCAAGCCAGCCTGCCCACCGTCACGCATCTCACACCCCGTGCGCCTCATCAGCGTGGCCCGGCGGCCTCCCGGGCCACGCGCGTGGCTACGCTGAAAGCGGGCCGGGACAGCCGGGCGGTACGCACGCGAGGGGTGTTGACGCTGGAGGGTTCAGCCGGAGAGGTCCGGGTCCTGCTGCTGGAGAACATCCATCCCGACGCCACGTCGCGCCTGGCCAAAAGCGGCTACCAGGTCGAGACCCGGGCGGGGGCACTGACCGAGGACGAGCTGATCGAGGCGGTCCGCGGTGTGCACGTGCTGGGCATCAGGTCCGGCACCCAGGTCACCGAGCGGGTCCTGGCCAGCGCCCCGGAACTGCTCACCGTGGGCGCGTTCTGCATCGGGGTCAACCAGATCGACCTGGCCGCCGCCTCTTGCCGGGGGATCGCGGTGTTCAACGCCCCCTTCTCCAACACGCGCAGCGTGGTCGAGCTGGCGCTGGCCGAAATCATCGCGCTGACCCGGCGGCTCACCGACAAGAACGCCCAGATGCACCGGGGGGTCTGGGACAAGTCGGCCGCGGGCAGCCACGAGGTGCGCGGGCGGCGGCTGGGCATCGTCGGCTACGGCAACATCGGCGGTCAGCTCTCGGTGCTGGCCGAGAACCTGGGCCTGAGCGTGTACTTCTACGACACCGCGGACAAGCTGGCCCTGGGCAACGCCCGGCGCTGCGGCACCCTGCAGGAACTGCTGGAAATCGCCGACGTGGTGACTCTGCACGTGGACGGCAGGCCCGGTAACAGCGGCCTGTTCGGCGAGGCCGAGTTCGCGGCGATGCGGCCGGGCAGCCTGTTCCTCAACCTGTCCCGCGGCTTCGTGGTGGACCACGAAGCGCTGCGCCGCCACATCGAGTCCGGGCACCTGGCCGGGGCGGCGGTCGACGTGTTCCCCACCGAACCCCGGTCCCGCGGCGAGGAGTTCTCCTCCGGTCTGCGCGGCCTGCCCAACGTCATCCTCACCCCGCACGTGGGCGGGTCCACCGAGGAGGCCCAGCAGGACATCGGCCAGTTCGTGGCCGGGAAACTGCACGACTACCTGGCCTCGGGGACCACCTCGCTCAGCGTCAACCTGCCCCCGGTCGCCCTGCCCCGCACGCCGGGCACACACCGGCTCATCCACCTGCACCGCAACGTCCCCGGCGTGCTCGCCAGCATCAACCGGCTGCTCGCCGAGCACGGCAGCAACATCGAGGGCCAGCTACTGGGCACCCGGGACGACCTCGGTTACGTCCTCACCGACGTGGCCGCCGCCGACGCCGGCGACATCCTGGCCAGCCTCCGCGCCCTCGACGTCACCGTCCGCGTCCGCACCGCGGGCTGACCGGACCAGCCGCGCGGCGGCGGCCAGTCGCGAGTGACGGTCAGTTCTCAGGCGGGCAGCTCCAGCGGCGTGAGCGGTGGGTTCCCCGGCGGCGCGATAAGCCCGCCGGAACTGCCGGTCGCTCACCGGCCACCGCTCACCGTGTGATCCCTCCACGATCCAGTCACCAGGGTGGGCGATTCCCCGACCCTCCAGCGTGCGCAGGACCAGCGTTTCGCCCACCCGCCAGGCGCGGAACGTGCCGGTGCGGCGCCAGTGGTTACCGTGCAGGGGTTCGTGGCTGGCGCGGAACTGCGCGTCCTGCACGGTTCGCTCCTGGCCTGCGTCGTCGAGGACGCGCCAGTCGCCTGGCTCACCAGCCAGCAAAGCCCCGTGCCGTCCTGCCCAGGGCCATCTGACCTGCAGTTGTGAGGCCCGTACCGTGCCAATACGTTCGAAGCTGGCTGCTTCCGGTGGCCCACCCCGAGGAATGACCGGCACAAATCCAACGTCCTCGAGCCGGGCCAGTTGCGACTCCAGTTCCCCGATCGACCGCTGCTGATCCGCGGCGGAAAGCTTCTCCCAGGGCACTACGCGCCAGTTGATCAGGGCGCTGGAACTGGGCCCGTCTGCTGACCAGCCGTAGTCCAAACGCCGGGTGGCCCACCGGACATGCTCCTGACGGGCAATTTCTTCCAGGTCATGCCGGGTCAGCTCGATGACGCTACCCGGCGGGACGGCCCGGGCTGGGATCCACCGTCGTCCCCGGTCCACCACCTTGGCCATGATCGAGCTGAGCTGGAGGACGTTGTCCTGCCGGTAGAAACCGTCCAGCTCCTCCCAGGGAACGCGGGCTACCGCCCGCGGGTCGCCGGTCTGGGCTGGATACTGCAGGCGGAAGCATTCGTGCCAGTGGCGCGCTACCCTGGTCCAGATGTCCTCGGGCACTTCGCCGTTAACCAGCAGCGCGGACCGAAAGGGCTGCAAACGGTCGAAGATTACTTCGGCCGTCGTAGCTCCTGTCTGGGCCAGCGCGAACACCGGTACGCTCGGGTGAAGCCGGGCGACCCGGCCGGCTTCGTGCGCGGCGGGTTCGGACGTGGTTTCGGCGATGAGGACCGCAGTGCCGGCCCGCTCAGCCGGTTTCATCCGGTCCAGCTCACCGAGCAACCGGTCCTTCCAATTGCCCGTGGCCGTGAGTTCGACCGGGAGAACCCGGGCCAACGAGGGGGGAGCGGTGGCCAGATACTCGCGCCGCAGATCCGCGGCTCGCCGGTCCAGCAGCAGGATTCGCCGCAGTGACGCCGGTGTCCCGGTGTTCCGGCCGTTCCGTTCCGTCTTCTGGCCCGCGCCTGAGCTGTCTGGCCAGCCGCGGTGGCTTGGGCGAGTTCAGCCTGTTCCCAGAGCTGGCGGGCTAGTTCCAGCGTGATGGCCAGGGCCAGGGTGCTGTCGCCACACAGCAGCACCTGCCGGGTGCCAAGAGCCAGGATCTGGCCGGCCACCGCCAGCGCGGTGGCCTCCTGCACGCTGAGCGCATCCTCGAACCACCGGCTGGACGTGCCTCGCCGCCAGCTCCGCCAGTAGTTGGCGTGCCGGGGATCATCGATACGGGCGACGAGATGGGGTGGCCGTTCAGGATGGGGCAGGTGGCTCTCGAGAACCTCCCTGGCCGCCGCCAGCACGGCTTCGTTGCCCGGCACATCCTGGTGCAGGGCGTACAGCGACTTCAGCGTGCAGCCACGCCAGCCGACCAGAACAGGCAGGAGTATCCGCGCCGACGCAGGGTCGCCGATCAGCACTCGCACCCCGGTATTCCGGACCTCTTCCAGGAGCGGATGGCCGCTGTCCGGTTCGACCACCACGATCCGGCTAAGGCGTTCCTGCTCAACCAGCCGTTGCAGCAGCGGCATGGTCAGGCTGTCGAGACCAGTAAGCACTGTCACATCGCGCACGAACCGGCTCCGCAGCCGCCCCCACGGCTGACGCCACAGCGCCGCTCCCGCGGCCAAGGCGCCGACCAGAGTCGCCAGCAGGCAAACCGTCTGCCCCAGCTGGAGAGCCAGCGGGGGCTGACCGGGGCAGGCGCCCGTCTGGTAGGCCGACGTCGGGTTGCCCACGTACAGGCCCAGCACCCAGTCGACGACGGCGGTCCGGCTCTGCCCACCCCGGCAGGGTGCCAGCGCGGCAGCGGACAGCACGGCCCCGATGATCACCATGACCACGACAGTGGTCAGCCCTACAGTCCGCGGCACCTGCCGGCGCGGCCGCCGGTAAACGAACAGTGCGGCCAGCCATACCACCACGACGGCCGCCATCGTCAGGTCGTTCCCCGGCCGCAGCGAAACCCGCCACCAGGTGCTGTCGCGGTAGAGCCACCGGGGGTCGTGCGCGCTGAACCAGGCCCCCCAGGCCAGGTACGCCACAACCACCGAGCCCGCCAAGGCGAACGGCACCCACAGGACACGCCGGTGACCGCGGGCCCAAGCCACCGGGACCCGCCACCACACTGCTCCGGCCGGGCTGCTCATGACTGAAGACAGATCTCTGGTCATCCTGGCCCACGGCTTACAGACAGAATCCGGGGGAACGGCCTCATCCCTCCGACGCCGTCAGCCTACTCATCAGCTCGCCGCGCCCTCAAGCGAGCGGTGTCCATCGGGCGATGAGAGGGCGGCGCTGGTCTTCCCAGTCTGGTCCGGTTGTCTCTTGGTGCCACTGGGGGCGTGGTCCGGTAGTTCGGCCCGTACCGCCCTAGACGGGAGGCGGACCGTCGGCGGTATCCCGGCAGGCGGGATTACGTCAGCATAAACTCCGTCGTGCCCTTGTGTTTGCGCACGTCGGTCGCCAGCGGAGATTCGGCGCCCTTTATTTCCGAAAGATCACTGAGGTTGAAGAGACAGCAGGTGTTAGTGCTGAGCCCGGAGTGGAGCTTGCGGTGGCCATACCTTCTGCGAGTGCGCCGAACGTGGGCTGACAACGGGAAGCGCCTGTCCTAGCCTGGGTAGGAACAAAGCGATAGCTCCCCACAAGGGAAGGAAATGCCGTGGAAGAAGTCCGCGCGCCCGCTCCGTGCGACGAAACCAGTGCCCCGGTGCTCGACCTGCGCACTGTGCCGCTGGAGCAGCTTGCCACCGGCGACTACGCACACCGTATCGCCGACAGTATCCAGCGGGGCATGGCGGATCCATCGCGGATCAAGGTCGCAAGGTTCAACTCTTCCATCTGAACTTCGGTGCAATACCGTGCTGGCACCGATCTCGTCCTACGTACTGAAGGTTCACAGTCGCTGTGACTTAGCATGCGATCACTGTTACGTCTATGAGCACGCCGACCAAAGCTGGCAGCGCAAACCCCGGGCCATCTCGCCCCGGACCGTAGCCGCGGCGGCCAGCCGGATAGCCGAGCACGCCGAGCACGCCGGGACGCACGGGCTGAAAGAAATATCCGTCGTCTTGCACGGTGGCGAGCCGCTACTGCTGGGCCAGGCTCCCATGCGCGTCTTGCTCGATACGCTGACCTCGCGCATCGCCGGGGTTACGGCCCTCGACCTGCGTATCCACACCAACGGGGTGCTCCTGGACGAAGAATGGTGTGATCTTTTCCGCGAGTATTCGGTCTCGGTCGGGATCTCGCTCGACGGCGATCGGGCCGCGAACGACCGGCACCGCAGATACGCCGACGGCCGCAGCAGCCACCCTCGGGTTATGAGAGCGCTTGAACTGCTCCGGCGCCCGGCGTACCGGCCGCTCTACGCCGGGATCCTGTGTACGATCGACATTGCCAACGACCCGCTTGTGGTGTACGAGGCGCTGATCGCGCAATCGCCGCCACGGATCGACTTGCTTCTCCCGCACGCCACCTGGGAGCATCCGCCGCCGCGCAACACCGCGACCAGCTACGCGGACTGGCTGCTGCGTATCTACGATCGCTGGACCCGGGACGGCCGCCGGACGCCCATCCGGCTGTTTGACTCCCTGCTCTCGGCCGCCGGCGGCGGCCCGAGCTTCACCGAGGCACTTGGTACCGACCCGGTGGATCTGCTCGTCATCGAGACCGACGGAAGCTGGGAGCAGCCAGACTCGATGAAGACCGCTTTCGACGGGGGACCTGCCACCGGCAAGCAGGTATTCCAGCACGCTGTCAACGATGTGACCCGCCATCCCGCCGTCGCTGACCGCCAAATTGGCCTGGCTGGATTGTGCGCCATCTGCCAGGCCTGCCCGATAGCGCAGATCTGTGGAGGGGGCCTCTACGCGCACCGATACCGCGAGGGAACCGGATTCCTCAACCCTTCGGTCTACTGCGCTGATCTGAAGAAACTGATCACCGAAGTCGTCGCTGTGGAGAAAGCCAGGGTACTTCCTGGCCCGGCTGCCACGATGCCGCTGCCGCCGGATCAGCCGGTGCACGAGCTCACCGACGAAATGCTCCACTGCCTCGCCGGGGGGCCCGGCGATCTGGCCGCGATGGACGTGCTGGCGGGACTGCGTCTTTCGCAGTCCCGCCTGCTGGTGGCGACGGTCGCCCAGAGCGGCTCCTGGCGTGATCCAGCCCTGCGTGCCGCGGCGAGGGAGGGCTGGACGCTGCTCTGCCAGCTGGACCAGGATCATCCTCAGGCGGTGCGCGATGTGTTCATGCATCCCTACACCTACGCGTGGGCGCTGCACTGCCTGAACCCGCCGGCCGGCGCCGACCTTGACCTAGATCGGGCCCACCTCGCCGGGCTGGCTGCGGCTGCGGCGTCGCGGGCCGGGGTTCCGGTGGACCTTCCGCTGCCGGCCCGGGACGGCTGGCTGCATCTACCCACGCTGGGAGCCTTGGCCGCTTCTGCCGGTAGGGGCCGAACCCAGGTGGTCTCCGTACGTGAGGGCCGACCGCCGGCAACCGTGGACCATCACGACTGGCGGCGGGTACTGCATCT
>Ga0070737_10004598_pt1 | contig 13737 bp, 13 predicted proteins | sample Coa_R1_10_FD_66438 | JGI IMG/M metagenome (GOLD analysis project Ga0070737, IMG submission 66438) | Surface soil microbial communities from Centralia Pennsylvania, which are recovering from an underground coalmine fire - Coalmine... | ecosystem: Environmental > Terrestrial > Soil > Unclassified... | reverse complement strand
CCCTACGACAGGTTCGCGGCATGCGTTCGCTACTGGGACACGGCCGCAACGGATCCGAAGACAGCCACAGATCCAGACTACACGGTCGGTCTCAAGATGGCCGTGACTGAGGATCGAGAGTACTACGTTCTCGACGTTGTCCGCATGCGCGGTACGCCGGGAGCCGTCGAGCGAACGATTCGGTCAATGGCCGAGTTCGACGGACCTGACGTTGAGATCTACATGGAGCAGGAGCCAGGCGCAAGCGGGAAGCAAGTCGTCTGGCACTACCTAACTGACGTCCTCGATGGCTGGACCTTCCGAGGAGATCCCGTGACCGGACCGAAAGAGTCACGGGCCAAACCGGTGTCCTCCCAGGCGGAGGCCGGAAACATCCGACTAGTCGAGGGTCCGTGGATCTCCGACTTCTTGGACGAAGCTGAGACGTGGCCAAAGAGCCAGCACAAGGACCAAGTTGACGCCTTGAGCGGAGCCTTCGCCAAGTTGCAGCGTTTTGTAGGTACCGCTGAGACAGGTCCACAACTGTGGACCTAGATAGGAGAGAGCTGAAATGCCTCGTGCAGTAGTCAACCCGATCACCGTTCCCGTCGGCGCAACCGTCGCCGTCACGGAAACGGTCGCAACGGCGACAGGAATCTCTGTCACGCCGGCAAGTGGCCGAATCGGTCGACTGACGTTCGTCGTTGTCAACACGACAGCGACGCACCCGGTCCACATCAAGGTCGACAAGGGTGCGACCTACCCGACAGGTCCGGACGTGGGTGGTCGTCAGATCACAATGACCGTGCCTGCATCCGGGACGGTTGCGTTCGAAGTCGAGTCGACCGTCAGTGGTCAGGCGACACAGCAAGTGTTCGTCACATTCACGCTGACAGTTGGGACGGTCTACCCGTCGGTCTACGTCCTCGAACACACGGTCACCGGCTAGCTTCCGCAGCACTGAGCTGAAAGGAGGCCTCGGTGCCGCTCGACAATGTGGGCGGTGTCAACCCGGGCAACTTCGGCGTCTCTCTGCTGCAATCGGTCGTTTACGACGAGCTCGCCAATCAGGAGAGAATCAAAAGAGCGTGGCTGGCCTACCAAGGTGAGTTCACGGAGTCGCTGAAGGTAACGCGGACACCGTCCACCGGTTTCCTCATCGACGACAACGTTCCGATCAACTTCGTCAAGGTGATCGTCAACGTCGGACACGCATACCTCTTCGGCAAGGGCGTCGAGTTTCAGGCCGGACGAGACGTCACTGTCCAGTCGACACGTGCAGTTGCTGAACCTGCCTCCGAGTCGACTGGACAGATGACGCCAGAGGAAGTCTACCTCACAGCTGTCTGGAAGCGAAACAGGAAGGCGCTGGCTCTTCAGAACCTCGCCATCAACGGTGGCATTTGCGGTACGGTCTTCGTCAAGATCGTTCCTCAACCGGCACCGAACCCACCGCGTCTCATCGTCCTCGATCCGCAGAACGTCTCAATGAGATGGGCTCCGGACGACATCGATCACATCACCGGCTACGCCATCCAGTACATGCTGGAGGATCCGGAGACGAATCGCCTCAAGCTGTACCGACAGCTCATCGAGGAGACAGAGACAGGGACGCAGTGGATCATCCAGAACCAGATCTCGAGGGAAGAGTCGAACCCGTCCTTCGCTGCCAACTTCTCGCAAGTGTGGCCAGCCGTCGTATGGGAGGACCTCGGACCGCCGGTTGTGTGGCCGTTCCCGTTCGCACCGATCGTGCACGCGCAGAACCTACCGATGCCAAACGTTGTGTGGGGCGAAGCAGACATCACGATCGATGTGATGAAGCTCAACGACACGGCCAACGCCATCATGAGCAACATCAACCGCATCATCCGACTTCACGCTCACCCGAAGACGTGGGTCGCGGGAATGTCGAAGCACCAGATGATGCGACTCGACATCGCACCCGACAACATCATCACGCTTCCGAACCCGGATGCGAAGTTGCAGAACCTCGAGATGACGTCGGACTTGCAGGCCGCACAGGATGCGTACAAACTCATCCGCAAGGCCATTCACGAGACGACGCAGATCCCTGAGATCGCGACGACATTCGTTCAGAGCATCACCAACCTCTCAGCGGTAGCCATGCACATCCTGTACGGTCCCCTTCTCGAGAAGACGCGAACTAAGCGTGAGACGTATGGGTACCTCCTGTGCGAGCTCAACCGGAGGCTTCTTGCCATCGCTCGCATTGGAACAGGCTACGAGACGCCGTGTGATTTGCGATGGCCGGAGTTGCTTCCTGCAACACCGCTGGTAGAGCGCCAGGTGTTCCAGATCGATTCGCAGTTCGGAGTTTCCAACGAGACGGTCCTCGAGAAGCTCGGGTACACACCCGTGGTGGAGGAGTCTCGAATGGCTGCGCAACAGAAGCAAGAGCTCGATCAGCAGATGTCCTTGGCGAAGGCTCAAGTCTCTGCTGGACTTGTTGTTCCCGGACAGACTGGCAGTTCGCAGGTGGGACCGCCCAAGAATTCCGGGAATAGCACGGTAACTGCCACGAGAACCACTGGAGGTCCTCGGAGCCTCTCTTGATTCGAGTGTCGGTCTACTATATAATCACAAGTAGTAGCTGCACTGGAGGTGCACAATGCGGGACGGGATCCCAACAGAGACGCAGACAACTGGCGGTGGGCAGCCACCTGTGAACGAACCTACTGGAGGTCCGCCTCCTGAGGGTGGTTCACCGACTCCACCGAGTACGCCTGCAGGAGAGCCAACGGGACAGGGTCCTCAGGTTTTCGACGCAGAGTACGTCCGTAGGCTGCGAGAGGAAGCTGCTCAGCACCGAGTGAAGGCTCGTGAGGCAGAAACCGCGAGAGACGAAGCCTTGGCCAAGGTCAAGGAGTACGAGGACGCGCAACTGTCCGTTCAAGAGCGACTCGAGAAGGCAGCGCAAGAGGCAACGGAAGCACGAACTGCAGCAGAAGCACGTGCAGCTGTAGCAGAGCGACAGGCTCGCGAGGCACAGACTCGTTACGAGGTTGGGTTGCAGGCGGTTGCGAAGGGGGTTGTTGACCCAGAGGTCGCATCGGATCTGGTTCTTCGTCGACTCGAGAGAGCCGATGACGGGACCGTCACGAGCGACATCGCACAGGTGCTCGACGCTGTGCTCGCGGAGAAGCCGTATCTCCTTTCCGGCAACGGCAACGGTGGTCCTATGCCACCGGCTCCATCCACGGGTCCGACGAATCCACCGGCAGGCGGGAGAACGTCCCCTCTGACGGCCGAAGACATCATGAGGATGTCTCCGGAGGAAGTCAGTCGGCGGTGGGAGGAGATCGAACCACTGCTACCAACGCTTCAACGGCGTTGACCTGAGAAAGGGGGTTCGAGGCAATGTCCTTGAACAACTTTATTCCCCAGATCTGGTCGTCGCGCCTGCTCCTCCAGCTGCACAAGTCTCTGGTGTTCGGCCAGCCTCTGGTCGTGAACCGAGACTACGAGGGGGAGATTCAGGCCGCAGGCGACACCGTGCGGATCACCTCGATCGGCCCGGTGACGGTCGGGAACTACTCCAAGAACACCACAATCGGGAACCCCGAGGTTCTCGACGACGCGCAGAGCGTGCTGCAGATCTCGCAGCAGAAGTTCTTCAACTTCCAGATCGACGACGTCGACCGCGCTCAGCAGCAGCCCAAGGTGATGGACGGTGCGATGGGAGAGGCTGCTTACGCTCTCGCTAACGTTGCCGACCAGTACATCGCTGGGCTGTACAAGACAGCCAGCACGACAACGACCAAGGGAACGGCAGCGGCACCTGTGCAACTAGCCGCGGCCACGTCAGGCACAGTCCAGGCAGCGTACGAGTTCCTCGTGACACTCGGCGTTCTTCTGGACCAGGTCAACGTGCCTTCGGACGGTCGTTGGGTCATCATCCCTCCGTGGTTCGAGGGACTCTTGCTCAAGGACAACCGATTCGTGGCCGGTTACGACCCGATCCAGACCGGATCGCGGTTGAACGGCGTCGTCGGGCAGGCTGCGGGCTTCGTCATCATGAAGTCGAACAACGTCGTCAAGGTCAACACAACAGGTCACACACACCACGGAACGTGGGCTGCGATGGCCGGTTCGAACATTGGCATCAGCTTCGCCAACCAGTTGGCCGAAGTTGAGGCCTACCGACCTCCGACGCGGTTCGCGGACGCGGTGAAGGGCCTGCACCTGTACGGTGCCGCGGTGGTGCGTCCGCAGGCGATCTGCACCGGGTACATCACCTACTGATCGGTCGGGGTGGGGCTGTTCTCTGCACTCCTCCTTTTCCGCAGCCCCACCCCGTCCGTCGTCCAACAAAGAAAGGAAGTGAACGATGGGAGCCAACCCGTCAGTCGAGGTTACATACAACGGAACGAAGCACTCGGTCTTCGCAACAGGACCGAACGCTCGACTCGTGCGAGTCACAGCGAACGGTTCAGGAACAACACCCGCGGAGATCGTCATCAAGCACGCCAGCACACCTGTCGGAACGGAGTTCACGACGAGTGACGGGGCTGCTTGGCGAAAGGACGATGGATCGTACGTCTGCACCACGCCCGGTCGTGGAGAGACGATCACGATTCCGACGGTCTAGCGGGACCGACCCAGACCTAACACGTACTAGATGTGTTAGGTCTGTGCCGAACCCGGGGGACACGATCGGATGCCCTAGGAGAAAATGATGGCCGTTCGTAGCACGATGGCGACACTCAACGCATATGTGAGGCGTCTCATCAGCGACCCCAAGAAGGGCACAACAGGTGCGACATCGCACTTCACGACACAAGAGGTTCAGGACCAGCTCGACATCAACCGCATGGACATCTCCGAGATGCGCTTGCTGCCGAAGGATGTCGTCACACCGATCAACAAGTACATCATCTGGAAGACATTCTACGCGCAGGTTGGGTTCTGGGAGTCGGATGCGCAGCTACAGGGAAACGACTGGCAAGTTCTCACGCCGACAAAGTCCGACTACCTCATCGGCATCTGGTCGTTCACAAGCGAGTCGCAGCTGCTACCGGTCTACGTCACGGGCAAGATCTACGACGTCTTCGGTGCAGCTGCAGACCTGTGCGAACAGTGGGCGATGAGTGTCGCGTTGTCATACGACATGATGACGGACATGATGCGGTTCCAGCGTAGCCAGATGCAGACGATGCTTCTCAAGATGGCTGATCGCTATCGTACGCAGCAGTCGATCGGAACGTTCGAGACCTACCGTCACGACAGCACCGGTTCGGGGATCTACCGACGCTACTACTACGCCAACGATCCGTCTTTGGGTACGTTCTAAGGGGATTTCGTGCTCGGTGCTGATATCGGTCCTGCGGAGTTGGCTGCGGGTCAAGCGAGCATCCAAGCGGCTATCATGACGGAGACGTGCACGCTACGCAAGCCTACGCGTGTGAACGACGGTTCTGGTGGGTCGACGATCGTGTGGGTTGAGACGACGACAGTTCCGTGCTACGTCGGACAGCAGTACTACTCTGCGTTCTCGAAGGTGTACGGCGAGAGAATGACGACGACAGAGCCGTTCCGATTCGTTCTCCCGATCGAGTACGTTCCCGCGAGGACAGACCAGATTCTCTACCGGACAAACACGTACTCCGTTCTCGGTGTTCTCGCTCCTCGGACGTACGATACGGCAACGGTCGTCATTGCGCGGAGGTTCGAGTAATGCCAATGAGGTCTGGTCTCGGAAAGTTCGCGGCTGGTCTTCCGGAAGCTGCTCGCGAAAGTGCACGTCGAGTGGCCGAGGAGACGGCCTTGCTAGCCAAGGCCTTCGCGCCAGTCTTGACGGGCTCCCTTGAGTCGACGATTCAGGTTGAGCAAGGTCGCTCGCCTGCGGGACAGTTCACGAGCTCGTTTCTCGTCACGGCCGGTGGACCGACCGAGCTAACGACGGCCACGAAGACATGGAGCACAGGTCACGGGGCTGCACCTCCCGGACGCACAATCTTCCACACAGTCTTCTACGCAGCCTACCAGGAGTTCGGAACGCGCTGGAACGTTCCGGTCCCGTACATGAAGGAAGCCGCGGAAGCCGTCTACCCTTCGATCGAGATCATCGCACGATCCGAGATCGACAAGCTCGCGGCGGTGTGCAGTGTCTAGCGGCACCCTGTACGAGGTTGGAATCGACGAGTGGATCTACTCGACGCTCGCCGCGGACACGACGATCAAGAGTATCTGCGGAACACCGACACCGCGAATCTACTCCGACGTTGCACCGCAAACGTCTTCCTGGCCCGCCATTGTCTTTCGCGAGCTGAGCGGCAAGGACACTCTCGGTGCGGGTGCCGGTCGAATCATGGGAACGGCTTCCTATCGCGTCATCGCCATCGACCAGACGGAGTCTCTGTCCGCGAACGTCAAGACTCTTGCACAGAGAGTCGACGCGCTTCTGTGCACCGCGACAACACCCACGTGGCAGCCGAAAGTCGTGGGCGGGGTGACCATTCTGGGTTGCTATCGAACTGCCGAAATCGGCGGTATCGAAGAAGCCTGGAACACCGTCTTCCGGCGACTTGGAGGGCTGTATACGATCCTGACCAACTAAGGTCACGACCTAGAAGGAGGTGAAGTGGGGTATCCGCGCGGTCTTCCGCAGACCGAAGAGAGCAAACAACGAAGACGAGAGAGTGCTTTACGACGGTACTCGAGACTGTCTGTAGAGGAGCGACGACAACTGAGTCGTGTGTGGACAGATGACAGTCGAGCTCGATTCTCGGAGCGAATGCGAGAGCTCTCCACGACACCAACTTGGCGATCAGCCGTTTCTCGTGGTGTCTCCGAATATCTCCGCGGTCTCTCTCCGGAGGAGCTTCAAGAGTGGATCGGACGAGCATGGGAGGCTCTCGGAACACGTCCGACGTGTCTCGAGGTCACCGTTGCAGCCGCTCTCTCCGAGTTCAAGGTTCCGTTCGCAACGCAAGTGTCGATCGGAAGATATCGCGTCGACTTCCTCGTCGATGAGACGCTCGTGATCGAGTGTGATGGTGCGTACTGGCACAGCTTGCCAGAAGATCGAGAGCACGACCGGGTGCGTGATGAGTGGCTCGTAGCTCGAGGCTACGTAGTCACTCGTCTCTCGGAGCAGCAAATCAAGACCGACTGTGCGTCTGCGGTCGCGCACGCACTAGATTCTAGGAGGTGATCCGCCATGGCGGAAAGGGCTAGCGTATTTGAAGGACTACAACTCGGAGTCGAAACGACGCCGGGTACACCACCGGCAGCTGGAGCGACGAAGAAGTTGACGTCACTCATCTTGACGGAGACGATCGACGCAACGACGACGACGTTCAAGACGAGTGGAGGCAAGTTCCCGGTCACGACGGCTCTCGGAGAGACATCGTGGACGGCGAAGGCAGACGGTCCGTTGACGTTCAACGAGTTTGCCTACATCTTGTCCTCAGCTGTGCAAGGGCACATCACGCCGACGGAGATCGGCACGACCGGTGCGTACACATGGACGTTCAAGCCGAACCAGTCCGCACCTGACACACTGGAGACGTACGAGATTCAGACCGGTTCGACGGTTCGAGCTCAGCAGGTCAACTACGCATCGTTCACGGATCTCGAGATCACAGTGACGAGAAAGGAAGCCAAGTTCACGGCTTCTCTCATCGGTCAGCGTTTGCAGGATGGCATCACGTTGACGGCCGCTCCGACGACGATTCCGATCGTTCCGATGACGCCGAACATGTGCACTGTCACGTGTGACACGACCGCTGCGGCCATCGGTACGACGAAGCTGACGAGACTCCTCAGCTTCAAGTTCACAATGAAGGGTCGCCTCGGTCCGCTGTGGGTCATCAACAAGACAAACCCGTCTTGGGCCGCAACGGTTGAGAAGGCTCCGACGACGGAGGTCACGCTCGAGCTCGAAGCCACAACGACCGGAATGGAGTTCCTGACTCGTCTGCGTACAGGGACGAAGCTGTTTCTCCGTCTGTCGTTCGTCGGTCCGGTCATCACAGGTGTGACGACGTACCTCTTCCAGCTGACACTGTGCTGCGAGGTGACGAAGTCCGGTGCGTTCGCAGACAAGACAGGTGTCTACGCTGTGCCGTTCACGTTGACGGTCATCGAGTCTACAACAACGACATTCGGTGCAGCGATCAAGGCCAAGCTCGTCAACAAGATCTCCACGCTGTAGTACCACCAACAACAACCGTCAGGAACGGAGAAGGGAGTAGGCTAGATGCCTATCTCATTGCAGGACCTCAGCAAGAAGACGGCAACGGTCAACGTCGACTTCGACGGTGCGACCTGTGCAGTCGTGTACCGTCCGGGCATTCTGACGCCGGAACTGCTTGAGGAGTTGACGACGGCGACGACGAATGCGAACGAGTCACTGACGACACGAATCGCACGGCAGATCTGCACGCTCGTCGTCTCGTGGGAGATCATGACAGGTGGTGAGGCTGTGCCGATCACTCCGGAGGGAGTTCGAAAGGTACCGTTCCTCGTCCTCAACCGAATCATTCGGGACATCATGCGGAGCATGGCACCGGGAAAAGACTCCGACGACGACTCATCCGAGGGCTCGTTCTCGACAAACCCCTAACGCCAGGGGAGATGCCCACGTGGTTCGTCGTCATAACCGCATCAAAGTACTTGGGAGTTGAACCGTGGGAACTTGCGAAGATGCCACTCAGCTGGACGCTGTGGGCTCTCGAACACCAATCGATCACGGCTACGGCTCAAGAACAGCGACAGGATCTAGAGCGTAAACGACATGGCTACTGAGATCGCAACACTGCTGATCGCGATCAACGCGGAGACGATCGAGGCCGAGAAGAAGGTCGAACTTCTTCAGGAGACGCTTGACGAGCTCGCGAGTCGCATCTACACGGCTGGTGTTGAGGTCACAGCGAAAGAGGCGTTCACGCAGCTAGCAGCTCTCGAGAAAGAGTTGCAGGCCGTTCGGAAGGGCGCGACGGCGGATGTCGAAGCCAATGCCGCAGCCGCTCTCTCGAAGATCGGGATGGTCGAGTCGGCACTAGACGACATCACGTCGCATCCGTGGGAGGTCCACCTTTCTGTTGATGCAGCGAGCTCGCTTCTTGGAGGAATCAGTCCAGGCATGCTCACCGGTCTCATCGGTGAGAGTGGTGGTTTGCTCGGTGCTGGCGGTGGTACAGATGGTGGCGGAGGTCTAGGCAAGCTTCTCGGATTCGGTATGGGTCCTGGTGGACTTGCTGGGATGGGCACGCTTGGAGGTCTGGCCGGATTCTCCGTCGAGGGTCTCCTAGGGACGGGTCTCGGTGTCAGCGGATCACTTCTCGGTGCCGGTCTCGGTGCCGGTCTTCTCGGTCTTGGTGCAGGAGGCACCATGGCCGTTGGAATGGGTACCGACTACGCCGGTCTCGGTCAGGCCGCCAACGACATCAAGGCCGTCTACCAAGCGCAGACACAACTCAACAAGGCGATGTTTGCGTACCAGACAGCCGTCAAGACGTACGGAGCCGGCAGCACAGCCGCCCGATACGCTCTCACAAACCTCCACACGGCTCAGATCAACCTCAACACAGCCCTGTCGTCCTTCTCGCCGAAAGCCCGAACAGCCGTCTCTGCAGCCGTAGCCATGGCGTACACACTCAAGGCACTGTTCGATACAGTGACGGGTCAGGCAGAAGCTCTCGGTGCCAAGATCATCACGGCCTTCATGACAGCCTTCAAGCCGATCATCAAGATCATCGGCACATTCGCGACGCAGAACATGGCGATCATCCAGAAGGCTCTCGGTCCGTTCTTCCAGTGGCTCGATACAGGTGCGAAGTCGTTCGGTGGACTGTCCATCTTCACGCACCTCGAGCAGCAGTTCACGAAGGACCTGCCGACCGGGATGACAGCCCTCATCAACGGATTCGAGCTGTTCGCTAAGACGATCACAATCGCCTCCAGCTATCTCGGTCCGTTCCTGACGAAGATTGCGGACTTCCTCAAGCGAATGAACGGTAAGACATTCGGCGAGTTCGCCGAGGTCGTCCAGGATCTCATCGGTCTGTTCCTCGCCTGGTTCCCGCTCGTTCTCAAGATCGGTGGCGTCCTCCTGCACCTCTTCGAGCCGGCGGTCGGTCTCGGGAAGAACTTGGCCGAGGGACTGACGAAGATCCTGACACGGTTCGAGAAGTGGCTTGAGCTCGGCAAGACGCAGACAGTCCTGCACCGACTGTTCTCCGCACACAACATGGAGCTCATCACAGGGTTCCTTCACATCATCACAGCCATCTTACCGCTCGTCGAGTCCTTTCTTACAGCGTTCGTTCAGATCGAGGCCGTCTTCCGTGCAGGACTGGCAACCGCACTGACAGCCGTCGCGAAGGCTCTCGGAGCTATTGCGAACTCGCCAGCTGCACCGCTACTCGGTTGGGCTGTAGCCATCGGTCTTGTCGCCAAAGGCATCTCGCCACTCTTGACGGGTTTGATGAAGTTGCCGACAGTGATGCTGAAGTTCGCGACATGGGTCGGCAATCTCGGAACGGGCATTGCGGGTCTTGCCGGAAGATTCTCGAGTGCTTGGTCGACGATAACGACCGGCGTTGGAGTCTTCGCGCTCAACATGCAGTCATGGGCTGGTAAGATCGGTGAGTTCTTCTCCGGAATCGGAACCAAGGTTGCAACACTCGCGACGACCGCCGGAACCTTCTTCATCAACTTCATCAGGCAAATCGGCGAAGCTATCGTTGCAGCCGCGACGTGGGTAGCGGACTTCGCTGTTGATGCTGCAACGTTCATTGCGGAGAACGTCGCAGAGGCAGCGGCTGCGACGGCTGCCTTCATCGCCGAGAACATCGCGACGCTAGGTATCGCCGCGGCCATTGCCGCGCTCATCGCCTTCGTCGTCTACGCGGCTACGCACTGGCATCAGGTCTGGACGGACATCAAGAACTGGGCTCTGGACGCCTGGCACTTCCTCGACACCTACGTCTTCCATCCACTCGACAACTTCTTCAGCTCCGTCTGGCACGCCTTCCTCACATCGGCCAAAGCCATCTGGACATTCGTTTGGACGAGCAACAAGGACATCCTTCTGGGTGTCTGGCACGTCGTGTGGACAGACATTCTCTCGCCGCTGTGGAACTTCCTCAAGACAAGTCTTCTTGGAGCTCTCCACACGCTTCACAGTGTCTGGACAACGGTCTGGAACGGACTCAAGTCGATCATCACAGCCGTCTGGTCCTTCATCAAGCCGATCATCTCGGCCATCACAAGTGCCATCAGTCACATCTCGAGTGCCATTGGTGGCTTTCTCAGCACGGTAGGTAAGATCGGTAGTGGCGTCGGCAGCTTCTTTACCGGTCACGCAACAATCCTCGGTGTGCACCTCGCTACAGGTGGCTACGTGACTCAACCGACGTACGCACTCGTTGGAGAGGCCGGTCCGGAACTGGTCCTACCGTTGTACAACCCGTCGCGAATGGCCGAGATTCTCGGAGTCAGTTCCTCCGCGTTTACCGGTCAAGGCGTTCTGTCGAGTCTCGGTGGACTTGTTCCGCAAGGCGCGTTGAGCGGTAGTCTCAACCTTCCGCCAGGTCTCGTTCAAGTTCACGTCTACGGTAACGCGACACCACGTGGACTTGCTGACTCCGCAGAGCGTGGAACTCGTACCGGTCTCGAGACGCTGACTAGTGCTCTATCCGGTCACAGTGTAGGAGTCGGTCGATGATTTTACGAGCACGAACGCGCAAGCTGTTCCGGCCAGCGTCGCGGGACTGGGGCTTTACAGCGGCGTGGCTGCGTGAGGCCGTGCGACGCGAGAGGGGGGTGACGTGACCTATCCGACTCTCGTAGCGCACCACCCTACGGCCACATCTTTCACCGTGGCAGCGGGCGACCTCATGGTGATCGTGGTGTCCGGGAAGCCATTGAGCGGGACAACCACGAAAATGGCGCAGACAGGGGTAACAGGGGCCTTCACCGAGGAGGCACTTGGGCGCACAGGACTGACCACAATCCTCCTGTTCTACAAGCGGATGCCCACAGCGGGCACGTTCCGCTTTCGGGCCGAGGGCAGTTGGACACGACTGTTTCAGTACGGCTACCAGTTCCGCTTCGGCGTGGCCTCCTACGCCGCCGCGGCCTGTATCACGAACCTCTTCAGTGGGTCCGTCTCCACAGGCACGAGCGTCTCCGCGACCGCCGTGGCTGGGAAGGTCGGGGACTGCATCGTTGCCGCCACCCTGTCGCAATACAACTCCCCTGCGGGGACTTGCACCTACCCCGCTGCATTCACGAAGGACGCGACAGGGACATCGGAGAGCGCGGGGCATTGGTTCCCAGGTGCAGCGGGCTCCTATGCCGAGACGTGGACGTTCTCGGTCGCGAAGCCCTGGCTTGTCGCCGGTTTGGCGATCACCACACCCTTGAGCGCACCCTCCGCGCCCACCCTCGACACACCGGCCAACGGTGTCGTTGTCGATGCAACACCGAGCGTAACGCTCAAGTCCACCTATCACTCGACGGACGGCTACGCAGCCAACGCCTATGTACTGCGAATCAAGAAGTCAACAGCTGCAACGTACTCCTACTACAATGCAACGACGAACGCTCTTCAAGCGACAGAGGTGTGGAACGCTTGCTCCGTTGCGACAGGCGGAGTGCTGTCGGTTGTTCTCTCAGGCACGCTCATTCCGGGTGGCTTCACGTGGGACTGGTCCGCTGCTTTCCAAGAGTCCGGAGCGAATCTGCAAGGTCCGTTTGCAGCAACATACACGTTCACGTCGAAGCTCAAACCAGTTGTCACTATCACGTACCCGACGACACTGCCGAAGACGTCACAGTTCACGGTTACGTGGACCTTCACGAACGGTCCGCAGAAGAAGAAGCACGTTCGAGTCTTCAAGATCACACAGTTCACAATCGCTGGCTTCACACCGGCGACCAGTCCGTCGCTAATGGACAGCACGCTGTTGACGACAACAGCTCCATCGTGGGACTTGCCCTCTGCACTGTCCGTAACAGTTCAGAAGTATCGCATCTACGTTCTCATCGAGACGACAGGTACACTTGCATCCGCATGGGCGTACGTCGAGTTCGCTATTACACCGATCGGTCCGAGTGCACCAACGCTAACCGTTGCTGGCACCACGCAGGGATCAACAGCCTATCCGGTCAACGTCCTCACGGCCAAGATCGTTCCGAATCTCCTCTCGAAGGATGACGCCGACTTCATTGCCCTCGGAACGTGGACGGCGGTCAACGCATCACTTGCACTGACAGGTACATGGCGCTACTCCGGTCTCGAGTCGCTCAAGTCAACGTCTACGGTAGCTGCCGTAGTGTCCGTCTTGACGGGCAAGTACGCTTGCACCGTCGGAGAAGCCGTGACGCTCATGATCGTCGTCCAAGCTCCGGTCGTCACGCCAACCGTGTCTCTCAAGGCTCGCTGGTACAAGGCAACAGGAGCGGTTCTGTCGACAACGACACTTGGAACGCACGTGGCGAGCACGACGGGATTCCTTCTCATAGGCCACACGACGGTACCGGCAACAGCAACGGATGTGGCCCTCCTGTGCGAGTGGACGGCAACGGCCGTAACACAAGTCGTTCGGTTCGACACGGCCGGCTACTTCGCGACACACGTCACAACGTGGTCTTCCGGTGGGTTCGCAACAGCGACAGCAACCGTGCACATTCTCAGCAGCACAACAGGGTCGAACTGGACGGAGATTCGCGAGTCGCCGAAATCTGCCAAGTTGACGAAGAACGCGGTAGTATCAGCGATCGATG
>Ga0070737_10004597_pt1 | contig 13738 bp, 14 predicted proteins | sample Coa_R1_10_FD_66438 | JGI IMG/M metagenome (GOLD analysis project Ga0070737, IMG submission 66438) | Surface soil microbial communities from Centralia Pennsylvania, which are recovering from an underground coalmine fire - Coalmine... | ecosystem: Environmental > Terrestrial > Soil > Unclassified... | reverse complement strand
GACGTGCTGGCGCTGACGGCGCTGGTGTATCCGCATTATCTCCGGCCGCGCACGATGGAGTTGGGTCGTTACTTCGGAATTTACGTTGAAGGCCGCCTCGCCGCGATGATCGGCGAACGCCTCGGCACCGACACGCACACCGAGATGAGCGCGATCTGCACGCATCCCGACTTCACCGGACGCGGCTACGCGCGCAGGTTGGCGGCCTTCCTGACCAACGACACGCTTGCGCGCGGACGCACGCCATTCCTCCATGTCAGTCATGAAAATCCTCACGCGAAATCCATTTACGAGCGGCTCGGCTACCGTCTGCGTCGCAACGTTCCGTTCTGGTCGCTGCAGCGCGCGTAAGCAGTGCATGCCGATTCGCACGAAGCTAGCAGCGATATTGAATTCGTCCGTGCCGTCCTCATGTCGTTGGTCGTCGATTCGACATTCCCGGATGATGCGATGTTGCTGGATCCGATCACGCTCGGCACCTTGAACCTGCGCAACCGCATCGTCGTGTCGCCGATGTGCCAATACTCCTCGCCGGATGGTGTTCCAACCGACTGGCATCTCGTGCACCTCGGCAGCCGCGCGGTCGGTGGCGCGGGGCTGGTGTTCACCGAGGCGACCGCAGTGTCGCCGGAGGGGCGCATTTCACCCGACGATGCGGGAATCTGGAACGACGCCCACGCGGAGGCGTGGTCGCGCATCGCGCGTTTCGTGCAAGAACAGGGCGCAGCGGCGGGCATCCAGCTCGCGCACGCCGGGCGCAAGGCGAGCACCGACGCTCCTTGGCGCGGCGGCGGCCCATTGGATATGGCGCATGGCGGCTGGGCGCCGGTCGCGCCGAGCGCGATTCCCTTCGACGACGATTATCCTGTCCCGACGGCGCTGGACGCGACGGGCATCGCCAAGGTGATCGCTGATTTCCGTGCCGCGGCGCAACGCGCGCGCGAAGCAGGATTCCAGGTGATCGAACTGCACGCGGCGCACGGTTATCTCCTGCACCAGTTCCTTTCGCCGCTGTCAAACACGCGCACCGATGGATATGGCGGCTCGCTTGAGAATCGCGCGCGGTTGTTGCGCGAGGTGATTGCCGCAGTGCGCGAAGTCTGGCCCGCGCCGTCTCCGTTGTGGGTGCGGCTTTCGGCGACCGATTGGGCAAAAGGCGGGTGGGACATCGACGAATGCGTGCAACTCGCGCGCATCTTGCGGAACGATGGCGTGGACGTGATCGACTGCTCGTCCGGCGGGACGGTGCCGCATCCAAAGATTCCGGTTGGGCCCGGTTACCAGGTGCCGTTCGCGGCCCGGATCCGCCGCGAAGCCGGGATCGCTACATCGACGGTCGGCCTGATCACCGAACCGGAGCAGGCCGAGGAAATCCTCGAGCGTGGCGACGCCGACGTGATCGAAATGGCTCGCGAGTTTCTGCGCGATCCCTACTTCCCGCGCCGCGCGGCGAAGGCACTCGGCGCATCGGTACGGGTTCCGGAGCAATACGCGCGCGCGTGGTGAATGCTGTTCTCCCTCCCCTTGAAGGGAAGGGTCGGGTGGGGATGGGGTACAAATGTTCCAACCCACCCCCACCCGGCGCTGCGCGCCACCCTCCCCCTGAGGGGGAGGGCTCGCATTGCAGAGATTATTCGCCTGGGTGATAGACGCGCGCGGTGTGCTCCTTGAGCTGATCCGGCCAGAAATACACGGTGCGCAAATCGCCGTCGGCCCAGCGATGTGCCTGATCGATGAAGTGCGGTGACTTCGGGTTTCCGCTCTGGCCGCCCACGTGGATCGCGCGCGCACTGACCTTTGGCCCGAAGTCGATCACCGCGACGAAGCTGTTGCCGCTGCGGCCGTAGTACTTGTTGGTGCCCGGCCATTTGTGCGTATTGGATGCCGCCAGCGAGCCCCAACGCGACGACGTGAACGGCACGGCGATGCTGGACCTTGCGTCATCGAAATGCGGATGGATGGCATCGTCCAGCCGCTGATAGCGGTTGATCGCGCCCCACGGCACGCCCCAGTAGCCGAAATCCCGCGTGAGCGTGTCGACCGTCTGCACGAGCGCCTCGAGCCGGGTTTTCGAATCGGCCTTCTCGGCGATGTAATCCAGCACCTGCATGTCGGTGGTGTGTGCGTCGAGCCCGCTGGCGGCGGCCCTGGCCGCGACCTCGTTCCACAAGGTGTCGCCCCATGTGACCGCGAGCGTGGTCGGGATCGATGCGATGCCCCAACGGTCATCCCAGCGGCGCAGCACCGCGATCGGGCCCGCGAGTTTCACCTTCAGCGGATCACTCGGTGGTAAGCCATCGTAATCCTTGACCAGGATCGGGATCAGTCGTGCAAACGCGGGCAGGTACGAATCGAAATCATCGGTGATGAGCTTGGACTTGGTGAATCCGCTCGCACCGGTCAGCATCTGCGTGGCGTGGATGCCGCGCGCGTTCTCGCCGAACGAATCCATGTACTGCGGAAAATCGGCGCGCTTGGGGCTGTATTTGCCGGCGGCGGAGTAGGGCCAATCATTGGTGTTCATCACCCAGCCGTTGGGCGGGTTGAACACGTTCGGCATATCCTTGAGCGGCGTCATGCCCTGCCACGCGGTCGCGGGATTGCTGCCGTCGACCGGCTTCAGGTAGTCGAATGCGTTGTCCCGCTTCGGGATGAATTGCGGCACCATGAAAGCGATTTCGCCCTTGTCGTCGGCGAAGATCGTGTTGTTGGAGGAGTTGGCTTTCAGCTCCGCCACTTTCATGTAGCTGGCGAGGTCCGTGGCCTTGGTGCGCAGCCAGCTTTGCTCCAGCGCAGGGATAGGGCGGTTCATCAGGGCTTCGGCGATCCACTTGCCGTTTTCTTCCGCGACGATCGGGCCATGCTGGGTGAAATACGCTGTGAAGGTGCGCGACTTTAGTGAACCGTTGTCGGCACGGTAGTGGATGGTGATGTCGCGGCTCGTGACCGGCAGTTCCTTGTCGCCGAATTTGTAGAAGTACTTGCCATCCTTCTTCGAAATGGTTTCGGCGAATTCGTCCACCGCATCGACGCCGGTCGAGGTATGCATCCAGCCGATGTGCTTGTTGAAACCCTGGTAGATGAAAAACTGGCCCCACGTCGAGGCGCCGTAAGCGTCCAGGCCCTCATCGCTCGACATCTGCGATTCGCTGCGGAAATTGAAGGTGACGTGCGGGTTGATCAGGAGCAGCGCGTGCCCGTCCGCGGAAAGTTTGGGCGCGATCGCGATGCCGTTGGAGCCGGTTGGATCGATCCATGTCGCGGGGGTGGTGCGCGCCAACGCCACCGCGGTTGTGTTGCTCGCGCCGTAAAACTTCGCGAGCTTGGCCAAATCAACGCGTTCGATATCGCCGCCGATGCTGCCTTCGGTGAACGAGAGCGCCATCCACGGCTCGTAGTGCTGGATGACCTTCGGATGCACGTCGGGATGCGTGGCGATATACCAGTTCATCCCGTCGGCCCAGGCGTTCATCAGCTTCTTCAGCCACTCGGGGCTTTTGGCGTAGTCCTGTTTCAGCACCATCGGGTTGATGAAAAGCTGGTAGCGCAGGTCGCCCCAGATCGCCTTCTCGCCTTCCGCCTGCGCGGTCCATCCCAACGCCGTGAGGTAATTCATCTGGACGCGGTTGAAATCGTCTTCGCACTGCGCGTAGATCATCCCGAACACCGCGTCGGCGTCGGTCTTGCCGTGAATGTGCGGGATGCCCCAGTTGTCGCGGGTGATCGTGACCTGCTGCGCTTCGCGCTGCAGCCGCGCGTACTCGCTGCTGTGCGGTGCGACGGGAATCTGCCACGCGGGCGGCGCAGCTGCGTTGGGGCGGACCCGCGCGGCAGCGCAGAAGGGAGCCGTCAGCAGCGTCGCGAGCAGCATGCTCGCGCAGCCGCGTGAAATCTTTGCGAAACGTGAGGACATCGGCTTCCCCTACGCGTCAGACGATCAGGCAACCTTATGCCGAATGGCGCGGCAATGGAACCGCCGTTCGTCAGGGGTTACGGTTATAGAGACAATCGTCGTTTGCGATTCCCGCAGTTCGGGCGAGGGTGACACCCCCCCCGCCGCTCCAAGGCGAGCCCCCTTCCTTTGGAAGTGGGTGAGCGCGCGCTTTTCTTCCCCCTTCCAAGGGAAGAGGGATCGAGGGGATGGTTTTTCAACCTGCCTTGCGAAGCCAAGTTTGCGTCCGACCCAGCATCGGCATGCCGATGTAGCCGCGCACGTCGAGCTTCTGGCCGTCGTCGCTCAGCGACAGCTTGACCTTGTAGGTCTTGCCGTTGTTCGGGTCGAGAATCTGGCCGCCGTCCCACACATCGCCATCCTTTTTCACGCCCCACATGATGATCATTCCGTCCACCGGCTGGTTGTGGCGTTCGCCGGAGCACTTCTCGCAGACCGGATGCGTGCCCTGGTCGGAAAACAACACTTGTTTGACCACGCCTTGCAGCGTGCCGTCCGGCTGCTGGGTGATTTCGACGATGGATTTCGGTTTGCCGGTGGCGTCGTCGACCTGCGTCCAGGTGCCGACCGGCGTGGCGTCGTTCGCGGCGCAGGTCGCGGTGGCCAGCAGCAGGGCGAAGGCTATCAGTGCGGAGCGGAGGGCGGTGCGCATGGCAGTTCTCCATGGGATGTTCGCCTAGCCTGCGCGATGCCTTGGCACAGGTCAACTCCGGCGCAGGCGGGGCGGGTGACCGGCGTCAGGGCCGGCGGGCATGGTCTGGCATACTTTCATGTTTCTTCCTGCGATACGTTCCCCGCATGACTGCAGTCACTGAAAGCCAGGTCCGCGAGCTTCTCGCGGCGATTGTCGATCCGCACAGCGGCGTTTCGCTGGCTGAAGGTGGTGCGATCCGCGCGATCGGCGTGGATGGCGACAAGGTCGCGGTCGAGCTTGCGCTCGGCTATCCCGCGAAGGATTGGCGCCATACGTTTGCCTCGGAAATCAAAGCGGCGCTGGAAGAAAGCCCGGCAATCGCGCAAGCGGCCGTCTCGGTCACCACGCGTATCGCGACGCACAAGGTGCAGGGAAATCTGATGCCGCTGCCGGGCGTCAAGAACATCATCGCGGTGGCGTCGGGCAAAGGCGGCGTGGGGAAATCGACGGTTGCGGTGAACCTGGCGCTGGCGTTGGCGGCGGAAGGCGCCAACGCGGGGGTGCTGGATGCGGATATCTACGGCCCCAGCCAGCCGTTGATGCTCGGCATCGAAGGGCGTCCTGAGTCGCCCGACGGCAAGACCATCATCCCGATGATCAATCACGGGTTGCAGGTCATGTCGATCGGGTTCCTGGTCGGCGAGGACACGCCGATGGTGTGGCGCGGCCCGATGGTGACCCAGGCGCTGACGCAACTTTTGAACTCCACCCGCTGGAAGGACATCGATTACCTGGTCGTCGACATGCCGCCCGGCACCGGCGACATCCAGTTGACGCTCACCCAGCGCGTGCCCGTGGCCGGCGCGGTGATCGTGACCACGCCGCAGGACATTGCGCTGCTGGATGCGAAGAAAGGCCTCAAGGCATTCGAAAAGGTGCAGGTGCCCGTGCTCGGCATCATCGAGAACATGGCCACGCACCTATGCTCCAACTGCGGGCACGAGGAACACATCTTCGGAGAAGGTGGCGGCGCCCGCATGGCCGAACAGTACGGCGTGCCGTTGCTGGGCTCGCTGCCGCTGGACATCCGCATCCGCGAACAGGCCGATGGCGGCAACCCGACCGTGGCCGCAATGCCGGATTCCGACCTCGCGTTGCGTTACCGCGAGATCGCGCGCAACACCGCGGCGCGCCTGTCGCTGCAGGCCGAGCGCGACATGACCGGCGTGCCGAATATTCGGGTGGTGGATGATTGACGAAGAGCAGGAACGAGGGATGAGGGGATGAGAGATGAGCAGACAGCCTGCTAGGATTGCCGGTCCCCAGTCCCTGATCCCTAGCCCCTAATCCCTCTCCATGAGCATCAAAAGCGACAACTGGATCCGTCGCATGGCCGCCGCTGGCATGATCGAGCCGTTCGAACCGGGGCAGATCAAGCAGAATGGCGGCGGCCGGATCGTGTCCTACGGCACCTCGAGTTACGGCTACGACGTCCGCTGCGCGGGCGAGTTCAAGATCTTCACCAACATCAATTCGACGATCGTGGATCCCAAGGATTTCGATTCGCGCAATTTCGTGGATTTCTCGGGCGACTGCTGCATCATTCCGCCCAACTCGTTCGCCTTGGCACGTACCGTCGAGTACTTCCGCATTCCGCGCAACGTGCTGACCATCTGCCTCGGCAAAAGCACCTACGCGCGCTGCGGCATCATCGTCAACGTGACGCCACTGGAGCCCGAGTGGGAAGGCCACGTGACGCTGGAATTTTCCAATACCACGCCCCTGCCGGCGAAAATCTACGCGAACGAAGGCGTGGCGCAGATGCTGTTCCTGGAGTCGGACGAGGTGTGTTCGACCAGTTACAAGGATCGCGGTGGGAAATACCAGGGCCAGAAGGGCGTGACGCTGCCGAAGACTTGAGAAGCATCGCTCATCTTTCCCTTCTCCCTCCGGGTACGGCCGCCATCCATGGCCAAGAGCTCCGTGGTGGCGCGCAGCGCCGGATGAGGGTTCGGGATTGCGCAGACGGGTCATCATGCCACGCGGGTGCGGACCCTCACCCGCCCCCATCGGGGCACCCTCTCCCGGAGGGAGAGGGTAAACAGCGCCAGCGCATTCAGCCGGCTTGTGGCAGACTTGCGGGTTGTGGCCGCATCACCGGCTTTCACGATCAGCCCCGGAGACCGATCCATGAACCTGCGTTCGTATGTTGTGCGCCTTGGCGGCGCGGCGATGCTGGCGACGATGTTCGCATTGGCGGGATGCAACGGCGTCGTTCGCCATGGCGGCGAAACCACCGTCAACGTGCCGCACCAGTACGACATGACGATCGGCGCGTACAAGGACAACCAGTTCCTGCTGGATGGTGCGGTGCTGAGTGCTCCGGACCTCGAAGCGCATTTTCGGTATCTGCAGGACCAGAAGCAGTTGCCGAAGACGGTGCTGTTGAAGGATTCCGACGACGCCAAGATCAACAATGCCGATCTCGAGGAATTCGCCAGCCTGCAGTTGAGCTTCCACTTCACCGGCTACGTCGAGCACAAGGGCAAGCTCACCCTGATGAGCGCGGTGGAATCGCCCAAGGAAAAGAAGAAGTAATCGACGGCCGCGAAGCGCGGCTCAGGCGACCGTGCCGGCCGCGACGCGCGTATCTCGCTGGGTCGTGAGCGCGGTGCGCACGATGATTTCCAGCGCGCGCGTGACCTGCTCGATGGGCATGCCGGCCTCGCCGTGGGCTTCGGCCTGTTCCGGCGACCACGGTACGTGGATGAAACCGGCGCGGGTGTTGCGCTGCCGGCGCAGCGCGTGCAGCAGCGCGTAGAAAACCTGGTTGCAGACATAGGTGCCGGCGGTCTGTGACAGATGCGCGGGGATGCCCGCCTCCTGCAATGCCAGCAAGGATGCCTTCACCGGCAGCGTCGCGAAGAACGCCGCGGCGCCCCCGCGCAGCACGGGCACATCGACGGGTTGCGCGCCTGCGTTGTCGGGAATGCGCGCGTCGATCAGGTTGATCGCCACCCGTTCCAGCGAAATGCCTTCGCGCCCACCCGCGAGCCCCACCGCGATCGCCACGCGCGGTTCGGTCTTGCGCAACGCATGCCACAAGACGTGCAGTGCGCGGTCGAACTCGCACGGCAACTCCACGGCGACCACCTGGTGGCTCTCGATCATCGCGCCGTCCAGCGCGCGCACCGCCTGCCACGACGGATTGACCATTTCGCCCCCGAACGGGGCGAAGCCCAAAAGGAGTGCGGTAGGTTGGCGGTGGCGGATTTCGGGATTCAAAATCGGAATACCAGCAGGTACATCAGCACCAGATTTACGATCAGCAGGATCGCTCCCGTTCGCCATTGTGCCCGAATCACGTCGTTCTGGTTGGGCAATTCCAGCAAGGCGACCGGCACGATGTTGAAATTGGCCGCCATCGGCGTGAACAGGGTGCCGCAGTAGCCCGTCACCATGCCCATCGCGCCCAGGATGGCAGGATTGGCGCCGTGCAGGTGGATCAGCAGCGGGATGCCGACGCCTGCCATCAGCACGGGAAAGGCTGCGAACGCGTTGCCCATGATGACGGTGAACAGCACCATGCCGAATCCGAACGCGATCACGCAGGCCAGAGCGCTCCTGACCGGTATCAGCATCCGCACCACGTCGGCGACCGCCGTGCCGACGCCGGTCGCCGCAAATACGCCGCCCAGCGCAGCAAGGGTCAGCGGCAACAGCGCCGCCCAGCCGAGCGTGTCGAGCAGGCGCCGGCCTTCCGCGAGCCCGGCTCCGGGCCTTGCGCGTGTCACCCAGAGTGCCGCGATCAAGGCGACGACGCAGGACAAGGCGAGCCCCGTCAAGGTCATGCGCGTCTTGTCGAACAGGTGGACGCCATCGACCACGATGTATGCGCCGAACAGTGCGACCAGCAACGTCACCAGCGGAATCAGGAGTGCCGGGCCGAACAGCCGATGGCCGAGCCGCAGTGCGTCGGCTTCGCGCTCGGCCTCGTCGCGCTCAAGGATGTGGCCGCGCATCATGCGCGGCGACAGTGCGGCCAGCGCGATCACGCCAATGCCAGCGACCTGGGCGGGAAGTGCGTGGTGCGCCGCGGTCGCCGTCAACACGAATTTGCCGCCCGCGATCAGTGCCGCCAAAACGCCCCAGAACGCCGCGTGCGACCAGCGCCGGTCGCGCAGGTTCAGCCACGCCGCGCCGGCGAGGAACAGCGCGATCAGCCAGTAGGCTTGTTCGATCGTCAGCATGATTCTTGAACACCCACTTCAACGCCGGCAAATTTTTTGACACGGATTGACACGGATGAACACGGATAAAGCATTTTTCATCCGCTTTTATCCGTGTCTAAAACGTTTGTTGGCTCATTTGCTTGCGGAACCTGGCGGCCCCGGGAAGCATCGGAAGAAACGGGCACATTTGCAATCCGGCGCGCGAACAGCACGGTCCTGATCGCATGGACGATGAAGGCCGCAATCGCCGTCGGCAGCGCCCACAGCGCGATCTGCAGCGGGTGCAATTCGATCCCGTGCTGCGCGTAGAAGCCCTGGATCAGCAGGACCGCACCCAGTGCGATGAATACGTCTTCTCCGAAAAACAGCCCGATATTGTCCGTGGCGGCGCTGAATGCGCGTACGTCGTTGCGTTCTTCCGGTTTCAGTCGCGTGCCGCGCTTTTCCGCCGCGGCTTCAGCCATCGGGGCCAGCAATGGGCGCACCGTTTGTGCCTGACCCGCGACGCTGGTCAATCCCAGCATCGACAGCACCTGGCGCAGTCCGAGGTACGCGATCAACAGGCGCGGAAGCGTTAAGCTCCGGAGCGAAGCGATCCAGTTGCGGGCGTGCTCGCGCAGGCCTGCCCGCTCCAGCACGCCGATCGCGGGCAGCGTCAGCACGAACAGCAACAGAGCGCGCTCGGAGACGAAACTGTTGCCCAGCAAAGCGAGGATCTCGCCTATGGATTTGCCCGCGGCCAGCCCGCTGACGATTCCGGCAACCACGACGACGGGAACGGGGTTGAAGCGCAGCGCGAAGCCAGCGATCACGACCAGCACGCCGAGCAAGGGCAGGTAGTGGAGCAGGACCGTCACGGCGACACCTCACGCGTCATGCAGGACGTTCCGCCGCGGCAATCCGCACTTGCGCCTTTTCCAGGGCCCGGTGCAGGCATTCGGCAAAGGCCGCTGCGTTGGCGTCCCCGTGCACGCACAACGTGTCCGCCTCGATCGATACGCTGGCGCCGCCCTCTGCGGCAGTTTCGCCGCGGGTTGCGATCGACACCGCCTGGGCGACGGCTTCATCGACCTCCTCGATCACCGCACCGGCGATCGAACGCGGCATCAGTGAACCATCCACGCGATAGCGGCGGTCGCAGAAGCCTTCGCGTTGCACTGCGAGCCCCGCGTTGCGGCCAGCGTCGATCATCGCACTGCCGGCCAGCCCCACCAGGATGAGCGTGGGATTGAACTCGCGCACCGCCGCCGCGATCGCATCGGCCAGCTCGCGGTCGCGCGCGGCCATGTTGTACAACGCCCCGTGCGGCTTGACGTGGTGCAGGTGTGTGCGGGCCGCGCGCGCGAACGCGTGCAGCGCGCCGAGCTGGTACAGCGTCTGCGCGTACGCCTCGGCGGGCGTGATCTTCATCTCGCGCCGGCCGAAACCCTGCAGGTCGGGCAGCGACACATGGGCGCCGATCGCGACGCCGTGTTCGATGCACAGCGCGACCGTGCGGCGCATGATCGCCGGATCGCCGGCATGGAATCCGCATGCGACGTTGGCCGAAGTAATCCACGGCATCACGCCCGCGTCGTCGCCCATGCGCCAGGCGCCGAAGGACTCGCCGAGATCCGCATTGAGGTCGATGATGTTCAAGAGCGGGATGGGGGATTGGGGATTGGGGAACAGCAGCATCGTCATTCCGGGGCCGCTGCGGTTTCATCGCAGCGGAACCCTGAATCCATTTTGATTTCTCACGACTCAAGGGTTCCATTGAGTCGGTGCCGGATGGTGTTTTCCAGTGTCGCGAGCGCGCGCTCGCGTTCGCGCAGCATGCGCAAGGCATCCTCGAAGGTGCACGGCGAGAAGCGTAACGCATCGCCGGGGCGGAGTTGCGCGAGGCGCGGCATGTCCACCGCGGCGATCTGCCCGATCCGCGGGTACCCGCCGCTGACCGGGCATTCCGGCCCGAAGGCGATGGGCTGCCCCGAAGGCGGCAACTGCAGCAAACCAGGTACGCAGCCTTCGCTGACCATCTCACCCAGCGTTTCCCACTCCAGGCGGGGACCGGTCAGGCGCAGGCCCACACGATTGGAATCGGGATGCACATGGAAGTCTCTTGAAAACAGCAGCTTGTTCGATGTTTTTGCCAATCTGTCGACATGTGTTCCGGGCATCAGGCGCAGGCGCTCCTGTCCGGCGCCGGCGAACCATGGACGCGGGTCTACCCGCCAAGGGGGTGCGGTGCGATCGAGCTTTGCAGGTTCCGATCGCGGTGTCGGCAGTTCGTCGCCCGATTGCAACGCTCGCCCGTTGAACGGGCCGAGGCGCGCGTTGACATCCGTGCTGCGGCTGCCGAGCACGGGAGCGACATCGAACCCGCCGCGAACGGCGAGATAGCTGCGGCACCCTGAACGCACCGCACCCAGCGCGATCCTCGCGCCCGCGGGAACCGCGAGCGGCGCCCACATTGGCTGGTCCGTATCGTCGATGTTGACCGGGATCGGCGCTCCCGTCACGGCGATCCACGTTTGCGCATGGAAGTGCAGGGTCGGACCGCGCAGGGTGATTTCCAGCGCGGCGGCATTGCCCGGATTGCCGCACAGGGCGTTGGCGATGCGCAATGCGGGCTCATCGAAGGCGCCGGCGCGACCGACGCCGAGATGGGCCAGGCCGGCACGTCCCGCGTCCTGGAAAGTAGTCAGGAATCCCGGTTTGACGACGGCGATGGTCACGCGCCGTGATCCGCCAGGCGCGCAAATTCCACCGCGTCGATCGCGCGGAAGCGCACGCGGTCCCCGGGCGCAAGCGAGCACGGCTGTTCGCGGTTGGGGTCGAACAGTGTCAGTGGCGTGCGTCCGAGCAGGTGCCAGCCGCCGGGAAGTTCGCGCGGGTAAATGCCGGTTTGCGCGCCGCCAATCGCCACCGATCCGGCCGCAACCCGCGTGCGCGGTGTCGCGCGCCGCGGGAGGTGCAACGTTGGATCGAGCCCGAGCAGATATGGAAATCCCGGGGCGAACCCCAGCATGGCGACGCTGTATTCGGCGCCGACATGGCGTGCGACGACTTCGTCAGGCGCGATCCGCGCCTGCGCCGCGACGGCATCGAGGTCGGGACCGAATTCACCCCCGTAACACACCGGAATATCCACGGCGCGAGGGGTCACGCTTGTACCGGCGCCCGCGAATTCTGCCGTGGCTTCGATCAACAATTTTTTTGCAGCCATAAACAAGCGTTCGTGCGGCGCTTGGGCGCCGTCGCTGCTCCACGTCAGCGGATCGAATCGCAACAGCAGCGTCGCGTACGCCGGCGCAACGTCGATGACACCAGGCAGGCGCGCATCGCGCAAGGCGCGCGCCGCCGCATGGACCCGTGCATTGGTCGCCGGGTCGATGCCTTCGCCGAAGCGCAGCAACATCGCATCTTCAGCCAGCGGTTCGATCGAGAAATCAGCCGTCATCGGAACGGTGCGGGAGGCGCGTTGGTGCCGCGCCCTCGCCGGTCGCCTCGCGGGTCAGCAGCGCAACCAGCCGGTCGCGTGCTTCAGGCACGTAGCGGTGCGCCGGTGCATGCCCCCAGACCGGCCCGGGCCACGCGGCATCGTGCCTGCGTCGGGCGACGACGTGCACGTGCAGTTGGTTCACGATGTTGCCCAATGCGCCGACGTTGAGCTTGTCGCAGGGGACGCGCCAGCGCAGCAGCGCCATGGCGCGGTTGATCTCACCGAGCAGGCTGATCTGGTCCGCGTTGGCCAGATCATCGAGCTCCACCAGATGCGCGCGGCGCGGCACCAGCACCAGCCAGGGGAACTGTGCGTCGTCCATCAACAGCACCCGACACAGCTTCCAGTCGGCAACGAACACCGTGTCCCTCGCGAGGCGCGGGTCCAGCTCGAAGCCAGCTTCGGAAGCGTCGCTCATGCGTGCCCGGCGAGTTCGCTGCCGAAAAACTTCATCGTGCGTTCCCAGGCCAGCTTGGCGGCATCCCTGTGGTAGACGCTTTTGTCCACGTCGCGGTTGAAGGCGTGTCCGCAGTGCTCGTACACGTACACCGGTGCGTCCGGCCAGGCTTTTCGATGCTTCTCCACGGCTTCCGCAGTGATCGAGCGGTCGTTGGCGCCGAAATGGAAGATCACCGGTGCTTTCAATGGCTGGTCGAGGTACGCGACGTTGCGCGCGCCGTAGTAGCTCACCGCGGGAAGGGCCAGTCGCTGCGCGGCCAGCAACGCGACCGTGCCGCCCCAGCAGTACCCGACTACGCCGATCCTTCCGGAAGACTTGATGGAATCCGCCGCGCTCGCGACCGCTTCCACCGCGCGCTCCAGTCCCACCTCCATCGCCAACTCCTTGCCGCGCTCCGTGCCGGTCTTGTCGTAGGCGAGCTCGACGTCGTTTTCGACGTAGTCGAAGAATGCCGGCGCGATCGCGGTGTAACCCGCGGCGGCGAAGCGGTCGGTGACGTCGCGGATATGCGGCGTGACCCCGAAGATCTCCTGTACCACCACGATGCCGCCCTTGGGCTTGCCGGCGGGTTTGGCGAGATAGGCCCCGATGCAATGCGTGCCGGCGGTGTTGAGGTTGATCCGTTCGCCCATGCTGGTTCTCCTCGAATGCAATCCCGACAGCGTACACCTGAGGCGCACACGCGAGATGCTCTCCCGAGTCCCGAGTCCCGAGTCCCGAGTCCCGAGTCCCGAGTCCCGAGTCCCGAGTCCCGCTAAAATTGCACGCTTTGCACATTCAGAGCCGCAATGTCGGTGCATCCCCCAAAAGTCGGTTTCGTCAGCCTCGGCTGCCCCAAGGCGCTGGTCGATTCCGAGCGCATCCTGACCCAGTTGAGAGCCGAGGGCTACGAGATCGTGCCGCGTTACGACAAGGCCAACGTGGTGATCGTCAACACCTGCGGCTTCATCGACGCGGCGGTGCAGGAATCGCTGGA
>Ga0070737_10004596_pt1 | contig 13739 bp, 7 predicted proteins | sample Coa_R1_10_FD_66438 | JGI IMG/M metagenome (GOLD analysis project Ga0070737, IMG submission 66438) | Surface soil microbial communities from Centralia Pennsylvania, which are recovering from an underground coalmine fire - Coalmine... | ecosystem: Environmental > Terrestrial > Soil > Unclassified ... | reverse complement strand
CCACCACGGTGAAGTCGTCGAACGTGAGGCCCACGCGCTGGAGCCCCGCCCACAGGGCGGCCGCATTGCCCGTCCCACCCGGCGGCGGCAGCATGGCCACCGTGAGGCCGCGCACGTCCTCCAGCCGCCGCAGGCGGCCGCTGTCGTAGAGATCCTTGCGCGCCGTCAGCGCGGTGAAGCCGAACCCGGGCCGGAAGGTGCCCTTGTCCAGCACGACTTTCAGGGGCACGCCGCGCGCCACCGCGTTGAACATCGGCACGGTGCCGCCCACCCCCGCGGCGTCGATCTGGCCCTGGGACAGTGCGGCCACCATGTCGGTCTGGTTGCCGAACCGCTCGAACGCGACCTCCACGCCCTCCTCGTGGAAGTAGCCGCGCTCGGCGGCCACGAACGCGGGTACGTCCCCGGCGATGTACTGGCCACCAAAGCGCACGCGACCTGCCGGAGGCGGCGTCGGAGCGGCGGCCGGCGTGGGCGGACTGCTCACCGATGGCGCGGGGGTGGCTGGCCCGGCGGTGGGCGGCGTGCGGGGCGCCGGCGCACACGCGGCCGTCAACAGCACGGCCAGCGCCAGCCCCCACGCGCCGCTCCCCCTGGGCCGCATGGCACATCCCCCACCGCGGCAGGCTACCGTGCCGCTATTGTATGGCACCCGACGTGGGGGAGCACAGACGCGCCGCGCGCCTGCGTGGCGCGGGCCACGCCCCCGGGCGGTCAGGGCAGGCGCACTTCCGGCGCCGGCCCCACGGGCGGCAACAGCTTGGCCGCAAGGGGCGCCGCGGCCCGCAGCGTCACCAGCACGGTGGTGCCCGCCCCGGGCGCGCTGCGCAGGGCGATGCGCCCGCCCATGCGCTCGACGAGCTGCCGCGAGATGTACAAGCCCAGCCCGGCGCCCTCCGTCTGCCGCGTGAGCACGTTCTCCACGCGCGCGAACGGGCGGAACAGCTCGGCCTGCCGCTCGGGTGGGATGCCGATCCCCTCGTCGGCGACCACCAGCGTCACCGCGTCGGGCGGCTCGGCGGCAGCTGTCACGCGGATCGTGCCGCCGCGCGGCGAGTACTTGCGCGCGTTGTCCAGCAGGTTGGTGAGCACCTGCTCCAGCCGGTCGGGGGCGGCCAGCACGTACAGGCCGGCGGGCACCTCCGCCACGAACGCGTGCCGGTCGGTGCGCACGCGCATCAGCTCCACGGCGCGCGCCACCAGCGGCGCCAGGGCCACGGGCTGGCAGGCGATGGCCGCCACCCCGCGCTCCAGGCGCGCCACGTCGAGCAGCTCGTTGACCAGCGCGTTGAGGCGGTCCGCTTCCTCGTTGATGATCGTGAGGTACTCCTCCTGCACGGTGGCGGGCAGCTGGGCGCGGCGTTGGCGCAGGGTGGCAGCGTAGCCCTTGATCGACGCCAGCGGCGTGCGCAGCTCGTGCGACACGGTGGCCACGAAGGCGGACTTGAGCTGCTCGACCGCCTTGTAGGCCGACACGTCGCGGCAGGTGAGCGCCAGGTGGTGGCCCTGGTCGACCTCCACGGGCGCCAGGCTGACGCTGAGCCAGCAGACCTGGCCGGGCAGGGGCTCGACACGCACCTCGACGGTCGCCGCGCGGCCGGCGGCGATGGCCTGCGCTAGCGCGCTGGCAGGATCCGCCAGCGGCCGGCCGGCGGCGTCGGTGCCCCGCAGCACCGCTGACCAAGGCCGCCCCAGGGCCTGGGCCGCCGGTAGGCCTAGCAGCCGCTCGGCGGCCGCGTTCCACAGCGCCACCTGGCCGGCAGTGTCCAGCACCAGTACCCCTTCGGCGACGCCGGCGATGATAGTAGCCAGGCGCTGCTGGCCAGCCACGACCTGGGCGTACAGATCGGCGTTGTGAATGGCCACGGCGAGCTGGTCGGCCACCGGCTCCAGCAGCGCCACCTCCTCGGGACCGTACTGCCGCGGCACGCGGCTGACCAGCGCCAGGGCGCCGAGGACCACGGGCGCGGTATGCGGCTCGTCGGCAGGAGCGAAGATCGGCACCAGTACCTGCGAGCGCAGGCCGCCCGCCAGCATCTGTCGCTCCCGTCGCGACAGCGGCGGGGTGATCGCGGGGTCGGCGAAGTCGTCGCGGATCACCGGCCGCTGCTCGCGGTAGACGAGCTCGATGGGCGTGCCGGTCACGGGGTTGAGCGGGGCGGGCTCCCAGACGGACGGCACCCGCCAGATGGCGCCCAGCACACGGTAGTGCTGGCCGTCGGGCTCGAAGCGGACCAGCGACAGACGGTCGAACGGCACGAGCTGGCCGAGCGCCTCGCCAACCACCTCCACCAGGCGGGCGAGGTCGAGCCGGGCGCTGATGGCGCGGTTGATGCGCGTGACGGCGGCCAGCCGCTCGGCGCGGCGCTCGGCCTCGGCGTACAGGCGTGCGTTGGTCAGCGCGACGGCCGCCTCGCCGGCCACCCCCTCGACCAGGGCGATGTCGTCGGCGGTCCAGGCGCGCGGCCCCGCGGTCTCGTGCACGGCGATGCTGCCCAGCAATCGGTCGTTCACGAGCAGCGGGGTGACCAGGATCGCGCGCACCTCCAGCGCCTCCCAATCGGGCTGGGGGCCCAGCGCCGGGTCGGCTAGCTCCGGCGCGCGGGCGAGATCGGGGATCGCGATCGTGCGGTGCTCGCGCCCCGCCAGGCGGGAGAGCGGCATCGCGCGGAGGTCCTGCTGGCGCGCCGGGGGTACCCCCGGCCGCGTCCACTCGTAGGCACAGGCGCGCAGCTCGCCGTCCTGCACGAGGTGCAGGCAGCAGCGGGCCGCCCCCAGCGCCTCGCCCAGCTCCTCGACGGTGGTGCGCAGCACGGCAGCCACGTCGAGCGAGGCGCGCACGCGGGCATTGATGCGGTTGAGCAAGGCCTCGCGCTGGGCGGCGGCCTGGGCGGCGCGCTCGGCGGTGACGCTGCGCGCGTAGGCGCGGGCCAGCGCGGCGCTCATGGCGTTGAAGCTGCTGGCCACCTGGCCCAGCTCGTCGTGACCGCGCACGGGCACTGTGCAGCCCAGGTCGCCCGCGGCCAACCGCCGCGCCGCCCGCCGTAACTCGACCAACGGCCGCACGACGCTGTGGCCGAGCAGCCAGCCGGCCAGCGCCGCCAGCGGCACGGCCACGAGCAGGAGCTGGGCGCCCCGTCGCAACAGCGCCTCCAGCACGGCTAGCGCGGCATCGTGCGACTCGACCACCAGCACCGCCCAGGGCAGCCCCGCCGCCCGCGCCTGCCCCACCAGCAGCAGTCGGGTCGGGGGCGTCCCCACCGCGAGCACGGTAGCCGGCGGGAGTCGCCGCCAGTCGGCCTCTAGGCCCAGCCGGGCGGCCGGCTGCAGCAGGTCGTCGGGGTGCGTCGAGCTGGCGATGGTCTCCGTGCGCTCGTCCACGAGCAGCACGCGCTGGCTGGGGCGCACGGCGGCCAGGGCGAGGCTATCGCCCAGCGTGGCCAGGTCGAGCGGGCCGATCAGCAACCCGAAGAACGCGCCGTCGGCGTCGCGCAGCGCCATGCTGATCGGCACCACGGGGTGGCCGGTATGCTCGGGGGCGAGCGGGATCCCCACGTACGACTCCAGCGTCGAGCGGGCGGCGAAGAACCACAACTGCGCCGCGTAGCTCCGGCCGAGCGGCGCCGACGGACTGGTCGAGGCGCGCAGCACGCCCCGCGCGTCGACCCAGTGGACGGCCTCGAGCATGGTACCCCGCTGCGGCGCGTAGCGCTGGAGCAGCTCGGCCATCGTCGCGGCATCGTCCGCGGCCGCGGCCTGGAGGATCGCGGGCTGCCCGGCGAGAGCCATCAGGCGGTCGCGGGCCCCAGCGAAGTGGTACTGGGCGATGCGAGCGGCCAGCGCGGCCGTGGCCTCGGTCTGCCGCAGCGCCTCGCCGCGCAGCGCCGTCTCGACCGCGCGGCCCATCACCACGCCGAAAGCGAGCAGCGTCAGGGCCACGGTGAGGGCCAGCAGCAGGCTGACTTTGGTCTGGAGGCTCCAGCGCGGAGACACGGGCCGCAGGCGCACGCGCCCCACCGGCCAGCCCCCCCGGGGAACCGCACCGGGCGGGCGGGAGGCAGGCCACCAGGCAAGCGCGCCGAACGGCAGACGGCGACGCACGGGGTGGCACCCTTGTTGCTTCCAGCCCCGAGCGGATCCGAGAGCGGCCACGCGACCACCGCCCGCGCCGCGGCCGCTCGGGGGCGGACCTGTGGGCTATTATCGGCGGGCGGGGCAACCGGTTACAGGGAAGTGAGGCTACGCGGTTACGGGCGCTCGGCCGATAATAGCGACGAGGGCCACGGCGCGCAGCGGTTGGAAAGGGGCTGAGCATGCAGCCACCGCGCGTCCTGGTGGTGGACGACGACGCGCACCTGCGGCGGCTGGTCCACGACAATCTGGCCCTAGAGGGCATGGCCGTGCGCACGGCGGCGGACGTGGCCGAGGCCGAGCGCATCGTGGCCGAGTGGCTCCCCGACCTGGTCGTGTTGGACATCATGCTGCCGGAGCGCAGCGGCCTCGAGTTCTGTACCCAGCTCAGCCAGCGCCAGCCGCCAATCCCGGTCCTGTTCTTGAGCGCGCGGGGCACGCCCGAGGACAAGGTGCTGGGGCTGGCCGCGGGCGCTGTCGACTACCTCGCCAAGCCGTTCGACCCCGCCGAGCTGGTGGCGCGCTGCCGCGCGGCGCTGCGCACCCAGGAGCACGCCCGCGCCCGCGCCCGCCAGGAGCTGGAGGAGTTCAAGAGCGAGGTGCTGGCCCTGCTGGGCCACGAGCTGCGCACGCCGCTGTCGCTGGTGCTGGGCTACGCCGAGCTGTTGCAGGCGCGCGGCGAGCAACTCAGCCACCGGCACCTCGAGACATTCGTACGCGAGATCGCGGCCGGCTCCCAACGGCTGGCCCGCGTGCTGGAGGACGTACTGCTGCTGGCCAGCCCCGCGGGCCCGCGGCGGGCAGTGGACCTACGCACGGTGCTCGACGAAGCGGTGGCTGACGCCGCCGACGCGTTCGGCACCGCCCGAGTCACGCTCGCCTACCAGCGCCCTCCCGCCCCGCTGCCGCTGGATGCCGCCTGGCCGCTGCTACTGCGCCAGGCGGTGCGGCATCTGCTGGAGAACGCGGCGGCGTTCGCTCCCGCGGGGAGCGAGGTGCAGCTCCGCGTGGCCACCGCTGGCGCGCAGGTGGCGATTACGGTGGCGGACCAAGGGCCCGGCATCCCGCCCGAGGAGCAGCCGCACGTGTTCGAGCGGTTCTACCAGGTCAGCCGTGGCCCAGGCCGCCGGCACGGCGGGCTAGGCTTGGGGCTGGCCATTGTGCGCCGGGCTGCCGACGATCATGGTGGGGCAGTCACGCTCGACAGCGCGCCGGGCGCCGGCACTCGCGTCACCCTACGCCTCCCCCTGGCGCCGCGGGCCGCGCCGACGAGCTAGTCCCCGCGCCACTCTGCGAGGAGGGAGCCGCGCAGCGTTTGCCAGGGAAGGCCCCGCGTCGCGGCGGACACACGGACCATGATCATTAGCCTTAGCCCTACCAATACGGCCGCTGGGGAACCGGCGCCCGCCGGCGCCCGGCGCCCCTCTAGCCGGCCGACCGCCGCATGCGCCGATCGGTCCCGGCGTAGCGCCAAAGCGTATCTGGCCGCGGTGCGCGCGAGCGCGGCCGCGCTGACCGCCGCCGGCCCCCTGCCCGAGCGGCTCGCCCAACTCGCGCGGCCGGTGACACGCCTGCTGGGAGCCCGCGGCACGGTCGTCTACCCTTGGGACGCCGCGGCCGGCGCTTTGGGCGCGGCCCTAACGCTGAGCGACACCGCCCACGCTCCCGCCTTGGTGGCGCTGCGCCGCAGCACCCTGGGCACGCGGGCGCTGGCGCGCGGCGAGGCGCTGGAGGCCACCTCGGTCGAAAGCGACGACCTGCAACCGGCCGAGCGCGCGGCGGCGCGAGCGCTGGGCTGGAGCGCGCTGGCCGCCCTACCGCTACAGGCGCGCGGCGAGCGGGTGGGCTTGCTGTACGTGGGCTGGCCGGTGCCGCACCGCACCAGCGAGCCCGAGCGCCTGCTGCTAGAGCTCCTCGCCCAGCACACCGCCGCTAGCCTCGAGCAGGCGCGGCTGCAGACGGAGAGCGCCGCGCGCGCCGACGCGCTGGCCCGCGCTGAGCAGCAGCTGCTGGCGTACGCCCGCGACCTGCGCCAAGCCTATGTGCAGGAGCGCGCGCGGCGGCAGGAGCTGCAGGAGGCGTACCTGGCCACCGTGCGCGTGCTGGCCGCGGCCATCGAGACGCGCGACGCCTACACGGGCGGGCACGTCGAACGGGTGGCCACCTACTCGGTGGCTATCGGCCGCGAGCTGGGCTGGGACCCCGAGCGCCTGTACACGCTGGAACTGGGCGCCTTGCTGCACGACGTGGGCAAGATCGGCATCGCCGACTATGTGCTGCTCAAGGCCGACCGCCTGACCGACGAGGAGTGGGCGATCATGCGCCAGCACCCGGAGGTCGGCGCGCGCATGCTCCAGCACGTGCCGTTCCTGCGCCACTCGCTGGGCTGCGTGCTGTACCACCACGAGCGGTTCGACGGGCGCGGGTATCCGACCGGGCTGAGCGGGCTGGCGATCCCGATCGAGGCGCGGGTGGTGGCGGTAGCCGACGCCTTCGACGCGATGACCAGCACGCGGCCATACCGACGGGCACTGCCCCTGGCCGTGGCGCTCGAGGAGATCGAGCGCTGCACGGGCACGCAGTTCGACCCGGAGGTGGCGGCGGCGTTCCTGCGGGCGGTCCGGGCCGGGGCGATCGTGGTGGGGGGCGGGGAACCGCGCTGAGGCGGGCGCGGCCGTGCTTATGATAATCCACATTATCATCGACATGGAGGAGAGGGGGCCGGCGGCCGCGGCGGTATACTGGCCATAACACGCTCAGCGCGCACCAGACGGGCCCGGAGGACCTACACGCCTATGGCGCAGCCCCCGCTGTTCGCCGGCGACGAGGTCGAGCTGATCGAGCCGCTGGATCGCTATCCCGATCTCCCGGTCGGCGCTCGCGGCTTCGTCACCAAGACCGCCCAGAACGGGATCGTGACCGTGCACATCCACGGCTGGCAGATCGTGGCCGCCGTCGGGGCGTTCCGCCTCGTCCGCGAGGAACCGGATGCTCCCCCGCCTCCCCTACCCGATTAGCGTTATGTCCAATCCTGGCGCCCACTACCCCACCGCGCGCCCATCGAGGATGCGACGCACCTGGGCGCGCAGGCGCTCGGGGGTGAACGGCTTGGGCAGCAACGCGTGCGGGGCCGCCACACCGTGCCGCGCCAGCGCCTCATCGGGGTAGCCCGACATATACAACACGCGCAGGCCAGGGTGGCGCGCCTGGAGCGTGCGCGCTAGCTCGCTGCCGCTCATGCCGGGCATCACCACGTCGGTGAGCAGCAAGTGCAGCGGCCCCGGGTGCCGTGCGCTGAGCGCCAGCGCCTCGGTGCCGTCGCGGGCCTCCAGTACCGTGTAGCCCGCCGCGACCAGGCTCGCGCGGGCCAGCGCTCGCACCTGCGCCTCGTCCTCCACCAGCAGGATCGTCTCGCTACCGGGTGCCAGCGGGGGGTCCGGGCCGCCAGGCGCCGCCTCCGCGGGGCGCTCGGTCACCTCGGGCAAGTAGATGGTGAACGTGGTGCCGCGGCCGGGCTGGCTGCGCACGCTGATCGCCCCGTGGCTCTGCTTGACGATCCCGTAGACGGTGGACAGCCCGAGCCCCGTGCCGCGGCCCGACGCCTTGGTAGTGAAGAACGGCTCGAAGATGCGCGCCTGGGTCGCCTCATCCATCCCACAGCCCGTGTCGCGCACGAGCAGCGCGACGTAGGTGCCCGCCCCGGGCAGCCCGGCGGCCGCGGCGGCCTGCGCCCCCAGCTGCACACGCTGCGTCTGCAGGAACAGCTCGCCGCCCCGGGGCATGGCGTCGCGCGCGTTGACGGCGAGATTCACCAGTACCTGCTGGAGCTGGCCCGGATCGGCGCGCACGGGCCCGCAGGTAGGGTCCAGGCGCGCGAGCAACACGATGTCCTCGCCGATGAGGCGTCGCAGCATCGTCTCGGTATCGCGGACCACGGCGTTGAGGTCGAGGACCTGCGGCGAGACGAGCTGACGGCGGCTGAACGCCAGCAGCTGGCTGGCGACCCCGGCGGCCCGCTCGCCAGCCTTGAGGATCTCCTCGGCACAGGCGCGGCGCGGGTCGTCGGCGGGCAACTGGCTCAGCAGCAGCTCGCTGAAGCCATTGATGACGGTCAAGATATTGTTGAAGTCATGGGCCACGCCGCCCGCCAGGCGGCCCATGGCGTCTAGACGCTGGACCTGGCGTAACTGCTCCTCGACCGCCTTGCGCTCGGTGATGTCCAACTGGGCGACCACCGCCCCGCCGGCCTCCTCGCCCAGCGGGGTGACGTACAGCGCGAACCAGCGCGGCGTGCCGCCCTGCTCGCAGCGGTACTCGAGGCTGTAGTCGGGCCGTTCGCCGGCCAGCACCGCCCGAACGCCCACTATGGCCTCGGCGGCATACGGGCCCCTAGCCCCCAGTGCGGCGCAGGTCCCGAGGTAGTTCTGGCCCACGCCCCCGCACACCAGCCCGTAGCCCTCTGGCGCGTGCCGTGCCCAGGCGTCGTTGACGGCGATGATCTGTCCCTCGCGGTCCAGCGCGGCGATCTCAGCCGGCAGCGCGTTGAGCACGGCGCGCGCGAACTGCTCGCTGCGGCGCAGCGCATCGGCCGCCCGCTTGCTGGCGGTAATGTCGCGAGCAATGCTGGCCGAGCCCACGATGCGCCCCTCGGAATCGGTGACCGGAAAGACGCTCACGGCCACGTCGATGCGCTGCCCGTCGCGCCGCACCCGCTGGGCGACTAGCAGTTCGAGGCGCTCGCCCGCCAGCACGCGCGCCCGGCGGGCGGTGATCAGCTCGCGCTCCTCGGGCGGCACGATGAAGGTGATATGCCGGCCACACGCCTCGGCGGCGGTGTAGCCGTAGTACCGCTCGGCGGCGCGGTTCCAGCTCACGATGGTGCCGTCCCAGGCGGTCCCGATGATCGCGTCCTCGGACGACTCGACGATCGCGGCCAGCCGCTGCAGCGCCGCCTGCTCGCGCTTGCGGGCGGTGATGTCCATCGCGGCGCCGGTGAGGCCCACGATCTGGCCGTCGGCCGCGCACAGCGGCTCGAGGTACAGGTCGTAGTACCGCTCGCCGTCTGCGCTCTCGACGCAGATCTCAGCGCGGCGGCCCTGGCCGGTGGCCAGCACGCTCTGCTTGAGCGCCGTGAGCTGGGCGGCCGCGGCGGGCGGGAACAGCTCGGCGTCGGTGCGCCCCAGCAGGGGCTGGCTGACCAGGCCCCGGGGGTGGTAGACCCAGGTGTAGCGCAGCGCCGTGTCCATCTGGAACACGGTGATCGGGATGCTCATCAGGGCGATGCGGAACCGCTCCTCCGAGGCCGCCAGCTGCTGCACGAGCCGGCGCTCGTGGGTCAGATCGGAGAACACCAGCACCGCGCCGGCCACCGCCCCGTCGGCGTCGCGCAGCGGCACGCCCGAGCAGAGCAGCCACACCTCCTCGCCGGTGTCCGGCCGGCGCAGCACGTACTCCGCCCCGTGCACCACCTCCCCGGCCATCAGCCGCGCGGCAATGGCCCCTGTGGGCAGCACCGGGCGGCCGTCACGCGCGTGCCGCAACTGGAAGCGCGCGACTTGATCGGCCACGGGAATAGCGGGGTCTAACGGGGCGCCAAGGATCTGCCGGGCCGCCCGGTTGACCAGCTCGGCCCGGCCGTGGCGGTCGAGCACCAGCAGGCCGCTGGGCAGCTGCTCCAGCACCGCCGTGCGCTCGGCGAGCAGGCGCCGCAGCGCCTCGGCCTGCGCGGCTAGCGCGGCGTGCGTCCGGGCGCTGTCCAGGGCTGTCGCGCCATAGGCGGCCACCGCCTCGGCCAGCCGCACCTGTTCCGCCCCCAGCGCCACCGGCCGGCGCCAACCGAGCAGCAGCACCCCGTTGATCGTGCCGTTGCGCCGCAGCGGGGTGCCCAGCGCCGTGCGCCCGCCCTCGCGCCGGTACAGCGGCAGGGCCTCGCGTAGCGGCGAGCGGTCGAGCCCCTCGAACACCAGCGTCGCGCCGCGCTCTAGCACGCGGGCCACCAGCCCGTAGGGCGGCGTGCGCCGGTGGCGATCGGGCGGGGGCACCCGTGCCCCGTATAGGCTGCGCCGCGCCACCTGGCCATCGGACTCCAGCACATACACGGCGGCGAAGTCGGCGCCCAGCAGCCGGCAGGCGCTGGCGGCGACCTGGTCGAGCACGCGGTCCAGCTCCTGGGTCGCCGTGCTCTCGCGCGCGAGCTCGATGAAGCTCTCCGCGCGCAGGCGCAGCGCTTGCGTCTCCGCGCGCAGCCCGGCCGCGTGCAGGGCCGCGCCGAACTGGGCGGCGAGCAGCGTCGCGCGGTGTGTCTCGGCCGCAGCGAATGCCTGGGCGCCCCGGCGCGCCAGCACCAGGAGGCCATGCCCCCCTGGCCCCGTCTCGAACGGGATGGTGAGCAGCGCGCGCGGGGGAAACGCCAGGGGCAGCGGCGCGGCCAGCGCGATCCCCTCGGCCGCCACCTGCCCCTGCGCCAGCGCGGCGAGCTGGTCCACCAGCGCGGCAGCGGGCGGGCCGACAGCGGCCAGCAGCGCGGGCTCGGTGCTCGCCGCCCAGTGCCACGCCGCCGTGGCTGGCTCATAGAGGACGAGCACGGCCGCATCGGCCCCAGCGAGCGCGCGGGCCCGGGCTACTACCAGCTCGGCGAGCGCGGCCGGCTCGCCCCCCGCCCGACTCGCGCCCAGCAGGGCGTGCAGCGCGTCGAGCAACACGGTGTCCGCGGATGCCTCGGCCGCCGCGCGCCCCACCTCGCGCAGGGCAACCGCCGCAAGATCGCGCAGCGGCGCGAGCGTCGCCTCGGCTGCCGCCAACCGTTCGGGCGGCACGCCGGCCACCTCCAGCGCCCCGACTACCTCGCCCGCCACCACCAGCGGCCAGCGGTGACACCCCCCGGGGGCGACGGGCGCGGCGCCCTCGCGCCGCAACAGCCCGAGCGCTTCTCCCGCGCCTTGGAGCACCGCGGCGCTCTCCGCGGCCAGCAGCGCACGCACGGCGCACAGCACCACGCGCAGCGCCTCGGCCGGCGCACCGGCCGCCAGGGCGCGGGCGCCCTCGGCCAGCGCTGGAGACAATAAATCCGTCGGGACCACTAGGACCTCTTCTCGCGCGGCGCTCTTCTAGATCATCGGCGCCCACCTCCTCGCGCAGCAGCGCCAGCCGCGCCATACGCGGGGTGGGTACATACTTTACCGTATCGAGACCGTGTGTGGTTCACGGAGCACGGGCGCGGCGCCCGAGGCACGGTACAATCGGCCCAAACCGATGCAGCGAGGGGGCAGCAGTGGTGATCCGCGGACGACCGTTCCTGCAGATTCCTGGGCCGACCAACGTCCCCGATTCGGTCCTGCGGGCGATGGACCGCCCGGTGATCGATCATCGGAGCCCCGAGTTCGCGGCGCTCACCCGCGAGCTGCTGCCGGGCCTGCGCCGCGTGTTCGGCACGCGCGAGGGCGCCGTGATCCTCTACCCGGCGTCGGGCACCGGGGCCTGGGAGGCCGCGCTGACGAACGTGCTGGCCCCGGGCGACCGCGTGCTGGCGTTCAACTACGGCCACTTCGCCGCTGGCTTCGCCCAGACAGCCCGCGACCTCGGCTACCAGGTCGACGAGGTACCGCTGCGCTGGGGCCAAGCGCTGACCCGCGCCGTGGTCGCCGAGCAACTCACTCGCCCCAGCGCCCCGCCCTACCGCGCGGTGCTGGTAGTCCACAACGAGACCTCCACCGGCGTTACGTCAAATATCGGCGAGGTGCGCGCCGCGCTCGACGCCGCCGGCTCCGACGCCCTGCTGCTGGTCGACACGGTCAGCTCGCTGGCCTCGATCCCCTTCCACTTCGACGCCTGGCGCGTGGATGTGGCGCTGACGGGCAGCCAGAAGGGGCTGATGCTGCCCCCGGGACTGGGCATCCTGTGCGCCAGCCCGCGCGCGCTGGCCGTGGCCGAGCGGGGCGGCTCGCCGCGCCACTTCTTCGACTGGCGGCCGATTCTGCGCGACAACGCCGCGGGCTTCTTCCCCTACACGCCGGCCACGCTGCTGCTGTTCGGCCTGCGCGAGGCGCTGCGGCTGCTGGAGGAAGAAGGCCTGGACAACGTGTACGCGCGCCACCAGCGGCTGGCCGATGGCGTGCGCGCGGCGGTGCGCGCCTGGGGCCTGCACCTGCTGCCCGAGGATCCGGCCACCTACTCGAACACCCTCTCGGCGGTGGTGCTGCCCGAGCACCTGGACAGCGACGTGCTGATCGCCCACGCGCGCGAGCGGTTCGGGCTGGCACTCGGGGTCGGGCTGGGGCAACTCAAAGGGCGCGTGGTGCGGCTGGGCCACCTCGGCGCGCTCAACGAGCTGGAAGTGCTGGCCATGCTGGGCGGGGTGGAGCTGGCGCTGCGCGAGTGCGGCGTGCCAGTCGCCCTGGGCAGCGGCGTGGCGGCCGCTCAGGAGGTGTTCCTGCGGCCTGCGCCCCAGCCCGCCGCGCCCTGATCCCCCTCGGCAGCCGCCCCCCGCTACCAGCCTTGGCTGGAGCTATCGTGGCGGGCGGGCCGGTGCGTCTCGCCGCCCACCGTGCTAGGCGGGGGCCGGCCCCCCCGACGGCTCACTGGCGTTCAGCGTCTGCGCCAGCGCGGTGACGCCCGTCATGCCGCCGAGCGCCATCGACTCGACGGCCGACGCCGGGATGATGACGATCGAGCCGGGATTCTGGCGCATCGTCTCGTACAGCATGTTCATGCCGCGCAGGTGCAGGGCCATCGGGTTGTTGGCGTACACCTGGCCGGCCTCGGCGAACTGCTGCGCGATCAGCGTCTCGCTCTGCCCGAGGATCACCCGCGCGTCGCGCTCGCGCTCGGCCTGGGCCACGCGGCTCATGGCATCTTGCAACGCGTCGGGGATCTTGATGTCGCGCATCAGCACGGCAGAGACCTTCACCCCCCACGGCTCGGTCTGGGCGTCGAGCACACGGGTCAGCTCCTCGTCGATGGCGGTGCGCTCGGCCAGCACCCGGCTCAGGTTGCTGCGGCCGATGATGTCGCGCAGCGCCGTCTGGGCAGCGCCCAGCACGGCGAGGCGATAGTCCTCCACCTGCAGCACGGCGCGCGCCGGGTCGATCACCCGCCAGTAGATGATGGTGTCCACGTTCACGGGCACGTTGTCGCGCGTGAGCGTCTGCTCGGCCGTGAAGGCGCTGGTCACCGTGCGCAGGTCAACGGTGAACGGCGTCCGCTCGATGAACGGCAGCAGGAAGAACACCCCCGGGCCGCGCACGCCGGCGAAGCGGCCCAGGCGCAGCACCACCTTCCGCTCCCACTCGGCACACAGGCGCAGCGAGGCCAGCACCACCACCACCACGACCACCGCCAGGAAGATGAGAACAACACTCCCCATGCCCCTCCCCTTTCCACCGGCGCCCGCTGCCGGCCGCGCCTAGCGAGGCAACGAGGCGGGCTCCGGCCCGCGCTGCATAATGCCGCCCGTGGGCACGCGGCGCAAGGCAGGCCATGCGAAACGGCGCGGGAAGACGCCGCTAGGCGAGCGGCGCCGCGCCGAGCAGCACATCGGCGCGATCGGCCGCGGTCCGGGCGTCGGGCCCGAGGTAGGTGCCCAGCGTGGTGCGCGGTGCCGGGTTGGGGCG
>Ga0070737_10004591_pt1 | contig 13752 bp, 31 predicted proteins | sample Coa_R1_10_FD_66438 | JGI IMG/M metagenome (GOLD analysis project Ga0070737, IMG submission 66438) | Surface soil microbial communities from Centralia Pennsylvania, which are recovering from an underground coalmine fire - Coalmine... | ecosystem: Environmental > Terrestrial > Soil > Unclassified... | reverse complement strand
CGCCGGACGTAGAGAGGGCGGCCGTCGACGGCACTGCACACGACGTCAGCGATCTGCGTGGCGGCGGCGCAGGCCGAGTCTTCGGAGTCGTGGAGTGATTGAATCTCGCCCGACCGCTGAACGATCCAGCCGCGGCTCACTGCATGCCCTCGGCTTGGTGCTCACACGTCGCGGCGTTGTGGCCCGTCTCGCCGCAGATGCCGCAGCGCTTGGCCTGAGACGGCGACGTCTCGGCCGGCAGCCCTAGAAACGCCCGCTTCTCTTCCTCGCTGCCCATACGACGCAGCGCCGAGATGCACTCGATCAGCGGCCCCGTCGGGCGAAACCACTCGCCCGTGAGCCGGATCGACTCGAAGCGCTCGTGCAGTAGCCGTTCCGTCTCGCGCGAGCCGGCAACGGTGGCCAGTACGACGACGTTGCCGGCGCCCAGGATTGATTTGGCACGCGACCTCAGATCGACCGTCCAGCCGATCTTGATGTTCAGATCGTCAAGCGACTGCGCGAAGTAGACGACGGCGTTTCTGGGCCTGTCGTGGGGCCACGGAGCGGGCTTGCTAGGAGGCTCGACGAAAACAGGCTTCCCCGTGAGACGAATGCCGCGAGCGGCCATGTCGTCGCGCGTGATGTAGCCCTTTCGCTCGAGCGCCCGCAGATGATCGACGATCCCGTTCGTCGAGCGAATCCCCATCGCCGCGCCGATCTCGCGCAGCGTCGGCGGGTAGCCTCGCACCTCGATCGACTTCTGAATCAGCCGAATGACGCGCGCCTGCCGTTCCGTTAGTCCCTTCATCGTCCCCTTCTCCTGCTCGTCCGTTCGTCCCGTTCAGGCCACCTGAACTGCGCCGACGCTGAACCGACGCCGAGTGACCTTGTAAAGTTGTCAATTTGCTGATCGCACGTGTTCCCTTGCGCCTTCGCGGATGAGGCGCACCCTAAGAGTCGTGATGACCGCCAACCGACCGCTCCGAGCCGAAGGCGTGCGGCCGTACCTTCGCTGCCAGCTTGGTCAGCTTCCGCTCGTGCTTGCCGAGTCGCCACGCGCGCTCGGGCACCTCACCGTGGCTCCACGTTGCGAGCGCGCGTCGCATGGCTTCGATGGGGGTGGCGCGGCCATCTTCCCAGCCGATCCACGCTACGTGCGACACGCCGATCTCCGCGGCAGCGGCACGAACAGACAACCCAGCTTTGACCCGAAACCGCTTGAGGCGCTCCCGCGCGTCTAACGAGGACATCCGCATCGCATGGTAGCTACCGCTACAAAAAATGCAAGAGGCTTGCTCGTCCTGAGCGGTAGGCACGCCGACCGCGTGTCAGGCTATGTGTCCGACGTGCCCACGAACATGAAGCCCGCGAAGCCGCTCAATCCGGCCAAGATTGCCGTAGACGAGTACGTGCGCTCGCAGATCGAGGACATGATCGCGGACAGGGGCCCACGCGCTGCGGCGAAGGATCTCGGCATCAAGCACCCGACGCCGCACAACATCTCCATCGGGCGGCAAGGCGTTGGACCCGAGGTCGAGCGCCAATGGGCTGCCAAGTTTTTTCGCGGCTCCGTTGACGAGCTCCGCCGTGCGGCGCTGGCATGGTACCGCTCCGACGGCGGCCAGGCGCGCGTAGCCGAGCATCGCGCCGCCTCAGCTCTGCCGTATCCGCGCATGCAGCCTGCCCTCGACATGGCGCGCGACGCGAATTTCAACGAGGATTTCCTGCGCGATTTCGTCGCCAGAGCGGCAACAACGCACGGCTTCGAGGGTCGCTCGTCGCTCTCGTGGTGGAACCTGATGCAAGGCCAGTACGAGGAGTGGCTTGCAGCAACACGTGGGGAGCCATCGGAATTCCAGCAGGCCATAACCGACGGCCGCACGAAGCCGGCAAAAGCGACCCACCGCAGAAAAAAGCACGATAGCCCCTAGCGCGACCGTACCCGCGTCCGCTACAGTCGGACGATCGGGGAGAGTCAACAGCAAGGGGCCTTGCAGTGATCGATGCCGATGCTTTGGCGGATTGGGTCTACAGGGAACTAGAGGAAGACGCCGCACTGCCGCTGGGCCCCGCGTGGCTTCTCAAGCGCATGGTCGGCCGCGACCACGTGCATTTCGACGAGAACGCGCACCAGGTTTTCGTGCGCTTCGTCGATGGCGAGACGTGGGTCACGCTGCCGCAGGGGCTCGCGCCTGAATACAGACAGATCGCGTTCGCCACGGCGGTCGCCAAGATTGCGGCTCGGCGCACGGGCCAAACGGCCGACGATCGGTCGAACGTGCTCGACGTCGCGGCGGCCATCGTCATGCCCCGCGAGGCGCTCGCGCTCTACGTCGGGCGCCAGGGCTACAGCGCAGAGGAGCTGGCTGCGACGTTCCACGTGCCACTGGCGTTCGCAGAGCGCCGCATGCGTCTTTCTGGCTGGCTAGAGCGTAGCGGCGCATTTTCTGAGCGTAGCTACCGCAACGTAATCTAAGGCTTTTCCGACAATCGTACGCCGGTAGCTACCAAGATACTTGCGCTTTCGGTCGCGGTAGCTACCATTGAGCGCATGACGTTTTCGGTCCTGCCCTGCCCCTCCTGCGACTCCGGCTTCTGCACCACCACCGAACGCCTCGGCTCCCCCGACGTCGGCGAGGGCCAGCTCGTTCGCTGCCCTGAGTGCAACGGGGAGAACGTCACCCCGTGCTTCATCTGCGGCTCCCCCGCCACCGACCACACCGCCGAAGGCCCCGCCTGCGCCGCGTGCGCGCCTTGCTGCCTGCCGCTGGACCCGGAGGCGATCGAGCGCGGTAGGCAGGAGCGGGATACGAGGCCGCCGACGGAGGTGAGGGATACGGAGAGGGTGCCGGGGTGCTGGGCGGCAGATGCGGCGGGGCGGTGATGCTCACCATCGGCTCGCTGTTCAGCGGCATTGGCCTACTCGACTACGGCCTCGTCCAAGCGGGCCTCGGTCCTGTCGTCTTCCAGTGCGAGATCGATCCGTGGCGCCGCCGCGTTCTCGCTCGCCACTTCCCCAGCGCCGAGAGGTTCGCGGATGCGTCGCAGCGTCGCAACTGGCCAGCAGTCGATCTGCTTTGCGGAGGCTTCCCGTGCCAGGATCTCAGTAGCGCCAGCCACGGACTCGGACGCGGACTCGCCGGCCACAAGTCGGGACTCTGGTACTGGTTCGCGAAGGCCGTCGAAGCGATCCGGCCCGCGTTCGTCGTCGTCGAGAACGTCGAGAGCGGCGCGCGTCGATGGCTGCCCGCGGTGCGGCGTCACCTGCACCTGTATGGCTATCGATCGTTGGCCCTGGGGATTGCCGCCCGAGACCTTGGGGCCTCGCACGGTCGCCCCCGCGTCTTCGTTGTTGGCTACTCCGACGAGGGTTGCCAATCAGCTCGCGCCAAGCATGGCGAAGTGGCCCGGCTGCCGCCGCCTGCAAACCCTCTGCGGGACGGGCGGCTTCCCTCACCCGCACGTCTACGAATGGATGATGGCGCTGCCGACGGATTGGAGCGCCTGCGAGCTCTCGGAGATGGCGTGTACTGGCCCGCGGCGTGGGTCGTCGGGCGAGTCGTCGTCGAGCGGCTGATCGCTTCGTGAATCGCTACCGCGCCAGCACCCGAAAGGACCACCCCAATGTCTGACTTCAACCTCTCCACCCACCTCCCCACGGCCACCCTCGTCCGCCTCGACGACTCCGATTTCGAGCCGCGATCCCTGCGTGGCCGCATCGGCACCGTCATCGCCTCCGATGATCGCCAGCGCCTCGTCGAAGTGGCCGGCATGCGGGTGTGGCGGGACGTGACGACGTTGGCGGAGGTGGCGAGCGGGCCCGAGGACGAGCAGACGGCCCGCAACCGCGCGGCGCATCGGGACTGCTGGAGGCGCGGGATCGCAGGGTGCGGCGTGAGCGATGCGGGGGCGGATCGTGGCTGAGCGGACCGTGCAGATCGGCCAGCCCGTGCCGGATTTTGTGCAGAGCGCCTGCAATCGCGCCCGTGGCGAAATCCGCCGCGCCCTCACCGTGCGCGACACGCCCACCGAACGCGAGCTGGCCCTGTGCGACGCCCTGCTGGCCGTCGTGCAGGCGGTGGAGGCGTTGGCGAGGGAGACGAGACGGTAACCCGAAACGGAGGACCACGACCATGCAACGACCCCAGGGACACCGCTGCTCCGGCAGCCACAACGGACGACCGCACGGCAAGGACACGCGGGAGGCGCGTCGCGAGCGCGCTGGCGAACGCAAGGCCGCGCGGCTGATGCGCACCGCAGGAGAGCAGATCGCGCTGCTCGATCGCCGGCTCGGCAAGGGCATCGGCGCGAAGAAGGAACGTGAGCGGCTGGCGAAGATCGCCGGCAGGAAGGCGGCGTAGCTGTGGCCATCGAAATCTTCACGAGCGACCACGACCGCGCCGTCCTGGTGAACACCGTGACGGACATGCCGATCCGCACGCCGGCCTTCGACAGCGAGGTGGCCGCCGAGGCGTTCCTCGAGTTCTGCCGCACGCTCGGGCTCAAAACCTGGGACTCGACCGACGCGATCCAGGATGCGCGCGCCGCCTTCGACAAGTTGCCGCGGTGCAAGCGCTGCCCGAAGCCGCTCGTGTCGGACGAGGACCAGACGCGCGGCCTCTGCTTCGACTGCGCGCCCGTCTGCGACCACGGCACGTGCATGCGGCCGACCAGCGGCGGGAAGTTCTGCGAGCGGCACAAGGGGGCGCAATCGTGACGCCAAGCACGCTGCATCTGCTCGTCACCGAATGGGCCGCCCGCGAGCTCGGCAGCGGCCACGGAAACCGCACGGTCGAGATCCGCGACATCGGTACGGGCGCCGGCAGTCGCGCGGTGCTCGTCATCGTCGACGGCCGCCTCGTCGCCGAGGGCACGGGCCTGTACGCCATCGAGCAGGCCGCGGCGGGGTTTGGGGAGTACGTCGACGACGAGCAGACGAAGCTCGACGTGGACCTCGAGCGGAGCGTGGACGTGGTGGACGGCCGCATGCCGGCGAACGAGGCCACCACATGATCCGCGCCCTCCTCCTCGGCACCCTCACCGCCCTCGCCTGCGCCGCCGTCCTTGTCGCCACGTCGATCGGGTTTGGCGGGTGGAGGGTGCAGTGAAGCTCTGCGCGTGCTCCGCCGTTTACGACCCCGCCCGCGCCGTCTTCATCGGCTGGCAACCGCTCGGCGATGGCTCGCTCGGGGAACTCTGCAACGCGCCCTGTTGCCGGACGACGTTCGTGCGCACCGTGCTCGACGAATCGGCCCGCTGCGACGGATGCGGCCAGCCTACGCGCGCCAAGACGATCCGCTGCGGCGCCGGCAGCCACGAGCCGAGCGCGATCTACTGCCCCGATTGCGCACGGGAGAGACGCTACGAGCTGAGGTGTACGGGATAGGAGGGACCCCCATGCAAATCGCGAGAGTTCACACACGGATCGTTCCAGCCCGAGCCGCCCGCGACGCCGCCCGTCTGCGAGAGATCGAGGAACTGGAGAACGCCAATCTGGCGACGTGGGCGGAGAGGCGGGAGGCGATGAGGATCAGGAGAAGGCAGATAAGGGAGGTGGGGGCGTGATCCCCGCCGTGCAGTCCTGGGTCCGCTGGCAAGCGCTGGCCGCGTTTCTCGGCGTGCGCGTCGACGAGCTGCTGGCCATGCCGGCGGCGGAGGTGCGGAGGCGGCGGGAGTTGAAGCTGGGAATTTCGTAACAAGCAACCCAAACGGAGGAACCAACCCATGAGCAACGACAACAGCAAACCGAACACCGAGATCACCCTTCGCCGCGACGACTCGTTCATGCGCGCGCTCGAGCCGACGAGTTGGGAAAGCGCGCTTCAGTGCGGCGCGGCGATCCACAAGGCCGGCATCGGCGGCGTCAAGAGCGCCGAGGACGCGGTGATCCGCATGATGGCCGGGCGCGAGATCGGCCTGGGCGCCATGGCCAGCCTGCGCCTCGTCTACTCGATCAACGGCAAGGTGGGCTACGACGCCGCGCTCATCCGCGCGCGCTGCCTTCAGCACCCCGAGTGCCGCTACTTCGAGCCGGTCGAAGTGACGACCGAGCACGCGATCTTCCGCGCCAAGCGCGGCGACCGACCCGAGCACGTGCTGAAGTTCACTCTCGACGAGGCGAAGACCGCCAAGCTGGCCGACAAGGACGTCTGGAAGGCGTACCCGAAGAACATGCTCGCGGCGCGCGCGACGGTGAACCTCGCGCGCCTTCTCTTCCCCGAGGCCGTCGCCGGCATGCACACGCCCGACGAGCTGGCCGGCTACGTTGCGACCGATCCGGCCGTCGACCCCACGCCGCCCGCCGTCATCGACGCGGTGATCGTCGAGTCGAGCGCGCCGCCGCTGCCGGACTTCGCGGGCCTCATCGAGTCGGCCGGCACGCCCGAGGAGCTCGCCGCCATCGCCAAGCACATCGAGGAGGCCAAGCTGGCCGGCCGGCTGCCCGACGAGGTGCGCAAGCCGCTCGCGAAGAAGTGGGCGGCCAAGAACGCCGAGCTGACCAAGGCCACGGCCAACGGGGCGGCGGCGTCGTGAAGCACCGGCTCTCAGCCAGCGGCATTGCTCGCGCGCGCAAGTGCCAGTTTTGGGTGCGCGGCGATGCCGTCTGGCCGGAGCGCGAGCCGTCGCGCGAAGCCGCGTTCGGCACGGCGATCCACGAGGCCATCGCGAAGACGATCGAATCGGGCGAGCGCGTCGAGCCGGACGCGGACGCCGTGGACGATCTCGACGCGGACCGGCTGCAACGCACCTTCGACCGCTGGGCCGAGTGGTGGCCCACGGCGCGCGGCGAGCTTCGGTGGCAAGCCGAGAAGCCCGTCGCGTGGAACGTCCGCACGGGCGAAGCGAGGTGGCTGCCCAAGGCCGAGCATCGCGACTACGGCACGCTCGACGACTACGAGATCCCAGGCACCATCGACGCGCTAGCCAACGACGGAGAGCGCGTCTACATCATCGACTGGAAGTCCGGCCGCCAGTCCGTCGAGGCTCCCGACACGAATCCGCAGCTCGGCCACAACGGCGCCGCCGCGGCAGCCGCGCTCAGGCTCGACGAGGCCGAAGTCGCGTACATCAAGATCGGCGAAGACGCGATCTACCGTCCCGAGCCCGCGACAGTGGACGCCATCACCTCGACGCTTCTGCGCGACGAGCTGAGGTCCATCATCGACCGCGCTCCAACATCAAAGCCGGAGCCTGGCCCATGGTGCCAGTTCTGCCCGATGCGAGGAGCGTGCCCTGCAACCGAAAGCCATGTGGCCGAGGTCATCGACGCGGCGGCCATCGTGCGCCGGCATCCCGTCTCGCTCGACATCAGAAACAACGACCAGGCGGCGTTCACGCTGACCGCGATCGATGGTGTCGAGGCGTTCCTGTCGGAACTCAAGAAGCGCGTGCGCGAGTACGCGGACAAGCACGGCGGCATCTTGCTCGCGGACGGCACGGTCTGGAGCAAGTCGGAAGTGCGCACGGAGCGGCCGGATCTGAGCGTCGATGGCGCTCTGCAAGCGCTCTACGCGCTCGGGCTCATCGAGGCGATCGAGAGCAAGACGACTTGGGCTGCGATAAAGCGCGCTGGCGGCAAGGACGGCGAGAAGGCGGCGCGCGAGAAGTTGAAGGCGATCGGGGCGGTGAAGGCGTCGACCGCGCCGCGCTACGAAGCGCGCGAAGTGAAGACGAGGAAGGCGGGTTGAATCATGGGAGCCGGTGAGGAAATTCTAACCATGCTTGCGCGCATCGAGTCGAAGCTGGACAAGGTGCTCGCGGGCCAGCTGAGCGGCGGCAGTCTGCCGGTGGCCGACGATCGAGACTTGGACTCGCAATACGGCGATCCCGATATCAAGTTCACCCCGAAGCGCGGCTACAACGGACCCGACTTCAAGGGCCAACGCATGTCGCAGGCTACGCCCGAGTTCCTGGATGTGTACGCCGAGGCGCTCCAGTATTCGAGCGAGCACCCGAAGTCGGGGCGCGAGAAGTACGCTACCTATGACGCACGCAACGCTGCCCGCGCGCGCGGCTGGAGTAAGCGCCTGCGCTCCGGCTGGCGTCCGCCCGGCTCGAGCAGCGACGACGCCACGAGCGACGCGGCCGAGGTGGAGGCGCCGTTCTGATGGCCCTCCGCCGCGCCCCCATCCCCGCCCTCCCCGGCGCTCTCTGGACGCTGCTCGACATCCGCGCCGGCCTGCGTCCCTCCGACGACGACGTGCGAAATCTGGCGGTGTGGAACGCCCTCGCCGCCCTCTCCGCGACGCCGAGCGAGAAAGGCCCGAGCGATGACATCGACCATGCCTGACGACCGCGAACGCTGGGGCATCTGGTGCGAACCGCCCGACTGGATGCAAGGCCATCGCGACTGGTCGCAGAGCACCGACGATCAAGGCGTCACGTGGCATCGCGATGAGTACGCCACTCGCGCGGAGGCCGACGCTGCCGCCGCCGCAATCATGGCCGGCGATACTGGCGGCTGGACATACACCGCGCGACGAATCGAGGATGACGATGGCGACGACTGACGACCCCCGCGCCCGCGCCTTGACCCTCCGCGAGGAGCGCATGGCCAAGCTCTGCGGCGACAAGCTGCTCGTCCTCTGCATCCGCCCCGATGGCTACGACGGCTGGCTGTACGTCGAGCGGCCCGAGGACATCGTGGACCACCTCATTGAAGGCGAGCCCGGAGACGAATGGGAGCTGAAATGGACGCTGATGACCCGAGAGGAAATCGACGCGATGCCGGAGCATCCGGGATGGTGACCACCGACCCCCACGCCCGCGCCGTCGAGGCGCACGAGCTGTTCGTCGGCGCCATGGTGATGTGGCTACACGTGCCGCGCGGAGGCTACGGGTACGTGTTCCCAGTGGACGCGAAGGTGCTCGGCGTTCATTCCGACCGCGCGCGCATCGAAGTGACCAAGGCAGACGGCGAGATCGTCCGGCGCACCGTACGCATCGAGAACCTGCGATGGAGGAAGAGTCGATGACCACGAAGACGTGCGGCACGTGCGGCGGCACGCGATGGGTGTGGGAGTATTACGGACCCGACGATAACTATGACGCGAAGCCGTGCCCCGAATGCGGTGCCGCCGCCCGCGAGCCGTCCGCAGCCGCTACGCGAGGGCGCTGCTCGGCATGCGGCACGCCGTGCAACGACGAGACGGTGCTCTGCCTGGGATGCGCGTCGAAGGATGACGTCAGCAAGCCGTCCGCAGCCGCCGAGCCGGATGGTTCCAGGCGCTTCAACGAGACGACTGGCGCGCTCACGTGGGCTGGCCGCTCGGCCGAGGAGCACCCGGATCGATGCGTGTGCCAAAAGGGCGTGACGCCGCACAAGCACTACGACGAGGCCCCGTTCCTCTGCGCGCGCTGCACGGAGTGTACGGGGTACCGGCCCGCTGTTGCCGCCGAGCCCCCCACGTGCCTGCATGGCCGCACCGGACACGGCATGGGCGTACAGCGCTGCCTCGACTGCGGCGCCGTCCTGTCGCCGGACTTCAAGCCCTCGCCCGCTGCGCCGAAGCCCGGGACGGAGACGACGCACGAGTGCTCCGCTGCGCCGAAGGACGAGGCGCGGGAGATACCGGGCGTGCCGTGCGAGTGCATGCGGTTCCGGCATGCGACGGGGCCAGCGTACCGGCATCCAGACGACATCCAGGAGCCCAAGCCGTGAAAGCCATTACCGCAATCGAAGGCGTCCCGCTCAAGGGTGTCTCTGGCCTGCCGTGGGCGCACGCCGCCGACTGCCAGTGCGAGCCGCACCAGACGTTCACGTGCGACCGATGCGGCCGGCGCGTCGGGCACTGCCTCGGGTGCCACGACAACATGCCGGGCGCGTGCGACTTCTGCTGGAAGGAGCCGAAGCCGTGAACGACACCGACAAGCGATGTTGCGTCTGCCAGCAACCGTGCAAGCCGAACGCCGACCGTTACGAGGACCGCTGGTCGTGGGGACCGGACGGCATGCACTGCCACTTCCGATGCGAGGCGGAGTTCGTGAAGCGCTACCCGCATCTCGTGCCCGCTGGATACACGCCGAGGACAGGACGATGACCATCCGCACTCCCCTCCCCGCCCTCCTCACCCGCGCCCGCGAACGCCTCACGCGCGTCGGCGACCCGCACGACGAGGACCTCATCGCGCAGCTTGCCGACGCAGCGGAGCGCATGTCCGCCCTCGTCGAAGCCGCGCTCGACTGCCGCAACCGTGAGCCGTGGTGCATCGCGGGCGAGGGCAACGAATGCGGCAACTGCGATGCGTGCCGGTTTCAGGCGGCGTGCGATGCGTATCTCCGCGCCCTCGACGGGAAGGACGGTGCCTCTCGTGGCTGACCTGTCCCCGCCCTGGGTGCTGTTCAGCGATGGCGGCAAGCCGGTCGCGATCCTGCCCGCGGGACGCCCCGGTGAGGTCGCGAACGTGGAGCATCTGACGATGCGGCAGGCGCGGGAGATCGTGAACCTGGCGAACGCGATTCACGACAAGCTATGGCGCGCGAAGCTCGCGCGGCTTGAGCGCGAGTTGCTCACGATGGCGGTGCAGCTTGTGGCGCTGCCGGATGCCCTCGACGGGAAGGACGGCGACCGATGACCCCCTGCCGCTGCAACGTCCCGCTCCCCGGCCCGTGTCGTGGATGCGGCCAGCCGATCGCCGACCAGCGCGATGAGACGATCGCCTCCCTCCGCGCCCGCGTCGCCGAACGCGAGGCAGAGCGCAATAGCCAGGCCGACCTAGCCGCTCGCGTGGGCGCCGAGAATCACGCGCTCCGCGCCCGCATCGCCGAGCTGGAGTCCGCGATTGAGAGCGCCTGCCGCCGACTGCGCGACCGCCGTGGTCAGGACTACCGTCCGCGCGATGTTGCTGGGACGGCGCTGCTCGACGCGGAGGTCGGATACGCGATCGACGACGAGGTGGCCGCGGACGAGCGGTTGGAGGCGGCCACGAAGCGCATCGCCGAACTCCGCGAGACGAACCGCGCCCTCGACGAGCACGCGCATGCGGATGGGAAGCGCATCGCCGAGCTGGAGGCGGTGGTGGAGGCGGCGAGGCCATGCGGCACGCATCCGGTCAACGACGACACGTGCGGCGTGTGCGGGCTGCACTTTGCCGAGTGCGAAGCCGAGCGCGCGTCGGACGATGACTCGCCGGATGCGACCACGTTTCCGGCGTGTCCTGGGGCACGGGTGAGGCTGGCCCTCGCCGCCCTCTCCGCGAAGCCGAGCGAGAAAGGAAGGACGACGTGAGCGACACCATTGGATTCGTGGTCAGGGACGCGAAGACGCGCGCGCAGGTTTCGATCCGGTTCACGCTGCGCTCGCAGGCCCGCACCTTCGTCGAGCAGTGCGCCATGGACGTTCGGATCTGGCGCGTCGTGACGCGTCGGCGGTTCAGCGACGGATCGCTCGTGCCCAAGACTGCACCGACGCCGAGCGAGAAAGGCCCGAGCGATGACAACGAGGAGCCCGACCATGCCTGACGACACGCGCGCCCGCGCCGTCGAGGCGCAACTTGCCGAAGCGAACCGGTTGATTGACGTGTGCGATCGAGCGCTATCGATCGCGCTACGCCACGTGACCGTCAAAGGATTCCCGGCGGTGCGAGATGCGCTGCTGGAGCTACAAGGGCACTTTGGGCGGGTGACGCTTGATGTCGCCCTCGCCGCCGCCCGCGAGCCGTCCGCAGCCGCCGAGCCCCCCACGTGCCTGCATGGCCGCACCGGACACGGCATGGACCTCCAGTCCGCGACGGAGACGCCGTGCGGCAGCGTTTGCCTCGACTGCGGCATCCCGTCCGGCGTCGACGGCCCCGAGCCCATGGCGCTCATTGTACCGCGCAATCACTGGCTGCTGATTCATCCCGAGGAGCGCGGCTACCTCTGCGCGCGCTGCATGATCGTGCGAGCATCGAAGCTGCCGGGCGCAATCGACATCACCGGGATCATCACGTTCGGCAGCGACTACGACGACGGCAAGGAGCACCCGTACGACTGGGCCACGCGCAGGGTCGACCCGAGCGCTACGCCTCTGTACGGGTCCGCTGCGCCGAAGTCCGCGACGGAGACGGGGTGCTCGTGCGGCGCTGGATGCCAGGAGCCGGAGCTGCACGCGAGCTACTGCCCGCACTGGAAGCACCCGCTTACGCCGCCCGCTGCGCCGAAGGACGAGGCGCGTCGCATGTGCCGCGACTGCGGCGTGAACGAGGCAGACGAATGCTTCACGGTGTGCTCGCCATGCTGGGACAAGGCGCACCCGAAGCGGGAGGGGCCGAAACAGCGCGCGCGCGCACTGGTCGAGCGGTTCGCCAACGAGTTCTCATCGTTCGAGTCGCCGGAGAGCCGAAAGGCGGCATTCGCAAGCCTGATCGCGGACGAGCTGCACAATGACGCCGACCGCCTCGCCGCCCTGGAGCGCGAGAACGCGGAGCTGCGCGGCGAGCTGGCCGAGGCCAAGGCGTGGTCTGACGACGAGGAGGCGCAGCCCGAGGCTGAGGACATCGCCGCCGCACATCCTTCGCGCTCCAGGCAGCACGATACGTACCGCGAGGCGATGAGACTCGTTGGCGTTCGGCGCTCGAAGTATGCACTCGTCGACCTCGTGAACTGGCTGCTTGTTGGACGCTCCGCCGCCGAGTCGCAGCTCCGCGCCTACAGCGTGGCCCAGGTGCGGCTTGGCGAGAGGATCGAGGAGTTGGAGGCGCAGGGGACGCGCATGCGGGAGGCGCTGTTGCCGCTCGCGGCGATGCGTTGCCGAGGCTACTCGTTCGGCTGCACCAAAGAGATGCCGTGCGACACGTGCCTCGCCCGACAGCTAACCGTGGGTGCCGCCCTGGCCCCCTCCGCCCCCGAGCCGACTGCGGCGACGACGACGGGGGAGCAGCGGTGGGGCGTGTGGTGCGTCGAGGCGGCCGAGGGCTGGTACATGGTCGGCCCAGGCGAGCGGTGGAGCGGCACCGAAGAGGAGGCGCGGAAGATGGCCGAGAAGCTCTCGCAGCCCGCCCACAGGTGCAACTGGCGCTACGAGGCTCGGCCCCTCCCACCCGGCGGCGAGAAGAACGGAGAGTGACCCATGTACACAGTGAATTGCGTTCGACACCCGACGAAGCGCGCTCGCATCTGGGGCGGCCACGTGCTCGACGCCAAGCGCAGGAAGATCGTCGCTGGGTGGTGCTGTAAGCGATGCGCCAACGCGCACGGATTCCGCGGCCAATACCGCGCGGACATGGGGCTGCGACGGACGTTGGAGGACGGCGACAATCATGGCTGACGCGACGAACCGGCAGAGGGCGAGGGAGTTCTTGGACGCGCCGAAGCGCTGGCTATCGTGGGCCACGCTTGGCGACGTGAGCCACGCATGGGAGCGATTCCCGATCAACGCGCTCGGCGTGCAGCCCGAATCGCGCGCCACGATTTGCGGGGTGGAGTCGGCGTCGCCGGCCACGTTCACGACGGGTCCGCACGTTCGTCGCTGCCCGGAATGCGCGCTCATCGAGGCGGAGCAGCTCACCGCCCTCCTCGACGCCGCCGAGCAGCGCGTGGTGGGCGAGATCGTGGCGTACCTGCGCGGCATGGTGCACGCGCGGCCGGGGGACTTGGCCGACTACATCGCGAAGCGCTGGGGAGGCAACCGTGGCTGACGTAGGAGTTAAGGTGTGGTCAATTCCGAGCGTTGAACTGCCCGTGCCGTTTGAGCAGATCCCTGCCGAGGTGAAGCGGCTCAGCGACCATGCGCGAGGTCTGCGACTCCAAGCGGATCTCACCGCCAAGATGGTCCAGGCCGTTCAGGACTGC
>Ga0070737_10004589_pt1 | contig 13756 bp, 12 predicted proteins | sample Coa_R1_10_FD_66438 | JGI IMG/M metagenome (GOLD analysis project Ga0070737, IMG submission 66438) | Surface soil microbial communities from Centralia Pennsylvania, which are recovering from an underground coalmine fire - Coalmine... | ecosystem: Environmental > Terrestrial > Soil > Unclassified... | reverse complement strand
TGGGTTCTTTTTCGCTTCCTCCAAAACCAGGCGGGCTGCTGCGGTTTTTCCTACCCCCGGTGGGCCATAAATGATGACATGTTGCGGATTTGGGCCGCAAAGAGCAGCTTTTAATGATTTTATTCCATCTTCCTGACCGACAATATCTTCAAAACTTGAAGGACGTACTTTCTCCGATAATGGTTCTGTTAATGAAATCGATCTCATCTTCCTAAGCTGTTCCATTTCTTTCCGGGATTCCCGGTCAATCGATACCCTTTGAGTACGTTGATTCTTTAACAAATTCCAAAAATACAGCCCAATAATAACCCCAAAAAATAACTGTATAAATAAAGCGATCCCCGTCCAACTCATCTTTTTTCCTCCTGCACCAAATTACTCAATTGATATTAGTCAGTATTTCCTTCGGTGTTTGGTAATAAACCATAAATTAGCAAGAAACTGCTAAGGCAGGGAGGAAATTTCTTACTTTTTAAGAAAAGCGATGCTGATGCTGTCGAAGCATTTCTTGTGGAGCTGGACAATTCTCGAAGTCAAAATTTATACTTTCTTTACTTCACACAAAAAAGAACCCGGTCTTATAGCCGGATTCTCCTTTGCTTACGCTGACTTTTCTTCAGCAACAACCGTACCGTCTTCTAAAACTAATTTCGGTGCAGTGTTTTTCATGACTGTATCTTTAGTAATAATGCACTTCGAAATATCATCACGTGATGGAAGGTCAAACATGACATCCAGCATAATGCCTTCAATAATCGAACGGAGTCCGCGGGCGCCTGTCTTGCGTTCAATTGCTTTTGCAGCGATTTCCTTTAATGCATCCTCTTCAAATTCCAGTTCTACGCCGTCCATTTCAAGCATTTTTTGATATTGCTTAACAAGCGCATTTTTTGGCTTGGTTAGAATTTCAATTAATGCTGCTTCATCTAATTGCTCAAGGCTGGCGATTACTGGAAGACGACCGATAAATTCCGGAATTAGGCCAAATCGGAGCAAATCTTCAGGCAATACTTTGGAAAGCAATTCTTTGCTGCTGATTTCCTGCTGTTTTGGATCAGCACCAAAACCAATCACTTTTTGACCTAAGCGGCGTTTGATAATCGGCTCAATTCCGTCAAACGCACCGCCGCAAATAAATAAGATATTGGTTGTATCAATTTGAATAAATTCTTGATGTGGATGCTTTCTCCCTCCTTGAGGCGGAACGCTTGCCACTGTGCCTTCAAGAATCTTTAATAATGCCTGCTGTACGCCTTCGCCGGAAACATCTCTTGTTATGGAAGGATTTTCTGATTTACGGGCAATTTTATCAATTTCATCGATATAAATGATACCTTTTTCAGCCTTTTCAACATCATAATCGGCAGCTTGGATTAATTTTAATAAGATATTTTCAACATCTTCACCGACATATCCAGCTTCCGTCAGCGATGTTGCATCGGCAATAGCAAAAGGTACATTCAAAATGCGTGCTAATGTTTGCGCGAGCAATGTTTTACCGCTTCCTGTTGGTCCAATCATACATATATTACTTTTTGACAGTTCTACATCATCAATTTTGCTATTTGAATTAATCCGTTTATAGTGATTATAAACGGCAACTGACAACGCTTTCTTGGCTTGATCCTGTCCAATGACATATTCATCAAGGATTTCACAAATTTCCCTTGGCTTCGGAACATCTTTAAATTCTACTTCTTCTTCTGTTCCGAGCTCTTCTTCGACGATTTCTGTACAAAGTTCAATACATTCATCACATATATATACACCAGGTCCGGCCACTAACTTACGGACTTGGTCTTGAGTTTTGCCGCAAAACGAGCACTTTAATTGGCCTTTTTCATCGTTAAATTTAAACAAACCCTTCACCCCTTGATACAATTCTGTATTTGTAAACTGCAGGTTTGACTAATCAATCACAATGGTATTCATTCATCAATCAATTGTATGTATTTTGCATTGTAACATAATTAGTCAATGGACTGAAACCAAAAAGCTTTGCAAAAGATGCATTTTCAAAGATGTTCGAAATTTCGTCAAAGAAAAGATAAGATATGTACATTTTTCATCTTAGCCATAATTTTCAAAAATAAAATCTTTCTTTTCTTGAAATTATTGTATTCGCCGTTATCGGCAATTTTTCCTGCCTGTTGTTAAAAATGTTCCCTGTATTTATTATAATATGTTACTCAAAATTATGTATTAAAAAGCGCAAGCGCCTTGGTCAGCCCCGACGGGCAAATGTTCTTCGGCACTAAAAGTCTGGTTTTTGGACTTTTAGTGCCGAAGGTTATTTGACCCCGAGGGGCTAGGCACTGGAGCTAGAGTATAAAGGAAGGCACGACTTTAAAATCGTGCCCCTGCTAATTGTTCATTACTTCTTGTTCTCAACAAGAAAGTCAACTGCTTTTCTAAGTTCGAGATCACCTTTGATGCCTTGAACACCGCCAAGTGCGCGCTTAATGGCGTCAGCTGTCATATTGTACATGTTTGCCATTTTCTCAAGTTCAGCATTGATCTCTTCGTCTGTTACTTCTAGATTTTCCGCTTTCGCAATCGCTTCTAGTGTTAAGTTCACTTTTACACGTTGTTCTGCTTCTTCTTTCATTTGTTCGCGAAGAGCTTTTTCATCCTGACCTGAGAATTGATAATAAAGATCAAGATTCATACCTTGCATTTGTAGACGCTGCCCAAATTCTTGAATCATCCGGTCAATTTCGTTTTCAATCATGACAGGAGGGATGTCGACCTCAGCATTTTCTGCAGCTTTTTCCACTACAGAATCACGTACATGATGTTCTGCTTCATGCTTTTTGTTTTCTTCTAAACGCGTTTTGATTTTTTCTTTCAAAGCATCTAAAGTTTCCACTTCATCATCGACGTCTTTTGCAAATTCATCATCTAATGCAGGAAGTTCTTTTGCTTTGATTTCATGTACAGTTACTTTGAATACGGCCGGTTTTCCTGCCAGATCAGCTGCATGATATTCTTCAGGGAACGTTACTTCTACATCTTTTGATTCACCAGCTTTAACACCAATCAGCTGCTCCTCGAACCCAGGAATGAAAGTATTTGATCCCAGTTCTAGTGTATAGTTTTCAGCCTTGCCGCCTTCAAAAGCTTCGCCATCGACAAAGCCTTCAAAATCGATTACAACAGTATCGCCGTTTTCTGCTGTTCCTTCTTCTTTTACAACTAGTTCGGCATGGCGATTTTGCAATGCTTCAAGTTCTTTTTGCACATCTTCATCCGTTACAGTTGTATCAAATTCTTCGATCTCAAGGCCTTTGTATTCGCCTAATTTCACTTCAGGCTTAACAGTAACAGTAGCCTTGAAGATCAGGTCCTTGCCTTTTTCTAATTGTTCAATGTCGATTTCAGGACGATCAACAGGCTCAATTCCAGTTTCTTCAATTGCATTTCCATATGCTTCAGGAAGAAGAATATCTAATGCATCTTGATAAAGTGATTCAACACCAAAGCGTTTTTCAAATAGTGAGCGAGGCACTTTTCCTTTACGGAAGCCTGGTACGTTAACTTTCTTCACGACCTTTTGGAATGCTGCATCCAGTCCTTTGTTTACCTTGTCAGCACTTACTTCAACAGTAAGGACGCCACGGTTCCCTTCTAATTTTTCCCATTTTGCTGTCATTCGTTTTCCCTCCAACATCTATTCTCATTTCATTCGATACGAATTTAGCGTGGAAAGATGGTCTTGTCCACTACCATTTTCCATTATTTTTAATGTAAAAAATAGAGATTTTTACACAATGCAACCCCTACATTATACCATAGGATATTTTTCTTTCAACAGTCCATCTTATATATTAGGATAGGAAATTTTCTCAATTTGCTCAATTTGTTCTTTTGCCAGTTCAAATTCTTTTATTGAAACATGATATTCGGCTGTTATTTTGCCTGGTTCTTGTAAATAACCAAAATACTCCTCGGCCTGTGCATGAAAAGCGGCAGCCCATACTTTCGAGCTGTCTGGTTCAAGGTTAAAAGGATAACTGATAAAAAAAATTCGATCAACCAAACTGATGACATTTTCAACAAGTACTGGATTGCTGTTTCCGAGATGATTTTCTAAACAATCTTTAATTTCTTTCATTTTCGGCTGCAGTCTGACATCCGGCAGCTGGGCAGGTATGACTCTTGCTTCAAGGGAAAATTTCCTGACCGTCAGTTCATGGTCAAATTCCTGTTCTCTTAATAGGCTGAGCAAAATGGTTTTGAGAAACGGATGGCCGGTTTCATCTTGTAAATAAGCTTCAATTTCCGGTACATAGGGTCGGATATTTTGATCTGCTATACTAGAAATTAGCAGCATTTGTTCGTTTAGATTATGTATAGAAAACAGATTCAAAAATTTAGGTTTCTCGCACTTTTCATCAGCTGCCTCCTGTCTAAGGCTCTCAGCCATCCTTCGGCTAAACTGCAGCAACGTCCGAAAATGTTCATATTTTTCGGGTGGAATTTCTTTCTCTTCTAAAAGCGCCTCAATCGTTGAAACGATTTCCTCGTATTCGTGAAGTTGGATTAGTACAGTTAAGTACAAATCAACCAACTGAAAGTAGTCACCTATTCCTTTTAGGAGCAATTCTTTTGTAAGCACCTTTGCTTTTTTGAAGGAGGAAGCTTCAAAATAGGCAAGCGCTAGCCCGATCAACACGTCTTCGTTTTCAGGATCAAGCTCTCTTGCTTCTTCCAACAGCACAATCGCCTCGGTAAAGTTGCGGTTATGAAGGTTTTCCAAGCCTTTGTCTGTTAGGCGTTGTTCAATTCCGGGAAAGAAGACCACATTGTCCCTTCTCTTTACACGGTCCCGCTTTTTCATACAATAACCGTCCTTTGACTGTTCATTAGAGAATCATTAGCATACATTATAGACAAAAAAATCTCACCTTAACAGGTGAGAGTATATTCTGGTATGTAGTATGGCGTCCCAGGAGGGATTCGAACCCCCGACACACGGCTTAGAAGGCCGTTGCTCTATCCAGCTGAGCTACTGGGACATATTTAATTATCAAAGACAAGATTCATTATAGTATCTCTATATTTAAATGTCAATAGATTTTTTTATAATTTTCAAAGGGGAGAAAATATCTCCCCCATTATTTTTTTAGAACAAATTCTCTTGCCAAACTGCAGATTTCCCGGCCGCTTAAATCATAAACAGTCATGTTCACTGTTTCTTCCAGCAGTTCAAGAATGACATAGGTTTTTTCCAGTCGTTCCCTCGGCATGCGAATGCTGCCCGGATTTAAATATAATCTCCCATCGATTACTTCAGCACCCAATACATGAGAATGGCCGAAGCAGACGATATCCGCATCCACTTCCTCAGCTTTATAGACTAAATTCATAAGCGACATTTTGACTGAAAACTTGTGTCCGTGTGTGATAAAAAACTTCCTGCCAGCCATTTCAGTCGTTGTCTCCAACGGGTATCCGCCAAAATCACAATTGCCCATGACCGTTAAATATCCCGTCATTGATTTATGTTCAGGCATTAATTGCGAATCACCGCAATGAATCATTAAATCAACTTCGTTCAAATGCCGTTCTCTGATCACCTCAAGCTCTTTCGTTAAGCCATGGCTGTCACTGACTATCAGCACTTTGCTCATGATTCATCAACTCTTTCCAGATGCGAATCAAGCAGCGTATCCAATTTCTTTAAAGCATTGGCCCGGTGGCTGATTCTATTCTTTTCATCTGCAGAAAGTTCCGCCATCGCCGCCCCCTTTTCAGGCACATAAAACACCGGATCATAGCCAAATCCATGTGTTCCTCTTGGTTCTTCCAATATCCGGCCTTCACAGGTGCCTGCCACCGTAAACGTTTCTTCGCCGGGAACCGCGACAGCCAAGGCACAGTAAAATCTTGCCGTTCTTTTGTCCTCCGGCACGCCTTTTAATTCGGATAACAGCTTATTTGTATTTTTCTCATCATTCTTTGGCTCGCCGGCATATCGGGCAGAATAAATTCCCGGACGTCCGTCCAAAACATCCACCATCAAGCCGGAATCGTCGCCAATCACCATTTTATTCAATGCTTTAGAAATCGTTTCTGCCTTTATAATTGCATTTTCCTCAAAAGTAGTGCCCGTTTCCTCGACATCCGGAATTTCCGAAAAATCGAGCAACGTCCGGACCGCCATTCCCCTTTTGGCAAAAATATCCTCAAATTCCCTTGCCTTTCCGGGATTTTTTGTCGCAATGATCACTTCTTTCATTTCAGCTCTCCTCTTGATTTTCTCCTGGCCTCTATCTTTTTGACAATCTCTTCGCCAAGCACTGCTTTTTGCTGTTCAAACAATTTTCTTAGCCCTTCTTGGGCAGCATACAAGAGGCCTTGAAGCTCTTCGTAGGAAAAGGTCGATTCCTCTCCTGTCCCTTGCAATTCTACGAACTCACCGCTTCCTGTCATGACTACATTCATATCAACATGGGCCTTGGAGTCCTCTTGATAGTTTAGATCCAACACAGTTTTGCCATCTTGTAAAATTCCAACACTTACAGCCGCTAGATAATCTGTAATCGGAAACTTAGGTAACGACTTTTTCTCTGATAATGCATTCAGTGCCAACGTCATCGCTACAAACGCTCCTGTAATCGAGGCCGTTCTTGTTCCGCCGTCAGCTTGGATTACATCACAGTCAATCCAAACAGTACGCTCGCCAATCGCATTCAAATCTACGACCGCCCTTAGCGCCCTGCCGATCAACCGCTGAATTTCCATTGTCCGGCCGGAAACCTTCCCCTTAGTAGATTCCCGAATATTCCTTGTTTCCGTTGCCCTTGGCAGCATGGCATATTCAGCCGTTATCCAGCCCTTGCCTTCTCCCCTCATAAACGGCGGCACCCGGTCATCAATACTTGCCGTGCAAATAACTTTCGTATTTCCCACCGTAATAAGCACAGACCCCTCTGGATGCATTAAATAATTCGTTTCAATATGTACCGGCCTTAATTGTAATGGCTCTCTCCCATCAATACGCACAAAACTTCCTCCTAGTCTTTCTAATCTGCAAACAAAGAACAAAAAGCGTAAGCGCCTCAGTCAGCCCCTATATAAGGAGACTTGCCACTTGCAAGCAAAGCGCAGCAAGTGGCTTAGTCTCCCTTAATGCGTACAGAAAGCGATAGCTTTCTGTAGCCAGGCAAATGTTCTTTTGCACTAAAAGTCTGGTCTCTAGACTTTTAGTGCATGGTTTTTATCACGAGGGGCTAGGCGCTGGAGCTGGATTCAAATAACTTCGAAAGTTATCCACACTCCGTTTAATTTATAGTTTCCTTTCAATAAGAAAGAGGCGGCCTTAAGCCAACCTCTTTGATTGTCATTATATAGTATATCAAAAATATATTTTTAGAAACTACCTGTATTTACTTTTTCCGGGCGAGTTACCGGCTCGGTTAGCTTTTTACCTTGATCAATCTTTAAATCTGCTTTTCCATCAACCTGAACCGCTACTTTCTGCACACCCTGCTGTTCTGTTAAAGACAGCACGAGTTCATTTAGCAATGCTTGGGAAATAACATTTTTATTAAAGCTACCATAAATATTTTTATTAAAGTTTAGTGTTACCTGGCCGTTGTCCACCTTTGGTGTACCAAGCAATTTGGCATCCGGCATAAACTCCGAGACTAAATTGGATTTCGGGCTCGGCCCCTTGATTAATTCGTTAACAGCAGCTGTAATCGGATCCTTTTCAGTATTGCTGACCCTCCGAGTAACAGGAACATAGTAATAGCCGCCCTCTTGCCCACCGACAAAATACACCGTTACCGGCCTTGTATTGGTAATATCCGCAACATCATTTGTATCGATATTAATACCGGCTGCTCTCGTTAAGTTATCACTGATAGGCGTGCCTTTCACAGGCATTTCTGTCAGCTCATGTCCGTTCATCTTGAGCTTTACTGAATTAATGTCTTTAAATTGTGTGAGAGTCCAGGTTATAGATTGGAGAATTCGTTGCTCATCATCAGGCTGATAGTTTTTAAACTCATTAGAAAAATCAACAGTAGCGACCTTGTTATCTTTATCAATATTTACCGTCATTTGGGTATCTTCAGGCAGCACCTCTCTAAAACCATTTGGCAGCATATTGGTAACCGGTCCACCCTTAACTAAATATTGAAGTGCTTCCTTCGCAATGGAATTTGTCTTCGGTAAATTCAATGTTTGAGGAACCACATAGCCATTTTTATCAATCAAATAGAGTTCTGTCTTTACTGTGTCAGCTGCATTGTTCTTTTTTGCAGTTGGATCCTTGCTGGCTTTTTGATCTACAACCGTCACTGTTTTGGGCGGGTCTATTTTCTGTTTCGTTTCCGATCCGAACAAGCCGCACCCAGATAGCACAACTGTTGATGTGAGCACAGTTACACTCAGGATTTTCGCTTTATTTCTAGACATATTTTTCCCCCTTCAGACAGTTTGTACTAATATGTATACGAGCCTTGGAGAAAATTAGACCGTTTTTTAGAGAATTTTTTGCAAAAGAAAAGAAGAACCCCTATCTCGGAGCTCTTCACTTTAGTTTTATTTTTTTTACATGAGGAATGGGAGTTCCCAGCCATTGGGAAGCAATTTTCGCAAATATTCCTCTAGATCCCGTTGTAAAAAATTCATGTTCAGGTTCTGTGTCCGCGGTTGCCAGCAGTCCATTATATTGAAGAATGGCACTGATTTCCCTGGCTGTTTCATCCCCTGAACTAATAACATGGACAGGGTCTCCCATGACATTTTTGATTAACGGTTCTAATAACGGATAATGGGTACAGCCCAAAATAAGCGTATCTAGATTTTGTGCTAGTAACGGCTTGAGTGCTTCGTTCACAATTTTTTCAGCAATAGGGCCTGTGTATTCACCGCTTTCAACAAGCGGAACAAATTTAGGGCACGCAAGACTTGCAACAAACAGTCTGGAATTTAACGATTTCAATGCTTTTTCATAGGCCCCGCTTTTAATGGTTCCTTCTGTACCAATAATCCCAACCCTGTAATTCCTTGTCCGTTTGATGGCTGCTCTGGCCCCTGGATTGATGACGCCAAGGACAGGGATTTTTAATTCGCCGCGAATCTCATCAAGAGCCGCTGCTGTTGCCGTATTGCAGGCAATCACCAGCATTTTAATATTCTTGTCTAACAGAAAACGGGTCAATTCCCAGGTGAATCTTTTCACCTCTCTGGTCGATCTTGGACCATAGGGGCAGCGAGCTGTATCTCCTAAGTAGATGACTTTCTCATTTGGTAGTTGCCTCATAACCTCTTTGGCAACTGTCAATCCGCCAACCCCGGAATCGATAACACCAATTGCTTGATTCAAACTACTCGCCTCATTTTTGTCGCATTTCTTGATGCATTTTCTCTAAATTGTTTTGAAGATGTTGAATTTCTTCTGCCGTAAAGTCTTTTAGAATAACTTCTACATAAGCCTGACGTTTCTTGATCACTTCATCGATAATTCTCTTTCCTTCTTCAAGCAAATGAATTCTGACGACACGACGGTCCTCAGTATCCTTTACCCGTTCTACAAGCTTATTTTTTTCCATCCGGTCAACAAGATCAGTTGTTGTACTGCAAGCCAAATACATTTTATTCGAAAGTTCACCGATTGTCATATCTCCGTCTTCAAATAGCCATTGCAAGGCAACAAATTGCGGCGGGGTTATTTTATAATCATTCAACAATTCCCTGCCTTTTTGCTTAATAATCCCGGAAATATAACGTAGATCTTTTTCAATTTTGGCGACAACTTCCTGATTTACTTTTTGGGAGTCTTCGAGTTTCATTTGTATATTTCCCCTCAAATTTTACTAATAAATGATTCAATTAGTCTTAGCTTGTCCTTATTGTCCTTCTTTTTCGGAAAAATTTCAAGCCGAAACACCTTCAATCATGTCCTTAGATGACAGGAAATATTAGCAATAAACCTTGATAAACACAAACCCTCACCACTTTTTTGGGGTGAGGGCTTGTGTTAGCCATTCCTTGAATATAAACCGGCCTCCAAAATGGAAACCGGCCATTGTTAAAGTTCTAGCTCTCCCATGCGAAGGAGCTCTACAACTGCCTGAGATCGCCCTTTTACGCCAAGCTTTTGCATGGCATTGGAAATATGATTCCGAACCGTTTTCTCGCTTATAAAGAGTTCCCCAGCGATTTCCTTCGTTGTCTTATCTTGTACTAACAGTTCGAATACTTCTCTTTCACGTTTGGTGAGTAGCGGTTTATGATTATAATCGTTCTCCTTCAAGTATTCTAACCCTCCTTGCCTTCGCCAGTAATGAACCGTGGGGTGGGTATATATTTAGTCACCATATCATATGTGAGCGTAAGCCTTGAAGTGCCTGGATTTCCAAGAAGAGAACGGAATTTTGGAAAAAATATACGGTTGTCCTATAAAATCTGGATCTGGACAATTTTCGAAATCTATTTTATAAATTCTTATATTATAAGAAAAAAGAGGGTGTCCCAAAAGTATAGCTTTTAGGGACACCCATTTTTTGTGAATGGTTCTTTGAACCTGGTCTGTTGATTTCCGTTCCAGGCGCTTCGCTTTCCGCGGGCGTGCCGGGGAGCCTCCTCGTCGCTTACGCTCCTGCGGGGTCTCCCCTGCCCCGTACTCCCGCAGGAGTCTTCGCGCCTTCCACTCCAATCAACAGAGTGGAAAAATTAATCTTGAAACTCTGTACAAAAAAATAAAGAAAATCGTTCTTTTTTGGTATAATTTAGTCACCACAACCAATCTACCGGAAAGGAACGATTTTCTTATGTACATAAATTATACCACGACAGGACAATTAGTTCTACCAATGGATATAGAAGTTCTAATCCCCGAACATCATCTTTGCCGAATTGTGGATTTGGCAGTAGAAAAGATGAATCCAAACATCCTTCTTTCTCTTCATCCTGGTGGCGGCCGCCCGCCTTACCATCCCAAAATGATGTTAAAAATTATCCTCTATGCCTACGTCAATCGAATTTATTCTTCCCGGCAAATTGCTAAACAACTGGGAGAAAACATTTATTTTATGTGGCTTTCGGGAAACCAAAAACCTGACTTTCGTACAATCAATCGATTTCGCTCCAATCGTATGAAGGATGTCATCTATGAAACCTTCTTCGGAATTGTGGATCTTTTATGCCAGGAGGGGTTAGTAAAGCTTGAAGATTATTATTTTGATGGAACGAAAATGGAAGCTAACGCTAATCGATATACTTTTGTTTGGAGGAAGGCGACAGAAAAGTTCGATACAAAGCTGGATGAGAAATACAAACAGATCGTCTTATCAATTGAGGAAGTAATGAAAGAAGATGAGCAAGCTGAAAAAGAAATGGATTTTCAAGAAAAATTGGAGGCAGCTCCTGTTACCGCCGAGAAAATCCAAGAGACCATCAAAAAGGTAGAGAAAAAATTAGAACAGGAACCTACAAATCGAACCCTGAAAAAAGCAAAACGACAATTAGAAAAGGACCTTTTGCCCAGAAAGCAAAAATATGAAGAACAAAAAGCAACATTTGGCGACCGAAACAGCTATTCAAAAACGGATAAAGATGCCACTTTCATGCGCATGAAAGAAGACCACATGAAGAACGGTCAATTAAAGGCTGGTTACAATGTACAAATCGGAACGGAAGGACAATTTATCACAGGGTTCAGTCTACATCAACGTGCCGGAGATCCCGGCTGCCTAATTCCTCACTTTGAATTAATGAAAAAGTATGATCGGCCAAAACCAAAGACACTCATTGCCGACTCTGGTTATGGTAGCGAAGAAAACTATGATTATTGTGAAAAGGAAGAAATCGAAGCACTGGTTAAATACAACACATTCGATAAAGAACAAACAAAAGCTTGGAAAAATCAAATCGGTAAATTGGAGAACATGACTTATGACGAGGAATTAGACGAATGGATCTGTGCAAATAATAAACGACTTATCTTTAGTTACGAAAGAAAACGGAAATCAGAAAATGGGTATGAATCGATGAAACGAACTTACATGTGCACAGAGTGCCATGGATGCCCTTTTCAATCTTCTTGTGCAAAAGGAAAGAACACAAAAAGCATCAGTGTTTCCATGAAGAATCAGAAGCAGCGCCAAGAAGTCCGTGAAAGATTAACCTCGGAGGAAGCGAAAAAGAAGTATAGACAACGGAAAATAGAAGTGGAGCCAGTATTTGCTCAAATTAAGCACAACAGCCACTTCCAACGATTTACATTAAGAGGCCTTTCCAAAACAACGGTGGAATGGGGTCTTATTTGTGTTGCCCACAATTTGAAAAAGTGGGCAACATACACTGAAAAACAACAAAAAGTGAGGGAATAAAACAGGGGAATGATCTTCTGTGCACGAATTACAACCAATAATATCCAATAAATCATTCTAAAGAAAAAGGCTGAGCCCTAAAAAGTCGATTTTATCGACCTTTTGGGTCAGCCTCTTTTTTTCAGCTTAAATTTGGTCGCTGCCAAAGAAGTTTTTAAATGACTGGATAGTTGCATCACGGTTAACTGCAGCAATGGAAGTGGTAAGTGGAATTCCTTTTGGACATGCTTGTACACAGTTTTGTGAATTTCCGCAACCTTGAATGCCTCCGTCTTCCATAAATGCATTTAAACGTTCGGCTTTATTCATCGCACCTGTTGGGTGTGCATTGAATAATCGGACTTGTCCGAAGACAAACGGTCCCATAAAGTTCGTCTTGCTGTTAACGTTCGGGCATGCTTCTAAGCAGACACCGCAAGTCATACATTTAGATAATTCATATGCCCATTGGCGTTTTGTTTCTGCCATACGTGGACCAGGACCTAAATCATACGTTCCATCGATCGGAATCCATGCTTTAACCTTTTTCAAAGAATCAAACATTCTACTCCGGTCAATTTGAAGGTCACGAATAACCGGGAATGTTTTCATCGGAGCCAAGCGGATTGGCTGCTCCAGTTTGTCAACAAGGGCCGAACAAGCTTGGCGTGGCTTGCCGTTAATGACCATTGAACAAGCACCGCAAACTTCCTCTAAACAGTTCATGTCCCATGTAATTGGAGCGGTTTTTTTCCCTTTAGTGGTTACTGGATTTCTCCGGATCTCCATTAGTGCTGAAATGACGTTCATATTCGGGCGGTATGGAACCTCGAATTCTTCCTCATAAGGGGCAGAGTCTGGACTATCCTGACGAGTTATAATAAATTTCACGGTTTTTGTTTCAGCCATTTTTTCCTACTCCCCTTCCTTAGTGTTTTTTTGTATAGTCGCGTTCACGCGGCGGAATCAAAGAAATATCGACATCTTCATAATGGAATGCCGGGGCAGATTTCTCATCAACAAATTTAGCCATTGTAGTCTTTAACCACTCTTCGTCATTCCGTTTAGGGAATTCTGGTTTATAGTGGGCACCGCGGCTTTCATTCCGATTATAAGCACCAAGTGTAATAACACGTGCCAATTGAAGCATATTCTTTAATTGACGGGTGAAGGATGCACCTTGGTTGCTCCATTTTGCTGTATCGTTAATGTTGATGTTTTCATAACGTTCCAGCAGTTCTTGAATTTTCTCATCCGTTTTTAACAGACGATCATTGTAACGAACAACGGTAACATTATCTGTCATCCATTCTCCAAGTTCTTTGTGAAGAACGTACGCATTTTCTGTTCCATCCATTGACATAATCTTATTCCACTTTTCTTCCTGCTCTTTCCGATAACGGTCAAATACAGTAGAAGAAATAGCATCT
>Ga0070737_10004587_pt1 | contig 13763 bp, 11 predicted proteins | sample Coa_R1_10_FD_66438 | JGI IMG/M metagenome (GOLD analysis project Ga0070737, IMG submission 66438) | Surface soil microbial communities from Centralia Pennsylvania, which are recovering from an underground coalmine fire - Coalmine... | ecosystem: Environmental > Terrestrial > Soil > Unclassified... | reverse complement strand
GCCCCGCAGGCGTCGGCGAGCTCTTGCACGAAGACTTCGTTGGCTGTCATCCTTCCGTCGGCCCGCAAGCGCCCGATCTGCCATCCCGAGTCGGCGGCGGCTGCCTCGAGCAGGTCGGCGCACAGGTGCGCCACCCCCCGCAGGGCCGCCCTCACGACCTCTGGCCGCCCGGTGCCCGCGCTCATGCCGATGAGCAGCGACCTCGCCCCGAAGTCCCACTGCGGGGCGGCAAGGCCAAGGGGAGCGGGGACGAACCACACGTCGCCGGTGTCCTGGCAGGCGGCGGCCACCGCTGCCGATTCAGCCGCGCTCTCTATCAGCTGGAGGTCGTCTACGAGCCAGGAGAGCGCTGAGCCGGCCGCTAGCCCTAAGCCTTCGACCCCCCAGGTGAGCTCGCTGCCCACCTGCCAGGCGAGTATGGGCAGGCAGCCGTGCTCGCCGCTCTTGCCCTGGGCGCCAAAGGGCGGAGGGCTCGCGCCGATGTTCACGTCCAAGAAGGCGCCCGTGCCGCACGTGAGCTTGGCGTCGCCGGCCTTGACGCAGCCCTGGCCCAGCAGGGAGGCCTGCTGGTCTCCGGCGAGCCCGCAAATAGGGGGTGCTCCTGGCAGGGCGGTAGCCTCTGCCACCCACCCCGAAGAGGGGACGATCTTCGGCATGGCGGTCGGGGGAACTCGGAACCGTGCGAGGCGTTCGGGATCCCACCCGAGCCCGGCTTGGCCGACCAGCATCTGCTCGGTCGGCAAGAGCCCGCTCACGCCGGCGTTTCCCGGGTCGGTGACGTGGGCCCTGCCCTCAGACAAGGTCCACACTGCCCAAGTGTCGAGGGTGCCAAAGCGCAGGTCGCGTTCCCGGCCCGGGTCGTAGGTGTCGAGCAGCCAGGCAAGCTTGGTTGCCGACTCGTTGGGGGCCAAGCGCAGCCCTTCGGCCTGTAGTTGGAGGCAGGTGCCGGCGGTGCGGAGGTCCTGCCAGGAAAGCGCCGGCCCTACGGGCTGCCCGGTCGCAGCGTCCCAAACCACAGTGGTGCCGCGTTGGCTGGTCACGGCGGCGCCCTCTACTGGCCCCCACTCGGCCAGGCACGCACTTGCGACCTCGACGAGAGCGCGGGCAAGCGCGGCGGCATCCAGTTCGACCAGGCCGGGAGCGGGGTTGGTGGGGCGGAAGGGACGTTGGTGGCGGGCGCGCACGGTGGCATCGGGGAGCACCACGCAGGCCCGAACGGCGCTGCTTCCAATGTCGACGACGAGGATCGCGATGGCGCCCGACCCTAGCCAGCTCGCGCAGCGCGAGCCAACTGGTGGTCTAGCCTTTGTGCGTGCCTTCGACCGCCCCTGCTGCCCCGCCCAGAGGTAGCGGGCCGACGCCGGCTCTGGCTGACCTTGGCGGGTGGCCCCGCCTGCTCGGAAAGCTTGCCGACCGCGAGGACCTGGCACGGGACGAGGCGGCTGCCGCCTTGCGGGAGATGCTCGAGGGGGCGGCCACGGCTTCTCAGATGGCCGCTTTTATTTTCGGGTTGCGCTGCAAGGGGGAGACAGCTGAAGAGCTCGCTGGCATGCTCGACGCCATGCTGGAAGTCGCCGAAAAGGTGCCCGTGGACGCAGAGCTCGCTTCGCGGCTGGTGGACACGTGCGGCACGGGCGGGGACAGGGCGGGGACGATCAATGTGTCGACGGTGGCGGCGTTCGTGGTGGCCGGCGCCGGCGTGCCTGTCTGCAAGCACGGCGGGCGGGCGGCTTCGTCGCGGACAGGTTCCGCCGACGTGCTGGAGGCGCTTGGTGTGGAGATCGCGCTCCCGCCTGCTTCGGTGGCACGCTGCATAGAAGAAGTAGGCATCGGTTTTTGCTTCGCCCCTCTCTACCACCCGGCCATGCGCCATGTCGTGCCGACGCGGCGGGAGCTCGGGGTGCCGACCGCGTTCAACCTCCTAGGCCCGCTCGCAAACCCCGCCCGCGCTCCTTACCAGCTCGTTGGCGTCGGCGACGGCAGGGTGGCAGGGACGCTGGCAAAAGTGCTGGGGGGCGCGGGGGCTAAGAGAGCCTGGGTGGTCCATGGCGAAGACGGCTTGGACGAGCTTTCGGTCACCGCCGCCTCCCAGGTGGTCGAGTGGCGTGCCGAGCAGGGCCTCTCCGAGATGGTCGTCCGTCCCGAAGAGCTCGGCTTGCCGCTTTCGCACTTAGAAGCCCTGCGAGGCGGTGACGCCAACGCCAACGCGGCAGCTGCCGTCTCGGTCCTCGAGGGCGAAAAGGGCCCCTGGCGTGACATAGTGGCGCTCAACGCCGCCGGCGCCTTGGTAGTCGCAGGAGCGGCGGGCGAGCTGGCCGAGGGGCTTGGTGCGGCCGCGGAAGCGATCGACAGCGGCCGGGCCTGGCGCTGCCTGGAAAAGCTGGTGGCGCTGTCCAAGCAAGAGGCGGCCCGAGCGCGCTAGTAGTGCCGGCTGGCTCTCGTTGACGTCACCGGCTGGCTCTCGTCGATGTCGGCGGCGTTAGATGGGGCTTACTGGACCGGCATGACGTCGGGGCCTCAGTGCGCTGGCGGGAGGGCAACTCGGAGCCGGTGCCTAGGCGGTATCGCCGGCCCCTAGTTCCCACATCGCTTCGAGGTCCCGCTTGCTATAGGAACGGAAAGCTACGAGCGTCCTCGTGTCCTGCACGCCAGCCAGGCGGTGCAGGCGGCCGGTCACAACTTCAGCTAGTTCCTCGAGACGGCGGGCCCTGACCACCGCCACCACGTCTGCGTGGCCGGCTACCGAATAGGCCTCCGCGACCCCCTCGACCGCCGCCACCTCCTCGGCGAGGTCGGCTACGCGCTCGGGCGCGGCATCGATAAGTACGAAGGCCGTAACCACGGGGCCAAAGCTAGCGCAGCGCGTCCACCTGGTCCCTGGTAGAACGGGCACCGTGCGCCATATCCTGCTCACTAACGACTTCCCCCCCAAGGTGGGCGGGATCCAGTCCTACTTGTGGGAACTTTGGAGGAGGCTCCCTCCAGAGGACGTGACGGTCGTGACCCCTTCCTATCGTGACAGCGACTGGTGGGACTCAAGACAGCCCTTCCGAGTAGTGCGCACGAAAGAACCCGTGCTCTTGCCGGGCCCGCAATTGCTCCGCAAGGTCCGTCGGCTGGCGCAGCGAGCTGGCGCAGGAGCTGTCGTGATCGACCCGGCGCTGCCCTTGGGCCTCCTCGGGCCGCGCATTGGCTTACCGTACGCCCTGGTGCTCCACGGAGCGGAGGTCACTGTTCCCGGCCGGCTCCCGCTCAGTCGGCGCCTCCTGGCGAACACCCTCGCAGGAGCGTCGCTCTGGGTGGCAGCCGGCAAGTACCCAGAAGCCGAGGCGCTGCGGGCGCTCAAGTCCTACCGCGGGCGCCAAAGCCCACCAGAGCCCGCCGGTGAGCCCTCCTCGGCAGGCGAGCCCTCCTCGGCAGGCGAGCCCTCCTCGGCAGGCGAGCCCTCCTCGGCAGGCGAGCACACTTCTGCTGGCGAGCGCACCCTTGCCGGCGCGCCTCCCCTCGTGCGTATCCCCCCCGGGGTGGACACCAACCGGTTCCGCCCCCTCCCTCAGATCGACCGTCTGGCGGCGCGGGCGCACTTCGGCCTGCCCGCCGCCGGCCCGCTGCTTGTCAGCGTGAGCCGGCTGGTGCCGAGGAAAGGCATGGACACCCTGATAGAAGCCGCTTCGCTCGCTGCGCAGAACGTCCCCGGCCTGTCGGTGGCCATTGCCGGCGACGGGCGAGACCGGGGCCGCCTCGAGCGGCTGGCCAGCGCCGCCCGAGCCCCTGTCAAGTTGCTCGGAGAGCTGAGCGCGGCCGAGCTGCCTTCGTTTTACGCCTGTGGTGACGTCTTTGCGCTCTGCCCGCGCTCGCGATGGGGGGGGCTCGAACAAGAGGGCTTCGGGATAGTGCTCGTCGAGGCCGCTGCCTGCGGGGCCCCTTGCGTCACCCTCGACAGCGGGGGCGCCGGCGAAGCAGTGGTGGACCAAGAGACCGGCTTCGTGGCTCGCGCTCCTCACGGCCATGTGCCGCTCAGCCCCGCCCGCCGACGATCAGCCGAGGCGCGAGCTGTGGCGCCGTTGCTCCAGCGCCTCCTTGGCGATCGCGAGCTAGCCCTGCGGATGGGGCAGGCCGGGCGCCGGCGGGCCGAACGAGAACTGTCCTATGACGTCCTCGCGCCCCGCCTGGCGCAAGCCCTAAGCCGCCTCGAAGCGCTGAGGACGTAAGGTCTTGGCGGAGGCGAGTGCGTTGGAAGAACAGGTGACCGAGAGGATGGTCGTCCGGGCTAGCCCGGACAAGTGCTACGGGGTGCTCACCGATTTCGAGCGCTACCCGGAGTGGGCGGCCGACATCAAGGCAGTTTCAGTGGACGAGCGCGACGAAAAGGGCCGTCCCGTACAGGTGACGTTCCGAGCGGCGGCGTTCGGGCGGAGCACGTCTTACACGCTGCGCTACGACTACAGCGGCGCGCCCTCGCGCCTGTCTTGGCGCCAAGTCTCCGGTGACGTCACCCGGCGGCTCGACGGTAGCTACGAAATTCAACCGACTGACGACGGTTCTTCGGACGTGACCTACCACTTGGTCGTCGAGCTGAAGGTCCCGTTACCGGTGTTCGTGAAGCGGCGGGCAGAAGGCCGGATCACTTACACCGCGCTCCGGGAGCTCTGCGCGCGCGCCGAGGAGTGAAGCCCCAACTACTAAGCGACCCTGCCGACCCTCGTCTCGCTCTTTACCGAGACCTGAAGGACTCTGCGCTGCGGCGCAAAGCAGAGCTCGAAGGAGGCTACTTCGTGATCGAGGGCAGGCTCGCCTTGGAGGCGGCGCTCGCTTCGCCCTACCCGGTGTGCTCGGTGCTCGTGCTCTCCCGCCGGCTCGGCCTCCTAGATAGGCTGCCTATTCCTCCCCGTACGCCTGTGTACGTGGCTGAGCGCGACGTGATCGGGGCCGTGGCGGGCTTCGACGTCCACAGAGGGCTGCTCGCCGTGGGCCGGCGCCTCCCGCTACCTCCTGCCGAGGCGCTGCTTTCGGGCACTGAGCTCGTGGTGGTCACCGAAGGCGTGACCGACCAGGAAAACGTGGGCGCGATCTTCCGCAACGCAGCCGCGTTCGGCGCGGGCGCAGTCCTCATGAGCCCGACTTCTTCGGACCCGCTTTACCGCAGGAGCGTCCGGGTCTCGCTCGGGCAGGCATTGCGGGTGCCTTTTTCTCGCCTGGAACCTTGGCCTTGCGCCTTGGAGCTGCTGGGAAAGATGGGCTTCGTGGCCGTGGGCCTCACCCCCGCACCTTCGGCCGAGGCGGTGGGCGACGCAGCTAGAGCGCTCCGCGGGCGCAAGGTCGCCCTGGTAGTAGGGGCCGAAGGCCCAGGCCTCTCTCCGGGTGTGCTCGCCCGGTGCCGAGCCGTGAGGGTGCCGATGGCGGCGGGCGCCGACTCCCTCAACGTCGCGACGGCCCTGGCCGTGGCGTTGCACCGCTTCTCGCGGCTCGGCTGAGTAGCCTTAGAGCTGATGGAGTTCCGCCGGATAAGCGGGTTGCCGCCCTATGTGTTCGCGTCGATCAACCAGCTCCGGGACAGGGCGCGCCGGGCCGGCGAGGACGTGATAGATCTCGGCTTCGGCAACCCTGACATCCCGAGCCCGCCTGTAGCGGTTGAAAAGCTCGCCGAGGCTGCCCGCAACCCCCGCAACCACCGCTACTCGTCCTCCCGGGGCCTTCCCAACCTGCGCCGGGCGGTCGCCAGCCTCTACCGCCGGCGTTTCGGGGTCGAGGTCGACCCCGAAAGCGAGGTGGTGTTCACGATCGGGGCAAAGGAGGGCCTGTCCCACCTGATGTGGGTCTTGGTGGGGCCAGGCGACACTGCCCTCGTGCCGTCGCCTTCTTACCCGATCCATATCTACGGGCCGCTTTTCGCCGGCGCCACAGTCTGCCACGTGAAGCTGGGCCCCGGAGAGGACTTTTTCGCGAACCTCGTGACAGCTTGGGAGCAGGCGGAGCCCAAGCCCAAAGTCGCCGTCTTGTCCTTCCCGCACAATCCCACGACCGAGTGCGTGGACTTGGCGACGATGGCGAAGTTCGTGTCGTTCGCCCGGGAGCGGGACTTGTTGCTAGTCCACGACTTTGCCTACTCGGACACCTATTTCGACGGCTACGAACCGCCTTCGGTGCTGCAGGTGCCCGGCGGCAAGGACGTGGCCGTCGAGCTGTACACGCTCACAAAGAGCTTCTCCATGGCTGGCTGGAGGGTGGCTTTCGCGCTCGGCAACCGCGAAGTGGTGGGAGCTCTCACCAAGTTGAAGAGCTACCTGGACTACGGCACGTTCCAGCCGATCCAGATCGCGTCGATCGTGGCCCTGGGCGAGGCACCCGATTACCCCAAGGCCGTCAACGCCATTTACCAGAGCAGGCGTGACGCTCTCGTGGACGGCCTCAACCGCATTGGCTGGCAGGTCGCCAAGCCGCTCGGCACGATGTTCGTGTGGGCGGCCCTACCCGAGCCTTACCAGGAGATGGGTTCGCTCGAGTTCGCCAAGTACCTGGTCAACGAAGCCAGGGTCGCCACCTCGCCCGGCGTCGGCTTTGGCCCTGGCGGGGAGGGCTACGTGCGCTTTGCCTTGGTGGAAAACGAGCAACGCATAGCGCAAGCCGTCCGCAACCTGCGCCGGGCGCTCACCAAGCTCGGTTAGCCTGGGCCGGCCCGTTCGGCGCAGCTTCGTTTTGGCGCGGCCAGCTTCGTTCGGCTCGGACGGCAGCCAGCTCTGTAGGCAGTCAGCTAGGTAGCCAGTCAGCAGCGGGACGCGAGCCGGCAGCTCTTCGCGTGCCGAAGAGAGAGTTTTAATCGTACGGCGCGCCGGCGGTAACGTCACGTTCATCTCAGCTTCTTAGCGTGTGGCCATGGCGACTTACGTGGTGCGCGTGTGGGTCCCCGACCGGCCAGGAGCCCTCGGCGCCGTGGCCAGCAGGATTGGGGCCGTCCGCGGTGACCTGGTGGGTATCGACATCTTGGAGCGAGGGGCCGGCCGAGCTATAGACGAGCTGGTGGTGGAACTGCCGCAAGCCGACCTGCTGGGCTTGATGGTGAGCGAGGTCAACGAGGTGGACGGTGTCGACGTCGAAGACGTCCGACAGGTGCCGGCGCCGGCTGACCCGCGCCTTGACGCCTTGGAGACGGCCGCCTACCTTGTCGAGCGGCAAGACCCTGCCGAACTGCTGCGGGCGTTGGTAGCCCACGCAGTGAAGGACTTCGAGGCCGAGTGGGCGGCCGTGGTTGACCCGAGCGCACCGAGACCGCTCGCCTCGGCCGGCTCTATGCCGCCGGAAGCTTGGGTTTTCGCGTTCGTGCGGGGCGCGTCGTTGTCCGCTGGCGGCGAGCAATCGCCGGCGGGCCTTTCCGACGTGGCCTGGGCAGACATGGCCGTGGCCTGCCTGGTGCTGGTGGTGGGGCGCGATGGGCGCCCGTTCAGGACCAGGGAGCGGTGCCAGTTGTCGGCCTTGGCGAGGATCGCGGACAGCCGCTGGGCCGAGCTCGTGGCCCGTCCCGCTCAAGTGGTGACACTGCCCTCTGTCATGCTGCACCCCGCCGCCGGCGCCGGCCCACAGCGCCCTGCCGGTCGAGCGTCCGGGCCCGGCCTGCGTTCCCTTCGGGCTGACGCCTAGGAGGAGGTTCCCTTCGGGCTGACGCCTAGGAGGAGGTTCCCTTCGGGCTGACGCCTAGGAGGAGCGGTGCCAGGGCGTGACCTTCGCGCTTGGAAGAGCCCCAAGGCACCAAACCCCCCTTGCCGGTCCCCTTGTGCCGGCCCCCAAGCAGCTTGCCTAGGGTACGCAGCCTTAGCCACCCGCTGTAGCCGTGGGCACGGGCCGCGTTGCGCCCGTCACCTCAGCTTGGGCGAAGGAGGTCAGACGGTCTCGACGCGCGCAGCGCCGGTTCGGCCCATCAACCACATGACGAGCTCACCGACGTCGCCTTTTAGCCCTGGCCCGCTTGGCCCAAGGACCAAGGGCTCCCGCCCCGGAGCTTCCAGGCGCGCCGGGCGCCGCCGAGCAAAACGCGCGAGCGACTTGGAGCGCGCCCAGAGGACGTCCTCGTCTTCTCTCGCTAGTTGGCGCGGCTGCCAACCTGGTTGGGCGCGCCTTAGGTCTTCGTGGTGGACGAAGAACTCGACCGAGTTGACCTGGGAGTCGAACGGCCTCAGGAGCGCCGGCGGGCCCTGCCTCAGCATCTGGAGGAGCTCGGGCCACGGCACCGAACGCAGGAGCTGGCGCTGGAGCCGCTCGGTGTAAGGCCCAAAGGGGGCGCGCTTGGTCACCATACCCGGGGCGGCGTCAGGACGGCGGTCGCGCAGTACGAGGTGAGCAGCCAGGTCGGCCGCCCGCCAACCTTCGCAGAGCGTCGGAGCCTCCGGGCCGAGCTCGGCGAGCAGGTCGGCGAGCGCCTGCCGCTCCCGCTGGGCGAAGGAAGGCACCTTTCGATCGTAGGCGAGCCTCTCGCTCCGCAGGCGGACCGTCCGCAGGCGAGCCGTCCACAGGTGAGCCGTCCACACTCGGTCCACAGCTTGTACCCCTGTTGGCCCACAACAGCCTCGGCGTAGCCTAGAGGAGCGGGAACAAATTCCTGCTAAGAGCTCTTGACACCGTTGTAATTCTGGTGCTGTAGTTTTAACCCCGTCACCTTGTGGGCGGGCAACAAGAGCCTTAGAGCCGACAAGGCAGGCCTAGGAGGACAAGGAGGGCCGTAATGGCAATCGCACCCGAGCGGACCGGCATAGGCATCCGGCGCTACTTCACGACCGCGGGTACTGACCCCTACAGCAGCGTCACCTGGGAGAAGCGTGACGCCCGGATCACCAACTGGGTGACTGGCGCGGTCGCGTTCGAGCAGCTCGGCGTGGAGGTGCCCTCCACGTGGAGCGTCAACGCGACCAACATCCTCGCCCAGAAGTACTTCCGAGGGGCCCTCGGCACCGCCGAGCGCGAGTCGTCCCTGAAGCAAGTCGTGGACCGAGTGGTGGGGACCATCACAGCCTGGGGTGAAAGGGACGGCTACTTCGCGAGCCCGGCGGAGGCGGAAGCCTTCGAGGCGGAGCTCAAGTGGCTCATCGTCCACCAGCGGGCGGCGTTCAACTCGCCCGTGTGGTTCAACATCGGTGTGAAGGGGGTCCCTCAGCAGGCCTCGGCGTGCTTCATCCTGGCAGTCGAAGACTCGATGGACTCGATCCTCAACTGGTACGTGGAGGAGGGCAAGATCTTCAAAGGCGGCTCGGGCGCCGGCATAAACCTATCGAAGATCCGCTCCTCCAAAGAAGGGTTGCGTGGGGGCGGTACAGCTTCGGGCCCAGTCAGCTTCATGCGTGGCGCTGACGCGTCGGCCGGCACAATAAAGTCGGGTGGCAAGACCCGGCGTGCTGCCAAAATGGTTGTGCTCAACGTGGACCACCCCGACATAGAGGACTTCATTTGGTGCAAAGCCATCGAAGAGCGTAAAGCTCGCGCTCTTCGTGACGCGGGCTTCGACATGGACCTCGACGGCAAGGACAGCTTCTCTGTCCAGTACCAAAACGCCAACAACTCCGTGCGGGTGACCGACGAGTTCATGCAGGCAGTGCTGGAGGACAAGGACTGGCACCTGCGTGCGGTCACCACCGGCGAGGTCCTAAAGACCATGAAGGCTCGCGACCTGTTCCGCCAAATAGCCAAAGCCGCGTGGGAATGTGCTGACCCTGGTATGCAGTTCGATACGACTATAAATAAGTGGCATACCGCTCCCAACGCGGGCCGTATAAATGCAAGTAACCCCTGCGCCGAGTACCTTCACCTTGATAATTCAGCGTGCAACCTGGCCAGCCTCAACTTACTGAGCTTTCTTGACGAAAATGGAAATTTCGACGTCGAAGGGTTCAAGGCCGCCGTCGAGGTTGTCTTTACTGCTCAGGAGATATTGGTGGGCAATGCCGACTACCCGACCAAGGCCATCGGCGACAACGCGAGGCGGTTCCGGGAGCTCGGCCTAGGGTACGCGAACCTGGGCGCCCTTCTTATGGCGCAGGGGCTCCCTTACGACTCCGACGCTGGGCGCGCCTGGGCCGGCGCGATAACGGCGCTCATGACTGGGCATGCGTACACCGTGTCGGCGAGGACAGCTGCTCGCATGGGGCCTTTTGCTGGGTACCACGACAACCGCGAAGCGATGCTCAACGTGCTCAGGATGCACCGGGCAGAGGTCGCGAAGATCGACGAGGTGCTCGTGCCGACTGAGCTCCTCTCGGCGGCCCAAGAAGCTTGGGACAACGCGGTCGAGGCAGCCGAGGCTTACGGGGTGCGGAACTCTCAGGCCACAGTCTTGGCTCCTACCGGGACCATAGGGCTTTTGATGGACTGCGACACGACGGGTATCGAGCCTGACCTCGGGCTGGTCAAGACCAAGAAGCTCGTCGGTGGGGGCACCATGTCCATCGTCAACCAGACCGTGCCCCGGGCGCTGCGCCGGCTCGGCTATGCGGACGGACAAATCGCTGACATCGTCGCTTATGTCAACGAGCACAAGTCGATCATCGGAGCGCCGCACCTGTTGGAAGAGCATCTGGCCGTGTTCGCGTGCTCCATGGGGGACAACCCGATCCACTACCGAGGCCACGTGAAGATGATGGCGGCGGCACAGCCGTTCATCAGCGGGGGTATCTCCAAGACGGTGAACATGCCCGAGGACGTGAGCGTGGAAGACGTCGAGCAGTTGCACCTGGAGGCCTGGCAGCTCGGCCTCAAGGCGATCGCGATATACCGTGACAACTGCAAGGTAGCTCAGCCTCTCGCCACGACCAAGAAGACTGCGGTCCCGGCGGCTGCTTCAGAAGCCGAAGCGCACGATGCCGAACTGGCCGAGAAGGTGGCCGAGCTGGAAAAGGCCTTGCAGCTGCAAACCGTGGTCGTGAAGCGACCGGTGCGCGAGCACATGCCGAGGAAGAGGAAGTCCTTTACTTTCTCGTTCCGGGTGGCCGATTGCGAGGGCTATGTGACGGTAGGGGAGTTCCCTGACGGGCGGCCGGGAGAAGTTTTCATCAGCGTGTCCAAGCAGGGCTCGACCCTCGCAGGCATCATGGACGCCTTTGCGATCTCGGTCAGCATGGGCCTTCAGCACGGGGTGCCACTGGCGACGTTCGTCAAGCACTTCACCAACATGCGTTTTGAGCCCGCCGGCTTGACCGACGACCCCGAGCTACGCTTTGCGTCCTCGCTCGTGGACTACATCTTCCGGCGGTTGGCGGTCGAGTACATGAGCCCGGCCGAGCGCAAGGATCTTGGGATCTTGACGGTGAGCGAGCGGCTCCAGCCCACTTTGCCCGGAGTCGAAGAGGCCGCGACCGTCAACCAGCCGCTTCCTCCCGAGCCGGACATGGGGCTGGAGGCCTTCGAGACCGGCCAAGCCCAACTGGAGCGACCTAGAGCCACCACCCCGCCGACCGGGCAGGGCGGCCCTTCGATGCCAGCCGCCAGCGACGCCCCGTACTGCTACCAGTGCGGCGTCCAGATGCAGCGGGCCGGCAGCTGCTTCGCCTGCCCCTCCTGCGGTACGACAAGCGGTTGCTCGTAAGCGGTCACCAGCGGTGGCTCGTGAGCTGTACTGAATTGGGGCAGGCAGCTAGCTCCCAGCCGAGGTACCTACATCGGTCGTCCTTGACGTGTAGGGCAAAGGGTTGAGGAGCTACGACGTGACGTGGGCCGTGGTGTAGCGCCGGCCTGCCGGCAAGAGCTCTTGGGCGTAGTGGCTCCCGACGAGGTCGATCTCTTCTACGCCCAGTCCAGTGCCAGGACTGTGGAGCAGCCGGCTGACGCCGGCGCAAAAACCAACGTGGTGGGGCTGCTTTGTTTGCTTGGCGAAGAACAACAGGTCGCCGGGGGCGAGTTCGCTCAGCGCTACGGGCTGCCCGCTGGCAGGTGAGGGACCGGTCTCGCCGGCAGACTTGGCGCCGGCGAACTGGTCATCGGCGTCTCTTGGGATCCTGAGGCCGGCCGAGCGGTGGACGAGGTGCGTGAGCCCCGAGCAATCGACGCCGTAGCCGCTGCAGCCGCCCCACAGGTAAGCGGTGCCGAGGAACTCTCGGGCGGACCTTATGAGCTCTGGGCCTGTTGCGACGACCGGCGCGAGCGCTCTCGGGGGCGCTTGGCCGGCAGGCGTGAGAGCGCCCCCGACCGCTTCGCCGGCGGGAGCGAGCGCTTTTGCCGCCACTTCGAGAAGGTCGCCGGAGGGGTCTATCAGCCAAACAGGCTCGCTGCTCAAATGGCCCCTAACTCGCTCGGCTGGCCCAGGGCTCGTTCGCGCGAGCAAGCTATAGCCCTCTTTCACTGGGAGGACCGTCCCGTAGGATAGGGCGATTTCCCCGCCGGCTTTCGTGCGAGCTCTGGCTAGGCGCGAGGTGATTGTGCCGAGCGGGCGAGAGCTCAGTACCGCGGGTGCCAAGTGGTCGTAGAGGACCCACCCGGGGTAGCCGTGACTGCCCTTGTGGCTCGGTTGCCACAAAAGCTCGACCTTTGCCCAGCCAGCGCGCTCGTCGACGAGCAGAGCCGGTTCGCCGAGCAGGGCTTGGGTCTCCAGGCGGTCATGCAAGCCAAGCCGGTCGTCGTAGCTCATGCCAACCCACTTTCCTGCCTGCGGGCGACGCTCACTTCCATGCTTGCCTGCACCCCCGGACGCGCCAAGTCGTCGCCGTCCCCTCCTAGCTATTAAGACCCTCTACCTGCTCCGCCACGCCAAGTCGAGCTGGGGCGAGATCGTTGGCAGACCACGACCGGCCCCCCGCCCCGCGCGGGCGCAAGGCATTGGGGAAGCTTTTTGAGGGCTTGCCGACCGGGGCGCTCGCCACGTTGGCTGACTTGGCGTTCGACGTCGCTGCCACCAAAGCGCTGAAGTGCTCTGGGGAACTTGCCGGCTACGTGGGCAGAGACGCCGGGGGCGGCTGGCTTCGACGCAAGGGAACCGGCAACACGCCACCAAAGAACCGGATCCCCATCTAGCATAGCTCCCCTGGAGCAGACGATCTACGAGGCGATGGGTGGAGCGGAGGCTGTCTTGGCGCTCGCCGAGGCATGGCACAAACGCTGCCTGGCCGACCCGGTCCTGGCGCACCCCTTCGAGGGCGGGATTCACCCCGAGCACACCCAAAGGCTCGCCGCCTATTGGTCCGAACAACTTGGCGGGCCAGCCGCCTACACCGGCTCGCTCGGTGACTACTCCCACGTCGCGCGCATCCATAGCGGCAACGGGCCCCACGAACAGATGGACGGTCGGGCAGTCGCCGCGTTCGTGGCCTCGCTCGACGAGGTCGGGATCCCCGCCGAAGAGCGCTTACGGTTCCAGCTCATAGCCTGGTTCACATGGGCAACTGCCGCTCTCAATCACCGGTGGGCCTCGCCAGACGAGGTCCCCAGCGACCTGCCCCTGCCCTTGTGGAGTTGGGAAGGCACCGACGGCTCGTAATGGCGCGCTGTACGGTGGCCAGTTGGCTCGACGTGGCGTCCGGCGTTTTTTCACCACGCGAAACGCTTCACGCTCCGAGGGAAGCAGCTTGCTTGTGATCTTTCTCCCCAGTGCGTGATGATGCTAAGCGTGGGGTCTTGGTCGAGCCGAGCTCGGCGGGCTTAGGAGGGCCCCTCAGGCGCCGCCACCGGCCTTCTAGAGGCTGATAGCCGACCCTCTGGTGCGCAAAGAGCCCAATGCGCACGGCGGGTTCAACTGGTCGTCGCAACACCTCGATGACGGAGGTGCCAAGTGGCAACCAAGCACGGGGCGCGAA
>Ga0070737_10004586_pt1 | contig 13764 bp, 11 predicted proteins | sample Coa_R1_10_FD_66438 | JGI IMG/M metagenome (GOLD analysis project Ga0070737, IMG submission 66438) | Surface soil microbial communities from Centralia Pennsylvania, which are recovering from an underground coalmine fire - Coalmine... | ecosystem: Environmental > Terrestrial > Soil > Unclassified... | reverse complement strand
GCGGCCGTCGCGGGCGCGTTCCGGCCGGCGCCGCGCCATGCCCCGGCCAGGTACAGGCCCGTGGCCACCACGAATCCCACTATCCACGAGATGTCCGCCCCGTCAAGCTGCCTGACGAGCGGCGCGGTGCAATCGACGGCATGCGCAACGGGTTCTGTCTGGTGACGGCCGGGACGACGTCCGGGCCGGTGATGCTGCGGCGGCGGCGCAGGACCCGAAGTTTGTCATCAGCTAGCAGTTGACAGCTAACCTAGTTTCGTGCTGGAATCACCCGAGGAAGCAGCAGCTTCTGACAGCCCTGAGGTGAATCTGTGACTATTGATGCTCACATGCACGTAGGTGAGTTTCCGTTGTTCGATGTGCGCCTCGATGCCGACGGCCTGGCCGGAATCTTCAGTAAGCATCAGATCGATGCCGGCATGGTCTTTCATCCCGACAACGCCATGGTCCGGCAGGTCGTTGAGCAGGTCGAGCCGGCGTACGGCCTCTACTGGGCGAATCCCAAGCGGCCGGGCTTCGTCCAGGAGGCTGCCGCCTTCCTCGATCATCCGAAGTTTCTTGGGGTTAAGATGCACCCACTCCTGGACGGATATCATCCCAACGACCCAGCGGTTCACCCATTGATCAGGCTTCTGGCAGAGCGCGATGTTCCGGTGCTGATCCATTGCGGGCACCCGATATTCAGCCTGCCGTGGAGCATCGAGGAACTCGTCATTAACTTTCCCGAGGCCAAGGTGATTCTCGGCCATATGGGTCACGGCAACATTATCTATATCAATGCATGCATCGACATTGCCGATCGGCATCCCAACGTATACCTCGAGACGTCCGGCATGCCAGAGCACGCGAAGATCGCCGCAGCTGTGAACCGGGTTGGCAATCGCGTGCTGTACGGATCAGACGCCCCGTTCCATGACCCTTCGGTTGAGATGCTGAAGGTCAGAGTCAGCGGACTGGACGACGACGGCGTGCAGGCGGTCCTGCACGACAACGCTCAGCGTCTCTTCTTCGGCGGTCAGTGACATCGCCGATCGAAAGGACTTGCGAGAAATGCGTGACCCAGATTTCACCCTAACGGCAGGACCCACGGCAGCATCCGCGCCCACGCTTGCGGCGCTCGGCAGCCCGATCATCTATCACTACGACCCGGTCTTCCTGGAAACCTTCAGGCGCACCGAGGCAAAGGTCGGGAAGCTGTTCCGCACGCAGAATGAAATTATCCTCCTGCAGGGCGAGGCTTTCCTCGGTCTGGAGGCAGCGGCGCGCTCGCTGGTACGCGCAGGGACGCGGGTACTAAACCTGGCATCCGGGGTCTTCGGCAAGGGCATGGGGAGCCGGCTCAAGGCGCTGGGCGCAGAGGTAGCCGAACTGGAAGTTGCCTATGACGATGCGGTCGATCCGGGTGCGGTGGCCGACTATCTCGACACCCACCCGGAAACTGAGCTGGTGACCGTCGTCCATTCGGAGACGCCGTCGGGAACCCTGAACGACTGCTCAGCGATCGGCCCGATCGCCCGGTCGCACGGCGCGCTGACGCTGGTGGATGCCGTCTCCTCGCTGGGCGGCGTGCCGCTCGAGGTGGACGCATGGCAGCTGGACGTCTGTGTCTCGGGCCCGCACAAATGCCTGGCCGGGCCGCCAGGTGTCGCGCTGATCTCGGTCAGCGACGCGGCATGGAAGATGATCGGTGCGAACCCTCACGCACCGCGGGCCTCGTACCTGTCACTGCTGGACTGGCGCGAGCGATGGCACGGCGAGGGCCGGTTCCCCTTCACACCGCTGGTGAACGACATCCGTGGCCTTGAGGCCGCGTGCGATCAGGTGCTCGGGGAAGGACTCGACTCCTCTATCGCTCGCCACCATCGATCCGCCTCGGCTTGCCGAGCCGGGGCGCGGGCGATGGGCCTACAGCTATGGCCGAAGCGCGAGGAAATCGCAGCCGACTGCGTGACCGCCATCAGGGTTCCCGACGGAATCGATCATGAGGCCGTCCGGGCCCACGCGAGAACCCGATACGGCGTGATGATCTCCAGCGGGCAGGGTGCGGGAAACCTGGTCAGGATCGGCCACATGGGTCCGTCCGCCAACGGGCTGCAACCGGTGGTCGGGCTGGCGGCTCTGGGCCGGACCTTGGCCGACCTTGGCGCGGACGTCCGCACCGGCGACGGCGTGGAAGCCGCACTTGCCGTGCTCGCCAACGAACAGCCGACAGGGTAGCCACGCTCGCCAGACCGTGATCAGAACAACTCTGCGCTCGAGCGGCTGCCGTCCGTTCTGTCGTGCTGCGGGCGAGTCGGGTGCTAAGGATTGTCAGCTCGGTGTACGGCTGGCGTCAGGTTGTCCCAATCTTGTGCACCAAGGGTCTCTCGCAGGCGTTCACCCGGAACCCGGACATGTGCCGCGGCTAGCGCGGCGGCCTTGTCCGCGTCGCGCTCCCTGATGGCCGAGACAATCGCGCGGTGCTCGCTGACCGAGCCCTCCAGGTTGCCACGCAGGGCGAGCGTCCTTGCCTGGAACCGGCCGGTCTCAGCGATCAGGCGCCGGTGTACCTGGACCAGCTTCTCGTTTCCGCTAAGCTCGCAAAGCAAGTCATGGAATGAGCAATTGGCCGCGAAGAAGTCGGCGACCGCATTGTTCCGCGCGTTCTCGGCCATAGTGCCCACCAGCTTGCTCAGGCTATCCAGGTCCGATTCGGACACCCGGGGCACGGCAAGCCTGACAGCGAGAACCTCTAGCGCTTCCCGTACCTGATAGGCGTCGACCAGCTCCCGGGGCGTAATCTCCCGGACCTCGGCGCCGCGCCGGGGGCGCACCGTCACCAAGCCGTCCGCAGCGAGTCGGCCTATCGCCTCGCGGATCGGGCCTCTGCTGACTGACAGTTCCTTCGACAGCGCTACCTCAGAGAGCTCGGTGCCTGGCGGCAGGCGATCCGCCATGATCTCGCCGTGAAGGTGCTCGTATACCCGCTGCCACAGCGTTGAGTTGTCAAATGCCTGAGCCACTGGGCCTCCCTAGGCGCCCCGCTGGGAGCATTGCATGTTCAAGTGTTGACAGATTACAGTTAGAACCTGACACAGGCTATCATGTGCGGCTGATACGCAGTCTTGCGCGAAAGCGGAGGCGGAGGTTTGGATGCCAGACCGCTGGGCTTCCTCGCCGATGGCGGCGCGGGCCGCTGATACGTCGGCGGCGGCCTCTCCTGCGGTTGTTGACGGGCTTGACGCCGATCGCGTGCGTTTCCCCGCAGAGAACGCACACAGTTTGAACTCGTAGTGCCCGGCGACCGGATGTAGTAACGCCGGGCGGCCGCCGTCGTATGACGGGCATGAGATATGGGCAACGTGGCGGGTACACGCCCGCCGGGCAGCAGCGGCGCGAGCAGGTGCGGCTGGAGGCAGCTGGCCGGTTCGACCGCGGGGACGGCACCGCGGAGATCGCCGCGGACTTGCGGGTGACGGAGCGGACGGTGCGGCGGTGGCGGCGAGCCCGGCAGGGCGGCGGGGCGGAGGCGCTGCGGCCGGAGGGCCCGGTGTCGCGGGAGCGGCTGAGCCCGCCGCAGTGGGCCCGGCTGGAGGCCGAGCTGCGGAAGGGCCCGCTGGCGCACGGCTTCGCCGCTGGCCAGCGGTGGACGCTGGGCCGGATCAAGACGCTGATCGGCAGGCTGTTCCACGTCAGGTACACCGTCGAGGGCACCTGGAAGCTGATGCGCCGGCACGGCTGGTCCTGCCAGGTCCCGGGGCGCCGGGCGCTGGAACTCGACGAGGAGGCGATCGCGGTGTGGAAGGCCGAGGTGTGGCCGGATATGAAAGCACCGCGCGCGACCTGGGCGCCTGGATCTGCTTCGAGGACGAGGCGGGCCAGGGGCTGAGGCCGCCGAAGAGCCGCACCTGGGCACCGCGCGGCGCCCGCCCGGTGGTGAAGGTGCGCGGTGCGGGCGGCGGCCGGGTCAGCATCGCGGGGGTGGCCTGCTACCGGCCCGGGGACCGGCCGCACCTGTTCTACGCCCTGCACGTCTGCCGGCGCCGCAAGGGCGAGGCCAGGGGCTTCGCCTGGGCCGGTTACCGGGACCTGATCCTGGCTGCCCACCGGAACCTGCCCGGGCCCCTGGCCTGGGTCTGGGACAACCTCAACATCCACCTGGCCCCGCAGCTGACGGACTTTGCGCGTGACAACAAGGAATGGCTGCGGGCCTGCCGGCTGCCCGCCTACGCGCCGGAGCTCAGCCCCCGCCGAGGGCATCTGGTCGCTGCTCAAGCGGGCCATGATCAACTTCGCCGCCGCCGACCTGGACGGCCTGGTCCGCATCGTCAAGCGCAAGCTGAAGAAGATCCAGTACCGGCCCCACCTGATCGACGGCTGCCTGGCCGGGACCGGCCTGAAAATCGAGCCCTGGTGACCACATGGACACTACGAGTTCAACATGTGTAGCCAGGAGTCTCCAAATCCATGAATTTTTCGTATGCCCTACGCGAGTTCGGTCCCCGGCCTTGTCCCGACGGCTTGGACGCTGACCGGCTCTCGAGCGCTCACGCCGCGCATCAGCAGCAGGTACAGCGCAGCTGCCACAACCCAGCCCACGATCCACGAGATGTCCGCGCCGCCGAGCTTGGCGACGAGCGGGCCGGTGTAATCGGGTTGCGAGACGAACGGCCACTCCACGCCTAGGCCGACCGCGTACGCGAGCAGCCCGCGCCAGGCGACCTTGCCGTAGATGCTGTCCGGCACGAAGAAGGACTCCACGTCGTAATGACCGCGCCGGATCACGAAGTAGTCGGTGAGGTTTACCGCTGACCATGGGATGAAGATGACAAGCAGTACGTCTAGGAAGTTTGATAGGTTCGTCACGAAGTTCTTGTAGCCGACGAACGCGATAACCATTCCCGCGATCATGACGACGAGGAAGGGTATGAGCCGGACACGGAGTGAGACTGGCTTGAAGCGGCGCCACATGTTGCCAAACGCGAGTATCTGGAAGGCGCCTGTATATGCGTTGAAGGTGCACGCATCAATGAGGCTGAAGGCCATGACTATCAGTGCCCATTTACCTGAGACCTTGCCGACTGCGGCGACTGGTCCAAGGCTCGGCAGCAGTGCGGCGAGGTAAGCACCGATCATGCACGTTCCCGTGGTCGCTACGCAGTTGCCTCCGTAGATCGCCCAGAACAGCCGCTTGCCATTGGTCTGCGCAGGCAGGTACCGGGTGTAATCCGATACGAAGGGACCGTACGACAGCATGTCGATGACCAGCAGCGCCACGCCTGCCATGAACAGGCCAGCCGTCGGCGCAGACATGCTGGTTTCGCGAGCCGGCAGCAAACCGTAGCGAAGGCCCTGAATAAGCAGGATGACGAGCGTGATTCCCACGACGACCGCTGTCGCCCGCATGACGATGTGAATCCAGCGGTAACCGTATATACCGATCACCACAGCAGGGACGGTCAGGATCACCGCCCACACCGGAATGCTCACCGAGCTCACGACTCCCTGCATGCTCTGCGACTGGATCACAAGCTGAGCGGCGATAAAGCCTACGTTGAGGAGCAGGACGCAGGGGAACAAGAACGCCGAGCCGAAGAACCCGAATTGCCCGCGACTCTGAATCATCTGCGGAACTCCGAGAACCGGACCCTGAGTAGCGTGCAAGGCAATGAGCAGAGCGCCGATCAGCACGCCTACCGCTATGGCTATGACCGCCCACCAGAAGGTCAGGCCGATCTCTACGACGACCGCGCCGATTACGAGATTGAACACGTTGAAGTTCCCGCCAAGCCAGAAGGCGAACTGGTGCCATGGCTTTCCGTGCCGCGCGGCGGCGGGGATCACGTCGATATGGCGGCTTTCCACCTGCCTGTTGAGTTCCTCGGTTGCATCTTCTGTATCGGCCATGACCTCGTGGCCCTTCCGTGAGTGATCTGCTGCTACGACCTGAAGTTCCGGATTAGATCGGCGGCCCTTTCGGCGATGGCCAGGACCGTCGCGTTAGGATGCGCGTTGGGGATCGCGGGCATCACCGATGCATCGGCGACCCGCAGTCCGTCGATCCCCTGCACCCGGAGCTGCGCATCCACTACCGCGCGCTCGTCTCGACCCAGCCGGCAGGTGCCGACCGGGTGGAAATAGCTGCCCACCGTGCGTCGGACGAACTCGCGCACGTCGCCATCTGTCCGCGCATCCGGACCTGGGTAAACCTCGCGATGGCGTTCCCGCGAGACCTCGCCCCAGAAGCCGCGGCCGGAGGTGGCTTGCTTGATGATCGCCATTCCCGCGGCCAGCACGTCAAGGTCCCGGTCGGTGCGAAGCAAGCCAGGGTCGATCAGCGGAGAGGCTTGCGGGTCTGCAGATGCGAGCCGAACCGAGCCGCGGCTCTCCGGTGCCACAACGGAAGCCACAAGCGCGTATCCGCTCGGCGGCGCCTCGTACCCTGCGGGAGCGAGCGGGAATAGGATGTTGAACAAGTGCAGGTCGGGATAGGCGCCGCCGAGCCCGCTGCGCAGTGCCGCGTACATCTCGCCGTGGTTGTACCGACTCACCGGCAGCGGATTCTCCGCGGCGTACGACGCAAAGGCGATAGGATGATCCTGGAGATTCTGGCCAACCCCCGCGAGATCCGCCACCAGGTCTATTCCCAGGCTGCGTAGCTGATCGGCCGCGCCAATCCCGGAGAGCATGAGCAATTGCGGAGAGCCGATAGCCCCGGCACAGAGGATTACCTCACCCGAGCAGCTCGCCTCTGCTGGCACCCCGCCGCGCAGGTAGCTGACGCCGGTGCACCTGCCGCTGTCGACCATTAGTTTGGTAACGAGGCAGTCTGGCCGGACGGCGAGGTTCGGATTGCCGAGCATCGGCCGCAGGTAACCATCTGCGGAGCTGACCCGCGCGCCGTCGGCAATCGCCAGGTCGACCCAGCACACGCCTTCCTGGTTCGGCCCGCTGAGGTCGTCGGTCACTGGCCATCCCGCTGCGGTCAGCGCCGCGGCGAACGCGGCGGCAACCGGGTGCCGGTCGATCTGTGGCACCGGGCCGACTCGTATCGGCCCGTCATGGCCGCGAAGTTCCGGATCGCGTCCGGCCGCGCTCTCCGACCGGCGGAAGTAGGGCAGCAGGTCGGCGAACGCCCATCCCTCCGCACCCTCGGCTGCCCAGTCGTCGTAGACGCTGCGGTGACCCCGGGCGTGCGCCATGCCGTTGATCGCGCCAGATCCGCCGAGAGTGCGGCCTCTTGGGTAGGTGAGCGAACCTGCCTTGGCTTGCGGGACGGTGACGTCGGCCCAGTCCGCCGCGGAGCCCAGGTTCTCGGGCCAGGCATTGGGCACCGTCGTGGCTCGCGTGCGTACCGAGCTCCCGGCCTCCAGCAACAGCACCCGGGCACTGGGGTCCTGGGCGAGCCTGGCCGCGACGACGCAACCCGCGCTGCCTCCACCTACGACGATGTAGTCGTATCCGTCCACTGTCTCCCTCGCTTGCCGTCGGCCGGATCGCAAGCCACCCCCGCGCAGCTATTCCCGTGCTGCGGGCTGTGAGTTTGCGCCGGTGCCGCTGGATTCTTCGAACCAGTCGGCAAGCGCATCGCTTGTGGTCAGCCAGACGCCCTCGCGGTCGTGCAGCTGCTCGAGCGCGCGAGCCGTGTGGATCGCCCGCCAGGGCTGGCCGGCCAGGAATGGGTGCAGTCCGATTCCCAGCACGCGCCCGTAGTCGCCGGTGTCGGCGAGCATCTGGTCGACGGCGTCGAGGATCGACTGCGCGAATTCTGGGCCGGTCTGGTGATGGAGCATGAACGCTACGACGTCGTTGAGCTCTCGCGAGTAGGGAATCGAGGCCAGCGACCCGCTGGAGACGTTCAGCCAGAACGGCTGATCGTCATTGGCCCAGTCGATCGTGTACCGGTACCCGGCCTCTGCTATCACGTCAAACGTGTTCATCGTCGCGGTCAGCGCCGGCCCTATCCAGCCTGCGGGCGGGTGCCCGATGACGGTCTTGATCGTGTCGGTGACCTTCCTGACGAGCTCGACCTCCGCGTCGCGCTCGAGCCCGACCTGCCAGGTGGAGTTGTTGTCGCCATGGGCGACCCAGCTCGTCCAGTTGCGCTCGAGAGCTTCCTCGATGAGGCCGGGATACTCGGTGCAGGCTGCGCTGTTTACGATGCCGGTCACAGGTATGGCGGCCTGATCGAGGATGTCCATGAGCCGGAACGCCCCGACCCGGGGCCCGTAGTCTCGCCATCCGAAGTTCATCGGATCCGGCACCAGATCGGCCGTGTATGGCACGAGGCTGAGTCCGGGCTTCCCGAACGGGTAATGCTCGATTGCCACGCCGAACCAGAGGGCCAGCCGAGCGCCACCGGGTAGCTGGAGCCGCGGCCGACGGACAATGGGCGAGTACTCGTAGAACGGGTTGGTCACTGCATTCTCCCGTGATTGATGGCCGACGCCTCGGACTTCTGCCTCATCGGGAGCACGCCGCCGCTGTGCTGGGACGCTCCCCGCGTGGCGCGGTCAGGTGGCAGGCCCCAGGTTGACGACGACGGTCTTGAGCTCTGTGTACTCATCCATGGTTTCCCGGCAGGTTTCACGCCCCCAGCCAGATTCCTTGTAGCCGCCGAACGGCAGCGCCGAGTCGCAGGCCTGATAGCAGTTGACCCATACCTGGCCGGACTCCAGCGCCGCTGCGAGGCGGTGCGCCCGTGTCACGTCTTGCGTCCACACGCCGGCGCCAAGCCCGAAGCGCGTGTCGTTGGCCGCCTCCAGCACCTCTTCGTCGCTGGAGAACGCGATCACCGTTATCACCGGGCCGAATATCTCCTCACGGGCGACCCGCATGTCGCTGGATGCGTTGACCATGACGGTCGGCTCCACGAAGTAGCCGGCGTCGCCCCAGCGGCCGCCGCCGGTCACGATCTCAACGCCCTCGTCGCGCCCGATCTGGATGTAGCCCGAAACCTTGTCGAAATGCTCCTGGGAGACGAGCGGACCCATCTGCGTTTCGCTATCCAGCCCGGGGCCGAGCTTCAGCGACCTGGCATAGTCGGCAATCCCGGAAACGACGTTGTCGAACTGCTGTTGCTGAACGTACAGCCGAGCCCCGGCGATGCAGCTTTCACCCTGGCAGACGAATCCCGCCACGCAGGCGGCCTGGATGGCGGCTGGTATGTCCGCGTCCGCAAAGATGATGTTCGGTGACTTCCCGCCCAGTTCCAGCGACACCCGCTTGAGCGTGGCGGCGGCGTTCCTGACTATCAGCTTGCCGACGTCGACCGATCCGGTAAAGCTGATCTTGTCTACCCCCGGGTGGCGGACCAGCGCCTCGCCGACCTCCTCGCCGAACCCTGTCACATAGTTGACGACGCCCTCGGGGATCCCGGCCTCAAGCGCCAAGCGTCCCAGCAGAGCTATCGACAGCGGCGTCTGCTCAGCCGGCTTGATCACGATCGTGCAGCCGGCGGCCAGGGCTGGAGCAAGCTTCTTGACCACGGCCAGCAGTGGCAGATTCCACGGTGCGATTGCCCCTACGACGCCTACCGGTTCGCGGAGCGTGTAAGCGTGGTAGGAATTGCCGAGCGTGGCGGGGAAGGAGACCGGGATGGTGTCGCCGGTGATCTTCGTTGGCCAGCCGGCGAAGTAGCGCAGCATGTCAACGGTAAACGGCACATCGAAGAAGCGCGCCTCGTTGATGGGCTTGCCGTTGTCCAGCGAATCGATCTGAGCGAAGTCCTCCAGGTGAGCCTCGACCAGATCAGCCAGGCGCCAGATCAGCTTGCCCCGCTCCTGCGGGGTGGTGCGCTTCCACGGCCCCTTCAGCGCGGCCCGCGCAGCGGCCACCGCCTTGTCGACATCCTCGGCCCGCCCGCGCGGAGCCTGCGCGATCTCGATGCCGGTGGCCGGGTCGTACACCGGAAATGTCTCGCCCGAAGCGGCCTGCACCCAGTCGGCGCCGATCAGCATCGAGGCGGTGCCCTGAGCGTACTGCCGCGCGGTCTGTGACAGGGTAATTACTGACATCGTCGCACGTCCCTAACGTCGCTTGTCACTCGTCATCACCATGCCGTACCAGCGAGCTGGGCGTCCACGTCCGTCTGGTTCAGTCGGCCACCCCGGCCGAACCCACAGCAGCACGGTGCAGGCCCGGCCCGGCCGGTGCTACTGGCATGATCCGCACGGCCACCAGGTACAGCACGAATGCCAGGACGCCTCCCACGATCCACGAGATGTCAACGCCGCCAAGCGCGCCCACCAGCGGCCCGGTGTAGAACTGCTGGCTTATGAACGGGACCTCCGCGGCAACCGCGATGACGTACGGGATGAGGCCGCGCCAGATGAGGCCCGGATATTGTCCGCTGGCTGTGAAGAATGACTGCACGTCGTAGTTACCGTGCCGCACCAGGTAGAAGTCAGCCAGGTTGATAGCTGACCACGGAATGAAGACGAAAAGGAGAACGGCGAGGAATTCCTCAACCTTGGGCACGAATGAGGTATAGCCGAACAGGGCCGCCAGGACGCCCGCGACAAGCAGCAGGCCACAGCCGAGCACGCGGGTCGATATCTTGTCGCGTACATCCTTGAAGCAGCTCGCGATCGTCGCCAGGGCCAGCATGCCGGTGTAGACGTTGAGCACGTCTGAGCCGATAAGGCTGATCGCCATGATCGGCAGAACCCAGATTCCGCAGATGGCCTTCACGGCCAGCGGTACGTCCGAGCCGGCGATCGGCAGCAGGCTGCCGATGTAGCCGCCGAGGATACCCAGCAGGATGGTCGGCACCGCGTTCCCTAGCATGACCGCCCAGAACGGCCCGGCGGCCCGGACCGACTTGGGCAGGTACCGCGAGTAGTCCGATACGTAGGGCGCCCAGCTCAGCATGTTCGTGGCCGCAAGCGCAACGACCGTCATGAAGAGGGGGAAGCTCGCCAGGTGGAAGCCGCTCATGCCGTGCGGGAAGTGGTGGCTCTGGCCGTAGATCGCCGTCTGAATCACGATCACGATGAAGGTAGCGACGAGTATCAGGAACATCCACCGCTGCCAGCGGTGCACCCAGTCATAGCCGTATAGCGCGATGAGCGCGACGGGCACGGCCACGATGATTATCCAGACCGGCACGCTCACATTGCTGATCATCACGTTCATGGACTGCGCCTGGACGACCATCTGGGCTGCGAGGTAACCGAAGTCGAGCACTACTGACGCGGCGAGGACGAACAGGGCCCCGTAGAAGCCGAACTGGGCGCGGCTCTGGATCATCTGCGGGACGCCGAGTCGCGGGCCCTGCACTGCGTGGAAGCCGACCAGCAGCAGCCCGAGTACCGTGCCGATGGCCCAGGCGAGGATGCCCCAGAAGAAGTTTCCGACGATCTCGACCGCGATCGCTCCGAGCAGGATGCCCAAGATCGTCAGCGTCGCGCTGAACCAGAGCGTGAACTGATCGCGCACCCGGCCGTGACGTTCGTTCTCAGGAACGTAGTCGATGGAGCGAACCTCGATCTCAGACAGCTTCTCGCCGGTACTCGCCGTCGTCTCAGACATGCAGGAAGCTCCTCTCCCCTGAGCCAGGTACGGACATCTGAGTAATGGGGGTGACCCCTGGCCGACTCCCGGATGGCTCGATCCCGGGCCGAATTGACTTGTGCGAAAGGGCACCGCCGCGAAGCCGGCGGCCACGACCTCCTTCAGGGGAGCCAGTACCGGCAGTGCTGCCGGACTGGCCCGCCGGAGTGGCGAGAGCGGTATCGACTGCAGACAGGGCACAGATTACAGAGGTCCATGTGGACTGTCAACAATCTTCAGTAGACATGCGTTGCCTCCCTGAGCCTGCTCTGCTGGCACGCTTCTGCTGGCACGCTCGGCGACCGCGCTCGCTCGCTGGCATGTCGCTAGCTAACAGTTGACAGCAGATGCCCAATCCCGGATGCTCGGTACGTGGCTGACGGCGTGCAGATCGGGTCCGCACTGGCAGGCGGCGGAGCTACGGGGCGCGTAAGAGGTTTCGAGACGGCGCACCGCACTGATGGGAAGGCAGGGCGATTGCATGATGACTGCAGATCCGGTGGCTGCGTATGTGCGGGGCCGCGAGTTCCGGATGCTGATCGACGGCCAGTTCGTCGGTGCCCGGCAGGCCGCAGTCAACGAGGTCATCGACCCTTCCACAGGCAGGGTAGTCGGGGAGGTCCCGGTAGCGTCCGCAGCCGACGTGGCCGCGGCGGTGGAAGCGGCGGGCGCAGCGCAGCCCGCCTGGCAGGCACTGGGCGTCGACGGACGCGGCGAGTGCTTCCGCCGTTTCGGCGAGCTGCTACGCCAGCGGCGCGAGGAGCTGGCGTCGCTGGACGCGCTGGACTCAGGCAATCCGGTGCGCGCGATGCGCACCGACATTGACCTGTGCATGCCCTATCTGGCGGGCTACCCGCAACTGGCCCGCTGGCTGTCCGGAGAGGTAATTCCTGGCAGCCCCGGCGGCTTGCACTACACGAGCTATCGGCCGTATGGGGTCGTGGGACGGATCACCGCGTTCAACCATCCGGTGATGTTCGCGGCGACGCGGCCGCTGCCGGCCCTGATCACTGGCAACACGGTGGTGCTCAAGCCGGCTCCGCAGGTCTCGCTGTCCTCGCTGGCGCTTGCCCAGCTGTTCGCTGAGGCGTTCCCGCCCGGAGTGATCAACGTAGTGACCGGAGGCGCTGAAGCCGGTGACGCGCTGGTGAGCCATCCGGCGGTGAAGCGGCTCGCGTTCACCGGCTCGGTCCCCACCGCCCTGGTAATACAGCGGCGGGCGGCCGAGTCCGGTCATGTCAAGCAGGTCTCGCTGGAGCTGGGCGGCAAGAACGCGATGGTTGTGTTCCCAGATGCCGACATCGATGAGGCAGTGGCCGGGGCGATCTTCGGGATGAACTTCACCACCTGCCAGGGACAGTCGTGCGGCTCCAACTCGCGGGTGCTGGTGCACCGGCGAAGCTACGACGAATTCGTCGCCCGTACCGCCGAGGAGCTTCGCGGCTACACGGTCGGCGTTGCTTATGACGAGAGCACTGACATGGGCCCCCTGGTCAGCGCACAGCAGCACGAGCGCGTCTCGCGCTACCTGGAGGTGGGCGTGCGGGAGGGTGCCACGCTTGTCACCGGCGGCGACCACCCGTCAGGCGCGCCATCGGGCGGCTACTACATGACCCCGGCCGTCTTCGCCGACGTCCGCGGCGAGATGACGATCGCACGGGAAGAGATCTTCGGCCCGGTGATCAGCATCCTGCCGTGGGACGACTACGACCAGATGATCGAGCTGGCGAATGGCGTGGACCTAGGGCTGACCGCGAGCGTATGGACCGCGAATCTGGACGTGGCACATCATACCGCTGACCGGCTGGACGCCGGATATGTCTGGGTGAACGACAGTACGCGGCATTACTTCGGCACCCCCTTCGGCGGCACGAAGGACAGCGGGATCGGCCGCGAGGAAGGCCGTGATGAGCTGTTCAGCTACCTGGAAACCAAGGCGGTGCACCTACGGCTGGCTGACCCGCGGGCCGCCTTCGCCCGGCTTGGCTGAGCCTGCTCGCGTGGCAGCACGGCGACATACGGCACGTCAGCAGGGCAGGTGACGTCGGCCTGCCGCCATCAACAGTAGCCGGGCATTGTCCGACCTGGTCATCGAGCGTTGGGCCGGGGTATGTAAGTCATCTGTTGACAGTCAGCAGTTATGCATCTAGCGTGATGAGCTGTGGAATTCGGCGTCAACCTGAACAACCGCGAACCGCTGATCACGTCGGACTACACCCTCGCCGACCTGCT
>Ga0070737_10004581_pt1 | contig 13773 bp, 14 predicted proteins | sample Coa_R1_10_FD_66438 | JGI IMG/M metagenome (GOLD analysis project Ga0070737, IMG submission 66438) | Surface soil microbial communities from Centralia Pennsylvania, which are recovering from an underground coalmine fire - Coalmine... | ecosystem: Environmental > Terrestrial > Soil > Unclassified... | reverse complement strand
CAGTTGTAGGAGGCGTTGAGTTCGCCGCCGACAAACCACTTGACCAGCGGAAAGTTCCAATCCAGCACCTTGGTGAAGGGCTTGAACCAGAACAATTCGCTGGCGCATTCCTTCCAAAAGCCCTCGGGATCCTCCGCCGCGCGCCGGTACAACTCCTCGTATTCGGCCATGCTTTTGACGTAAGCGCGGCGGCTGAAATCCGGGCTGGGCGGAAACTTGCGCTCTTCCTTGAGCACCGATTCGATATCGATTGCGTGATCGTTGGGCATCGTCAGATCCTTCCGCGCGCCTCGCGCGTCTTGAGGCTCAAATACAAGGTAGCGGCGTCGGCGATATCGCGCCGATTGGACTGGATGGGGCGCAGGCGGTCGAGCAGTTCAGGCTCGATGCTCGGCGCGTACCAGGCGGCCAGTTCCACCGCGCGCGCCGCCCAGCGCAGCACGATGCGTCCTTCCAGCCCGCCGAAGTCGTCGAAAAACCATCCGCAACTGGTAAATGCCGCGTGTGCGGCGCGCTGCATCTCGAACAGCGTCAAGACCCGATTGCGGTCGGCTTCCCGGGTCAGCGCACGGCGCGCAAAGAACTGCTCGACGGTGGCCGCATCGGGGTCGATCGCCAGGCGGATCGATTCCCGCAGCGCCTGGCGCGGATCGGTGAGCACCTCCGCCGCCAGCGAGTCGTACAAGGCGTCGGCATGGCGCTTGACGAACTCCATCGCTTCGCGCAGCGGCCCGCGCCAATGCTGGCTGGTATCGCCGCCCAGGCGGCATCCACAATCCGCGCGCCAGCGCTCCACGCCATGCTGGCAACTCCAGGCGCTGGCGCCGTGGATTTCAAAACTTCCCGCTTCCAGGCCCAGGCTCATCACCCGGCCGCAGTTGGTAAGCTCGAGGTCGTCGCGTTGGGCCAGCAGGCTGAGCGCGCGCGCCAGTTCCGCCGCGCCCGCCTTTTTATGATGGCCGAAGGTCTCGCCGTCGGTGGCGATTAGCACGACGGAGCCCGGCGGATGGGCCAGCGCGCGTTCGACGATGCGGTTAGCCAGCCGCGCGCCGTCGTTCAGTGCGTCGCCGAAGGAGACGAAGCCGGCCAGATCGGAATCGAAGCGGAACACACCCAGTTGCAAGTCGCCCCGCCGCCAGATGAAGGGCCCCGAGGAATCACCGCCTGAAGCCGGCCGGAACTCGCCCTGCCAGGGCGCCAGGATTACGTACTTGATGCCGGCGCGCGCCACCGCCTCCAGGGTCTGTGCGTCGGCGGCGCATTCGGGCAGCCACATGCCCTCGGGCGGCCGCTTGAAGCGGAAGGCGAAATCCTCAATCCCCCAGCCAATCTGAATCTCCTTATCGGCCGCCGACAGCAATGGAAGGATCGAATGGTTATACGACTGCGCCATCGCGTTGCCGTGGCCGCCGTGGCGTTCGACGCTGGCAGCATCGGCCCGCAGGATCGAGCGATAGACCGAGCGGCCGTGGCGCACCAGCCACGCCATCAGGGTGGGCCCGAAGTCGAAGTTGAGCGACTGGTAGTTGTTGCTGATTCGCACCACGTGCCCGTCCATGGTATGGGCGTGGGCATTGGCTGCGTAGCATTCGCTTAAAATCCGCTCGTTCCAGTTGGGGAAGGGCGCCGCACTGGGCTCGGGAGCAATCAGCCCGGTCCACGGGCTTTCCCGCGGTGGCTGATAGAAGTGACCGTGGATGATGACGTAACGCCTGTGCTGATCTGTCATTGGTAACCGCTTCGAAACTCAAGGAAACCGCGGCTTTGGGTTCCTTTCCTTACCTCTTAACGATAATTGCTGTGCCGGCCAAGCCCCAGATCATTGCGGCAAGGGCGCTGACCGCCGGCCGGAGCCGAACCTGGGAAGCATTCTCAGCCCAGCGCCGCGCGGAACGAACCGCTGATCGCCACCTCGCCCTTTTGATTGGTGACGAGCAACTCCCCCTCCACCAGCCGCTCGCCGCCGGCCTGGAACTTGCGCGTCACGCGCCCGGTACAGGTAATGGTGTCGCCCGGATAGAGGCGGGCGACGAAGCGTACCTTGTAGTCGCGCACCTGACCGGCGCCGGCAAAGTCCGTGATACATCGCGACGCCATCCCGGCGGTAAACATTCCCATCACCACCACATTGGGCAGACCCGCCGCTTCGACGAAGGGCTGGTCGTAATGCAGCGGCGAGAAATCCCACGCCGCACCCGCGTATTGCACGATGTCTTGGCGGGTTAGCGGCCCAATCACCAGGCGCGGCAATTCGTCGCCAACCTTGACGTCGTCGTAACCAACCGCCGCCGCCATCGCCCCGCATCGCTCCGGCCCGCGCTCAGGCGGCTGATGCCTTGGGCGGAAACTCAATCATCACGCTGCGGGAAATCGCCACGTGCTCGCCGCGCTGATTGAAGTAGTTGCCCTCGATGACCGCGAACTTCATCAAACCCCCGCGCGCGCCGGCTTTCTCGTAGATATCGGCGATGCGCTGGGTCCAGCTCAGCACGTCGCCCACGAAAATCGGCCGCAGCAACTCGAACTCCTGCTCGCCGTGCACGCCGTTGCCGTAATCCAGTTGGATCACGCGCCCCGATTCCCATTCGGGAATCTCCCACGCCATGCTGGTCATCAGAAAGGTGGGCGGGATGGGGATTCCGCCGTGTACGCGGCGGGCAAATTCCGGGTCCATGTAGGCCGGGTTGGGGTCCTTGATGGCGCGGGCGAACTCGCGCACCTTGCCCCATTCGATCGGCATCGTGAAAGTGCGGCTGCAAAGCCCGATATAGCTGCGGTCGACCACCAGCTCTACTGTGCGTTTACAATCCGAACAGTTGGGCAACCAGTTCGCGATTGTAGGTCGCGTCGCCAAAGGTGAACTCGGTGGACTTCGCGCGCTTGAAATAAAGATGCATGTCGTGCTCCCAGGTAAACCCGATCCCGCCGTGCACCTGGATACCTTCGCCCGCCACGCGCCGGTAGCTGTCGGAAGCGGCGGCCTTGGCGGTGGCCGCGGCCAGCGAGGCGTCGGGTACTTCGTTGCTCACCGCCCAGGCGGCGTAGTAGGCGACCGAACGGGCGTTCTCGACGTCGATCAACATGTTGGCGCATTTGTGCTGAATGGCCTGGAAACTGCCGATCGGCCGTCCGAATTGCTCGCGCACCTTGGCATACTCCACCGACATGTCGAGCACCTTTTGCGCGCCGCCCACCATCTCGGCCGACAGCGCAACCTTGCCGCGATCGATCACCTCGTTGAGCGTCCTGGCGCCCTTGTCCACCTCGCCGACCACGTCATCGGCAGTCGCCTTGACGTTGGCGAACACCACTTCGGCAAGCTTGCGCGTCTGGTCCATCGTCTTGAGGCGATTGACGGTAATCCCCGCGCGCGCCCGATCGATGGCAAACAGGGTAATCCCGTCGAGGCCTTCGCCGCCGGTGCGGGCCGCCACCAGCAGGCAGTCAGCGATATGGCCGTCGTTGACGTACAATTTGATTCCGTCCAGTACGAAGTCCTGACCGCTCTTCCTGGCCGGCATCGAAATCGCGGCCGGATCCCAGCTCCCCGAGGGCTCCATGTAAGCCAGCGTTCCAATCAGCTCGCCGGCCGCCACCTTGGGCAGCAGCTTTTGCTTGAGCGCTTCGCTGCCCGCGCGCGCAATCGCTTCGCCGAACAGGACGGTCCATACAAAGGGCGAGGGCAGTACCACCTTGCCCATCTCCTCCAGCACCACCACCAGATCGATATAGTTCAGCCCCGCGCCGCCATAGGCTTCGGGAACCACCAGTCCCAGCCATCCCAGTTCCGCCATCTTTTTCCAGAACTCGGGCGAGTAGCCGGTCTCATCTTCCATCAGCTTGCGCACCACGGTGGTGGGACATTCCTTTTCGAGCAGCGAGCGTGCGCTATCGCGCAGCATCTCCTGCTCTTTGCTAAAGCCGAAATCCATCTGGCCGACCTTCCTGCATGGGCTTTTGTACTGTGCTGTTCCGATAGCATGGGCGCCGCGCTCCGGACAAGCCGCGGCGCGCGAAGCGGAAATCAAACGTACAATTCAGTACTCAGCCGCCGTTGCGCTTGTGGAGCGCGTCGAAGGGGGCTTCCAACGCCACCAGGCGCTCGCGGACATTAAGCGCGTCGTCCAGCCGCTGGCTGAGCGCGTCGATGCGTTCATCGAGCCGCTGGCTGAGCGTGTCAATCCGGGTGTTCACCGCTTCAAACCGCGCGTTGACTTCAGTCCTGAAGCTGTCAATGCGGGCGATCAACTTCGTTGCGCAGCGACGTCACGTTTTCCGTGATGCGCTTGTCCATCTGGGCCATCTCGCCGCGCAGACCCCGGATTTCCCCGGCCATTTCTTCAAGCCGAGGCGCAAGTTCTTCAAGCCGAGGCGCAAGCGTCCGCTCGATGAAGCGTTCAATCGCTCCAGTCGCTCGACTGACGCCTTCGCTTGCACGTTTAGCCGGCACCTTTTTGACCTGAGAGCAAAGCCTACCCTAGCCGAAGGGGTCGGGCATGGTCAAAGCGGACCACTGACAACATCGATTTCCCCTACCGGCCGGCGTTCAAACGCGTCATGCCCTTTCGGGCTTGATCGGCGGCCGTGCTGTTGGCCTCAGCCGCGTTGAGGGCGTGTTGATAATGACGCAATGCTTCGCGGCGGTTGCCCATCGCCTCGTAAACCCGCGCCAGGCTCAACTCGGGCTGGGCGTCGGCGGGGCAGGCCTTGGCGGCGTCCTGGTAATAGCCCAAGGCAAGCTGATAATTGGCGGCGGCATATTGTTGGTCGCCGTGCGCCAGCGCCTTGCGCATCACAGCCGCATCGCAACTGCCGGGCGGCGGCAGGGTGGTATTGATCGCCTGCTGCTGTTGCTGCGCGCGCAACTCGTCGATCTCGCGCTGCTGGTGCTCGATTTGCGCCTTTTGCCGCTCGACCTCCTGCTGCATTTCGGCAATCTGCGAGCCGGCGCAGCCCGCGGACACAAGGGCCAGCCCGGTAGCGACTGCAAGCAGAAAGATGCGACGCATTGTAAAACCGCGCGGATCAGCCTGGCGGAGCCTTTACCGTCACGCTGGCAAACCCGGTGGCCGAACGGCCGTCGGCAGTCGTGATGGTCAGCGACGCAAGGTAGGTGCCGGGCCGGGTATAAACGTTGTAGGTGATCAGCGGCGGAGTAGTCGCTACGTGACCGTCGCCGAAGTTCCACTTGTAGGAAACGATTTCCGCACCCGCCGGATCATGAATTTGCAGGATGAAGCCGACGGTCAGCGGCGCAGGACCATAGGCCGGATAGGGAAAAATCCCAACTGACGGCAGCATCATCATCTCGGGAGTTGCCATCGGCGTCGGACCGAGCTCATTTTCCTGCGCGACAACGCCCGCCGCCGCCACGGCGAGGAGTAATGCCGCGGCCCACGGCACCAAGCCACGCCGCCACTGTGCCCATCGACGGCAGCTCACGGCTCTCCGATCCCTCATTTCTGCCATCGCGACCAATATAGCCGCCTTGCCCGCGTGAAGCGATTTGGCATCGCGCGCAGCCGCGCCGGTAGTCTCGCCTAATCGCCCCAGTTAGAATCGGCTGCGATGGCATCCCAGGTAGCGGCGACCGCGGCAGCGGAGCCGACTGACAAATTCGTCACGCTCAACGGGCTCAAACTTCATTACGTGGATTGGGGCGGCGATCCGGTTGCCGGCACGCTGGTGCTGGTTCACGGCGGCTCGGCCAACGTCCATTGGTGGGACCTGGCGGCACCGCAACTGGTATCCGGCGGACGGGTGCTGGCGCTGGACTTTCGCGGGCACGGACTCAGCCAATGGGCCGTACCGCCGCATTACGGACCGGCTGGTTACATGGAGGACGTCGAGAGCTTCCTGCGCTTTGTCGGCTCGCCGGTGACGCTGGTGGCGCATTCGATGGGCGGCGCGGTGGCGATGTGGGTGGCCGCGAGGCATCCCGAACTGCTCGAAGGACTGGTGGTGGTGGACAGCCGCGGCGGCCCGCCGCCGTTGTGGCGCAAGCTGCAATGGCGATGGCGCCATCGGGCCCAGGGGCGGCCGCGCCCCGAACTGCCCTCGCGGCAGGATATCATCCGCCGCTTCCGCCTCCATCCCGAGGGCACCTATCTGTCCAACCAGGCGCTGGCCGAACTGGCACTCAAGAGCGCAATCCAGTTGCCCAACGGCAAGTGGGCGTTCTGTTTCGATCCGCAGACCCGCGGATGGCGCGACAGCGGGCCGGTCAGGCTGCCCAACGTGCGCGACGTCAAGGTGCCGACGCTGATCCTGCGCGGCGCGCAAAGCACCTTGCTCAGCGCCTGGCGCGCCCGATGGCTGCAGCACAAGATCAAGGGTTCGATGCTCAGGGAGATTCCCCGCGCCTACCATCATGTGCCGCTCGACAATCCCGACGATACCGCCACCGCGATCCTCGAGTTCATCGCATGGTTGCGGTCGGCTAGGCAGATATCCGCTGGAACTCAGCGTTAGACGCGGGCCAGGCAATCGGTCAGATCCATCGTAAAGGACTGGCCGTCGGTCAAAGTCAAGGACTTGGGGGAACGGCGGATTTGAATTTGCGCCACGTTGAGCTCGCGCGGCAGCACGTATACCACATCGCCCGAGTACAACGAGACCAGCCGCACCCGCTCTTCGGCGCGCCGTTCGGTGCCCATCTCATAGGGATGGATATGGTAGGCGTAGCCGCGGGCGCGCACGAAGCCTTCTTCGTAATCCTCCACCACCCCGACGAACATGTTGGTCACGTCGTCGCGAAACAGCTTCCGGTCGATTACCAGGATCCGATCGTTGGGATGAACCGCCGCCATCTTGAGTATCTCCCAGCTAGCAACAGTCTGACACAAATTGGCTGCTCCCGCGAAGTGACCCCGCGGCGGACCAGCCCTCGACGCCGCCCAACTTCCGCCAGCCGCCGCGGCCCGGTACAATGCCCAACTCTGGTATACTGGAGGGCCTGCGCGGACCTCCGCGGGATTGATGGGGGCGGCGGGATGGATCGCGAATAGCGGGGCGGTAAGACCGTCTTTCAACGTGCTCAGTCTCGAAGACGTTTGCAAATATTACGGCGAGCGTGCCGTTTTCGATCACGTGAGCTGGTCGATGCCCGATGACGCCCGGGTAGGGCTGGTCGGGCTTAACGGCGCGGGCAAGACCACCCTGCTGCGCATGATCGCGGGCGTGATCGAACCCGACAGCGGCCGCATCAGCCGCCCCCAGCGCACCCGCGTCGGCTACCTGGCGCAGGACTCGCCGGAAATCGGCGGCCGGACGCTGATCGATGAAACGCTGTCGGCGCTCAGCGAAATCAGCGCCGCCAATCAACGGCGCCTGGAACTCGAACACATCCTGGCGCAGGAGACCAGCGGACCGCGCCACGACGCCGCGCTGACGGAACTCGGCGAAATCCTCAGCGAGCTCGAACGCCACGACTTCTATACCGCCGAAAGCCGCGCCGAAGCGGTGCTGTTCGGACTGGGATTCACGCCCGCCGACCTCAAACGCGACGTGGCCGAATTCTCCGGCGGCATCCGCATGCGGATCGCGCTGGCCAAGCTACTGCTGCAAAAGCCCGAGTTCATGATGCTGGACGAACCCACCAACCATCTGGACATCGAGGCCCGCAACTGGCTGGAGGACTATCTGTCTTCCTATCCTGGCGGATTGATCGTGGTCTCCCATGACCGCTACTTCCTGGACCGGGTGACGCGGCGCACGCTGGAAGTCGCGCGCGGCAAGCTGGTCGAGTATCAGGGCAACTACTCTGCCTACCTGGTCAAGCGCGAGGAGCGCTTCGCCGCCGAGGTGGCGGCCTATGAAAAGCAGCGCGAAGAAATCGAGCACATGGAGGCGTTCATCAGTCGCTTCCGCTACCAGGCAAGCAAGGCCAAGCTGGTCCAGAGCCGGGTAAAGCAGCTTGAAAAAATCGAGCGGCTGCAGCCGCCCGTAGGCGCCGAACGGCCGCCTGCGATCAATTTTCCCCGCGCCCAGCGCAGCGGCCGCCGCGTCCTGGAACTGCGTGGCGCGGTCAAGCGCTACGGGGAGCTGACGGTTTACGACGGCATCGACCTGACAATCGAGCGCGGCGCCAAAATCGCGCTGGTAGGCCCCAACGGCGCGGGCAAATCGACCCTGATGAAACTGCTGGCGGGAATCGAGCCGCTGACCGCCGGTGAGCGCATCGTGGGCCACAACGTAAGCACAGCCTATTTCGCGCAGGACCTGAGCGAATCGCTGGATTACGCCAAAAGCGTCTTCGATGAACTGCATGACCATTGCGAGGGGATGACCACGCTGGAAGTGCGCAACCTGCTGGCCGCGATGCTGTTTTCGGGCGACGACGTGCTCAAGCGCACCGGAGTGTTGTCGGGCGGCGAGCGCTCGCGCCTGGCGCTGGCCAAGGTGCTGGCGCGGCGCAGCAACTGTCTGCTGCTGGACGAACCGACCAACAACCTCGACATCGTCGCCAAGGACAGCCTGCTCGAGGCGCTGCAACGCTTCGAGGGCACGGTCGTAATCGTCAGCCACGACCGCTACATTCTCAACGAACTGGTCAGCCAGGTGTACGAGGTCGGCCACGGCCACGCCACGCTGTACCTGGGCAATTACGACGACTACCTGGCCAGGAAGGAACAAGAACAGGGCGCGGCCGGCGCACCGCCCCCGGCTCAGGCGGCGGTGCAAAAGCGCAGCACACCGCCGCCCGCATCAAGCCCCAACGGAAAGGTCCGTCCGCAGCTCGATCGCCAGGCACAGCGCCGGCTTGAGCGCAACAAGAAGATGCGCCGCGAACTGGAAGAGCGCATCGAAGCGATGGAAGCCCAGCGCGCCAGCCTGGGCGAGGAGATGAACGATCCCAACTTCTACCTCGCGCGCAAGGACGCCAACGAAATGATCGCCCGCTACGACTCCCTGGGCCGCGAGATCGAGCGGCTATATAACGACCTGATGAAGCTGGACAGCGGCAACCCCTGACCGCCCCTCGACCGGAGGCGGTCCGCACCCCGACAGAAAACGCGGCTCCCCAGCCGCGCCTGCAAGAACCGGATTTTCCTGCACGGTCGTTGCGTGCAACCGCGCTAACCGGCGCGAGGCTGCTGCCCGCCGCCGCTCAAATCCACTTATGTCCGGCCGACTTCGCGGAAGAAGGCGCGGATATCGTTGGCCAGCAGCACCGGCTCCTCCATCGCGGCGAAATGGCCGCCGCGCGGCATCAGGGTCCAGCGCTTGATGTTATAGGCCTTCTCGGCGTAGGCGCGCGGCGGTTTGATCAGCTCGGCGGGAAACAGCGCCACGCCGGTGGGCGCCGCAACACGCTCGCCGGGCGCCAGGCGGTAGGGACTGTGGCGGACCTCGTAGTACAGCCGCGTGGAGGAGTTGATGCTTTGCGTCACCCAGTAGATGGTGATGTTGGTCAGGAGCTGATCCTTGGTAAAGCGGCTTTCGACGTCGCCGCCGCAGTCGCTCCAGGTTCTGAATTTCTCAACGATCCACGCCGCCAAACCGGCGGGCGAATCGTTGAGTCCATAGGCCAACGTCTGCGGCTTGGTGCCCTGGATCTGCTGATAGCCGGTTTCCTCGGCGGCAAACTTCGCCATCTCCTCGAGGAACTTCTTTGACTCGGCGTCATCGCCCAGCGCCTTGCGTCCTTCGGGCGGGCCCAGCGCGACCATATTCAGATGGACGCCGATCACCTCCTTGGGATAGGCGTGGCCGATACGCGAGGCGATGATCGCGCCCCAATCGCCGCCCTGTACGCCGAAGCGCCCATAGCCCAGCACCTGCGTCATCAGCTCGTGAAAAATCTCCGCGATGCGTTCGATCTTCATCCCCGGCACGCGCGGGTCCTCGGAGAATCCGTAGCCGGGCAGCGACGGCGCGATCACCGTGAATGCGTCGCGCGCGTCGCCGCCATGACGCGCGGGGTCGGTAAGTATCGGAATGATCTGCTGAAACTCCGCGATCGAGCCCGGCCATCCGTGCAGCAACAGCAGCGGCGCCGGGTTGGGGCCGGCGCCCGGCTGATGGATGAAATGAATATTGCAGCCGTCGATCGTCACCTTGAAATGCGCGAACGCGTTAAGCTCGCGCTCGTGCTTGCGCCAGTCGTAACGCGTGCGCCAGTACTCGATCAGCTCCTTGAGGTAGGCCAGATTGGTCCCGTAACGCCATCCGGAGTCGCGCACTTCGCCGGGCAGCCGCGTGTGTGCCAGGCGCTCGCGCAAGTCGGCAAGCACGTCATCGGGAACCGCAATGACAAATTTCTCCACCGCTCCATGCGCCATCGTCGTTTCCTTTGACTTTCTGTCCCGCTCTCCTGCAATCGGTTGCGCGGGTAAGGGTGATTGCTGCGCTTCAAGCACACCAGCCGCGCATTTTCACGGCGGTCTACTTGTGAGCCAGCGCCTGCTTGACCAGATCGCTGGCCAGCTTGCCGTCCAGACAAGCGCCGAACTGATCCTTAAGCGCCTTCATGATCGGACCAATCTGGTTGACACCGGCGGCGACTTGCGCCTGGATGGCAGCGCGGATTTCCTCGGCCCCCACGCCAGCCGGAATGTAGGCATCGAGTACCCGGATCTCGGCTTCGTTTTGCGCCACCAGGTCAGGGCGGTTGCCCTTGCGGGCGAACTCCAGCGTCTCTTCGCGCCGGGCCCGTTCGCGCTTGAGGATCTGCACGATTTCGGTATCGCTGGCCTGGCGGCAGACCTCCTTCTCGAGCCGGCTGATCTCGGTCAAAACGCCGCGGATGGTCATCATGCGGGCCGTGTCGCGGGCCTTCATCGCGCTCTTCAGATCGTCCTGCAATCGTGCCTTCATGGCCATCAAGCATATCGTGTCCGCACGCGCGGCGACAACGCGGTGGACGGGCGCGGCCTGCTGGAGCATACTTGGCCGAGGAATACAAAGCAGTCGAGGATGGCCGATGAAGTTCACGTGGTTTCACCTGATGCCGTACCGATTTCTGCCCGATGACTTCACACAGAAGCATCGCAGTGTATGGGTGGACATTCCACGCGACCTGTACGACCCCAGGGTCGGGCATCAGCTTTACAACGAATACCTCGACTCGCTGGAGTTAGCTGACCGCCTGGGTTTTGACGGACTTGGCGTTAACGAGCACCATCAGAACGCCTACGGCATGATGCCGTCGCCCAATATCATGGCAGCGGCGCTGGCGCGGCGCACCAGCCACGCCAACCTGGTGGTGCTGGGCAACTCGATCGCGCTGTACAATCCGCCGATTCGCGTCGCAGAGGAATTCGCGATGCTCGATGTGCTCAGTGGCGGGCGGCTGGTGGCGGGTTTTCCGGTCGGCACCTCGATGGACACCAACTTCTGCTATGGCGAGCCGCCCGCCACCCTGCGCGAGCGCTACTACGAGGCGCACGATCTAATCGTCAAGGCGTGGACCGCCAACGAGCTGTTTTCCTTCAACGGCAAGTACACCCAGCTGCGCTACGTCAACTTGTGGCCCAAGCCGCTCCAGCAGCCCCATCCGCCGATCTGGATTCCCGGCGGCGGCTCGATCGAAACCTGGGACTTCTGCGGGCGCCACGGCTATCAGTATTCCTACCTGTCGTTCTTCGGCTACCGCCACGGCCGGCGCGTGACCGACGGCTACTGGCAGGCGATCGACCGCCTGGGCCAGGAGCCCAACCCCTACAGCCTTGGCTTTGCCCAGATTCTCGCCGTGGCCGACACCGACCAGGAGGCCGAGCGCGAGTACGGCCCGCACGTGGAATACTTCTTCAACCGATGTCTGCACGTGTATGGCGGCTTTGCCGAGGCGCCCGGGTACCGTACACTGGATTCCATCAAGTCGGGCTTCCTGGGCCAGATCGGCAAGCAATCCACAGGCTTTGACGCGGGCGGCAAGAAGAGCTGGAAGGATCTCGTCGATCAGGGCTACATCATCGCGGGTTCGCCCAGGACCGTGCGCGAACGGCTGGCCGAAGCGGTCAACAGCCTGCGCTGCGGCCATCTAATGTGCCTGCTTCAGATCGGCTCGATGCCTGCCGAACTGGTGCGCAAGAGCACCGAGTTGTTCGCGCGCGAGGTGATGCCGCACGTGCGCGGCCTGTGGAGCGAGTACGAAGACCGATGGTCGCCGCATCCGCTGCCGAAGGCGGAGCGCGCCCAAGCGGCCACTTTGCCGTAGTTGGTGGGCATCTTTCAGTCGCGGGGCGCGACCGAGACGTAGCGGTTGCCGCGTTCGTAAAAGCGCCACGGCTTTGCCGCCCAATCTCCGGCGTAACCGACATTGATTCGCGCTGAGCGGCCGATTCTGCCGCGCGGCATACCCGCGTCCTCGAGATAGAGCACATCGCCGCACAGGTCGCGTCCGTAATCGTCGCCGGTGATGGCCAGCGCCTGGGTCAGCTTGCCGGGACCGTTGGTCAGTTCGCGCGAATGGGGCGGTTTGTGCCGCCGCTGCGCCATCAGGTCAAGACCGCGCACCGGCTCCAGCGCTCTGATCAGCACCGCATGCGGCTCGCCTTGCGCAGTGGTCACCAGGTTCATCGCCCAGCAGGTACCGTACAGACGAAATACGTAGGCATAGCCCGGGGGTCCGAACATGGCAGCCGTGCGGCGGGTCAGACCGCGCGCGCTATGGGCGGCCAGATCCAGCGGGCCGCGATAAGCCTCGGCTTCCACGATTCGGCCCGCAGCCTCGCCCTGCGCAGTACGATGCACGAGCAGCTTGCCGATACAGTCGCGGGCCACGCTTAGCACCGGCCGCGCGTAAAAGTCGCGGCCCAGTTTGCGCCCGCGCACGGGCGTTGCGCCGCCATCGGGTTGGCGCGAAGCGTGTGCCGGATTTTTGCCGCTCTCCATGCGCATCGATCTATTGCCGATTTTTGCCGCCGACCCAAGGACTTGGGGTTTTCATTCTTTACGGACGGGAAAATCCGGCCTCGCTAGCGTGCAGCGCCAAATGATTGCGCCGCTCAAATCGCTACGCCACTTTCATCTGCTGTGGGATGAGGATCTCGACGATTTGCACGAGTTGCTGCAAGCTATGGTTGAGCGCCGCGCGGAGATCCTGGCGCAATGGTACGAGCTTTACCGCCGGCACCTGGGCGACGAGCGCACGCTGTCGGAAGCGGAGTTTAGAGCGATTTTCGAACCGGCGTTGCGGCGCCACCAGGAGGCCCTGCTGCGCCGCGACGTCAACGCCTTTGCCGCCAGCATGCTGATTACCGGCCGACATCTGGCGCAGCACCATGTTGCGCTGGACGAGCTGATCGCCGCGATACATCTGCTGCAAGAGGCGGCGCAGCCACTCGTTGCAAAAGATCCGTCAGCATCGGCAGCCGCCCGCAAGTTGGGCAGGTTCGGCCACATCAGCGTCTTGCTGCTGGTGGGCGCCTACTCGCGGATGCAGTGGGCGGCGGCCGCCACACGCATCGACGCCCTTGAACTGGAAGGCAGACTTCTGCCCGCGGAGCAACGGACCCGCTTTCATGGACTGGTGGGGCACAGTGCGGCGATGCGCGAGATTTACCGGCGAATCGAGAGCGTTGCGGACAGTCGCGCCCCTGTGCTGATAGTCGGCGAACCGGGCGTGGGCAAGGAACTGGTGGCCCGTGCGATCCATCGATGCTGTGCGCATCAGGGCAATCCCTTTGTCGTGCTGCGATGCAGGGCGGTGCCCGGTTATCTGATCGAGAACGAACTGTTCGGCTACCAGCGGCACGCAACGGAGGGCGCCCAGACCTATCTGGGCCTGTACGCCTGCGCCGAAGGCGGAACCCTGTTCGTTGATGAATT
>Ga0070737_10004579_pt1 | contig 13783 bp, 11 predicted proteins | sample Coa_R1_10_FD_66438 | JGI IMG/M metagenome (GOLD analysis project Ga0070737, IMG submission 66438) | Surface soil microbial communities from Centralia Pennsylvania, which are recovering from an underground coalmine fire - Coalmine... | ecosystem: Environmental > Terrestrial > Soil > Unclassified... | reverse complement strand
GACGGCTGAGAACGTCGCGGCCGAGAAAGTCCGCGCCGAGCGGCAACGACAGGCTCGGGCCCTGAGCCGGGGCGCCGACCGTCAGCGTCGGCGAGTGTGGAGCGACGAGCGGTCCGAGCAACCCGACGGCCAGGACGAAGGCCAGCAGGGCGAAACCGATCCAATCGGCGGGTCGGCGGAGCAGGCGACGGCGCATCACGCCAGCTGGGTTCTGAGCTTGGGGACGAGAAATACCACCACGAGGTCGGCGATGATGTTGATCAGGAGATAAACCGCGGCGAGGACCACTGCAACCGCTTCAACCTCGCGAAAGTCGTGGGCGGCGACGGCGCTGACGAGAAACTTGCCGATCCCCGGATAGGAGTAGACCTCCTCGACGACGATGATTCCACCCATCAGGTATTGGAGGTTCTGTGCCGTGATCTGGACGCTGCCGGCCAGCGCGTTGCGGACGACGTAGTGTGCGATCACCCTGCGCTCTCGGTAGCCGTTGAGCCGAGCCATCGTGACGTAGTGGCGATCCATCACCTCCACGACGCCGGCTCGCATCTGTCGGATGCCCCAGGCGCCGGTCACGAGGAGAAGCGTCAGCACGGGCAGTACCAGCTGCCTGAGGTTCGCGAGCGGGCTCTGCCCGGGTTGCACGAGTGCGACAGGCGGAAGCAACCTGAGCTTCGAGAAGAAGACGAAGATTAACACGGCGCCGAGGACGAACTCGGGCATCGAGGAGAAGATCAGCGCGATGACTGACACTGCATGATCGGTCTTGCGGCCTGCGCGGACCCCGGCCAGGACGCCCAGGCCGAGCGAGAATGGGATCATCAGAAGTGCCGTCATCGCGGCGAGAACCGCGCTGTTGAGGAGCGGGTCCTTGATGAGTCCCAGAACCGATGCGCCGGTCGTCTCTCCCTGTGCGATCGCTGCCGCCGAATTGCCGAAGTTTCCGGTGACTGCATCGCCGAGCCAGTCGAGGTATCGAACGACGAAGGGATGATCGAGTCCGAGCTTCGCGTCGAGCTGGCGGACCTCCTGCGGGCTTGCGCCCTTGCCTAGGACCGCGGTCGCCGGGTTGCCCGGAAGAGCCTCGGTCGCGGCGAAGATCAGGAATGAGGCGACAACCAGCGTGAGTATGGCGGCGGCCACCCTGCGTCCCAGGAATGCAAGCACGGGGTGGCTATGCCGGGTTTCCGGCGCAGCCGTGTTCGGGTCGGCATCGGGAGACCGCGGTGCCTGAGGGGCGACGGCGGCCGTCACCGAGAACTCGCGCACATCCGGGGACTCATCAGGACAGCCAGGCCCTGCGATACATGAAGTTCGAGCTGTTGTTGGCCTTGTCGGGAATTAGTCCCTGGACATTTGGCGCCATCGCATCGATAAAGTCCTGCTGGCCCCACATCAGGTAGGTGCCGTACTCGTACAGGTACCGTTGCACGTCGTCCCATGCACTCTGTGCCGTCGACGGTCCTGCACCGAGCGCCTTGATCAGGCCGTTGTTGAACGTCGGCGCATTCTGATGGGTCTCGTCGAACGGCCCCCGCGGCCAGAAGTTGAGGACGTAGATCGAGCTGAGCGAGGTGATCGGGTCGAGGATCGTCTGAGCGAAAGTCATCTTCAGGTAGAGCTGTGACGGGTCGAAGTACGCGGCGGGGTTCTCCTGCTTGAGCACGACGGTCACACCGGCCGCCTGCGCCTGCTGCGCAAACAGCGTGGCCGCCTCAACGAATCCGGGAACGACCTGCGAGGTCTGGAGCGTCACAGTCAGCTTTTCGTGACCGGCGGCCTTCAGTAGCGACTTCGCCTGCTCGATATCCTGTTCACGGGCAGGCAACGAGCTGTCGAAATACGGCAGGCCGGGTCCCATCACGTCGTTCCCGACCGTGCCGAATCCGTTCAGAGCGGTCTCTACGAGCGCCTTGCGATCCGCGATCAGACGCATCGCCTGACGGACCCGATGGTCGCTGAACGGTGGGACGTCGGCGCGCATCAGAAAGGGGATGCTGCCCGGCTGTGGGGTGATCAGCAGCTTGATGCTCGAGTTCGACTGCTGAGCCTTCGCCTGGGCGTAGTCCAAACCAACCATGACGTCGAGGTCGCCACCCAGCAGCGCATTGAGAAGCGCCGCGGGGTCGGTGAACGAGATGATCTCAAGCTCATCGACGTACGGTTCCCCGTCCTGCCAGTAGTTCGGGTTCCGGGTCATCAGGCTCCGCTGACCTGGGGTGAAGCTCACGAGCTTGAAGGGCCCGGTTCCAACCGGGTGAGTGAAGTGTTTCTCGCCGTCCTGGTAGATCTGTCCCGGGGGCGCCGCAAACAATGGCTGGGGATCGGAGATCGGCGTGGAGAAGGGAATCCTGACCGTGAGCTTGTCGAGCTTCTTGACGCCCTTAGCGTCGATGAACTGACCGATGAGGCCATAGGGGTTGTTATGCGGGTTCACCCACCCTTGAATCGTCCAGATCAGATCGTCGGCCGTGAGATCCTTGCCGTTGGTGAACTCGACACCCTGACGCAACCGAACCGTCCACGCCGAGAAGTCCTTGTTGGGGGTCAGTTCTTCTGCGAGCTGGGGTACGGGAGTCTTCAGATCCGGGGTCATCAGCGTCAAGCTGTCGAAGATGTTGTTGGCTCGCGTGATGTCGATGTTGCCGGTGTAGACAAGCGGATTGATGTTCTCCGCCTGGCCGGCGCCGATCGCGCCCACCCGAAGTCGCCCGCCCCGGCGGTGCTTACCCGCGGCGGCCACCGAGCTCGAGGTCGGCCGCGCGTTCGACGAGCTGCCGCAGGCCGCCAGAAGGCCGGACGCGCCAAGGCCGGCCAGCGTCGCCGTCGAGCCCTTCAGGAACTGTCGGCGGGTCGCGGCTGAGAACACGTCGTCGGTCATCTAGGTTTCCTTCCTCGGGGTGATCCTGGCCCGGCGATCATATAGGAAGTCAGTCAGTGATATGTCAGGAAGTGGCGCTCGAGCCGTCCAGCCACGCGCGCGTCGCCCGCGCGCCGACTATGGCGCTCTCGACTGCACCGTCGAAGTAGCCGGCCCATCCACTGGCGTAGTCGGATCCGGCGAACACGACCGGGCCCTCGCATCGTTGGACATCGGCCAGGTAGCGAGACAGCTGCCCCGGTCGCAGCATCGCCCAGCTCAGGCGGGAGAACTCGTCATTCACCCAGTCGTGGCCGAGGGTGTCGCGGACCTCTGCACCCGGCAACCAGACGCGCACGGCCCGCTCTACAGCCTCCCGGTCGTTGGGGTCCAGGCGAGCGACCTCCGATCCAAACGCCTGAGCGATCAGGTCGCCGTTCGAGCGACCGTCGCTACGGATGTAGCTCAGTGGATGATCCGGCGGCGCGTACCCCTGGAATTCCTCGTCCTGGTTGGCCAGGCGCACCCACAGCATGACCCCGCGCGGCATGAGGCCCTCGCTGATGATCGCCCGCTTGCCGTGATTGAGATCCGGCGTGAAATCGATCCCGGCCAGCGCCGGGAGCGGTGTCGTCACGATTGCTGCCCGTGCGGCGAGTGCCTCGCCTGATCGCAGCTGAACGCGAACCCCCTCGACGGTCCTGCTGATGGCGCCTACGGGCGCAGAGAGCCGAACATCCGCGCCGCGCGCCCGGGCATCCGCGGTGATCGCCTCGACGAGCGTGCCGATCCCACCGCGAATTCGCCACCGAACGACTTCAGGCGATAGTCCCGCCCGGTTGAGGGACAGCGCGACACGGCGCAGGCCCTGGGTGAGCGCACCGTCCTGGAACGGCGCATTGAAGTTGACAGCCAGGGTCGCCTCGACGGCGGCCCGGATCTCGGGCGCGAGCTCGAGCGCGTCCAGTGCGTCACCGACGCTGACGCGATCCAAGTCGGGGAGACCCTTGAAGGCGAGGGGCTCGTAGGGACGCTCGAACACTTCGCCAGAGCGGGCGTATAGCTGTCCCAGTGCATGGTCGAGCTGGCCTCCGAGGATGCCTGACTCGTACCTGAGGACTCGTTGTCCGACTCGCACGAGTGATGTGCCGATCGCCGGCCGGTCGTAGATCTCGCATCCATAGCGTGTGACCTCCGACCAAATGTGCGGCTGCATCCAATGCAGCGCCTGTCCACCCAGCTCGAGGACTCGATCCCACTGCTCGACGCAGTAGGCACGTCCTCCCGTCCGGTCACGAGCCTCCAGGACAAGAGGATGCAAGTCCTGTCGAGCGAGCTCCCGCGCGGCGGTCAGGCCGGCTAGCCCAGCCCCGACGATGATGACGTCAGCTTCCACTGGTGAGATCCCTTGTCGTTGCCCAGGGTCTTGGCGATCGTTCGAACGCGAAGACCCGGCGGACATCGTATAGGGTTTTTGATCTAGCTACAAGCCGGTGTTCGCAGAGCGCACATTGCCGCGAGCGCTGTTCGACCAATGTGTCGGCCCCAACCGAGGTTGGGCGCTGGGGCGCGGGCTCGTTTGGCGGGCCAACTCGTAGGGAGCAACCGGGCGATCGCGCATCGGCCTGCAGATGCCTGTCGCCGCCTGTCCCTGCCGTGTCCATCCATCGATCGAGAACGCCAGGCCGGCCTCACGGTGAGCGGTGGGGCGGGTAGGCGACCAATCGCCCCGGGCGCTGACTCAGCCCCCGTGCTGGCTGCGCCAGGCGCGAAAGCTCTCGACCGTGTGGAGCTTGTGTAGCCGGGCGGCTTGCTCGATCTCCGATGCTGGAGCCTTCTTCCGCAGGAGGGCGACGAGCTCTCGGTGCTCCTCGACGGACGCGGCCCCGCGGTACGGGATCTGCACGAACACCGTTCGCCGGATCGCGTCGAGGCGACGCCCGACGTCGTCGAGCGTGCCTCGAAGCGTCATATTCGGACACCGTTCGACGATCACGGCATGGAACTCACGGTTGAGGCGACCGAAGCTGAGCGTGTCCATGCTCTCCATGGCCTGGACCAGACTCTTGTTGATCGCGTTCAGCCGCTTGAGGTCGCTCGCGGTCACATGTGGCGCGGCGAGAGCCGTTGCATACCCCTCGAGAACGGCGAGCACCGTCATTTCCTCGCCGAAAGCGCCGGGATCGGCTGGCGCGACCTGAGCCCCGGCGTTCGGGCGGTAGATCACGAGACCCTCCGCCTCGAGCCTGCGAATCGCTTCGCGCACCGGTAGGGCCGAGACCGAGAACTCCTCGGCGAGCGTATCGATGACCACTCGGTACCCGGGCCCGTAGCTACCGTTGAGGATGCGCTCGCGGAGCTCGCGATACACCTGCTCCTGCTTGGTGAAAGTCACTCGCCCGCTGCCGGTGGCCACACGTGCTCCTATCGACCTATGTCGTGCTGACGAGGCGCGGCCGCCGGGCTGCGCGGGCCCGGGGCTCGCTCCAGTCGAGCGAGCCTCGGTGGCCGCGCATGCACGGCAAGACCAAGCCGAGACACACAGGAAGTTAGCTCATTCGGCGGCATCTGACACGAGATGCGATCGGATCGCGTGGACCATTCGCTAAGATACACTGATATCCTATAGGAAAAGTGCTAGGCGGCGCCTCGCGTGAGGTCCGCCACCCGAGCGGAGGTGGGCGTGGACATGCACGAGGAGTACGACTACCGGACCGATGCGGTCTGGCAGCAGCTGGTCCGCGAGGGGCGCGAGAAGCTCGGCGGACCAGCGCTGTGGACCTATCAGAGTTCCCACGACCCGTGGCTGACGAACTCGTACTACCTGGAGACCGAGCGGGGGGTTCTCCTCTTTGATACGCAAACGTTCCTGAGCTCGGCCGAGGAGCTGCTGTCTGACATTCGCCGCAACACGTCGGGCCAGCTCTACGGAATCGTGATCACCCACGCCCATCCGGATCACGTGTCGGGCAACGAGTTCTTCCGGCGCCAATTCCCAAACGCTTTCATCGCGACCGCGGCCGGGGTCGCGACCGAATTGAAACGCACAGCCCACCTTCGCACCGCGACCCAGCATCGCGAGTACGGCGACGAGGTCCCGGCATCGCTGAGTCCGGGCTTCTATCCCGACCTGGTCTTCGAAGGCTCACTATCGCTTCGCTTCGAGGACGTCACGGTGGAGCTCACCGAGCACGGCCCCTCAGAGGCCGAAGCGCACGTCACTGCGTTTATCCCAGAGCATCGCGCGCTGATCAGCGGCGATCTGATCCAGAATCGCCAGCACTACTTCATGGGCGAGATGCAGTTTCAGAACTGGTACCAGCAGGTGGAGCGTCTGGAGGCGCTCGAACCGGCGATGATTCTCACTGGCCACCAAGGAGTGGCAGGCCCGGAGATGCTCGCGGAGACAAAGCGTTGGATCGCGACGTTTCTCGGGCTGATGGCCGCACACGTCGGGTGCGGCAACGATCCGCAGGACATCTCCAAGCTCGACGATGACGGCCGGCGGGCCGTCATCAATGGTCTCAAAGCGAGTTTCCCGGGCTGGCACGACGAGATCATGACGGCCGACGGCGAGACGGCCATGGAGTACTGCCTCAAGGGGCGCGACAGCGCCACCGAGGAGGCCGCACTTGCCGTCGCGCGGGCTATGGGGAATTGATGGATCTCGGCCTGAAGGACGCTCGCTGCGTCGTCACCGGTGGTTCTCGGGGCATCGGGCTGGCAAGCGCCGAGGTGCTCCTGGCGGAAGGCGCGACGGTTCTGATCGCAGCGCGGCGCCGCGCGTCGGTCGATCCTGCGCTCGCCTCCCTCGCGTCGGGGGGTCCGGTTCTGGGCGAGGCATGCGATCTGTCTGAGGAGGGCGATGTCGTCCGACTGATCTCGTCCGCTCGGACGCGGATGGGCGGGATCGATGTCCTCGTTGCGAACGCCGGCATCGTCGGTACTCCGAGCCCGCTCAGTGAGATGCCCACGGCAGATTGGGACGAGCTGATGGCGACCAACCTTCGCGGAACGTTCATCGCGTGTCGCGAGGCGAGCGCCGCCATGCGCGCCGACGGGATCGCTGGGCGGATCGTCATCGTCGGCTCGGCCACCGCCTTCCATGCCGAGTCTGACAGCGGCCACTACAACACCGCGAAGGCGGGGCTGCTCGGACTCACACGATCGCTTGCAGTCGACCTGGCGCGTTGGGGCATTCGAGTCAACTGCGTCGCACCCGGTCTGACCGAGACCGATCAGACCCGTGAGTACATCAAGGCCGGCATCCATCCCGCTGCGCTCGGCCGAGCCGGGCAGGCGCGGGAGATCGCAGCGGCGATCTGCTTCCTCGCCGGTGATAGCTGTGGGTTTGTCACCGGCAGCACGCTGGTGGTAGACGGCGGTGAGATCGTCAAGGGCCCGGAGGCGCCCCAGTGAGATTCTCGGGCCTCGCCGGGATCGTCACCGGTGCGTCCACCGGAATCGGGCTCGCGATCGCCGAGCGGCTGGCCGGCGAGGGGGCTGCCCTCTGCCTCATCGCTGCTCCCTCAGATGCGGAGGAGCTCGATGCGGTCACCGAGCGGCTCGGAGGCCGCGCGTTCGGCATCGCCGCCGACATAGGCGCCGAGCGTACGGCGCAGTCGGCGATCAGCGAAACCCTGGAGCGATTCGGACGGATCGATCTGCTCGCCTCCAATGCGGGTATCGCGCCGTTCGGACCGGCGCTACGGGTGCCCATCACGGACTTCGACGCGACCTACCACGTCAACGTGCGCGGCATGTTCCTCATCGCGCAGGCGGCCGCGCGCGAGATGTCACGAGAGGCCGGAGGTGCCATCGTCTGCACAGGATCCAGCGATGGCCTGTTCGGACACGAAGGACAGGTCGCCTACAACGCCTCCAAAGCTGCGGTCACGCAGATGGTTCGCTCGCTCTCGCTCGACCTCGCGCCGCACGGCGTCCGCATCAACGGCGTCGCGCCAGGGTGGGTGCGCACGAGAGCGACCGCGGGCGCGATCGAGGACCCGATGGAGTGGTCAAGACACCGCAGCCGGATCCCGATGGACCGACCCGCCACGCCGGCAGAGATCGCCGCCGTCGTCGCGTTCCTCCTGTCCGCCGATGCGTCGTACATGACCGGCGCCATCGTCCCGTGCGACGGAGGTCTCACCGCGGGCTTCCGGACCTCCGATTGGGACGTGAATCTCAACCCCACGTGCATCCCGCGGGAGGCACGTCCCTACGCGCCGGACCAGTAGCGCTGACGCGCCCACGGTGACGATGCGATGCAACCCGGCTCGCAGCTCACTTCAAGCTGCTCATCACGTGCTTGATTTGGCTGTAGTCGTGGAGCGCGTAGACTGAGTGTGTGGTGCCGTGGCCGCTGCGCCGAAACCCTGACCACGGCATCTCGGTCGCGACAACCGCGTGGGTGTTGACCCAGACGGTGCCGTAGCGCAGAGCCTTCGACCACCGCATCGCCCGCGCGTGATCGCGGGTGTAGACCGATGCGCTCAGACCGTACTGGGAGTCATTCGCCAGACGAAGCGCCTCATCCTCGTCACTGGCACGCTCGACGGTAACCACCGGGCCGAAGACCTCATCCCGGGCGATCTCATGGGACGCTGTCACTCCTGCCAGGACTGTGGGCGAAACGAAGAATCCAGGTCCGGGAAGCGCTGAGCCACCGGTCGCGAGCTGTGCGCCGGAAGCGACGGCGCGGTCGATGAAGCCGAGGATGCGCGTCCGGTGTTCCTCGGAGATGACCGGTCCCATTTCGACGGACTCGTCGACCGATGGGTCTCCGACGTTGAGCCCGGACACCGCCTGGACGAGTGCGTCGAGGAGTTCGTCATGGACCTCGGCGGCGGCGATCACGCGCGTCGCCGCTCCACAATCCTGGCCGGCATTCCAGAAGCCTCCGAGCTTGATCGACTCCACCGCGGTCGTGAGGTCGGCATCCGAGAGGACGACAACGGGCGCCTTGCCTCCCAACTCGAAGTGGAGCCGCTTCAGCGTCGGCGCGCTCGCGCGCGTGATCGCAGTCGCCGTTGCGGGCTCACCGGTCAGGCTGATGAGCCGAACCTCGGGGTGCTCGGAGAGGCCTTCACCGACCGGAACCCCGTCGCCGCACACGATGTTCAGGAGGCCTGGCGGCAGAGCCGCGCTGGTCACCTCCGCAAAGCGGATCAGCGACAGCGGCGTCAGCTCAGACGGTTTGACGACGACGGCGTTGCCGGTGGCGAGCGCCACAGAGAGCTTGGTGACCGGAATGAGGATCGGATAGTTCCATGGCTCGATGTGCCCGACGACACCCAGTGGCTCTCGGCGCACGCTCGATGTGTGGCCTGGCACATACTCGTCGGTGACCCGGCCGTCCACCGACCGGATCATGCCCGCGACACAGCGCAGGTCATCGATGGCCCACGTGACCTCAAACCGTGCGAAGCTTCGCGGCTTGCCGGCGTTCGTCACCTCCAGGTCCACGAGTTCCTCCAGGTGGTCCTCCGCTGCATCGGCAACGGCGTGGAGCATCTCGCTTCGCTCCCGCGGCGTCATCTCGAGAGCGGCTTGAAAGGCAACGCTCGCGACCTCGACTGCCTCGTTGACATCCGACAGCGTCGAGCTCGGCGCCGAGCCGATCGGCGCCCCGGTGGCGGGAGCGAGAATCGTGCGGCGCTCGTTCGCGCCGGAGGTGACCGCGCGGCCGCCTACGAAGTTCTCAACCTGGCGCAGCTCGCCTTCCACGACGCGGCTCATGTCGACAGGGAGACGTTGATGGCCTTCGTCTGCGTGTAGGAGCGCAGATCCGCGATCGACTCCTCGGTACCGATCCCCGAGTCCTTGAACCCCCCGTAGGGGACGCCGATGAAGTGCCTGGCGACATCGTTGATCCACACGAACCCGGCGTCGATTTGCCTGGCCACGCGGTGAGCCCTCGCTATGTCACGCGTCCAGATCGCTGCGGTCAGACCGTACGGGACGCTGTTGGCGAGCGCGATTGCTTCCTCTTCTGACCGCCACCGCATCACTGAGAGGACCGGACCGAAGATCTCCTCCCGCGCGACGCGATGCTCAGGTCTCACCTCAGCGAAGACCGTCGGGCGAATCCAATAGCCGGCGTCCTTGTCGTCGGGGCGTCCACCCCCCGTGCGGAGTGACGCGCCGTCCTCGATCGCGGCTCCGATGTAGTACATGACCTTGTTGTATTGGGCGTTGGAGACGACCGCGCCCATGCCCGTTCGCGGATCGAAGAGGTCCCCGGTGTGAATCCCGTCGACCTGCTCGGCAACCCTGTCGACGACCTCATCGTAGACGGATTCGTGCAGCAGCAGGCGACTTGTCGAGCCACATGACTGGCCGGCGCTCCAGTGGAAGTTCATCCCCCTGACCGCCGCGCTCGCTGCCGCAACCGGATCGGAATCCGGAAAGACGATCATCGCGTTCTTGCCCCCGAGCTCCAGGGACACGCTCTTGATGCCGGATTCCGCGGCCGTCTTCAGGATCGCCTGCCCGGTCGGAACGCTGCCGATGAAACCAATCCTCCGAATATCTCGGTGGCGAACGAGCGCCTCGCCCGTTGCCGGACCAGCGCCGGTCAGGACCGAGAGCAGGCCGCGCGGGAGCTCATCGCTGAACAGCTCGCCCATTCTCAGTGCGGAGAGCGGGGTTTGATGTGGTGCTTTGACGATCACGGCGTTGCCGGCAAGCAGGGGAGCGGCGATGCGCGATGCGCAGAACATGATCGGGTGGTTGTACGGCACGATCTTCGCGACGACGCCCCAAGGCTCGCGGACGGTGTAATGCAGATGCTCGGGGCTGACCGGAACCGTTTCGCCGCCGAGCTGGAGCGACCAGTCGGCGTAGATGTCCAGAACGTCGGCCGCGTGCTCGACGTCTCCCTGCATGACGTGGTAGGGATGACCGCAGTCGATCGTGTCGAGGTAGGCGAGCTCATCGACGTTTGCCCGCAGGACACCCGCCAGCCTTCGCAGCGCGGCGGCTCGCTCGCGGACGCTCACCGCCGCCCAGTCTCGGTAGGCGTCGAGTCCGGCCGCCACAGCGGCGGCGACATCGCTTTGATCGGCGTCGGGCACATCGGCCAGATGCAGCCCATCGGCGGGCGATTCGGTCGCGTACGTTCGTCCCTCCAGGGCGGGTCGAAGCGCCCCTCCGATCAGGAGTCTCCACTCATGCGCCCGGAGCGCACTGCGCCGACCGTCGTCGGCGGTGTCGATGACCGCGGTCATTCAGACCTCCAGTTCGGGGGGTACGACCCTGATTTGAAGCGATAGGATATCGGATAGGAAATAGTCGTGCCCATCGACCTGACGGAGCGCCAAGATGACAACGAAGCGAGGGCTGGGGCCGGTGCTGATCGCCGGCAAGCGCATGCCATGGGGAAAGGGAGTCATCGCCAACGGCTTCGTCTTTCTGTCGGGCTTGGATGGCAGCGTCGACGACCAGGGTCGCCCGGTCCAGGGCATCGAGGCGCAGACCATCGTGGCGCTCGACCGCGGGGAGCGCTACCTGCGCGAAGCCGGAAGTTCCATCGGTTCAGCGGTCCGAGTGATCCAGTACCTCGCCCGCGCGGAGGATCTCGCCGGATTCCATGCGACTCGGGATGCCTGGTTCGCCGAGCACGCCGAGGATCTGATGACCGAGCAGTCCTACGCCGGGGTCCTGGTGGTTCAGCGCTTCACGAATCCAGATCGGCTCGTCGAGCTGGAGGTCACCGCGGTCCTCGAATAGCAGCTCGCGGCGGCCGGTTGCCGCGAATTCGACCCGACGCGAGCGCGTCCGACACGTATCACCAAGGAAAACGTATATGATCGTGAAGTGGACTTGTCTCAGGACACAGTGATTTCCGCGACCGCCGTCGGCGCGTTGAGGTCGATCGGTCGCCAGCAGCACTTCATCGATGGCAAATTCGTAGACAGCGTGGGCGGAGGGACGTTCCATACGTTCAATCCGGCGACGAACGAGCGACTTGCAGAGGTCAGTGACGGTCAAGCCGACGATGTCGATGCGGCCGTCAAAGCGGCCCGTCGAGCCTTCGACTCCGGTCCGTGGCCGCGGGCTTCGGCGTCTGAGCGCGCCAAGGTGCTGCGCGCGATAGCGGACCTGATCCGCGCTCGCGCGGATGACTTCATCGCTGCCGAAGTCGCGGATATCGGTATGCCGATCGCGCAGATGCGCGGTCTTGCAAACCGGGCCGCTCAGAACTTCGACTACTACGCGGGGGTCGTCACCGAACTTCACGGTCGCTCGTTCCAGGTCGGCGACGAGTTCATCAACTACACGATTCGCAAACCGGTCGGAGTGGCCGCCTTGATCATGCCTTGGAATGCTCCGCTGATGCTCTCGAGCTGGCGGATCGCCCCGGCGCTTGCGGCGGGCAACACCGTGGTGCTCAAGCCGGCCGAGTGGTCGCCGCTGACCGCCACGCTCCTGTCCAGGGCGATTAAAGATGCGGGGCTCCCGGACGGCGCCTTCAACGTTGTGCAGGGCGCCGGCGAAACCGCCGGTGCGCCGTTGTCCGCGCATCCAGGCGTCAACCTGGTCTGCTTCACGGGCGAGACGAGCACGGGTTCAGTGATCCTCAGCGCCGGGGCAGCGACGCTCAAGCGCGCGTCGATCGAGCTCGGCGGCAAGTCACCCGTCGTCGTCTTTGCTGATTCGGACCCGGATCTCGTCGTCGACGCGGCGGTCGCACAGATCTTCACGATGAACGGCCAGCGCTGCACAGCGGGGTCCCGTCTGCTCGTCGAGCGGACGGCGTATCGCCAGATCGTCGACGACGTCGCGCGGCGGGCGCGTCAGATAAAGGTCGGCGATCCATTCGATTACACCACAGAGCTTGGACCTCTCATCCACCCCGACCACCACGCCCGAGTGATGAGCTACATCGCCTCCGCACGCGCGGATGGCGCGCAGATTCTGGCCGGCGGCGACCCGCCGCAGAACCTTCGCACGGGTAACTTCCTGAGCGCAACCGTGATCGCCGACGTTACGTCTGAGATGGCCGTCTTTCGGGAGGAGATCTTCGGCCCGGTGCTGGTAGCGATGCCGTTCGACGATGAGGTCGAAGCGGTCCACCTCGCCAATGCGACCGAGTACGGCCTCGCGGCGTACGTCTGGACGTCGGATATCCAGCGCGCCCACCGCGTCGCACACGCGATCGACACCGGAATGTGTTGGATCAACTCCCAGAACGTCCGGGATCTGAGGACTCCCTTCGGCGGTGTCAAGCGGTCCGGGATCGGCCGGGAGGGCGGCGACTATGCGTTCGACTTCTACTGCGACACCGAGGCCGTCCAGGTCGCGCTGGGCAACCACCACATCCCGCGACTGGGTCTGGGTGACGACGAGGTACCGTGAACGCTAGAGCCCTTTCAAAGGAGGGACGATGAGCAGATTGGATGAGCTCACCACCGTCGGTGAGCGGGCGACGCCATTCGACATCGTCCGCGTGGCACGCTGCGAACTGGCCGTCACAGACCTGGCCGCCTCCGAGCACTTCTACGTCGACCTGCTGGGGATGGTCGTCAGCGGCCGCACGCAGGACAGTCTGTTCCTGCGAGGGTGGGAGGAGCGCCAACACCACTCGATTGCCCTCCATCGCGCGGGTATCGCCGCCGTACGTCGCGTCGGCTTCCGAGTCCGGACCGATGCAGATCTCGACGCGGTTGCGGGTGCGCTTTCCAGCGAACGAGCAGCCGTTGAGGAGGTTCGACACCCGGCTCCGGGAATGGGGCGCGCGCTTCGCGCATGGACATCGCTTGGGTATCCGCTGGAGTTCTTCCACGAGATGTCACAGTTCGACCCCCAGGCTCAGAGGTTTGATCTTCACCGCGGAGCTCCAATCCTGCGGATGGATCACATCAACCTGCATGAGCCACGAGCTGAACAGTCCGTCGCCTTCTGGCAGCGGCTGGGCTT
>Ga0070737_10004578_pt1 | contig 13783 bp, 14 predicted proteins | sample Coa_R1_10_FD_66438 | JGI IMG/M metagenome (GOLD analysis project Ga0070737, IMG submission 66438) | Surface soil microbial communities from Centralia Pennsylvania, which are recovering from an underground coalmine fire - Coalmine... | ecosystem: Environmental > Terrestrial > Soil > Unclassified... | reverse complement strand
TTTAACAATTTCTTCAGTATAAGATTGTGGAAACAGGGCAAAAACTCGCTGTTTTTGAGGTTTCTGTCGCCAAGTTATACACTGGACATCTGTTTTTCAACCCGTGAAGGGTTACCAGTTACGACGCCAACGGCAACCGGACGATGGCGGGTTATCAGACAGGGACGGACAACGAGTTGCTGAGCGATGGGACGTATAAGTACACGTATGACAAAGACGGCAACATGACATCGCAGACGAATATTGCCACCGGCAGTGTGACGTATTACACCTGGGACTATCGCAATCGCTTGGTGGAGGTGAAGCAAGAGGACAATCACAACAATGTCCTCAACGACGAAAGATTCACCTACGACATCAACAACAACCGCATTGCTGTATCGCTGAACGGCACGCCGCAGTTGTACACGGTGTACGACGGTGCCAATCCGTACCTGGATTTCAACGGCAACGGCCAACTGACCGAACGTTACCTGTACAATCCCCATGCGTTGAGCCAATTCTACGGCCAGGTGAATGCCAACGGCACTGTGCAATGGTTCCTGACGGACAATATCCACTCGATCCGCCAGGTTGTGGATAGCAGCGGCAACGTGCTGGACGCGCTCACCTACGATCCGTATGGTAATATTATCAGCCAAACGAACGCCGCCAACGCGCCACGGTTCTTATACGCAGGCGGTGCATATGATTCGCTTACAGGCAACGATCAGTTTGGCCGCCGGTACTACGATCCAGCCGATGGGAGGTGGACTAGTCAGGATCTGTTGGGGTTCAAGGCGGGCGATACGAATCTGTATCGCTATGTTTTTAATAATCCCACATCAAGCAATGATCCTTGTGGCGAGTTCAAATTTAACTGGGGGAATGCAATCAATGGGGCAGGATATGGCGCAATGGGTGGTGCCATAGGTGGAGCTGCATTCGGGCCAGGAGCGGGACTCGGTGCCTTGGCTGGAGGTATCATCGGGTTCATCTATGGAGGCTTCTATGCAGATAACCCAACGGAAGCGGCCATTGGTGGTTTTACGCTTGGCGTTGGGGGGCCTGTGTTGGCTACATTAACCTTGTGGGCCACTGAGGCTGTCGCAGGCTGGCTTGGTCTTGGGGGAGCTGGAGCACTCACAGTACGCCAACAATTGGAGCAATTAAATCAACGACAGTTGGATCTTCAGGAAGCAATGAATAGAGAACAAAATTTCCTAAGATGGATGGAGATGCAGAAAGAGTACGAAGCTATTTGGCGCCAGATCGATGAGTTGCTGAGACAATTGCCGCATTGAGCGCCACTAACATAGATGAAAACACAATCACAATATTGCTAGTGTACCAGAGGTGAGATATGTCGAACGCTCCTAAAAATAAAGACAGAGAAGAATTATCCCGATTGCGCGAGCATCTCGAACAAATGAAGCGCAATCTGATTCCTTTGGGAGTTAAGCTTCAAGAACAATTCAAAGAAATGGCAGGTCCAATTTTATACGAGATGCTAGAAAGCCGGGCTAAGACTGAGCGATATCTTGACGATCCTAACCCGAAAAATCGATGTATTGCTATTTGCTTGATTGATCATCATTGGGGACCAGATGAAAGGTTCGCCATAAAGTGCGAGAAGCTTATACGAGAAGATTCGGACCCCGAGGTGCGAGGTTGTGCAGTTTCTTGTCTAGGCGCATACTATGGTGAGAGCAATGATGTTCGGATTGGAAGACTTTTTGCTGAGTTGGTCTTTGAAGAATCAGAACCTACTCTGGTACGAGAAGCAGCTTATCGTGCTCTTTTTAGTCTGCGTGGATTGCCCATTGTATTCTGGCCAAGTCTCAGTAGATTTCGCTTTCCTGACGATGTGGATTGGGTGTTCGTAAGGACATTTCTCTGATGAAGCGGAGAAATGGAATACTCCCCCAAAAGTGGTCCAGGTACTATGATAGCCTCGAGATGTAATCGTTCACGGGCTGAAGAATAGTCAACAATTGGTGCCCGTTCGTTTTTTGCGAGACAATCTGTCAAGAAGCAAGAAGGGGCAACGCGAACTGATCCAACCCTGAATAGGTGATCCGCCATCGGAGTCTTGCATCATGACCGCACGCCTTTCGCTCACGATGATCGTCAAGAACGAAGCGGCCACGCTGGGGCGGTGCCTTGCTTCGGTGCGCGATCTGGTGGATGAAATCATCGTTGTGGATACTGGTTCCAGCGATAACACCAAGGAGATCGCCCGGCAGTATGGTGCGCGCGTCTTCGATTTTCCCTGGTGCGATAGCTTCGCCGCTGCACGCAATGAATCGATCCGCCATGCCGCCGGGCAATGGCTCCTCTGGCTCGATGCCGATGAATATCTCGACGATGCCAACCGCGCGAAACTCCGCCAACTGCTCGCCGGCTTAGGCAACGACAACACTGCGTATGTCATGAAGTGCGTGTGCGTGTCTGGCCAGGCCAGCAGCACGGCCACCAACGTCGATCATGTACGGCTGTTCCGCAATCACCCGGCCATTCGGTGGGATTACCGTGTTCACGAACAGATTCTGCCCGCTATCAAGCGAGTCGGACACGCCGTCCGCTTCACCGATATTGCCATCACACACACCGGCTACACCGACCCGACTCTGCGCTACAGGAAACTGGAACGCAACCTGCGGCTCTTGCATCTGGACTTGGCCGAGCGGCCCCACGATCCGTTTACGCTGTTCAACCTCGGCTGGGCCTATGCCGACCTGGGGCGCATTGCCGAGGCCATTCCTCTGTTGCAACGTAGCTTGCAGCATTCGCACAATGCCGACTCCATTACGCCGAAGCTATATTCACTGCTAACGCAGTGTCATCACAAGCTCGGCCAGTTCGAGCAGGCTTGGGCCGTGTGCCAGGCGGGGCACGTCCGCCATCCGGAAGATCCTGAGTTGCTGTTTCTTAAGGGGCAACTATGCCGTCAGCGGGGCGATCGCGTTGGGGCGCGGTCGTGTTGGATGCGATTGTTGGCTTCCTCGTCCCTGGTAGGAGAAGCGAATACCCCCCACCCTTACCCTCCCCCACCAGGGGGGAGGGAAATAAGCGCCCCCCACCCCACCCCTCCCCCACCAGGGGGGAGGGAGATGTGGACGGACGGCACCTTTACCAGTGTCGATGCAGGTTTGCGGGGGCCGTTGGCGCGACACCACCTGGCCCTGCTCGATCGCGACGAGGGAAACCTCGCCGACGCCGAAAAACACTGGCGCACCATCCTCGCCGAAGCGCCGCAATTCCACCCCGCCCGCATCGGACTGGCCGAACTGTATCTGCGCCAAGAACGCTGGTCCGAGTTGGAAACACTCCTCGCCGAATTGCAACCGCATGCTCCCGTCGATGCCGCTGTGTTGCAAGCGCGGATGCACCTGGCCCGCCGCGACTTCGCCGCTGCCCGGCAACGGCTCGATGAAGTCCTCCGTCAAGTGCCGAACCACTTGCCGGCCCATGTGCTTCTCAGTCACGTCCTGCTGCAATCGGGCGACGAAATCGCCGCCGAGCCGCAGTTACGCCGCATCGTCGCGATCGATCCCGGCCAGGCCGAATCGTGGCGTAATCTGATCGTGTTGTATGTCCGCACGGGGCGTTTGCGGGAGGCGTTGGCGGCGGCCCGAGCCGGTTGCTTGCACTGCCCACACGATGCCCACTTGCTGCTGTTGCACGGCGATCTGTTGCATCAAGGCGGCGACGCCCTCAACGCCGAGTCGTGTTTGCTGCGGGTCTTGGAATTGGCCACGGACGAGTCTCCGGCCTCACGGCAGTTGCGCACCCTGGCTCGGCAACGCCTCGTCACTCTGTACCGCGTTCTGGGCCGTCACCGCGAAGCCGACGCCCACCACCGCGCCCTGGCCGCCGAGGCGGCCCACTGCACCTCCCATCCAGAGAACCAAGCCCACGCCAACGGCCAAGCAGCTGCTGGTCTTGCTCCTTGAGTGAACCCGCCGTATCGCAGTCCTGGTGGGAAGTGCCAGGGCAGCGGTCGCTGGGGGAGTGAAGTCCTGCCGACACAGCCGCCGCTCCCATACCCCAATGACGCGGCAGATGCTGAAACGCTGAGCGGCCTACCTGGTCACAGTAGCCGCACCACAAGGTGCCGCTGCATAACGTCGTCGCTGACCTTCCACAGGCTCATAGGCACGATCGCCAACTGAGGATCATAGGAAACCACCCATTCTTTACGCGGATTGGGAACCGCAACCCCTTTTTGGTTGCCTAAGGCCGTTTGGTCCCTATCTGGTCCCTAGATCGAAAAAACGAATTTTTTGGAGAAATTGCATTGACAATGTTTATGTCAGTCCTCACAATGGATCGCAGCGCAGCAGTTGTTACTTCGTCTCCCCGGGAGCAACGACTCTTGCCGCAGTGAGTGTAACCCAATATTTGAATGCTGGAGTCGGGCGATACGCCAAGACATTTCCGGCGCTTCTCTAAAAGCGGGAGTCCCTATGCCTTCCCTTTCACGCCTCGTGCAAATCGGGTACGTATGCGGGTTAGCTTTCGTTCTCTCCTTGCTGCTGGGGCCGACCTGGGTGCAGGCTCAGTTCGGCGCCCCGCCGTTCGGCGTTTCGGCCGGGTTTCGCGGCACACCGGGCTGGCCGACCATCGCCGTGCCGATCATTAGCGGCAGTGGTACGGCCAGTGCAGGTAGTTCGGCCGGAGGCGCTTTGGGCCTCACTGGCGGCTCCGCCGGCGCCAGCGTCAGCGGCTCTTTCACTACCCAGTTTATTTACATCAACATCGGCACCTTTCTCCCCAACAACGGCCGAATCATTGGTCCGCCCATGCCTACATTGATGCCGATGACGACCAATGCCTTGTCCGACACCACTGGCGCCCCTTGGGCTATGTTCGCGGCCCGGGGTATGATGGGCGGCGGCCTCGGTATAGGCGGGATAGGCGGCCCCATCGGCCTAGGCGTCGGCACGGTGGGCATGACGGGCATGGGCGGCATGTCCCTGGGCGGACTGAGCACGGGCAGCATTTCCGCGATGGGGCTGGGCGGCATGGGCGGTGGCATGGGGGGATTTGCCGGCAAGGGAATGGGCGGATTCAACGGCAAGAACGGTCTCTAATTTCGAAAATAGACAAACGGCCGGCGTTAGCCGACTGGTTACCTCGCCCTACCAGCCGGCTAACAGCTGTTCGCCAGTAAATGCCTGCTTTCTGGGAGGCCCCTCTCCTTACCTTTCGGATGATTCCGGCGGCGCCATCCTTTGCTCGACCGCTCCCACATCCAGGAACACATCAAGTTGCTGGCCGACGTAGATTGGTTTACCTTCCGGCTTCAGCGCATAAATCACTTGCAGAACCCGCGTATCAACGCGCTCCGTATTGTCGCCGGTCAACGACTTTTTCGGGATCACATACGGCTCGACACGGATGAACGTAAGCGGATACTTTTTGTCCGGAGCACCGCGTAGACTGGCCACCGCTGGAGCGCCTGGCTGGAAACGCGGAATGTCGTGTTCGTCGATGTCCACGCGGACATGGAGATAATCCGTAACCGCCCCCAGCACGACCAGGGGCGCATTGGGAGTGTTGCCGACATACTCGCCAGGCCGAACGTTCACCTGGAGCACGACGCCGTCCACCGGAGCGCGGACGATAGCGCGTTCGATGTCGGTTTTGTCTTGCTGTACCTGGGCCTCAGCCAGCTTGACGGCGGCGCGGGCAATCTCTTTGTCCGCCTCCCAACTTCCGGCTCGCGTCAGGGCAAGATCTGCTTTCGCTTGCGCCAACTGCCGCAGGGCCATCCGCAAACTCAATTGATGCTGCCGGTATTGTTCGTCTGTGGTGGCGGCGGAGGCGATCAACCTGGCATCGCGTTCGGCCAAGTCGCGTTGCAGCTCGACGGCGGCTTCGGCGACCTCGACCTTGGCCTTGCTGACAGCTAATTCTTCCGGCCTTGGCATCTGTTCCAGCTTCGCCAGCTGCGCCCGCGCGGAGGCCAAGTTGGCCTCGTGGAAGGCGAGAGTGGCCTTGAGTTGCCGATCATCGACGCGGAAGAGCGGATCGCCCTGCTTGACATACTGGCCGATCAGCGCTTCCCAGGGCATCAGGGTGGACTTGGGCGGCAGTCCCAATTCTTCCGGCGACCATACCTTGAGCACCACGCCGGGCAGGGCCGAGCCGACAGCGATATTTTGACTGCGGGCCTCGACGATGCCGGCACCAGCGACAGTACGGCTGAACGGTGTCCGCGCCGGCTCCACGGGCGGCGGTGGCTTGGGCGGCTTTTGCTGCGCCTGGATGACGTGATAAATAGCGAACGCCAACATGCCCAGCGCAAACAGCGGCAACAGATATTTGCCCAATCGCTGGCTCATTGTGCACCTCCCAACAAAACCCCCTGGCATCCTGGGCGCCTGGGTGGTTAATTTTTGGCCACGGAGCGTTCTTCCACTCTGTCGATAATCCCGTCGTTCATATATACGATGCGATCGCCGAAGCCGAAGACGCGGTTATCGTGGGTTACGACAATGACAGCCCGGTCCGGCTGCACGGCCACACGCCGCAGTAATTGCATCACTACCTGGCCAGACTGCGCATCCAGGGCAGCGGTCGGTTCGTCACAGACCAGCAATCTCGGCTCATGTACCAGCGCCCGCGCGATGGCCACGCGCTGCTGCTGACCGCCGGACAGCTGCGCTGGTAATACATTGATCTTATCGGCCATGCCCACCGCTTCCAGGATGGCGCCAGCCTTGGCCACGGCGGCACTCCGCTTATAACCGGCGATGACAAGCGGCACCGCCGCGTTCTCTGCCGCTGTTAGCGCCGGCAGCAGATTATACTGCTGGAAGACGAAGCCGATGTATCGGCCGCGAAAACGCACCAATTCGCGGCCGCGCAGCTGACGCAGGTTTTGCCCCAGGACCGTTACCTCGCCAACTGTCGCATCGAGCAGACCGGCGATGATCGAAATCAGCGTCGTCTTACCGCAACCGGATGGCCCGACCAAGAGCGTCATCTGGCCCGGGTGTACTTCCAGATCGACGCCGCGCAGCGCCCGTACCTTGGTCTCGCCTTCGCCGAAATCCTTGGTGACGCCCCGGCAGATCACGGCTCGTTCGACCGCTGCTGCGCTGCCCATCGTTCGTTCTCCCTTTAACGGACCACCGAGTCACAGAGACCCAGAGAGAAGAAAACATCGAGAGAAAGTAAAACGAATTTTCGATATGTTGTCTCTTGTTTTCTGTTTCCGTTCATTTGATTTGTTTGGGTTCTTCTTTGCGTTTTTCTCTGCGTTCTCTGTGACTCGGTGGTTAGCTCTTCTTATCGAAAAACAGCGGCCGGCTCCAAAACCAGTACCTTGTAAATGCTCACCAGACTTGACAGCACGACGATGATGCCTACCGCCGCCGCCGTGCCGGCCAACACCTGCCAGGGCATGTAAAAAGCCAAACGGCTGGAAGCCATCATCATCTCGCCAAACAGCGCCGCCGCGCCGATACCCAGACCATAGCCAATCAGTCCCGCCATCAGTGCCTGTGTCAATACCATGCCGACGATGCGCAGGTTGCTGGCGCCCATCGCTTTGAGCGATCCGAATTGAGGTAAATTCTCCAGCGTGAACGTGTAGAACGTCTGGCCGGCAACGGCACAGCCGACGAGAAAGCCCAAACTGACCGTGATGCCAAAATTGACCACAATGCCTGTCCGCCGCACGAAGTACATCAGCGTGCTGCGGATGAATTGCTCATGTGTCAGTGCCTTGAGTCCGGGCCGAAGCGGATCGCTCTCTCCCTTGCCCCCCCCGCGCGCAGGGACAGAAAGGGGGGGAAGCGCCGTCTGCGCCATGATACGCCGGCACACTTCCTCATGGGAGACGCCTTCCTCTGCCCCGACCAGAATGGCCGACATCACCTTGCGCTCCTGCGGCACATAGCGGATGGCCTGATGATAAAGACAATAAAATATCGGAAAAGTCTGAAAAGTTTCCGATGCCTTGCAGATGCCGACGATGACGGCGCGATGATCGTTCATCTCCAGTTCGCGACCGACGGCCAACGGCTCATTGGGCCACAAATAGCGGTAGCCGCTCTCATCGATAATCACCGCATCCGGCTTGCGCAGATCGGCGAGACTGCCAAGAAGGATTTCCCGCGGCGCGCCGACCATCGTGGCGTCGTCGAGTCCCAACACAATCGACTGTTGATATTTGGCCTTCTTCTTGTCGAGCTGGCCGACGGCCAATTTGAGCCGGCCTTGCCCTTTGTAAATACGCACTGCCCAGGCCACGCCTGGAACGCCCCGGACACGATGCAGATCGTTTTCGCTGAGCGGCTTAAGCTCATCGATGAACTGCACATTGGGGTCCATAACCCAGATGTCGGCGTCGGTGATGTCCTGGATATGGGCCGTAGTGCGCAGCAACAGACCAATGGCGATCGATGCTTGCTGAGCAATCAGCAGTGCTGCAAAAGTAATGCCGGCAATGATGCCAAGATACTTGGCCCGATCACCGGTCAGCATTTTGATGGCAATCCAGGTCATGACATCTCTTTTCATCGGAACACAGCGGCCGGTTCCAGGGCGAGGACGCGGCGCAAACTAATCAGCGCCGAGGCGAAGACGATCAGGGCGGCAGCGATGCCGGTGCCCAGTGGGATCGGCCAGGCCATGAAGTTGGCCGGCGGCAGACCGCGGCTGCGCAGCTGCAACGTTACCAATTGCATGAACGCCGAACCCAACCCCAGGCCGATCATGTAACCCAACGCCCCAACTATCAATCCCTGCAACAACACCATGCGGACGATCTGCCGGTTGTCCACGCCCATCGCTTTGAGTGCGCCGAACTGTTTGAGATTATCCAGGGTGAACAAATAAAACGTCTGCCCGGCAATGGCAGCGCCGATGATAAAACCCAATAGCACCGTGATACCAAAATTCACCGGAATACCCGTTTGGATCAGAAAATATTTGATGGTCTTCCAGGCGAAATCACTCGGCGACATAGCTAGCAATCCGGTCTGTTCTTCGATACGGCGACACACTTCTTCCAGCGGTACATCTTCTTCGGCCTTGGCCAACACAAATGACAGGGAGCGCCTCTCCTGGGCGGCATAGCGCAAGGCCCGGCTGTAGGTGGTATAAACGACGGGAAAGGTCTGAAAAGTCGGCGACGCCTCACAGATGCCAACGATCTCGGCCCGGCGATCGTTCATCTCAAAAACGCGGCCGGCTACGAGTGGCTGGCCGGGAAACAGATAGCGATAGCCGCTTTCATCAAGGAGCACGCCGTCTGGTCGGCGCAGGTCAGCCAAAGAGCCGACCAGCATTTTCCGCGGGGCGCCGACCAGCGTTTGGTCGTCGATGCCCAGCACGATGAACTGCTTGAAGTTTCCATCCGGAAACTGAGCACGGGCCTTGCCATCGTAAAACTTAACCGCCCAGGCCACACCCGGCACGCCGCGCACCTGATACACAGCATTATCCGATAAGGGAGTAATATCATCGATAAATTGCACGCTGGGATCCATGACCCAAATGTCGGCCCCCGCGATGTCGCGGATCTGGCTGGTAGTGTTGCGCATCAGACCGGTGAAGATGGCCGACTGCTCCGACATGAGCATAACGGCGAACGAGATGCCGAAAATGATGGCATAATACTTGGCCCGATTGCCGGTCAACATCTTCCAGGCGATCCAGTTCATGGCTTTTTTCTGTGTCTTTCTCCAGGTTCTCTGTGACTCTGTGGTTAGTTCTTTTAGGCCCCCAAAGCCCGCAGGGTGAACTGCGTGATGTGTTCCGCCAGTGTGGCCGGGTCCAAACGCTGATATTCGTCCTCACCGATCAACAAGCGGATGATCGGCTTGTGTGAGCAATAAAAATGACACTGACCGACGATGCTAAAGGCGGTCAGGTAAAGCTTGCGCCGCGGCGTACCGGGCGGCAACAGCTCGCGGAGGATGCCGAGCAGCACCTTGCTCCTCGGCTCGATGTATTCGCGCACCAATTCAGCACAGGCGGCGCTGGGCTGGGTTAGCTCGCGCATGATGAGGCGCGACAGCCAGGCCGGACGGCTCGGATCGAGAAGCTTGAGCAGTTGAAAGCGGATCAAATCACGCAGCTTCTCGGCCGGCGGCGTACCCGGTGCCCAGGCCAAATGCGCATCCTCCGATTCACCACAAGCTGCATGCTTGACAGTTTCGATATATAGACTTTTTTTATCGCGGAAGTAATAATTAACTGCCGCGATGTTCACTCCCGCGCGATCGATAATGTCGCGCACCGTCGCGCCTTTGAAGCCCTTTTCAGCGAAGATTTCGCCCGCAGCTTCCAGCAACCGCTCTCGTGGGTTTTCCGGCGTCATGGCTCCTCCTTCTTTTCGCCTCTCTATCCGGTTGAAAACAATTATATGAAACAAGCGTTTCAAAAGCAAGAAGCAAAACCTGCTGGCATGCAGTTCCCGGCAAGCCGGGTTATGTACCAGCATTCGTTGTGGCAATCTTCACTATCTTTCTGCGGATCTTTCGCACCACCTGCTCTATTTCTTCATCTTGCCCGGATAAAAGGGGTAGCGTCGTATGCTCGTGTTTTTTCCCGGGATTATTCCCCATTCTGCCTGCCCAGGAGATTCCCATGAGAAGTCGTCGAGCCTTCACGCTGATCGAGTTGTTGGTGGTGATTGCCATCATCGCCATCCTTATTGGTTTGCTTTTGCCTGCCGTACAAAAGGTACGCGAGGCTGCTGCCAGAATGCAGTGCCAGAACAACATCCATCAACTCGTCCTGGGACTGCACAATTATCACGATACGAACAATCGGTTCCCCCCCGCCTCGCAAGTACCGTGGGGGCGACCCGGCGGAGGCGATTGTCACATGGAGTATCACGGCACGTTTGGACCGAACTGGGCCGTGTTGCTCTTGCCATATATTGAACAAAATAATCTCTACACCTTCGCGAACGTCACGTCTTTCCCTGGTGTGCCAATCGTGCAAAATAACGTGGACCCAGGGGCCAACATGTCATGGCGGGTCATCGTCGGCAATTCGCTCAAGATTTTCCTTTGCCCATCAGATGCGAACAACCAACTTCCTTACTTCAACCCGGCGGTGCCCGGATCTCCGACCGGGTGGGCACGGGGCAATTATGGGGTGACCGCCGGATACGACGACTACGACCACGTTGCCGGCGGAGTCAACTTCCCCAGCAGCAAGAAACAGGTGGCCGGTGCCGCCGGACTGGTATCCAGTCCTGTTATGTCGTCCAACTACGGCTGCACCCTCTCGCAAATCAGCGACGGTACATCGCAAACCGCGATAGTGGCAGAACTCCGCGCCGGCCTGACCTCGATCGACCCACGCGGGGTGTGGGCGATGGGATTCCCGGGGGCGAGTATCGTGAACGCAGGGCGCGGAGCGTACAATCCCACCCCGAACAACTTCCTCGGAGGCACCCCGGCAGACGGTGGAGATGAACTGGAGGATGGGGCCTTGTACTGCACTCCGCAGGGAGCAGCGCTCGGGATGGGGTGCACGACCTCCGGCACCCTCATGACTTCGGCGATGTCCCGCAGCATGCACACAGGTCTCGGGGTGAACGTCGGCTTCGCCGACGGCAGCGTCCACTACATCCACAACTCGATAACCGAACTGGACTGGTGCCGGTTGCTGTCAAAGGCGGACGGCCAGATCATCACCAACTTCGACTTCTAATCTGGAGGGCCAAACCATGCGACACACTCTAACGCTAACAGTCTTCGGACTGAGCATTTTAATGACCGGATGTGGAAGAGATGGCCTGCTGCGGACAAAGGGCCAGCTGCTCAAGGGTGACCAGCCGTTCGTCCCGCCGGAGGGGGAATTCATCGAGATCACCTTTGTCCCGATTCCGCCGGATGGGAAGCCGGCCACCGATTACTATTACGCTGATGTCGATCAGGCGACCGGCACATTCTGGCCGGCCGGGAAGACCCGCAAGGGGATGCCCCCGGGCAAGTATCGGGTCGCTGTCGAGCTGATGAAAAAAAAGAAGGATCAGTTCGGTGGGAAGTTCGACGCCGTGAACTCCCCGTTCGTCTTCGACGTGGATAGCCAAACCAAAGAGATCGTCATCGATCTGGACAAACGATAACGATAATGTATGGCCTCTGGCTTGCTGGGAGCAAATGCACTCCTGGCAAACCGGGGCTATATGGACCTTTACGGAGATATTAGCAGCTATGTTTTACGCATCGCGCCGTGCATTCCTGGGGGCCTCGCTGACCGGCTCGGCTTCCGGCCGTCTCTCTTCGCGGCACCTCTGTCGGAGGGCGTCAAAGTCCCGGACGATTCGGCCTTCCAGCCGAGCACTTTGTTCCTCACCGGGCAGCGTGATCCGACCACGACCATGACCGTGCAATGGGTCAAGGTAAGCTGACGGATGCCTTGGTTGAGGGTACGCACATTGCCGTCACCCAGGACGGTCAAGAGCGCGCCGGTGTAGCTGCTGTTCGCCGTGTACCTGACACAGGGCTGCTAATGGATTGGTCACGTTGAAGTTGGGAACGAGGTTCGGCGAGACGTCTTGCGGCCAAGGAATGTGTTTCCTGCCGCCGATGACCGGTATTCCATTGCCTACCTGGTTGCCCGCCCAGTCTGATTTAGAACTAGCGGACCAAACCTCCTCTCCCCTCATGGGGAAGGGCTGAGGTAGAGGTGTCAAGGCAAGGGAGCCAAGGAGGGGCGTCCCCCCACCCCAACCCTCCCCCCTTGGGGGGGAGGGAAAAAAACTGACCCTCCCCCACCAGGGAGGAGGGAAAAGGCCGCTCGCCCTTAGATTCAAGAGTTGTTCGTACTGGAGCCAGTTGATCTCTAGCTTCCAGAACGATTATAGTATCCTGGGTAGGACCATTATGGTGTCTCTCCGCATCATGACAGCCGGCGATGTTCCCCTGGGCATGCGCCTCTGTGAGCAAGCCGGTTGGAACCAAACCGCGGCCGACTGGCAGCGCTGTCTGGACTTGCAGCCGGACGGCTGTTTTGTGGCGGAAGATGAAGGCGTCCCCGTCGGCACAGTAACAACATGCATCTTCGGATCGGTTGCCTGGATCGCGATGGTGCTTGTCGATGTTACTGTGCGCGGCCGGGGCATTGGCCGCCGCCTGCTTGAGACGACGCTGGCGTTCTTGGATGCACGAGGAATCGCCAGCGTGCGTCTGGATGCGACACCGCTGGGCCGGCCCCTCTATCAGTCTCTCGGTTTTGTCGAAGAGTACACCGTGATCCGCTATGAGGGTGTGCCCTCCGCCGCTGCGGTTGCGGCTGCGTGTTCCAATGCGATCGCTGTTGATGCCATGTCTGCCGCACATTGGGAGCGCGTCCTCCAACTCGATCGGCAGATTACGTGTACGGATCGGCAGGCGTTGCTGTGTCGTTTGTTCGTGGAAAACCTGGAGGAATGGCACGTGGCGGAGCGGGGGGAAGAGGTGCTGGGCTACGTAGCCGCTCGTCCCGGCAGTCGGGCATGGCAAATGGGGCCCTGCGTGGCGACGGTCGCGGAAGCGGGCCTGCTGCTTCTGAGGGACGCCTGGCGACGACATGCCGGCCAGTGGGTGTTCGTGGACGTTCCCACGGACAATCGCGCTGCCCTTGCCGCCGTACAGGCTGCAGGACTTGTACCGCAGCGGCCGCTCTACCGTATGGGACGCGGCCCCAAGGTGCCCGAGCGCATCGAACATCTGTGGGCCAGCTTCGGGCCAGAAAAAGGCTAGGGGTTTTCTATGCGGCACGCTGCCGCCATGCCGTATAGAAATCTCGCCGATGTCTATCCCATATGTCTATCTCCTATTTAACG
>Ga0070737_10004577_pt1 | contig 13784 bp, 13 predicted proteins | sample Coa_R1_10_FD_66438 | JGI IMG/M metagenome (GOLD analysis project Ga0070737, IMG submission 66438) | Surface soil microbial communities from Centralia Pennsylvania, which are recovering from an underground coalmine fire - Coalmine... | ecosystem: Environmental > Terrestrial > Soil > Unclassified... | reverse complement strand
GGCCGACTCCGCGGCCAGGTAGTTCAGCACCCGGGCGGTCTCGGCCAGGCCGCACCGGTCCGCCGGGAGCGCGGCGAGCACGCCCGCGCCCGCCGAGGCGCCGAGCGGGCGGAGTGCGGCGTTGGCCAGCGGCAGGCCCGCCGCCTGGTCCGCGGTGATCCACGCGCCGTGGTAGCCGCCGATCAGCACCGCCTGGGCGGGGGCTCCGCCGGGGCCGCCGGGCGGCGGCAGGTGGGCGGAGGGCCGGCCGAGGCCGAGCACGGTGGCGACGGGGGTGCCGACGGAGATCTCGGTGATCCGGCTGACGCCGTCGGCGCGGTGAGCGGTGACCAGCATGCTGCCCGGCTCGGCGGCGGTGCCCACGCCACGGAACCAGGCGGCGCCGTGCCTGGCGATGAGGGCCAGATGGGCGAGCGTCTCGACGTTCTGGACCAGCGTGGGCACGTGGCCCGCACCGCGCTCGTACACCGGCGGCCGTTTGAACCTGGGCCGGGCCAGGCCGCCGCCGACCCGGCTGGCGAGTGCGGACTCCTCGCCGGCCAGGAACCGCGGTGGCGCAGTGACCAGGTCGACCGCGACCCGGTCCCAGGCCGCGGCCACGCGCTCGGCCAGGGCTGCGGCCAGCACCTGCTGGAGGTGTTCGTGCCGGTGCACGTACAGGCAGGCGCGCCGGGCACCGGTGGCATGAGCCGCCAGTTGCAGGCCGTCCAGCACCAGGTGCGGGGCCAGCCACAGCAACTGCTTGTCCTTGTGGCTGGCGGGCTCGCCCTCGGCGCCGTTGCCGGCCACGATCGTGTCCCCGCGCTGCCGGGCGAGCGCGGCCAGCTTGACCGCGGTGCGGAATCCGGCGCCGCCGCGCCCGGTCAGCCCGGCCGCCTCCACCTCCGCGATGAGCCCGGCCGGGTAGGGCAGCGGGCCGTGTGCCCGCTGGTGCCCGGCCAGGCCAGGCTCGGCCGGCGCGAGCAGCCTGGGCAGGCGCCGCGGCGCGGTGACGCCGGGGCGTTCCATCGTGACCGTGTCGGTGTCGCTCACCGGCTGATTCCCTTCTCCAGCAGCCCGGGGGCGGCGATGCGATGCTGCGCGCGGACCCGGGGGACGAGGCGGTAGGTCACGGCCGCGGCCACGGCCAGCACGCAGGCGGCGGTGAGCGCGAGCAGGTAGCCGGACTGCAGGTCCTTCGCGCTGGTGACGGAGTGCAGCACCGCGATGGGGAAGGCGGCGTAGGCCAGCCAGTGCACGCCGCGCCACAGCCGCCGGTTCAGCCGGGCCCGCAGCAGGCTGGTGACGATCAGCGCGGCGACCAGGTCGAGAGCGACCGCACCCAGCCCGATCTGCACCGGCTCGTAGCTGGACACGAACGGGATGACCGCGGCGGCCAGCTGGATGGTCACATAGCCGTCGGCCACCGCGGTGAGCACGTGCACGGCCAGGAAGGCCACGGCCAGCAGGGACAGGCTGCGGTGCAGGCCGGTGACGGCGAACCTGGGCAGGCCGGGCAGGCGGCCCTGCCGGTTGACCAGGATGCCGAGCAGCACGACGGCGGTGAACAGCACCAGGCACACCACGCCGGTGGCGCGGCTGGCGTACCACAGCGCGGTGGACTGGGTGACGCCACTCATGCCGCTGTCTCCCGCCCGGGTTCGGCGCTCCCGGCTGGCCAGCCGGCGGTGACGTGCAGCTGGCCGCCGGGGCTGACCAAGCGGGCGGCCAGGGCCTGGCGCTCCAGCCAGCGGGGCGCGGCGGCGCCGCGAATGATCGCGGTGGTGCTGGCCACGTTGGCTTGCACCGCCGTGCCGGCCAGCACCGAGACGGTGCGCCACACCGGCCGGGCCGGCAGTCCGGTGCTGGGGTCCAGGATGTGGTGCAGCGTGCGCTGGCCGCGCCGCCAGCGCCGGGCCGCGATGCCCGAGGTGCTCACTCCCCCGCCGGGCAGGGCGATCACCTGGGACGGCCCGGCCGGGATCTCGCCGGGGTGGCCGGTGACGTCCTGGATCCGCACCCGCCAGCCGCCCGCCGGGGGCGGCCCGGCGACCGCGATGTCGCCGCCCAGGCTGACCAGCACGCCGCAGTCCAGGCACCCGGCCAGCCGGGCCGCGGCCTGGTCGGCGGCGCGCGCCTTGGCGGTGGCGCCGAGGTCGAGCCGGACGCCGGGGGGCATGGTCAGCGTGCCACCGTCCCGGTCCAGCCGGATGTCTCGCCAGTCCGGCCGGGGCTCCTGGCTGAGCCGCACCGGCGGCCCGTCGCTGGCCACCAGCGCGAAGTCGCGGTCGTAGCCGAGCGCGGACAGGCGGGTCGCCACGGTGGGGTCGAGGTCGCCGTCGGTGGCCTCGGCCGCATGCAGGGCGACGCCGACCAGGTCGGCTAGCAGGTCGCTCACCGGGACCGGTGTCCCGGCCAGCCGTTCGGCCCGCGCCAGCTCGGAGTCGGCGCGGAAGCGGCTGCAGGCGAGATCGAGCGCGGACAGGTAGCCGGCCAGCAGCTCCCGGCCCACGGCCAGCCGGGCCGGGTCGGTGACCACCAGCCGGATCGAGGTGCCAATCGCCTCCCAGCCGCTGGCCGCCGATGAGGTGGCCGACGGCGAGAGAGGCGGCGGTGGGATGGCCGGTGACGAGCAGGACGCGGGTGCGGTAGGCACTGGTGGGATGGACGAGGTGCGGGCGGGTGGGGTCATGACGCACCCGAGGTGGCGTGGACCGTGCCGGACGAGCTGCCGGAGCCGGCCGAGCTGGACGAGCTAGCGGAGCCGGACGTGCCTGACGAGGCCGGGCTACCGCTGGATTGGGTGCCGCTGCCCGAACTGGTCCCGCGGCCGGTACTGGTGGCACCGCCTGAACTGGCCCCGCTGTCCGAGGTGTTTGCGGTGGAGCGCGAACTCGTGCCGGAGGTGCGGGCCGAGCCGGGGAGCGTGGCCGCGACGGCACCGGTGGCGAGCACGCTGGCGACGCCGACACCAGCGGTCACCGTGGTCAGCCGCCGCAGGCCCCGGCGCCTGGCGTCCTGCGGTGTCAGCGGCGGGTCTTCCGGATGGCTCGGCATTCGGTGGGTCCTCCCCTGGCGGCTCGGTGCTGGGCTGCACTGGTACCGAGATTGCGGCAGCAGGCAGAGGGAAACCTCCCACGTAGTTCTGCGTTACTTCTGAAACCCCGGGCGGGACCGGCCGCCGGGAAGGGGCACGATGACCGGCGGCGCGGCAGTGAGCATGGTCCTGGACACCGGTACCGGGCTGGCCCGGCGGCTGATCCTGGTGCCGCCGGGAGCACGGTTCCAGGGAACGGCCGGGCCCGGCGGCGAGCTGTGGTTCGTGATCGCGGGCCGCGGCGAGCTGGCCGCGGGGACCGGTCCGGCCGGGCCGGCTGGCCCCGGCACTGGCGTGTGGCTGCCCCCCGGCACCCGGTACGACCTGCGCGCCGACGGCCCGGGCCAGCTCCGGCTGGACAGTGTCCTGCTACCCGCGGACCGGGCCAGCGGTGGTGGTGGTGGTGGTGAGGTTGATGAGGTGGAGCGGGTCAGGGAGCTGGCTGGGTGCGAGGTCGAAGTGACCGGGGACCGGCGGTTCCGGGTGCTGTTCGGTCCGGGCCGGGGGTGCGAGGCGGCCACCCAGTTCGTGGGCGAGATCCCGCCGGGCCGGGCGCCCACTCACAGCCACACCTACGACGAGGTGGTGCTGGTCCTGGCGGGGGAGGGAGTGCTGCACGCCGGGGAAGCGGACCGGCCGCTGGCCGCCGGGAGCTGCGTGCACCTGCCGCCGGGAACGCCGCACTGCCTGGAGAACACCGGGCGGGAGACGCTCCGGGTGCTCGGCGTGTTCCATCCGGGCGGCAGTCCGGCCGCCAAGACCACCGGCCGAACGGGCCGAACGGGCTGAACGCGCTGAACGCGCTGAAGCCCGCCGCCGTGCCAGGGGCACGGAGACGGGCTTCGTGAGCGCCGGTCGCGAGGCGAACGAGGTCTGACGGTCCGGTTGGCCAGTATGGTCGGGCAGTGCGGCTAGCTGGGCCGGTCAGACGTGGGAGTACTTGCTGTCACTGGCAGTCTGGGCGGTAACCGCCTTGGCGGCGCGGCCCCGGATGCCCAGCCCGACGGTGCGGGCCAGCAGCATGGCCACGGCCATGAAGATCAGGCCGTTGGTGATCGAGGCGTACGGGATGGTGTTGCTGACCATCCAGTGCACCAGCGGCGTCTCGAACCAGTGGAAGGCACCGTAGGAGAACAGCGCCCTGGCCGCGATCACGATGATCCACAGCAGCGCGTAACCCCAGCCCGCCGCGCTCAGCGGCTTGCCGTTCTTGTCGCGGTAGACGCGCATCAGGGCCAGTGCCAGCAGGCCGAGTACCAGCCCGGCGACCAGCCCGGCCGCCTCAACGGCGAGCCCGCCGCTCTGGGTGACCCAGTGATGCATGAACAGCGGAATGATGACGATGGCGACCACAACCGGGCGCAGCAGCCGCATGGCATTGATCTTGCGCCGGGGGCCGACGTCGGACAGCAGAACCGCCACGAGCACTAGCCCGTTTACGATCTCGGCCTCGGTAAGGACGGACATTGTGCGCTCCCTTGGGAAGGTGAAACTTTCTATACCGAGGTTCGCTCGTGACCGGGGTGGCTCACATCGGACCGCTGGGTGGATTTCCGCCGGCGGCTGGTATGAGGCGGTACTAGAAGACCGGGCCCGGCCTCATACCTGGAATCCACCCGCCAGGCAGACGCGAGGGCCGGCCACCGCTGCCTAGCATCGGCGTTATGCCTGGGAGCACGCCGCTGCGGATCGTCATCGCCGACGATCAGACCAGCGTGAGAGAGGGACTCGTGCTGCTCCTCGGCCTGCTTCCCGACATCGATGTGATCGCCGCCGCGGCCAACGGCCAGGAGGCACTCGACCTGGTCGCCGCCCACCGGCCGGACGCCATCCTGCTCGACGTGCACATGCCGGTGCTGGACGGCGTCGAGACCGCGCGGAAGCTGAGCCAGCACCACCCGGACGTCGCGATCGTCATGCTCAGCACCTACGCCGACGACACCTCCATCGCGGGCGCCCTGCGGGCCGGGGCCCGGGGTTACCTCACCAAGGACGCCGGCCGCACCGACATCGCCCAGGCGCTGCGCCGCGCCGCCGGCACGCACTGAACGCACCGCACCCGCGGGCCGGGGAGCTGGCCCGCGGGTGCGGTGTTCTCGGCTAGTGGAAGGTCAGCTCTGCACCTTCCCCTTGCCCAGGGTCAGCGAGATCGTGTTGTTGGGACCGGGCAGGGTCAGGTTGATCAGCAGCGTCGCCAGCCCGCAGTTGGCGAACGCGGGCAGCGTGTAGCTGCCAGAGACGACACCGCCCTTGAGCACGTTGAAGCCCGGCTGGCTGGCCAGATTCACCACCACCGGCTGGGACGTCTCGCAGGACGAGCCCAGCGGCACATTGATCCCCGCCACCGACAGGCTGACCAGCTTCATGGTGATGTTCGACGTGGTCTGCACCGCACCGGTGTCGAGGTTGAGCGTGCCGGTGGTCGGGCCGTCGTTGATGAGCTGTGCGGTCGCGGTGACCGGGATGAGGCCCAGCTCCTTGAACTGCCCGGTCGCGTCCGGCAGCTTGATGTTCGCGGTGAGCTTGCCGTTGTTCAGGTTCACGGTCGACTTCAGGGTGCCAGGGCCGAGGGGCAGGGTGGCACCCGGAGTGGCCACGTAGGAGCTGCCGCTCACCGGATAGGTGACGGTGAGCTTGGTGGTGCTGGCCGAGGCGGCGGCCGAACTGGCCACCACGGCGGTGGCCGCTACCACCGCGATCCCGGCCAACCCGGCCCCGCCACGAAGCCAGGGCCGCCTAATCGAAAGGAACATTTCCTATTCCTCACTCTCCGCGCTGGATGAATGGCAACGACTGTGCCTGCGGCAATGGCTTACGGCCGATCGTGGACAATGCTGTGCAGGCTGAATCCAATTACCGGAGAGCCCAGTTGCTCTCAGGCCTTGAGCAGGCAGTTCTCAGTTCCGGCATGCTGCGGAACAGGTGATATCCCCGGTCCCGCCCAGGTTGGCCTACCCGCGAGTAGATTACTGTTCCGTGACATGGCACACAAGAGCTCGTAAAGAAAAAGGACTAATAGGTCAGCGATCTGGGCGTCCGTTATCACATGGTTAGTAAAGCGGCTCACATTTCTTGTTAGGCGGTGAGCCGCGAGCGTGCGGGGAACCGCGCCCGCCCGGCCGTACGGCCGGGCCTAGCCGCCGAGACCTCCCGGCCTGGCCACGGGCCTCAGCCGGTGCTGGCCGCGAGCGCCAGCGGGAGCACGGCGGTGGCTCCGGCCGCGCGCAGCAGCCGGGCGGCGACCGTCATCGTCCAGCCGGTGTCCACCCGGTCGTCGACCAGCAGCACCGGGCCATCCAGCGACGCGACCGCGTCGGCCACCGGAGCGGGCACGGCGAACGCGCCCCACAGGGCGCGCAGCCGCTGGGCGCTGTTGTACTGCGCGGCGGGGTGGTCCCCGGTGCGCTCCAGCTGACCGAGATAGGGCAGCCGGCCCAGGGTGGCGATGCGCTCGCCCAGGCTGGCCACCAGTTCCGGCCGGGACCTGGACGGCACGGTGACCACCCCGGCGGGCCGGTCCTCCCAGTCCCAGGCGGCCAGCACCTTGACCACCGCGGCCACCATCTCGCCGGGGACCGGCCCGTCGGCCGCGCCGTCGGCGAACAGGGCACGCAGCCGCGGGCCCCAGCCCAGGTCGGTCAGCCGGGCCAGGGCGCGGCCGGGCGCGGCCACCTCCGCGGCCGGGATCTTGCCGGAGACCTCGACGCCGAGCGCGGGCATGCCGGCCGGCCACATCTTCCGCGGCGCCACCTCGACACCGGGCCGCAGCAGCCGCTCCCTGGCCTGCTCGACCCCGGCGGTGGAGACCTCGGCGGCCCGGTGCCGCCCGGTGCAGTTGTCGCAGCGCCCGCACGGGGCCGCGGCCGGGTCGTCGAGCTCGCGCCGCAGGTACTCCATCCGGCACTGACCGGTGGCGATGTAGCCGAGCATGGCCTGCTGCTCGCGGGACCGCTCGGCCGCCACCCTGGCGTACCGGTCCGCGTCGTAGACCCACGGCCGCCCGGTGACCTCCCAGCCCCCGGTGACCCGCCGGACGGCGCCGTCCACGTCCAGCACCTTGAGCATCATCTCCAGCCGGCTGCGGCTCAGATCGACCCTGGTCTCCAGCGCGGCGGTGGACAGCGGCCGGCCGGCGTCGCCGAGCGCGGCCAGCGTGCCGCGCACCACGGGCTCGGGCGGGAACGCCAGCGAGCCGAAGTAGGCCCAGATGTCGGCGTCCTCGCGGCCGGGCAGCAGCACCACCTCGGCCCGGTCCACGCCGCGGCCGGCCCGGCCGATCTGCTGGTAGTAGGCGACCGGCGATTGCGGGGCGCCGAGATGAACGACAAACCCCAGGTCAGGCTTGTCAAAGCCCATGCCCAGGGCGCTGGTGGCAATCAGTGCTTTGAGCTCATTGGCGATAAGCGAATCTTCCGCATGGCACCGTTCGGCATGTTCCGTCTTTCCCGTATAGGCGGCCACCAGGTGCCCACGATCCCGAAGGAACTCAGCGGTGTCGTGCGCGGCAGCGACGGTCAGTGTGTACACGATGCCGGAGCCGGGCAGATCGCCGAGGTGCTCGGCCAGCCAGGCCAGCCGCTGCTGGGGGGCGGCGAGCTCGACGACGGCCAGGTGCAGGCTGTCGCGGTCGAGCGGGCCGCGCAGCACCAGCGTCTCGGTGCCGGCGCCCGCGCCGAGCTGGTCGGCGACGTCCCTGGTCACGCGGGCATTCGCGGTCGCGGTGGTGGCCAGCACCGGCACCCCGGGCGGCAGTTCGTCCAGCAGCGTGCGCAGCCGCCGGTAGTCCGGCCGGAAGTCGTGCCCCCAGTCGGAGATGCAGTGCGCCTCGTCCACCACCAGCATCCCGGCGGCCGCGGTCAGCTTGGGCAGCACCTGGTCGCGGAAGCCGGGGTTGTTCAGCCGTTCCGGGCTGACCAGCAGCACGTCCACCTGGCCGGCCGCGACCTCGGCGTAGACCTCCTCCCACTGCTCGGCGTTGGACGAGTTCACCGTGCGCGCCTGGATGCCGGCCCGGCCGGCCGCCTCGATCTGGTTGCGCATCAGGGCGAGCAGTGGGGAGACGATCACCGAGGGCCCGGCGCCGCGAGCCCGCAGCAGCGCGGTCGCGGTGAAGTAGACCGCCGACTTGCCCCACCCGGTCCGCTGCACCACCAGGGCCCGGCGGTGCTCCCCGGCCAGGGCCCGGATCGCCGTCCACTGGTCCTCGCGCAGCCGCGCGTGCGGCCCGGCCAGCGCGCGCAGGCAGGCCTCGGCTTGGTCACGCAGCGGGCTGGTCTCGTCGTCGGTCATCCGTCCTTGGTATCAGTCGCCAGTGACGGTGGCTGAGGTTTGCCTTTCGTGGCGTGCGGTCGGCGGGCTGGCCGGCTATGGGTTCCGCACGGTGGCCACCCTCACGAATCGGTCCCTGGCACGGGCCTGGATGCGCTTCGTCATGCGAGCGTCATGGCCGCGGCGTGGTTCATTTCGCGGCGAGGATGCCGGTCCTGTTGATCTCCGGCTCCTTGGCCAGCAGGCCGGGACCGGCCTGGCCGAGCGAGGCGGCGATCGGGCCGTTCAGGTGCGCCTGGCGCCCGTTCTCGTCGGTGAACGTGTCGAAAATGCCATAGGTGGTTTCGCTCAGCCTGAAGGCGTACCAGGTGATCGTCCCAGGCTCGGCCGCGGCCAGCGGCTGAGCCTGCGTCAGGAACGCGGCGAGCTCGTCTTCCTTGCCCGGCTGAGCTTCCAGGATGACAAGCAGTCCTCGGTCCACGCTCATGACAGATCCTTCCGCTGGGTTCACAGTCAACGGTAGGCCGGGGCGGGAGCACGCGACAGTGGCGGATCCGCCGAGAATAGTATTGTTACCGACATGCGGATCACAGTGCTCGCCGTGCCGGGCCTGTTCGACTCCGGGCTGAGCGCCATCCTGGACGTGCTGGCCACCGCGAACGTGCTCCGCGGGGACGTGGCCACTTCGGTACCTCCGTTCGATGTCACTGTGGGCGGCACCGAAGCCTCGGTGCGCACCGGGCATGGGCTGCGCGTGGACACCACGCCACTGGCCGAGCGGGACGTCGTCCCCGATCTGCTGGTGGTGCCGGCGATCGGATGCCACCTCAAGGCCCCGCAGATCGTGGACCTGGTGCGGAATCACCCCGCACTGGCCCACGTGACGGCTCTGCGCACGGCTGGCAGCGCCCTGGCGGCGGCGTGCACCGGGACCTTCTTTCTGGCCGAAGCTGGTGTGCTCGACGGCCGGCTGGCCACCACCAGCTGGTGGCTGGGGCCGGCCTTCCGCCGTCGCTACACTGCCGTGCGGCTGGACGAGAGCCGGACGCTGGTCCGAGACGGGCGGGTCACCACGGCAGGCGCCGCGTTCGCGCACATAGACCTGGCGCTGTCGATTGTGGCCCGGGAGAGCCCCGCGCTTGCCGACCTGGCCGCCCGCTACCTGGTGATCGGCGACCGGCCATCCCAGGCGGTCTTCGCTGTCCCCTCGCACCTGGCCGCCGCCGACCCCACGATGACGGCATTCGAGCGGTGGGTCCGGGACCACGTCGCCGAGCCGTTGCAGATCAGCGGGGTGGCAGCCGCGATCGGCGTCAGCGAACGCACCCTGCAGCGCACGTCTGCGGCCGCACTCGGGATGTCGCCGATCGACTTTGTCCACGAGATCCGGCTGGATGAGGCGATTTTCCTGCTGCGCACCACCAACCAGACGGCCGATGCCGTCGCAGCGGCTGTCGGCTACCAGAACGCCAGCACGCTGCGTGCCCTGGTCCGGCGGCGGCGCGGTACCACGATCAGCGCGCTGCGCCACGTTCGCCCCGGCCACTAGTCCGCGCCGGAGAGCCTGTCTAGCCATCCCCGGCAGACACCGGCGAAAGGCTCGGTGCGGGCCTGCACGGCGCGCAGCAGGCCGGCGGCGGAGCGCTCGGCGGCGGCGATCACGTCGGGCGGGTAGCCGTAGCGGACCTGATGCTCGGCAAACTCGTCGGCATCCAGGATCTCCGCCGTGCTGTCGAAACGCCGGATGACATCCAGGTCCAGGTCGACCATCTCGACGGTGTGCGGTCTGATCCAGCGTGGCGGTGTGGTGACATCGATGTACAGTTCGGTCCAGCACGGGGCGGCGTTGCAGTTCAGCGTCCACCAGCGATCCCCGGAGGGGATCAGGGTCACGTAGGCGTGCGGGAACGTCACCGGCGGCTCCTCGCCACGCCGTGCGGTGCTCCCCGCAGGCGCTGCCAGCCAGGTGCCGTACTCGTCTTCGCCGAGCCGGCCCAGTTCCATGTGCCAGTGCAGGCCGCCGTCGTATTTGCGGTAGATGACCTGTACAGGTGTCACCGGCCGACCCTATCGGCTAGCCGGCACTGCGCGATCCGCGTGGGCACGTTGCTGGTCATGCTCCGGCTATGGCCACGAATTTCCGCAGTAAATAGGCGCGCGATTTACTGCGGTCAATTGCCGCGGTAAATTGCCGATACCGGGCCACAGTTGCCAGAATCGTATTCGGCTGATAGTCAAAGAATGTATCTCCGCGGCTGCCGGAACAGGAAGCCGCGGTAAATTCAATTTCCCGCGACGGGGCGATGAGCAGACAGGACGGCAGCTGATGCCTGGGAACGAGCGGACAGACGGCGATAACCGGATCGGTCATCCAGCCCCGAAGACGAGGACTGCGAAAGACGATGTCCGCGGCCCGGCCATCGCGGGCCCGCACCGTCCACCCGAAAATTCACTGGAGAGGATCGACACACCGAAGATTCCGGTGAGCAGCACCTACCACGGGGTCACGGTGACCGAGGACTACCGGTGGCTGGAGGATGCCGAATCCGATCAGGCCCGCTCCTGGGGTAAGGCACAGGACCGGCTGACTCGTGGCTATCTGGAGTCCCTGCCCTTCCGCGATGCGGTCCGCCGGCGGGTGGCCGGGGTCCTGACGGCGGAGCCGGTTAGGTATGACGGCCTCCGGCAGGCGGGTTCGGCGTATTTCGTGCTTAAACGCCAGCCGCCGAAGCAGCAGCCGTTCCTGGTGGTGCTGAGTGATCTTGACGATTTGTCTGGCGAGCGCGTGCTGGTCGACCCGGGCGAGATCGGTGCCAGCGGCCCGGCCACGATCGGCTGGCACCAGCCGTCCCCGGACGGCAGCCTGGTAGCGGTGTCCCTGTCCACCCACGGCATCAGGGACGGTGCCGTGCACGTCTACCAGGCCACGTCCGGTGAACTCACCGGCGCGCCCGTGGCCCTGGGCACGGCTTTCGGTTCCCTGGCCTGGGCTGGCGACTCCTCCGGCTTCTGGTACACCCGCTACCCACCGCCAGGTGCTGGCCCGGACAGCGACGTCGGCTTCTACCAGGAAGTCTGGTATCACCCGTTGGGCGGCTCGCCGGCCGAGGACCGCCGCGAACTGGCGGGTGTGTTCGCCGACAACCAGATCGCGGAAAACGTCCTGGACGCCTCTCCCGATGGCCTTTGGGTGATGGACCGGGTGCAGAAGGGTGATGGCGGCCAGTGGCAGGTCTTCGTCCGCGCGCAGGCGGGCGGTGACTGGTGGCTGGCCGCCGACGTGAGCGACAAGGTCACCTACGCGGCGTTCGGCCCAGGCGCGCTGTATCTGCTGTCGCGGCTGGACGCCCCGAACGGGAAGGTTCTGCGGCTGCCGCTACGGGCCGGGGCAACCGTCGCCCACGCGGCCGAGGTGGTGCCCGAGGCGGAGGTCGCGATCGAGGGGGGAGCGCTGGCCTCGCCGCTGGCGGTCACCGACAGATGGCTGTGGCTGCTGGATATGGACGCGGGCTGGTCGTCGATGCGGCGCTTCGACCTGCAAGGCACGCCGGCCGGGCCGGTCGAGGTGCCACCAGGCTCCGCGATCGACGGCCTGGTCCGGCTGAACGGAAATGAAGTCGCCTATGCGGCCGAGTCGTTCACCGAGCCGCGGTCATGGTGGCGTGCGTCCGGCCAGCCGGCGCCGCGCCCGACCGCCCTGAGGGCCGACACGCCGCTGGACTTCCCGGAGGTCGAGGTAGGCCGCGAGTTCGCGACCTCCGCCGACGGCACGCACGTGCCGGTGACCCTGATCATCCCGCGCGGAACACCCCGCGACGGCACCGCACCCGTGCTGCTCACCGGCTACGGCGGCTCCGGCATCTCCCTCAAGCCCCGGTTCGACCCGGGCTGGGTGCCCTGGCTGGAACAGGGCGGCGTGGCCGCGGTGGCACACCCCAGGGGCGGCGGGGAATACGGTGAGACCTGGCACCACGCCGGACGGCTCGCAGCCAAGCAGAACACCTTCGATGACTTCGCCGGCTGCGCCCGCTTCCTGATCGAGTCGCACCTGACCACCAGCGAGCGGCTGGCGATCCTCGGCGGCTCCAGTGGTGGCCTGCTGATGGGAGCGGTGCTGACCCAGCACCCCGGTCTCGTCCGCGCCGTGGTGGCGATGGTGCCGGTCATGGACATGCTGCGCCACGAGCTGGACCCCAACGGAACCTTCAACGTGACCGAGTTCGGCACGGTCAACGACCCGGAGCTGTTCCAGGCGCTGCGCGCCTACTCCCCGTACCACAACGTCAGCGACGGCACGGGTTACCCCGCGGTACTGCTCACCACCGGCGAATCCGACCTCATAGTCAAGCCATACCACGCCAGGAAGATGACAGCCCGGCTGCAGGCAGCGACCTCCTCCAGCCAGCCAGTCCTGCTGCGGGCCAGACCGGGAGGGCACAACCCGGGCTCTCTGGATCAGCGGATATCCGAACTCGCCGACACCTACGCCTTCCTCTTCGACAGGCTCAGCATCGGCTACCGCTGATACCGGCCGGGGGACACGATCCCGGGTTCAGCGTCGCCTGGGCTGCCAGCCGAGCAGTGCCCGTGCCTTGGCAATGCTCAAACCGTGGCCCGGGCCGCTGCCGCCGAGGATGTGAAACACGTCGAAGCCGCCGTCACGCTCGAGCGCGGCGAGCACCGCAGCAGTCAGGTCGGAGGCGGCCAGCGCTGGTACCGGGGTGCCGTCGGCGCGGCGGACGACGGTGGGCTCCGGCAAGGCGGGCAGGGCCCACGCGGGCCAGGCCGTTTCGCTGGTCGGCCACGCGATCCGCAGCGCTGTGACGGTCATGCCGTGCGCCTGGGCCGCGGCCTGGCCCACGAACTCGGCGAGCCGCTTGGCCAGGCCGTAGGCATCGAGAGCGTCCGGCGGCGACGTCTCATCGAGCTCCCGGTCGGGGAGCGGAACGGGCCGGCTGGCGAACACGGACATGCTACTGATCAGCACGGCCCGGGTCACCCCGGCCCGGCTGGCCGCGTCCAAGGTTGTGAAGACCGATGCGACGAGGACGGAAAACGAGCCCACGGGATCTGCGGTGCCGTCAGACCCATGCGGTGCCATCGCGGCGTGGATGACGGCATCGATCCCGCCGAGGGCGGCGTCCAGGGCCGCTGGTTCTGTCGCGCTTCCCTGTACCCAGTCGACGTTGCCCCGGGGGGCAGCCAGGTCCAGGACACGCACCTCGTGCCCGGCATCAGCAAGACCGGGCAGGATCAGGGAGCCGACGTACCCCGCGCCACCAACCACCAGGATTCGCATCAGGCTGACGGTACTAGCGCTCCGGCGCCCTGTCGCCGGAGTTTGCGTGCGGCCCCACCGCCGAAGCCGGCGAGGCCAGCACCCCACCCACCAGCACCCCACCAGGCGCCGGCGCCTCGGCCGGCAGGAGCCCGGCCAGCC
>Ga0070737_10004576_pt1 | contig 13786 bp, 11 predicted proteins | sample Coa_R1_10_FD_66438 | JGI IMG/M metagenome (GOLD analysis project Ga0070737, IMG submission 66438) | Surface soil microbial communities from Centralia Pennsylvania, which are recovering from an underground coalmine fire - Coalmine... | ecosystem: Environmental > Terrestrial > Soil > Unclassified... | reverse complement strand
GGCTCACCGTGGGCTCCGCGCACAGCCTGCGGCTGTTCTATTACGTGGCAGTCACCGGGGACCAGACGTTCGGCACCGTGGACGAGCGCCCGACCGCGAACTGGGCAGATTTCCCGGCGGGCCAGTGAACCTCAGCCTGGCGGCGGCGCCGGCTGCGTGGTGGGCGAGTGCGTTCTGGCCGGCCTGGACCCGGGCCCCGCGACGTGGTCATGACCCGGCCAAGTAATGTAGTGTGCAATACTTACAATATACAAATATGTGTAGGTGCAACACTATGGAACAGCCGGTTCCGGCCGTTTTCCCGTCGCGAGGGCCGGGTGGGGGGCACCCCGAAGCCGGGGTGGTGGATGCGGTGCTGTCCGCGAGCCGGTCGCTGGGCATGATGATGGCCCCCTCGCCCGCCAAAGCAGCCGAGGAGACCACGATCGCGCAGTACCGGGTGCTGAAAGTGCTGTCGTCCAGCGGACCGCAGCGGATGGCTGACCTGGCCGCGGCGCTGGGCGTGGCACCGTCCACAGCGGGGCGGCTGTGCGACCGGCTCGTCCGCAAGGACCTGATCAGCAGGCACCGTTCCCAGGCAGACCGCCGGGCGGTACTGGTATCGGTCACGGCCGCGGGCCTGCAGGTGGTGGACCAGGCGACGGCCCATCACCGGGTGCTGATCGAGAAGGCGTTGTGCCAGCTGCCCGCCCGGGAGCAACGGGCCGTGGCCACGGCACTGCAGGCGTTCGCCGGTGCGGCCAGCCGGCTGTCCCACAGCGGGGAACCCGCGGGCGCGGATGCCGGACCCCGCCAGCAGGGATAACCAGAACCAGGGATAACCAGAACCAGGGACGGCCAGGCCACACGGCTGAGGACATGAGCACGCGGCGCGGCGTGATCGCGCCGGCAGGAAAGGACGGTAATGACAGCGACGACGGCGGGAACACCCGCACCGGCTGGGCGCGCGGCGGCGCCATGGGCTGACCGGGTGGCGGCCTGGCTGCGGTCGGGCCGGGGCGGGATGTTCGTGCTGGCGGTGGTCACGGGAGTGGGTTCGGGCCTGGGTGCGGTGGCGTTCCGTTACCTGGTCTACTTCTTCACCTGGCTGTTCACCGGGCACTCCCAGTTCGGCCAGGGCGGGTACGTGGGCAGTTCGCATCTGCCCTGGCTGGGGCTGGGGTTCTTCGTGCTGATCCCGGTCATCGGCGGCCTGCTGTACGGGCCGCTGATCTACCGGTGGGCGCGGGAGGCCCGCGGGCACGGTGTCCCCGAGGTGATGATCGCGGTGGCCGAGAACGGCGGCCGGATCCGGCCCCAGGTGAGCGTGGTCAAGGCGGTCGCCTCCGCGCTGTGCATCGGGGTCGGCGGCTCGGTGGGCCGGGAGGGGCCGATCGTGCAGATCGGCTCGGCGCTGGCCTCCACCCTCGGCCAGGTGGTCAAGATGCCTGAGAACCGGATGCGGATCCTGGTCGCCTGCGGCGCCGGCGGCGGCATCGCGGCCACGTTCAACGCACCGATCACCGGCGTGTTCTTCGGCGTCGAGATCATCTTGCGTGAGTTCGCCCTCGACGCCTTGTTCATGGTGATGCTGTCCTCCATGCTCGCCGACGTGATCGGGCGGGCGTTCCTGGGCAGCAAGCCGTTCCTGTCCGGCTTCCCGGCCGGCATCAGCCTGCACCACACCACCACCTACCTGCTGGTCGCGGTGCTGTCGGTGTTCGCGGCCCTGATCGGGGTCGGGTTCGGCAAGGTCGTGTACCTGGTCGAGGACCTGTGGGACGTGCTGTGGAAGAACCGGCCCGAGTGGGCCCGGCCCGCCGTCGGCGGGATCGCCCTGGGCCTGCTGCTGCTCGCCGTCCCGCAGATGTACGGGGTCGGCTACCCGGTGATGTACAAGGCCGTCGCGGGTGGCTACGTGCTGTGGTTCCTGCTGCTGCTGGCCATCGCGAAGACCGCGGCCACCAGCCTGAGCCTGGGCATCGGCGGGTCCGGCGGCATCTTCGCACCCTCGCTGTTCATCGGCGTCATGTCCGGTTACGCCTACGGCGACATCGTGCACCACCTGTTCGGCCCCGCCGCCGGCCAGCCCGCCCTGTATGCGGTGGTGGCCATGGCCGCGGTGTTCGCCTCCGCCGCCGGGGCCCCGCTGACCGCGCTGGCCAGCGCGGTGGAGATGACCGGGGACTTCGTCATCACACTGCCGGTGATGCTCGCGGTCGCCCTGGCCACCGTGATCTCCCGGGCACTGAGCTACGGCACCATCTACACCACCAAACTGCTGCGCCGCGGCCAGGACATCGACCGCGCCGCCCCCTGGCGCGCCCTGCAAGACCTCAAGGTCGCCAACGTCATGCACGCCTTCCACCCGCCTCTGCCCGAGCCTCCCCCGCCCGGGACGGCCACCGCCAACGGGAACGCACCGGACTGGGCAGCACTGGCCGGCCCCGTCATCTACCAGCACGACCCGCAAGCCCTGTTCGGCACCGAATCCCTGACCCAGGCCCTGCGCCAGCTGCAGGCCTACGGCCGTGACGGCCTGCCCGTCCTGTCCAGCGACGGGACGGAGGTCCAGGGCTGGGTCACCGGCGCCAGCGTCCTGCGCGCCATCGCCCGCCAGCTCGGCACCCACCAGGCACAGGCCACCGGCACCCCGCCCGCCGGCCCCGGGCCCACCGGCGAGACCGCGCTGCCGCAGCACCCCCCCACCCCGCTGGCGGACTACCAGGTCATCGAGCTCAGCATCGGCGACCACTCACCAGCCGCCGGCGCCAAACTGGGAGCCATCAACTGGCCACCAGGCACCCTGCCGGTCTCCGTGCTGTGCAACCGCACCTACAACGACGCCGACCCCCACCTCACCCTCCGCCCCGGCGACCGGATCAGCCTGCTCGCCCCCACGCCCGCCGGGGAGCCGCAACAGCCGGCTGACCAGCCTTAGCAACCAGGCACACTCCGGCCCGGGCCTCAAGCCAAGCGGGCGGGCCGGTGGGCACTAGCCTGCTGCGCATGCGGATCGAGCAGTTCACGATCATCGTCGACGACTACGACCAGGCCATCGGGTTCTTCACCGGCGCGCTGGGATTCGACCTCGTCGAGGACTCTCCGTCGTTGACCAACGACGGCAGGCCGAAGCGGTGGGTGGTGGTCCGGCCGCCCGGCGCGCAGACCGGCATCCTCCTCGCCCGCGCTGATGGCGAGACCCAGGCCGCCGCCGTCGGGAAGCAGATGGCCGGGCGGGTCGGGTTCTTCCTCCGGACCGACGACTTCGACGCCGCCCACGAGCGCATGACCGCCGCCGGCGTGCGGTTCCTCACCGCGCCGCGCACCGAGCCCTACGGGCGGGTGGCCGTGTTCCTCGACGTCGCAGGCAACAAATGGGACCTGCTCGGCCCTGCGGCCTGACCGCGGAACCCTGGTCAGAGCGTGCGCAGGACCTTAACGGCCGTTCGCTGCCCGCCTGCCCATGAGGAGCTTTACCAGGTCGCGGATCCCCTTCCGCTTCCCCTTCGGTGGCCGGGGTCCGCGGTATTCCGTGGGGGGCTGACGCAGAGCCTCGCGCTGGTTCGCGTAACGACCAGGGTCCACGTTCGCCATCATGGCCTCCTCGGTAGGTGCCAGGCCCCTATGGACACGATACATCGCGTCAGCGCCGCCGGTCCTGGCTCCATCGGTCCGGCGCCGCCTGGATGCGTGTGGCCGTGGGCATCATCGCGCCGCACCCGCCGCAGGATCGGTCTTCGGGGCCGCCGCGCCTACCGCATGGGACGCAGAAGACCGGCGGCGCCGCTTATTTCGTGTGCGACTCGACGATCTTCACGGCAACGTGGGCGAGGAGCCGGTCGTCGGAATTGGACAGGTCCAGCGCGGTGAGCTGCTCGATGCGCTGGACCCGGTAGGAGACGGTGTTGACGTGCACCCGCAACACGCGAGCCGTCTGCTTGAGGCTCTCGTGCTGGTTCAGGTAGGCGGACAGGGTGGTGATCAGATCCACCTTGTGTGACGCGGTGTAGTCGATCAGGGGGCCGAGCACGTCTTCGGCGAACTGCCACAGCTGGTTCATGTCGTCTATCCGCAGCAGGAGCCGGTAGATGCCGAGGTCCTGATACCGGACGACCTGGCCTGCGCGCCCCAGCCTGACGCCGATCTCGATAGCCTGCTCCGCTTGCCGGAGCGCGTCTGGTGCCTGCTCAGGGAGGGCGACCGGTTCGCTGACGCCGCAGGTGATCTGGTGCCCGCCCGCCGTGTGACCAGTGAGCAGGCCGGTGAGCACGGCCAGCGGGGTCTCCCGGCCAGGCGCTGACGGAACGGTCATGTCCAGGGCGTCCTGCGGGTGGGGCACGATCGTCACCAGGTCGCGATGGCGGACCGTGAAGGGCAGGCGGGCTGACATGGCCATCGCGCCCAGCAGTGACCGCGCGTCAGGAGGAGGCTGATCCGCCGCTGGCCAGCCCGGGCTGGCGGGCAGCCGGGCCACCACGACGTGGAAGGGCTGAGAGTCGGTCAGCCCAAGCTCCAGTGCCTTGCGCCGCGCGTCGGTGTGATCAAGGAAGTGGCCGCAGACCAGGGAGTCGACGAGGGTGCCCTGATAGCGCAGGCCCAGCTCGAGTGTGGTCTGCTCCCTGGCCAGCGCCAGCGCGAACAAGGTGGCCGCGTAGCTGGTGATGATCAGGTCGGCGTCCGCCGGAGCCGACGTGCCGGGTTCATCGAGTACGAGAAGGTAGCCGAGTGCGGTCTCGCCCGCGGTGACCGGCATGGCCAGGCAGCCGTGGGAGAGCGCCGAGCCGGGAACCGGGGGCACCCGCAGCGGCCGCCGCTCGGCGGCGAGCACCCGCAGCAGCTGGGCGATGCCCGCCGCGCCTGGATCCCAGGGCACCGGGATGACCTCGGCCCGGCCCGGTTCGGCCCGGCCCGGTTCGGCCTGGTCCGGTTCGGCGTGGGCGTTCAGGGCGAATCCCGGATCAAGCAGAAGCACGGTCTTGTGGGTCACACCGGCGAACAGCGCCGCGAGCTCGGGCGCGCGGGCACCTCTCAGGGCGGCATCGGCCATCCGGTCGCACACCGCCGTCAAGTGCAGGTAGACCGAATCTGGTGACGCCGCGGCCACCAGGCCCGGCTGCACGCCGGGTTCCCGGCTGGCCGTCACGCCGCGCCTCCGGGGGGCCGTGACCGGGCGATGCGGGCAAGCAATCTGGCCATTCGCTCATCGGGACCGGCTGGAGCGTGAATGAGGACGCCGGAGGCCAGGCCGCCGAGCTTGTGCACGGTCTCAAGCGCGGGGTCGATGCGGTGTGCCACGTCCTCGCCACCCCGCAGCGCGGCCAGGACGGGAGGTGGCGGGGACACCTCAGGGAACTCGTGCAGATGCTGGGCGATGGCCGTCGGGGGGTCAAACGGCGCCAGCGCGATGATCACCGGCAGGTCGATGCCACGGTCGCGGAGCCCGGACAGGATCCGCACCGAGCTGTCGGGGTCGTAGATGACGTCGGTCAGCAGAAAATGCGCGCCAGCGCGAGCCTTCTCCTCGGCTCTGTCCAGTTCCCGGCCCGCATCCGCGGCCGACGTGTCCAGCGACGCACCGATCACGAACCTGGTCTGGTCGGGTGTGGGCACGCCCCGCCAGTCGAGGCCGTCGTTCAGCCCGGCCAGCACTGAAATGAGCCGGACCGCGTCGACGTCCCACAGCGAGCCGGGGTCCGGATAGTTGCCGGCGACCCGGGGAATGCCGCTGCGGCAGACCACCATCTGCACGCCGAGCGCGTACGCCCCCAGCAGGTCAGCCTCCAGTGCGGCCAGGCTGCGGTCGGCCGCCTCCATCTGGAGCAGTACCTCGGTGCCCAGCCGTTCGCGCAGCACCGCGGCCGCGGCGACCGGGTTGATCCGGACGGCGGGACGGTCGCGATTGGTGATGGCGAGCAGGTCGGCTCCTGCCGACTTCAGCTGCCCGGCCTTGGTCTCGAATTCGGTCATGTCCTGGACGCGTGGCACCGGCATCCCAGCGAGGATGACGAAACGGCCGGCGTGCGGCCAGGTGACCGGCTCGCGGCGGCTCACCGGTGGTGGTGCGGCCCGCACGGCCGGCCGCGGCCGGGCCTGGGGCGTGGCCGGCCCGGCGGGCCCCAGCTGGCGGCCCGGGGTGAGCCCGGCTACCGCCCTGGCGACGGCCCTGATATGCGCCGGGGTTGTCCCGCAGCATCCACCGACGATCGTGGCCCCGTCGGCGACGAACCTCCGTGCGCACTCGGCGAAGTACTCGGTGTTGTGCGCGTAACGCAACTGGCGTCCCAGCCGGCGGGGCACCCCGGCGTTGGGCTGGACGCTGACCGGCAGCGGGCAGGCGCCGGCGAGCTGCTGCACCACGCCGCGCAGGGCGGTCGGGCCGACCGTGCAGTTGACCCCCACCGTCGCCACGTCCAGCGTGGACATCGCCGCGGCCACCGCGGCCGGTGGCTCGCCGCGCAGGGTCCGGCCGTCATCGCCGAACGTGGCCTGGGCGAAGACCGGCAGGTCACACTCTGTGAGAGCGACCTGAACCGCCTGGGTGAGCGAGTCGATGTCGCCGAACGTCTCCAGCAGGATGACGTCCACCCAGTCGGCCAGCGCCGCGATCTGGGCCGCCAGCATGGCGGCACGGGTATCTTCCCCGATCCGGGGTGCGGCCGTGCCGATCACCGGCCCGACGCTTCCGGCCACGAGGGCGGGCCGCCCGCTCTCGTCGACTGCTTCCCTGGCCAGCCGGGCCCCGGCAATGGTGATCTCCGCGACCTGGTCCTGCAGGCCGGCCCGGGTCAGCCGCGGCCGGTTGGCGTCGAAGGTATTGGTCTGGACGATGTCCGCCCCGGCGGCAAGGTAGGCGGCATGAAGGTCACGGACCAGCCGCGGCTGGGAGAGGTTGAGCTCACACACCGGGTGGTCCAAGGGCACGCCGGCCGAGTGCAGCATCGTGCCCATCGCGCCGTCGCACACCAGGACACGGCCGCGGAAGGCCGGGTCCCGCGTCCACGGCGGAGCCAGCCGGGAACTGCTACTCATGACCAGCCACTGACCAACCACCCAGAGGTCCGGCACGCACAGCGCACACACAGGGCACGCGCACAGCACACGCACACGGCAGGAGGCGATCACCCAGGCAGAGCCTGCCTGACCGCCGCCTTCGCTAGGTGAGACAGGTCGGTCTCTCTCAGAGTAAGGCACCGGCGCCGAAGCGGCCATGCTCAGCGGAAATAAATCTGAAACATACGTTGACCACGGCCAGCAACGGGTCTATCGTCCCCGGTAACGCTAGTGAGACAGGCCGGTCTATCTCTCAATTTTCCCCAGCGCGGCGGATCCGCTGCGCCGCCGTCGGCAAGCGCTCGGCTCAGCCGGGACATCCTGAGCAGCCGGCCCAGCCCGGCTCAACAGCCCAGGCCGCATCCGGCTGAGGTGGCGACGCCGGCACCAGGCGCACCGGACGGCCGCGTCCGACGCAGGGAGACCGGCACGTCATGACTGATTACGATCCCCGAACCGACACAGGCATTCCGACCGAGCCGGTTGGTTCGCTACCGCGGCCGAGCCGACTGCAGGAGGCGTACGCGAAGTACGACGCCGGCCAGATCGGCCGCGACGAGCTCGAGACTGAGCAGGACGCGGCCGTCCGCGACTCCATCGAGCGGGGCGAGGCGACCGGCGCGCCGATCATCTCCGACGGCGAGCAGCGCTGGTCCAGCTTTGCCACCTACGCCATTGCCGACACGCTGGCCGGCACCGGGCTGGCTGACCATCTCGCCGGCGAGGGCGGCCAGTACTTCGCCATCTTCGCGGACGGCCATCGCCGGCAGTTGCCCCGGCTGACCAGCGGCCCATTCCAGTACAAGACCTACGCGGCGGACACGCTCACCAAGTCGATCGGCCTGGCCCACAAGCCGATGAAGCAAGCGGTGATCGCGCCGTCCATGCTGGCCCTGCTCTACCCGCTGGACAGTGAAGTCCCCGGGTACTCGCGTGAGCAGTTCGAGGAAGATCTGGTCAGCGAATGCGAGAAGGACATCAGGAAGGCTTTCGAGGCCGGAGCCGCCCGGGTTTCGGTCGACTTCACCGAAGGCCGGCTGGCCACGCGGAACGACCCGCGGAACCCGTGGACGGGCCGCGGGCTGCTGCCACACTTCATCGAGCTGAACAACCGCGTGTTCGCGCGTTTCTCGGCCGAAGAGCGATCCCGGATCGGCGTGCACACGTGCCCGGGCGGCGACCGCGACTCGGTGCACAGCGCCGATGTGGATTACAACGACCTGCTGCCCAGCATGTTCGGCATGAACGCCGGGTATTTCCTCATCCAGCTGGCCAGCGAGCGGGACAAGGACCGGGTCTACGACATCATCGGCAAGAGCATCCGGGGCGACGCCGACGGCGTGACTCAGATGGCCTACATCGGGGTGATCAACCCCCTGAACCCCCGGGTGGAGAGCCCCGAGGAGGTCCGTGACGCCTTGGTGCGGGCGGCCAATTTCATCGCCAAGGAACAGCTCGGCTCCACCGACGACTGCGGCTTCTCCCCCTTCAGCATCGACGAGAAGCCCAGCCACGGATCGCCGGACTACGCCAGGGACGTCGCCTTCGAGAAGATCACGAACCGGGTGCAGGGCGCGAAGCTGGCCGCCGACAAGCTCGGCGTCGGCTGAGCGTAACCCCGGTCCTCTGTGGGCCGTGGTCCAGCGCCGCTGCGGCGCTGGAACCATGGCCCACACCACGGTGAGGGAAGCTGGATCAGCCCGCGCTCAGGAGGAGTTCACCGATCTCACGGGCCCGCACAGCCGCGGCGGTGTCCCCCTCATGTGCGGCCATGATGGAGCCCTTCATGAGAATGTGCCACTTGCGGGCAAACGCAGCGGGATCTTCGATCCCGGCGGCCTTGGCCAGGTCTTCGATGTAAGTCCTGATGTTGGCCAGGTGCGTGACGGCGGCCTGATAGACGGGATGAGCCTTGTCGTTGACCTCGATCATCGTGGTGAGGAACGGGCAGCCTTCGAAGTCCGACTGCCCGAACCAGTCAGAGAATATATCGAAAATCGCCAGTAGCTGATCCTCGGGGGTATCCCCCCGGCGCTGGCTCTCCGCCTGCAGCCATTCCCGCGTCCACAGTTGCTCCCGGCGGCTCAGGAAGTCGATAATCAAGTCGTCCTTGGACGGGAAATTACGGTAGAGCGTCATCTTCGCGGTGCCGGCCTTGGCGATGACCGCGTCTACCCCGACCGCACGGACGCCGTCCCGGCTGAATAGCTCGTAGGCCGCACGGCTGATCCGCTCACGGCCGCTGTCCTTGCCTGGTTCTTGTTCTGCCGCCATCTGTCCTGCCGTCGTCGCCACCGGCCTGTCGCTTTCCTGATCACTGTACCACCGCGGCGAGGCCAGCATTTGTGCTGGGGCCACAAAAATGAGCACCGGAATTTAGTGCTGACGCAAGGATATCCGGAACTCTGGAACTCCGCCATCATGGAAATGACCAGGTGGCACCGTTGCCAGCTGAGCGCCGCGCCGGAGTGCCGAGATGAGCCAAGAAACTACGTGCCCGAACTGTGGATGCCCGATTCCGGCGCCTGAGCAACGCCATGATTTCAGTCAGGACGCTACTATCTCCGCCTTGGAGCAGGAGATAACGAAGCTCCGGGAAACGGTGGCGATGCTACGGGGTTCTCGGGCCGGCTGAGCTACGCGAGCGCCGCCGCCTGCACCGGGCCATGCTGGCATGCACCCATTCATGGTGTATTCAGCGAGCGCATACATATCGGTTTCCCGTTCTTGTGCCGCAGCGACAAGGATAATGCTCGTAATTTGTGCCCGATGTCGGCTGTTGGCGGCCCGTCCGGCCGACCCAGAATGATGAGCAGGAAGAATTATGAACCGGAGGCCGCCATGAGCATCACATCAGTCCGTGACAGATCTCCTCTCGCCCGTTCCGCCGAGTTCGGCTGGCCGGACGGATTTGCACGGATTCCCGATGAGGGCTGGACCCGGCAGCCGGTGGACCAGTTTGGCCTCAACTACGACAGCGTGGGCGGTCACGGCTGGTATAAGAACCTCGAGCCGACCATCGCGCAGGTGCTGGCCGCCCTGGATCCTGGCAAACTGCTCATCGATTACTCCAGTGGCACCGGCATCCTGACCAAGCGGCTGCTGGAGCGTATCCGCTACCCGGCCGGCATCCTCAATGTGGACGCCTCGGCGAAATTCCTGCGGGTCGCGCTGGAGAATTTCGCCGGCGACGAGCGGGTGGCCTTCCGGCTGCTGCGCTGGCACAAGGAGCAGAAGCGGCTGGACCGGCTCGACGAGGTGGCCGACCCCGCCGTGTTCAGCCCCGGGGCTGACCTTCTCACCTCGACAAACGCCATTCATCTGTACTACGACCTGGACGACACACTGGCGTCGTGGGCCCGGGTGCTGCGCCCCGGTGGCCTGGCCTTCGTCTGCTCAGGGAACATGCACAACCCGCAGGCGCCGCCGGGGAACTGGATCATCGACAACACGGTGGCGAAGGTGAACGAGATCGCCGCCGATGTGGTGGCCAGTCATGCCGCCTTCGAGCAGTACCGCGCGACGCTGGAAGACAGCGAGCGCATGGCCCGCCACCGCAGGCTCAGGGACAAGGTATTCGTCCCGGTGCGGCCGCTGGGTGAGTATCTCGGGGCGTTCGAGAAGGCAGGGTTCAGCGTCCTGCACGTCTTTGACGAGACGATTACCGCCAGCATCAATGACTGGTACCAGCTGCTGGTCACCTACAACGACGGCGTGCTCAGCTGGGTCGGCGGATCGGAGAAGGTCGAGGGCACCGCCCCCTCTGACGAGGCGCTGCGGGACAGGCTCTTCCTCATCCGGTACAGCCTGGACAAGCTGTTCCCCGGCCAGGACTCCTTCCCCTGCGCGTGGACCTACCTGACCTGCCGCCGCTGAGACGGCAGCGGGAGAGGCGGGGCAGGCCCGATGCGCGAGGTATACGTGGCCGGGATCGGCATGACCCGGTTCGCCAAGCAGCCAGATCGCAGTCTCAAGGACCTCACCGCCGAGGCGGTGGGCGCCGCGCTCAAGGATGCCGGGACGACCACGGAGGAGATCCAGGCCAGCTACTACGGCAACGCCGTGGCGGGATCGATGACCGGCCAGGAGATGCTGGCCGGGCAGTTCACGCTGCGGCCGCTCGGATACGGCCGGATCCCGGTCTTCAACGTGGAGAACGCCTGCGCATCGGCGTCCAGCGCCTTCCATCTGGCCTGGCAGGCCGTGGCGGCGGGCAGCCACGACGTGGTGCTGGCGGTCGCGGCCGAGAAGATGACGCACCCCGACAAGGCCCGGTCATTCGCGGCCATCGGCGGATCGGTGGACGTCGAGACCGCGCCCACCGATCTGCCGGCCGGGCGGTCGTTCCTGATGGACATGTACGCCCAGTCCGCCTTGCGTTACATGGCCGACTCCGGCGCCACCAGGGAGGACCTCGCGGCGGTGGTGGTCAAGAACCAGCACAACGGGGCGCTGAACCCGGCCGCGCAGTACGGCGGTGAACTCACCGTGGACGCGGTGCTGAACTCCAGGGAGATCGTCTGGCCGTTCACGCTGCAGATGTGCTCACCCATCTCCGACGGGGCGGCAGCGGCCGTGCTGGTCAGCGGGCGGGCACGGGCCCCGGGACCGGGAGTGTCGGTGCTGGCCTCGACCGTGACCTCCGCCCCGCCGGATGGTTCGGCCAGCGTCACCAGCCTGGCGGCCCACGCCGCTTACGAAGTGGCCGGCCTCGGGCCCGCTGACCTGGATTGCGTCGAGGTGCATGACGCGGCCGCCTCGGCCGAACTGGTGATCTGCGAACAACTCGGCCTGGCCGGCCCGGGAGAGGGCGCCGCCTTGCTGCGCAGCGGGCAGACAGCACTCGGTGGCCGGCGGCCGGTCAACACCAGCGGTGGCCTGCTGGCCCGTGGGCACCCGATAGGCGCGACCGGCCTGGCCCAGATCGTCGAGGCGGTCACCCAGCTGAGGGGCGGCGCGGGCCGCAGGCAGGTCCCTGATGCCCGGGTGGCTCTCACGCAGAACGCCGGTGGCTGGCACGGCAATGACAATGTCGCCAGCGTCGTGCACATCTTCGGCCGCCGTAAAGCCTGACCGTAAAGCCTGACCGTAAAAGCCTGACCGCGCTAGGGCGCCGCCTCGCCATGAGGCAGGAAGGGAGTTGTTGATGATGACGGCTAATCTTGGTGAGAATGAGTTTCTGTTCACGTCGGAATCGGTGACCGAAGGCCATCCGGATAAGATCGCGGACCAGATTTCGGATGCTGTCCTGGACGCCGCGCTGGCCGCCGATCCGCACTCCCGGGTGGCGTGTGAGACCATGCTGACCACCGGCCTCGTGCTGGTCGGCGGCGAAATAACCACAGCGGCACACCTGAATTTGCCGGAGATCGTCCGGGCCACGATCCACCGGATCGGTTACACACCAGCCTGCGGTTTCGACGGCGACTCATGCGCCGTGCTCACGTCCTTGGACCGGCAGTCGCCAGACATCGCCCAGGGCGTGGACCTGGCCCATGAGGCTCGCCGGTCGGCGAGCGAGGACGAACTCGACCGGGCCGGGGCGGGCGACCAGGGCATGATGTTCGGCTACGCCACGAACGAAACCCCCGAGCTGATGCCGATGCCGATCGCGCTGGCGCACCGGCTGGCCCGGCGGCTGGCGCAGGTACGCAAGTCCGGGCAGCTGCCCTATCTGCGGCCCGACGGCAAGACCCAGGTCACGGTGCGGTACCAGGACAGCGTCCCGGTGGCGGTCGAGAAGGTGCTGATTTCCACGCAGCACGAGGAGGGCGCCGAGGACCGGATGCGTGATGACCTGTGGGACGCCGTCGTCACCGAGGTCATCCCGGCGTCGCTGTACGATCCCGCCGGCCTGCGGCAGAGCTTCCTGGTGAATCCGACCGGGCGGTTTGTGGTGGGTGGCCCGGTGGGTGACGCGGGGCTCACCGGACGCAAGATCATCGTTGACACCTACGGCGGGTTCGCCCGGCACGGCGGCGGCGCGTTCTCCGGCAAGGATCCGTCCAAGGTGGACAGGTCGGCCGCCTACGCGGCGCGCTACGTGGCCAAGAACGTGGTCGCGGCCGGCCTGGCCGACCGCCTGGAAATACAGGTTGCCTACGCGATCGGCGTGGCCCGGCCGCTGTCCGTGCTGATCGAGACCTTCGGCACCGAGCGGATCCCCCGGTCGCGGATCTCCGAACTGGTCAGCGAGCACTTCGACCTGCGCCCCGCCGCCTTCCGGCGCTATCTGAATCTGCACCGCCCGATCTACTCACAAACCGCCGCCTACGGGCACTTCGGGCGGGACGAAGCGGACTTCACCTGGGAGCGCACGGACAGGGCCAGCGCGCTGCGGGACGCCGCCAGCCTCGTGACCGCACGGGGCTGACCGATGCGCCAGGTGATAACCGGTTCCATCGCCACCGACCACCTCATGGTCTTCCCCGGCCGGTTCGCCGAGCAACTGGTGGAAGGCCAGCTGGACAAGGTCTCGCTGTCGTTCCTCGTCGACGACCTGCTGATCCACCGGGGCGGTATCGGCGCCAACGTCGCCTTCGGGCTGGGCCTGCTCGGCCTGCGGCCGGTGCTGGTGGGCGCGGCGGGCCCCGATTTCACCGACTACCGCCGGTGGCTGGAAACGCACCGGGTTGACACCCGGCACGTGCACCTCTCCCGGAACCGCCACACCGCCCGGTTCCTGTGCACCACCGACGCGGACAACAACCAGATCGCCTCGTTCTACGCCGGGGCCATGAGCGAGGCACGCGAC
>Ga0070737_10004573_pt1 | contig 13791 bp, 8 predicted proteins | sample Coa_R1_10_FD_66438 | JGI IMG/M metagenome (GOLD analysis project Ga0070737, IMG submission 66438) | Surface soil microbial communities from Centralia Pennsylvania, which are recovering from an underground coalmine fire - Coalmine... | ecosystem: Environmental > Terrestrial > Soil > Unclassified ... | reverse complement strand
CGCTGGCTGCGAATTATACTCCGCAAAATCTGGTCGCCGAGCATGTTTCTCCTCCGCTGTCAGAGGATGTGAAAGTTACGCTGAAAGTCAGCCAGAACCTGCATGCCAGCGTCATGCCCTTCATTCTGGGCGCCGTGCTCGCCCACGCAAAGCAGAATATCGATCAGGCCGGATTTGACCTTGAGCGAGGGCTATTGCAGAAGGCGGAACTCGACCTGAGCGGAGCGTCGCAATCCGATGGCGCCGGCGGCTCGGAAGCGGCGTTCTTCACGCCGGACTTCATGGTTCATTATCTGGCCTTCATGTATCGCCAGAAGGTTTTCCCGCAATTTTTCGCCGGTCTGCCGGTGCTTGGCCGGGATGGAACTTTGTACGATGTCCAGACCCAATCTCCGGCCGCGGGCCATGTCTTCGCCAAGACAGGCACTTACTTTGCCTACGATGCGCTGAACCGAAACAACATGGTGACGGGCAAGGGGCTGGCCGGATATATGACGATGCCGGATGGCCGCCATCTGGCGTTTGCGATCTATGCCAATCGTGTTGCTGTGCCCAATACCGATGAGTCGATTACCAAAATCGTGGGGCAGGCGTTGGGCGAGGTTGCCGCCGCAGCGTACATGGCGCCTCCTGGCGCGCTTGCGGCTCGCGGAAATTCCACAGCGCGGCCAGGCCACAGCCCAAGCCAAATTTCGAATCCCAGATTTCAGAAAGCAAGCTTTACGAAAACAGGATACGGCTCGTCTGGGGAAGAGTCTTTGCGCCACGAAGAGAATTTCAGCAGTGCTGAAGCATCGTCCCCAGCGCAACCTGACGACCCGCAGGCTATTTCGTCTCCACGGGACCCAGCGCCAATCCCAGCCGGACCAGATGCGCCTGACAAACAGGATGCCCCGCAAGCATCGACTTACGATGTCTTGATTGAAAACGGTCACATCATCGATGGCACTGGGAATCCCTGGTACGAAGGTGATGTGGCGATTCAGAGCGACCGTATCGCCGCAATCGGCAATCTTCATGGCGCAAAGGCCAGACGCGTGATTGACGCTGCGGGCCTTGTGGTGACGCCGGGCTTCATTGATATGCTGGGCCAATCGGAATGGGCGTTGCTCATCGATCCTCGGTCGCTCAGCAAACTCTCACAGGGCATCACGACGGAGATCACCGGCGAGGGCGGCTCCATCGCACCTCAGGACCCGCTCACTCTCGCGCCGCTTGAGCCTTTTCTTCAGCATTATCACTTGAAAGTGGATTGGACAACGCTCGATGAGTATTTCCAGCGCCTCGAACGGCAGGGCACCCCGCTCAATATCGGCACTTATGTGGGTGCGGCGCAAGTGCGTGAAGCGGTGCTGGGAGACGTAGACCGCGCGCCGACCGCGAATGAGCTGGCGCGCATGGAGAATCTTGTGGCCCGCGCGATGCAGCAGGGCGCGCTCGGGCTTTCGACGGCTCTCGTTTATCCTCCCGGCTCTTACGCCAAAACCGATGAGCTGATCGCGTTGGCCCGAGTGGCTGCGCAGTATGGCGGCATTTACGCCACCCACATGCGGAGTGAAGGCGCGACGGAAATGGCCGCGCTCCGCGAAGCTTTTCGCATTGGCCGCGAAGCTCACATCCCGGTTGAGATCTTTCATCTCAAAGTGAGCGGAAAGTCGCGCTGGGGTTCCATGCCGAAAGTGGTCGAAATGATTGACGCCGCGCGCAAGTCAGGCGTCGATGTGACGGCGGACATGTATCCCTATCTCGCCGGCGTCGCCTCGCTCTCTTCCTGCCTGCCGACCTGGGTGGCAAACGGCGGCCCCAACCAGATGCTTGCTCGATTGCGCGACCCTGCCATCCGCAAGCGCATCAAGACAGAAATGCTGACGGAGCAGCCGGATTCGGAAAATTTTTACATGGATAGCGGCGGGCCTTCGGGCATTGTGGTTTCATCGGTCATGAATCCGGCTCTGAAAAAATACGAGGGGCAAAGCATCGAACAGATCGCCCATAGCGAAGGCAAGCCACCGCTGGATGCTTTGTTCGACTTGGTCCTGGCGGACAACGCGCAGACGGAAGCGCTCTATTTTCTGGCCGGCGAGCAGGACCTCGAAGATGGCCTCAGGCAGCCCTGGACCAGCATCGGACTCGACGCGCAGGAAACCAATCTGGATGGTCCTCTTTATGAGCCACACGATCATCCGCGCGCGTGGGGATCGATGCCGCGTTTCTTGGGTTACTACGCGCGGGGAAAGCGCTTGCTTCGCCTGGAGGATGCCATCCGCAAAATCACCAGCCTGCCCGCGAATCGCGAGCATCTTACCGGTCGCGGACTATTGAAATCCGGCTTTTATGCGGATATTACGATTTTTAATCCCACAGAGATCAAAGACACTGCAACCTATTTGCACCCCACAAGCCTCTCGCAAGGCATTGAATACGTCTTTGTAAACGGCCAGCTTGAATTTGAGCATGGCCGCTTGACCGGCATCAAAGCTGGCAGACCACTGCGGGGACCAAAATGGAGGAAAGCAGAAGGGGGAAAGCAGTAGACGGAAGGCAGAAACGGCGGCTACTGGCTATTCAGGCAGCAGTCGCCGATGGGAATTGGATCGCCATGCGGGCAGGTGCGGGGATGATTCAGGAACGTGCAAATCTTATCGGTGACGGGCGCGGTCCAGAGCGGCTCAACGCGGAGCGCATTCTCGTGCAGGCGATCTTCATCCAGGCCGAAGGTCTCGTAGAAAAACCGTTCGGCGAGGCGGTGCCGCCGAATCAACTGATCGGCGCGCCTCTGCCCGGAAGGTGTCAGGGAGATCAACCCACCCTCCAGACTGATCGATCCTTCCTGCGCCATCAGCAGGAAAGTGGCGCGATTGGTCATAAATTCCGGCAGCCTGTCCGCGGGAAGAAATCTCTCTCCGGCAGCCTCCTCCGCCCGCCAGACAGCCTGGAGCAGATTGTCCACGAGGAGATCTTCCTGGATCGGAGCGGCAGAGACTTCCGTGAGCCTGCCGTGGTGAAGATTCACGCGGCGCTCAGCCATGCGGCCAATTTCCGGATCGTGCGTCACCATCAGGATGGTGTGTCCCTCGCGGTGCAAGTCAGCCAGCAGGCTCATCACCAAAGCTTCATTGACTTCATCGAGGTTGCCGGTGGGTTCGTCCGCCAGAATCAGATTGGGTTGATTGATGAGCGCGCGCGCCACGCACACCCGCTGCTGTTCGCCGCCAGAAAGCTGAGAAGGAAGGTGGTGCAGCCGGTTGCCCAGCCCCACGCGGCGTAACGCTTCGGCGGCCTCTTTCTCTTCCGCAAGGCTATGGAAGTATTGCGCGAGCATCACATTTTCGATTGCCGTCAGGTACGGAACCAGATGGAATTGCTGAAAGACGAATCCCACTTTCTCAGCGCGAAACCGCGCCAGATCAGCCTTGGAAAGCTGGCTGAGTCCCTGACCGTCAATAATAATCTCGCCCTGCGTGGGGGAATCCAGGCAGCCCAGAATATTGAGCAGCGTAGATTTGCCGGAGCCGGATGGCCCCATCACCGCCACCCACTCGCCCCGCTCGACCGTGAGCGAGACATCGTGCAGCGCGTAGATGGACGACCCATATTGCTTCGTCAGTCCTTGAACGTCGATAAAAGGCAAAGTGTTATACTCCTGCGGGACTACAATTCACAATCGCCTGGTGGAATCCGTCAAGCCTCCTTCAACACGACGGCTGGTTGGATGCGCCGCACAACGCGCACCGGAAAAAGCGTGGCGATGACTGCCAGGATGATGGTTGACAGACATACCACCGGAAACACCCACCAACTTGGCGCGAGCGCCACATCGAATAACCGCAATGCGATCTCTCGGGCAAACAGCGCACCCACAAAGAAGCCAGCCAAACCGCCAATCAATCCCAGCGCTACGCCCTCGCTCACAAAGAGTTCCATCACCGCGCGGTTGCTTGCCCCAAGCGCCTTCATCACGGCGATATCCTTGCGACGCTCGAGGACGATGGCCGTCATCGTCGAAGCCACGCACAAGGCAATGATGGTGAGGATCAGAGCCGTGAGCGCCAGCATCAAACGGCTGACGGTGCCGAGGACCTTCGCTTCAGAATATACGATCTGCCGCACGGGCCGCGCGTCCATTTGCGGAAACAACTTCGCAAGCTGGCAAACCACGCTTTCAATGGCTCTAACGTCTCCGGGCACGCGCAATTCTATTGCGCTCACTTTCCCTTCCAATCCTGCCATCTGCTGTAAGACCGGGAGCGAAACAAAAACCTGATCGTCTTCCGATGTCCCCGTGGAAACAATGGTTGCGATGCGGAAGGTTTCCCGCGCGGGTTGATCCTGCCCGAAGCCCTTTTCGAGAGTTTGCAACTGGAGAGAATCACCCAGATGGAGTTGCATGGCTTCGGCCAGATGAATGCCCACCGCGCAATCACGCGGCCCCAGGTTTTGGTCCCGGCTCTGGAAATGCCAGTTGGGATTCATAGCCGAGATCGCATCCAGCTTTGTGCCCACGGCCACCACTTCTTTGCCCTCAGGAAGGTGGGAATCCGGTGCCAGCGAGCTAAGCCGCATAACAGCATACAGCACGGGTACGGTAAGGACGGCCGGTTGCTCTCGGCGCAAGGCTTCAAGGCGCTCCGGCGAAGGTTCCGGCATGACCGTCGGCAGATCGCTGGAATGCGCGGCCTCTTCCCGTGAGGTCAGGATGACGTTTGCGCCAAAGGCGCTGAAAGATTCTGTCATCTTGCGCTGAACGCCGCCGTAAAGATTGAGCAGCAGCGAACACACCGCCGCGCCCACCATGAGCGAGCCCATACCCAAGGCCGCCTGGGGACGTTTCACCTGAAGCGAGCGCAGACACAGCCGCCAGAAAATGGAGCGCGGGTTGCGGGGTTTCGGGGTCGAAATCGACATCGTGAAAAATAACCGAGCGCGGTTTATTCGCCGCGCAAAGCCATTGCGGTTGACATTTTGAATCCGCGCCTGAGCGGCAGCGCGCCGCCAATCAGTGTAACGGCGAGCGCCAGCGCCAGGGCTGCAGGCAGAAGCACCCAGTGAATTCCGATCGGCGACCCGAAAATGGCGCGGGCCAGCTTCTCGGCCAGCACGCTGCCCAGAAGATAGCCCAGCGCGCCGCCGGCGAGACCGACGAGGGAAGCTTCGGTCAGGAATATGGTTGCGACGCGCGCATCCGCCGCGCCCAAGGCTCTGAAAAGACCGATCTCCGACCGCCGCTCCAGCACGTTGGCCAGCATCATGGAAGAGACAGCCAGAGCTGCCGTAATTAACGCTGCTGCGGCCAGCAGGCCAATGAGCAGGCCCACGCGATTCAGAATCTTGCCTTCGGTTTCAGAGACCCGGTAGACAGGGCGTGCGGAAGAGCCTGGAATGGCCTGCTGAATCTGGTAGGCCACGGTGCTGGCATAATTCGAGCAACTCCAGCGTTCAAACTGATCCGGCGTCATGCGCGCCGGCGGAATTCGCGCCAGGGCGTCTTCCGGCTTCGTCACCGCGCTTACTTCCACGCGGCGCACCTTGCCTTGAAGGCCGGCCATTTCCTGAACGGATTCAAGCGGCGCCAGCGCTTCCTGATCCTCAATGCCTCCGCTTTCGAGAATGCCGCGAATCCTGAATTCTCTGAGACCTGTCTTTGCCTGGATGGAAAGCGTCTGGCCTATTTTCAAACCAAGCGCCTGCGCAAGCTGAGAGCCTACCACGCATCCGTCCGCGTCGTGGGCCGCAGGCCAGTTGCCATCCACTTTCCACGTAGGATGCAGTTGCCTGATTCCGGTCTGGAACGATTCGGTCGGCGTGATCGCGAGCGTCTTATCAAACCAGGTTCCAATCAGCACAAAATGCCGGTTGTAGGCTTGGGCGGGGAGATAAACAAAGGGCGCAAAAGCCACAATGCTGTTGCGCCAGAAAATCTTCTTCATGGCGGGCAGCGAGGATTCCGTCAGATAAGCGCCTGCCCCGGCGGGGCGAAAGTCTACCCCGCCGATTGAAATTGGGAAACCATCGGCGGCGGGGGTGACGATGATGTTGGCGCCGACCGAACGCAGTTCCTGATTCACCTTGTCGCCCACATCGATGGCGATGGTCGCTACGGCGGTCGCCACAGCGATGCCGAGGGTCACCGCAATCAGGCTCAGGAGCTTGCGCTCCCGCCGGCGCCTAAGCGATTGGCTGATGATGCGACAAATCATGAATTATGGATACCTGCAAATTATGACGACAGCATCTCCAGTCGTGGCGCTGTCCTCAGCGCCGAAAGAGGCCGGTGAGGACACCGACCCGGCAGCAGAGGTTGCTGCCATTCTCGCGGGACCTTCTGGTTATTCCCGAAACACCTTCGCCGCCGCCTCCAGGGCGTTCTGCGGAACAGTGATGGAGGGCGCTCCATTCTCATAGCTGAATTGGATGGGAATGGGATTGCAACCGCCATGCAAGCCGATGGTCGGGACATAGATGGCAGCCGAACAATTGCGGCAGATGACGTTGCGGCCATTCTGGTAATACCCTTGTGTGCCGCAGATCGGGCAGGCGTCAAGCGCCACGTGCACCGTTTTCGAGGCGTCCAGAATGGCAATCAGCCGGACGTCAACTCCATCGACATTCACAACATAATGATGAAGCTTGTGGTCGGCAAGCTCTGAAGCCGGAATCTGCGCCTGGCCCTCAACCAGTTTCAGCGGCTCCGGAGGTGTCACAGCCTGGGCCACGCGCGAGTAAATGAACTCAGCGCTGATGAGCACGATGATGAGCAAACCGACGGCGCTGGCCGCCGTTTTCCAGAAAGCCTGCCGGCGCTGCTCGGCTACGGCCTTGCGCCGCTCCGGCGCAGGCAGACTCGCAAGCTGCGCTTCGGTTTTCACCGCACCTTGTATCTTCTGGGCGATAATCAGGAAAAGACAGAGGGCGATGATCACCACAAAGAAGAAGGCGTCGTTGTTCACAATCGGTCCCACAAGCGCCATTTCCCGGCGGCTTGCGGGAATAACCATGGCTTCCGAGAGTTCGTGAACGCCGGAAATGAAAAGCTGCAAGGCCACCACCAGCAACACCAGCGTGGTGACGTTGAAGAACTTGCGCAGATTGACCTTCAGGCTACCCTTGAAGAACGCAATCCCGAGGCCCACCGCCAGCGCCAGGCCAATCATGCCGCCCATGAAATTCATCAGTTCCGTCGTATTGAACGAAACCGCAGCCAGAAAGAGCACCGTCTCGATGCCCTCCCGAAAGACCATGAGGAAGACGAACAGGAAGATTCCCCACGCGGCGCTGCGGTCAGTGTGTTGGGCCAGGCTGGCAAGCTTTTCTTCAATCTCGCGGCGCATGTGGCGCGCTGTCTTGTACATCCAGATCACCACCGAGGCCACAAAGACCGCTCCGATCAGCATCAGCCAGCCTTCATAGGCATCCTCGGTGATGCGCAGCCGATCTACAAAGTAGCCGGCGACGCAGCTTGCCGCTACCGCGACTGCCAGTCCCCAATAAACAAATCGAATGAGGTGCGACCGCCCGGTTTTGCGCAGATAGCCCGCAACAATACCCACGATAAGGGCCGCTTCAACGCCCTCACGCAACGTAATGACTAGGGAATCGAACATCGGAAGTCCGGCAACAAGCGTTAAAAGAATTGAAAAATCAAGACTTATACGTAGACAGGCGCTATTCCATCAAATCTCTACAAATTTGTAAAGATGATTATATCGAACTTCCTCATTTCGCGCTACGCTTCGGGCGGGGAAAAGTCAGGTTTCAAGGAGAAAGTGCTTCAGGATGTATGGCCAGGTGATCGGTCAAAATGCAGAATGCGCTCCATCAGGAAATCGCCTGTAATGGGTTCGCCGCTCAGCATCATGGCCAGCAGTTCGCCGCCGAGCACCTCGGGGGCGATGACGAAATCCGGCTGCACAAGCTTGATGCGTTCGATGTGTTTGCTATCGTTGATGGCAACGACCGTCTTGGCCCGGCCCTTCAGCTCTTTAACTGCCAGCACAATGAAGGCGTTGTCTGAATCATCCGCGCGCATAGCAAGAACTGCCTGGGCCTGGTCTGCATCCGCTTTACGCAAAGTTTCAAGGCTGTTGGCATCGCCCACAATGAGGTCGTCGGGCTCAATTTCGCCCGATGCCGGCGCGTGGGGGGTGATCAGGGTTACGGTCTGATGGCGCTTTTTGAATTCACGATAGGTGTTATACGCCAGAGGAGTTGCGCCAATCACGATAAAGTGGTTCGCGCGTTTCATCCTTTTCTCCTTCCGTGTTGTCAGGCGGGCAATCATGGGCCCTGCAATGGCTGTGACGGAAGTTGCAAACACAGCCAGGCCGAGAACAATAACAGAAACCGTAAACAGCCGCGCTTCAGGGGCCTTGGGAGTGATGTCGCCGTAGCCCACCGTTCCCATCGTGACCACAGCAAAGTAAAAAGCCGTCACGAGGTCTTTGATGGGAGGTGAAAACTGATCGCCAAAATAAAGGCTGCCAAAGACGGCATAGATCAGGAGCAGCAAGGCGCTGGTGACAGCGAACAGAGTTCCTGCCGCCAGGCTGCTGCGGTCAAACCAGCGGTAAGAGAGCAGAAGCGCCGCCAGCAGGATTCCATCATAGTAGGTGAGAAATCGATGATGCGAACGCCCGATGATGATGGCGCTCAGGATGGTGGAAGCGGTCAGAAGAATGGCAATAATCCAGGCAAACCGGGAACGGAAAAGCAGGCCTACGGACATGATGAGCATGGCAACGCCGATCAGGACGTAAGGCATGCTGGAGGGGCGAAAGTCAAGAATGTGCTTGGGAAAATCTGCGAGCAGCACGCGCCGTTGCAGCGTGAAGATGATCCAAAGCAGAAGGAGTCCTGCGCAGGCAAGCGCCAGAGAGAGTGGAATGTGTGGGAACCAGTAATGCGCCCGAACCGCACTCCCCACTTGCTGGATCAGTCGTCTGAAACGCGCCCAGCGGCCAGGAGGCACAGCCCACTGGACTTTTTTCTCCTCAGGCATTTAAAAGCACTCCCGAAGTAAATCCGACTGCTAATATAGCAGACCTCTTTACCTTGCCTCGAAGCTGTTTCAAAAGGGGAACAGGGAGGGGGGCTGTGCTGCAACAATGCAGGTCTATCATGGCGGCTGCAGGCGGCGAAGAATCGCAACCGGCGCCTTGCTCTACATGTGGGCTTCGCCGCCGATGCCGGATGAGCTTAAGTGGGACGATACTCAGCAGGGCATTCTGAATGTGCCTTGGATCAGGCACATCCGTAGTTTCATCCTCCCACAGCCGTCGCCGGGCTGTAGCTTCCCTGAACAAAGACCCTTGCTGTAACAGGCTTACCGCTTGAGTCAACGATCTTCAACGGCTCGCCAGTCTGGGGATTAATCAATTGCACCTGAATGCGCCGCTGGGGGCCAGAAGTCGCCGGGTTTGAAGATATATAAGTGATGACGTAACGGAGCCGTAGATTCTCCATGATATCGTCATAAATTGCAGGGAATTCGATGTCGGTTTCGGGCAGGTATGCACGCCCGCCTGAAGCCGTGGCCAGTGGACATTGCTCCATTCGAACTTGTCACTTGCTATGATGCACATCATATAATACAAGTTGCATCATAGCAATTCCGAGAATGAAGCTTCTTAGAAGACCCATCTATGGTTACAGTTGCTTCTACAGGGGGCATATCATGCCTTTTGATTTAATAGATGTGAATAAAAGAATATGAGTTATCTAACATCATATTCCTGAAGAATAGAATTACGACTCCTCGGTTACTATTGCGAGTTCCAGGAAGACCGCGTATTGATAACAGTCTGATTTTTACGAAACGTGCGGGCTTCGCCGGTTAAGCCGGATAAGGTTAGGGGGTCCGACGCGCACCAGGGCATTCTGGATTCGCGCTTCGGATTCGGGGGACGGGTTCATAAATTCTCTGCGCACATACTCCACGAAGGCTTTCATCTCGCGCTCCATCTCCGCCATTCGCGCGCGCATATTGAGGATAATTTCGACCCCGGCCAGGTTCACTCCAAGGTCGCGCGTAAGCTTAAGAATGATTTCCAGCCGCTCCAGATCATCTTCGGTGTAGAGTCGCGTGTTGCCTTCACTTCGCGACGGCGTCAGCAAGCCTTCGCGCTCATAAAGGCGCAGGGTTTGCGGGTGGAGGTTGTACAACTCCGCCACCGCGCTGATCATATAGCCAGCCTTGCCGCGAGTTTTTCTGCCTCTTTTCGCCATAACGAAAGTCAGTTTTCAAAGACAAAAGACAAGCGGCTTTCAGCAATCAGCATTTGGAAACGAAATGCTCTGAATGCTGATTCCTGATCGCGTGAAGCTCTTGTCTCTCATCACTCTATTTTCAGATTTGCGCGCGGGTTTTCCGGATTCAGCCGCGCCAGTTCGCGCAGAATCTCCTTGGTTCTCTCATCCGCCACGCGCGGAACCACCACCTGGACTTCAATAAATTCATCGCCGCGCAATCCCGGCTCGCGCAGTGAAGGCGCTCCCTTCCCGCGCAGCCGCAAGGTTTGCCCGCTCTGCGTGCCAGGGGGGATGCGAATGACGCTCGTTCCATCCAGCGTAGGCACCTCCACTTTTGCCCCGAGCGCAGCCTCAGTCACCGTGACAGGCACTTTCACATAAATATTGTCGCCCTTGCGTTCAAAGAGAGGATGGGGGGCGACTTCCGTAATGATATAGAGATCGCCGCGCGGCCCTCCGTTCAGTCCGGCATTGCCTTTTCCCGCCACCCGCACGCGCGAGCCGGTATCGACGCCGGCGGGAATGCGCACTTCAAACGTCTCCGGCTTGCGAATGAGTCCCGAGCCCCCACAGGTTGCACACCTTGGCCGCTGCTTGCCGGAACCTCCGCAATCAGGACAGGGACCGCTGAATCGCATCGCGCCCACCTGCTGCGACAGTTTGCCTGTGCCTCCGCAGGTTTTACAGGCGACGGCTGGACCGCTGGCAGTACCCGTTCCATGGCAAACCGTGCATTCCTCATTGCGCGCCATGGTCAGCCGCAGTTGAGTTCCGCGGATGGCATCCCAGAATCCCAGCCGCACGTGATGTTCCAGGTCGCTGCCCCTTTGCGGACCTTCACGCTCGTGGGCACGCTGCTCGCGCGAAAAGATCTGCGAGAAGAGGTCTCGGAAAGCGCCGCCAAATCCTCCCCGGCTCTCTTCCTCGGCGCCTTCGCCAGTCCCGAAATTGGAAAAGTCAAAGCCGGAGAAATCGAAGCCGCCAAACCCGCCGCCCGGGCCAGCCCCCGCCTGTGCGCCAGCGCGGAAGCCATCCTGAGGAATGTTATCGGCGTAGAAGCCGTACTGATCGTAAATCTTGCGCTTCTTTTCATCACTCAGAATTTCATAGGCTTCGGAAATCTCCTTGAATCTTTCCTCTGCTTTCTTATCACCCGGATTTAAGTCAGGATGATGCTTCCGCGCCAGGTGACGGTAAGCTTTGCGAATAGCTTCCGGCTTGGCGTTGCGGTCTACGCCCAGAATGGCGTAGTAATCTTTTTGGGTTCCGACAGGCATCGTTGATTAGATTTGCTTGCCCGGTTAAGGACGCTTCTCCATTTCAGTTCTTGCTCAGGTTTGAAATGACGTTCAGATGATCCGGGCAGCGCGAAGCCATCCACGCCTCCAATTGACGGCGAATCTCATAGGCCAAAGGGTTGTCCACGATCGGCTTATCCAAATCAATCTCCACCAGTTGTCTCCAATGGCACTGAGGGCATTCCACACCCACGTGCGCCCGGTGTTTAACCGGCGCGGTTTCTCTCAGGGTTTCGCTATGCAAGTTTCACCTCGATTTCTGAACGGGTCCGGCTGAAGCTCTGCGCATCGAGTTACACGTATGGTTCCTGAATGCGCAGACTCCAGCGTCGGATCAGTTCTTCTTCTTGTCTTCGTCCACCACCTCAGCGTCAATCACTTCGCCTTCGCCCTGGGCTTTGCCTTGCCCGCCGCTTGTGGAAGAGCCGGCTTGAGCGCCTCCATCCTGGGAGGCAGAGCTCGCGGCCCCTGGCTGCGCCTGCTTGTACATCGCTTCCGCCAGCTTGTGAGAAGCCTGCGTCAACCGATCCACCGCGGCCGTGATCTGAGAAGTGTCGTTACCCTGGATCGCCTTCTTGGCCTCCTCAATCGCAGCTTCAATGTTACGGGCGTCCGCGTCGGAAATCTTGCTGCGATGTTCCTTCAGCATTTTTTCAGTGGAGTAGACCATCGCATCCGCGCGGTTTTTAACTTCGATTTCTTCCTTGCGCTTCCGGTCTTCATCCGCATGCGCCTCGGCTTCCTTGGTCATGCGGTCAATTTCCTCCTTGCTGAGGCCGCTGGAGGAAGTAATCGTGATCTTTTGCTCCTTGCCAGTGCCCAGGTCCTTGGCCGAGACGTTCAGGATGCCGTTGGCGTCGATATCGAACGTGACTTCAATCTGCGGGACGCCGCGCGGAGCAGGTGGGATCCCAACCAGGTGGAATTTGCCAAGGGTGCGATTGTCCTTGGCCATGGGCCGCTCGCCTTGCAGCACGTGAATCTCAACGGATGTTTGGTTATCGGCCGCCGTCGAGAAGACCTCGCTTTTGCGCGTCGGAATGGTGGTGTTGCGGGGAATTAGCGGGGTGGAAACGCCACCCAGCGTTTCGATTCCCAGCGTGAGCGGAGTTACATCCAGCAGCAGCAGGTCTTTAACTTCCCCGCCGAGCACGCCAGCCTGCACTGCCGCGCCCACGGCCACGACTTCATCAGGGTTTACGCCTTTGTGCGGCTCTTTGCCCAGGAACAGGTCGCGGACAATCTGCTGGATGCGCGGGATGCGCGTTGAACCGCCGACCAGAACGACTTCGTTGATCTTGTCCGGGCCGACGCCGGCATCCTGCAAAGCCTGTTTGACCGGGCCAACAGACCGCTGGAAGATGTCCTCGCACATCTGCTCGAACCTTGCGCGCGTGAGCTTCATAGTGAGGTGCTTGGGTCCTGAAGCATCCGCGGTGATAAAGGGCAGATTGATGTCGGTTTCAAGCAGCGTTGAAAGCTCCATCTTCGCCTTTTCTGCGGCTTCCTTAAGCCGTTGCAGGGCCATGCGATCCTTGGAAAGATCGATCCCCTGATCCTTGCGAAACTCGTCCACAATCCAGTCGATGATCCGTTTGTCGATGTCGTCGCCGCCCAAATGGGTGTCGCCGTTGGTCGACTTCACTTCGACGACGCCCTCGCCGACCTCAAGAATCGAGATGTCAAAGGTTCCGCCGCCAAAGTCATAGACCGCGATCGTTTCGTCCTTCTTCTTGTCCAGGCCGTAAGCCAGCGCCGCCGCGGTCGGCTCATTGACAATGCGCAGCACTTCCAGCCCGGCAATCCTGCCGGCGTCTTTGGTGGCTTGCCGCTGGCTGTCATTGAAATAAGCTGGCACGGTGATCACCGCCTGAGTCACTTTCTCTCCCAGATATTGCTCGGCAGCGTCCTTCATTTTCTGCAGGATCAAAGCCGAAATCTCAGGCGGGGAATACTCCTTGCCCTGCGCCACTACGCGTACGTCGCCGTTTGGCCCTTCAACCACCTTGTAAGGAACTGTCTTAATTTCGCTCTGCACTTCATTGAAGCGACGCCCCATGAATCGCTTGATGGAATAAATCGTATTCTCAGGGTTTGTAATGGCCTGCCGCTTTGCTGTCTGGCCTACCAGTCGCTCTCCCGACTTTGTAAATGCCACTACAGACGGGGTGGTCCGCGCACCCTCAGGGTTGGCAATTACGACAGGTTCTCCCCCCTCCATGACGGCCACAACCGAGTTGGTCGTGCC
>Ga0070737_10004571_pt1 | contig 13800 bp, 12 predicted proteins | sample Coa_R1_10_FD_66438 | JGI IMG/M metagenome (GOLD analysis project Ga0070737, IMG submission 66438) | Surface soil microbial communities from Centralia Pennsylvania, which are recovering from an underground coalmine fire - Coalmine... | ecosystem: Environmental > Terrestrial > Soil > Unclassified... | reverse complement strand
CATCTCGAATATCATCCGGACCAGCCCGATAAGATTCAGCTTGCTGGTGCGCAACTCACGCTTCCCAACATTCCTGTCGAGCTAGAGTTGCATTTGTTTGTAGATGGGTCAATCCTGGAAGTTTTCATCCAGTCACAAATGGCCTACACAAAACGTTTTTACTTTTCAGGTTTGTCTGCTCCGGATCTGAGTATCCATGTCACCGGAGAGGCGGCTGATTCTTCTGGTTTGGAGATCTGGCAACTTACACCAATCTCCAAAGACCGCCTCTCTCGCTGATGGATTGCCTCAGCACGGGTCTAGCATGTTATCCATCACGTCTCGTACTGCTTGCGGCAGGCGTTCGGCATCGCGTGGAAGAATGGCGTCGCCGGTCAGGCCGCTGTTTTTCAGCATCGCATCGGCAAGGTATATCACGAGCTGCTGAGGGTCTCGCTCTTTGATTCGCAGGGCCGTGGCCACGGCATCCTCAATCGAACGCGCATTCGAAATTTCTATTAAGACAATGTCATGGCGCAATTCGCCCCACAAGAGTTCGGCGTGGCGATAGTCATGGCCAAGATCAACTTGAAATCCAGCTCTTAACAAAGCGTTCCGCAGCGGTATAGCAAGGCGATGATGATCACTGCACAACAAAATTCGAGGAGTTGACTTTAGGTTGCTGTTCAATAAGTTCATTTCCGTGTCTTCTCCGTTTTTTTGCAGGCCTTTCCTTCCAAGGCCTGCGCAGAGAAGAAGCAGACCGTATGCCAAAATGGTCTAGGTCCTACTAAGTACTTGTATTTTCAATAAGTTAAGAAAGAACGAAGACAGGCAACCTTTTGCAACTGTGCAATGTCTGCATGAAAGCCATGAAATTTCGACATGCTTTGTCGATAAGCCCTAGTTTTTCAGCAATTTGCATGTCTCAGGTAACATCAAGGGAAAGGCTAGGTATCATGTACGGACCAGCAAACCAGGCGCTCCACGAACTCCAACATTCGGCGTATGTCCGGTTTTCCTTGCTGGCATTCAGCTCGATTTTCTTTCTTGTAGATCCCTTCGCCGCCATTGGCACATTCATTGCCATTACGGCAGGTGCCGATGCAAAGCGTCGTCGCAGGATCGCTTTTAAGGCCGCGCTGACCTGCTTTATTGTGCTCATGGCCTTTGCCCTTGCCGGGCAGTTCATTTTCAGTCTTTTTGGAATCAAACTGCCCGCTTTTGAAATCGCCGGAGGTCTTATCCTGCTTCTGATTGGCATAGACATGCTAGAGGCAAAACGATCTCCCACCCAGGAGTCCTCTGACGAAGCCATGGAAGCGGCCGCCAAGGAAGATGCCGGCATTGTACCGATGGGAATTCCAATGCTGGCCGGCCCGGGGGCCATTTCAAGCGTGATGGTCTTGGTGGGGCAGTCACCGAACCACTGGCAGCTCATTGCAATTTTTGCCTCTATCGCGATTACTGCCGCAGCCAGTTACGGCGTGCTGAGTGGAGCAGACCGTTTGCGCCGCGTGTTGGGAGAAACCGGCATCAGAATTCTTGTACGTATTATGGGGCTGCTGCTGGTTGCCCTTGCCATGCAATTCTTTGTCAATGGATTAACGGACCTGGGCGTGATTGCAAAGCAGGATTGACCGACGTGAGGGGCCCCTGAGATATGGAAATTGATTTTAGGCAAATAGAAGCGCCGGACAATGTCGGTGGACCAGGCAACCTCACTCGGAAGTTTATTAATCAAGCGAGAATTACACGATGAAGATACGTTGTTCCTTTGTCGCAACATGGCTGCTCTTTCTGGGAGCGTGCTTTCCGGCGAGCGCGACCTTTCAGCAACCACCGCCATGCAAAAATGCGTTTTCTGTGGAGCGCGAGATCGCAGAGGGGAGAAAGGCCGCGCAACAGGTATATAAAACGATGCCCGTGCTGCCCGATTCCAGCCCGGTGACGCAGTATGTGCAACAGTTGGGCAAGAAGCTGACCCAATATGCTCCTGGCTATCGATGGCCGTATGAGTTTCACGTTGTGAATCAAGCAGACATTAATGCTTTTGCGCTTCCGGGGGGCCCTATTTTTGTAAATCTGGGCACGATTCAGGCAGCGGAAACAGAGGCACAGCTTGCCGGAGTTATGGCGCACGAGATTTCCCATGTGGTCATGCGTCACGCTACCTGCAACATTACCAAGCAGCAGTCCCAGGCGCCTTGGTGGGCGCTGGGGCAACTGGCCGCAGGTATTTTTATTCCCGGAGCAGGCGGCGCTCTGGCCGCGCAGGGAGTCGGGGCTGCTGCCGGAATGACCTTCCTGAAAATGTCTCGCGAGTCTGAAAAGCAGGCAGATCTTATGGGTACCGACATCGCTTACGATGCTGGCTATGATCCGCGCGGCATGGTGCAGTTTTTTGAAATTATTCAAAGCAAGTATGGATCAGGTGGTGCCCAGTTCTTGAGCGATCACCCGAATCCAGGTAACCGTACGGAATATGTGAATGATGAGATTGCCACGCTGCCTCCGCGCACAAACTGGATAAAAACCACACCGGAGTTTCAAAAGATCAAAAAACTCGTGGCAGGCATGAAGCCATACACTGCGCAGCAGATTTCAAGTGGTGCATGGAAAAATGCCAATGGTGCAGCAGTGGCTGTTCCTTCACAGCCGGTGGACTTTAAGCCCGATGGAAGCTGGAAACAGCTCGACAGCGCAGGTTTTTCTGTCCAGTATCCAGGCAACTGGATGGCCACGGAGCAGGCCGGAAACGCTGCAACCATTGCGCCTTCCGGCGGTATCATCAACAACGTCACAATCTACGGAGTCATCATTGACGATTATCGCCCGGACCAGTCCATGGATCTTGCTGCGGCGACCAATCAGTTGATTGCTACGATACAGCAAGGAAATCCCGGAATGAAACCAGCAACCAGCATTCAGGATGTTCTGGTCAACAAGCAACCGGGAAAGAGCGTAGAGTTTGTCAATCAGGGTGCGTCTGCTGGAGGGGCTGCCGAACGCGACTGGCTGGTTGCGATTTCGCGGAGTGACGGGTCGCTCAGCTATCTGGTCTTCGTGGCACCGCAGAAAGATTTTGAGTCACTGCGCGCGACCTATGAGCAGATGCTTAGGACCTTCCGTATTCAGTAATGCGCAGCCAAGCGCAGATCGCCGCAAAAGGGGTCTTCCATTTCTGATATGTTTGCAGCAGCCATGCGCAAGCTGCTGAAAATCTTCATTTCTGGATTTGTTTTCGTCCTTGCACAACCCTTGCAGGTAGGGGCGCAGGACAATCACAGGCCCCGCATCGGTCTTGTTCTCGATGGAGGCGGTGCTCTGGGTTTGGCGCATATTGGCGCACTGCAATGGATGGAGGAAAACCATATCCCCATTGACATGATTGCCGGCACCAGTATGGGCGGTCTTGTGGGAGGGGCCTATGCTGCGGGTGAAACCCCGGAGCAGATCCGCGCTCTGGTGCAGGGAATTGATTGGAATGAAATTCTCAGCGATGGCACACCGTATCGAGAGCTTTCCTTCCGCCGTAAAGAAGACCGCAGCCAATATCCGATGGATGTGCTGTTCGGAGTAGGCAAAAAAATCTATTTGCAGGAAGGTTACAAAGCAGGGCAACAGGTCCAGTTGCTCCTGGACAAAATCGCCCTTCCTTATTCGGAAGTGCGTCAATTTGACGACCTGCCAACGCCATTTGCCTGTGTTGCTACCGACCTGGTTTCAGGCAGCAAACATGTATTCCGTTCAGGATCACTGGCACAGGCAATGCGCGCGACCATGTCGCTGCCGGGGATCTTCGCGCCTGTGCGCACCGGCAACGCCGTCTATGCCGATGGCGGTCTGCTCGATAATCTTCCGGTTGATGTTGCAAAACAAATGGGTGCAGACATCACCATCGCCGTTTACCTGCAGACGGCATCACTCAAGCCTGCTGAAAAATTGTCCACGGTTGCAGTGCTTGGCCGCAGCCTCAGCGTAATGATTGCTGCGAACGAGCTGAACAGCATTGAGCAAGCGGACGTTCTTGTTACGGTTCCTTTACAGGACTACACAGCCCTTGACTATGACAAGGCAGACGTCCTGATCCAGAAGGGCTACCAAGCGGCGGCAAGCAAAGCGAACCTTCTCCGGCGGTTTTCCCTGGACGATGCCTCATGGAAGGAGTATCTGGCCGAGCGCAAAAGACGGATGAGAACAGTCCCGGTCCCTCAATTTGTGAAGGTGGAAGGTGTTACCAGGCAGGACGCGCAGCAAATCGAGAAGGAACTTCAGCCCGACCTTCATCAACCGATCCGGCCGGACAAGATTGCCAGTCAGCTTACGGCCATTGCCAGCGATCAGCGGGTGTCTAACCTGAGTTATGGACTTACCACAAATCTTTCTGGCGCGCCGGGAATCGAGGTAAGTGGCGTTGCAGACCCTTTTGGAAAAAATATTCTGCGGCCGCTTGTACTGATAGATGGTTGGGACTACAAGAATGTGATCCTGAGTGTAGGGGCGCGACTTACGGTTCTTGATCTTGGTAAATATGGAGCAGAACTGCGGAATGATGTTCTGCTTGGTTCAGAGTATCTGGCCTCTTCTGAATATCTGTTTCCTCTCAACTCTTCCCATACCCTCTTTCTTGCTCCAAGATTGTTTGGTGATAACGCCCCGCTCAATCTCTATTCCAGAAAGGGGCTGATCGCCGAATACCGCAATCGTACGCTTGGCAGCCAGATGGATGCTGGCTATTTCTTTGGACGATCTGCTCAGTTGCGACTCGGTTATGAGACGGCCGAACAGAAGCTTTATCCCAACGTGGGGGACCCGCAGCTCTATCCTCGTGCGCAGGGCCGAGAAGGAGATACCCACGCGCGCTTTACCTATGATGGTCTGGACAGCCCGCTCACACCCATGCGTGGACTACGGCTGCAGGCCCGTGCAGAGTGGTGGGATGCCAAGCCCGGCGCACAGAAACCATTTCCTCTGGTGGAGATGACCAGCCTGGGCTTTGTTCCATTCACGCAGCGGTCTTCGGTATATTTGGGTGCTTCCGGAGGCAGTACGCTAACGCAGAATCCAGCCGGATTGCAGCCTTTCTCCCTGGGAGGATCTTTTCGTATTCCCGCCTACAACACCAACGAACTGCTGACAAACCAGTATTTTCTTTTTCAAGGAGGCTATGTCCGGCAGACCGGAGCGCTTTCTCCGCTGGTGGGTGGAAAGGTCCTGTTCTTTGCAGGGGCGGATGTCGGAAAGGCCTACTATCTGAAAGACACCTCGCATTTGCCCTCAGATGGCTCCGCGGGATTTATCATCAATACCCTTTTCGGTCCGGTCGTATTTGGCGGCGCGATCGGAGACGTCGGGCATTACAAATTCTTCATTCAGTTAGGAAAAACCTATTTCTGATCTGCATCACCGCATCAGGATCCCCACAATCGATGCCGACATCAGATTTGCCATGGTTCCAGCGAGCATGGCACGGAGACCGAGACGCGCCAGATCATTCCGGCGATTCGGGGCCAACGCGCCAATGCCGCCAATCTGAATCCCGATAGAGCTAAGGTTGGCAAATCCACATAAGGCAAAGGTGGCAATGGTAAAGGAGCGAAAGTCCATCATGGCCTTCTGTGTTCCCAGCATGGAATAGGCCACGACCTCATTGATGACCATGCGTGTACCCAGCAGATTGCCCACAATTTTGGCGTCGTGCCAGGGCACACCAATCAGCCATGCGATGGGCGCAAAAATCGCGCCCAGAATCGAATCGAGCTTCGACGGGAAGGGAACATGATGAGTACCGAGCCAGTTGTGCAAACCGCCAAGCATCCCATTGGTCAGCGCAATGAGTGCAATAAACGAGATGAGCATGATGGCTACATTCAAGGCCAGGCGTCCTCCATCGATGGTGCCGCGTGCAATGGCCCCCAGCAGGTTTTCCTCTTGATGTTCTGCCTCTTTGGGCATATGGATCGTACCCTGGGTTGCGGGTATTTCCGTTTCCGGGACCAGCATCTTTGATACGAGGATCGTGCCCGGCGCCGTCATAATCACGGCCGCAAGCAGGTGCTGCGCTTCAATTCCATAAAGGATGTAGGCCGCCATGATGCCGCCGGAGACATGCGCCATCCCACTGGTCATGATGGTCATCAGTTCCGATTGTGTTGCGCCGGGCAGAAATGGCCGGATCGTCAGGGGTGCTTCTGTTTGGCCCATGAAAATGCTGGCCGCTACATTCAAACTTTCAGCTCCACTGACGCGCAGCGTCAGTTGCATGAGCCGCGCAAAAATCTGGATGAGCCACTGCATGACACCAAGGTGGTACAGCACAGCAAAAAAGGCCGAAATGAAAATAATTGTCGGCAGGACCTGGAAGGCAAAAATGCTCCCGAAGGAAGAGTGCTGCCGACCGAGCTCCCCAAAGACAAAGCTGGATCCGTAATAGGCATAGGAAAGTAATTTGGTCACGGCCGCACCGGCGGCCCCAAGAATGCGCTGTCCCCAGGTGAAGTCCAGCACAATGAAGGCAAACAACAATTGCAGGCCGAGACCCCAAAAGACCGTGCGCCACCGAATGGCCTTACGGTTTGTGGAAAAGCCCCAGGCCAGGGCAAGCATGGTGAGCAGTCCTAAGACACCCGTAAATCGTCCCAAATTGTTCTCCTGTTCACCACTATCCTATGAGGGGTTCGTGGTCTTTAGGAATTCTTTTCTGTTTTCCGCCGTGATGATGCCCTGGATGAGCGGCCCTTCTTCAACAGGTTTGTCTGCAATCACAAGTGCCTTGCGCAGCAGGGCCTCGGGCTCGCTGAAGCGGGATGCTTGGCCGCTAAACATGGTGCAAAGCGGCTGACCAGCCTTGATCGGAGATCCCAGCTTCACGTACCACTCAATTCCGGCAAAGGGGTCCACCGGTTCTCCCGCCCGTTCGCGTCCAGCGCCCAGCCTCTGGACTGCCCAGCCTGCGGCTGTGCAATCAATGTGGGCGAGATACCCGGAGCGCTCTGCACAAAGCTCTTTGCTGACACCAGGTTTATGAAATTGGGCCGGTTGGCCCAGCGGGGTCGTATCGCCGCCGTGGGCCGCGACCATCTGTGTAAAGACCTTGAGTGCCTCGCCGGAAGTAAGGATCTCTTCGGCAGACTGGCGGCCTTCCTCCGCCGTGCGGGTCACGCCTCCGAGAAAGAGCATCCATCCGGCAAGCGCCAAAGAAAGCTCGCGCAGGTCTTCACTCAATGGGTCGCGTTTTCCCTGCAACAGCTCCAGTGATTCCCAGACCTCAATCCAGTTGCCTGCCATGCGTCCCAGAGGCTGGTCCATATTCGTCAGCAGGGCAGCCGTATGGGTCCCGGCACGCTCTCCGGTTTCTACCATCAAGGCCGCAAGAAAAAGTGCATCCTCCTTGCGCCGCAAAAAGGCCCCAGAGCCGGTCTTGACATCCAATACCAGGCCATTCAACCCGGCTGCCAGCTTCTTGCTCATGATTGAGGCGCAGATGAGGTAAGGGCTCTCCACCGTGGAAGTGCGGTCACGGAGCGCGTAGAGGACCCGGTCCGCCGGCACCAGGTCCTGGGTTTGGCCTACGATGCTGGCGCCCACCTTCGTGAGCACGCTTTCCATTTCCTTTAATGAAAGCTGTGTACGATAGCCGGGAATGCTCTCCAGCTTGTCCAGGGTGCCCCCGGTATGGCCCAGGGCGCGCCCGCTGATCATGGGCACAGCCAGCCCGGCGGCGGCGGCAATCGGAGCAACCAGAAGAGAGGTTTTATCGCCCACGCCGCCCGTTGAGTGCTTGTCCACGGCAAATTTTCCCAGCGTGGAGGAATCAAACACCTCTCCGGAAAAGCGCATCGCCGTGGTGAGCGCATCCACTTCTGCCAGAGAAAGGCCACGCAGAAAGGCGGCCATCAGCCATGCAGCGAGTTGCTCCTCCGGGATACTGCCCTGCGCGGCCCCTTGGGCAAGAAATTGAATTTCTTCGGCAGAGAGTTCCTCCCCATCACGTTTTTTGCGAATCAGATCAACAGGATGCATTGTTTTTCCAGTCAGAGAAACCGTAGGGAAGCAGCTCAGCAAAGGGCACCGCGCGTGTCCCGCCTTGGCCGTTGGCAAAATAGACCACAGCATCTTCCGCGACGAATTCACCCAGCATCTGACGGCATGCACCGCAGGGCGGACTGGCTGCTCCATTCAAATTTGTAATCACAACAGCTACAATTCTGCGCTGTGCTGCTGATTCTGAGATGGCCCGGACCAGGGCCGCACGTTCGGCGCAAATCGTAAGCCCATAAGAAATGTTTTCAACATTGCATCCGGTAACCATCGAACCATCGTCAAAAAGCAGCGCTGCGCCCACCCGAAAGCCAGAATAGGGGGCATAAGCATTTTTTGCTGCGGCTGCGGCCGCATTTTGTAACTCCTGTATCTTTTCCGGCGTGGTCTCTGGTCTCACATTTCTGAGGCTACCGAGGAAACCGTCTGCAGGCAACTTCCCCGGCTGTTCAAGTTTTCCCTCTCCGTTCCGATAACTTTTACGTGGATGATCTGACTCGGGAATTTCTCATTGAAAGCCAGGAAGGGTTAGACCGCATGGAGCGCTGTCTCACGGATCTGGAACAGCATCCGCAGGACGGCGAATTACTGGCCGAAATCTTTCGCTCGGTCCATACCATCAAAGGGACCACGGGTTTTCTTGGCTTCTCGCGGCTGGAAAGGCTGGCGCATTCCGGAGAAAACCTGCTCGGTCTTCTGCGCGAGGGTAGACTGGCAGCCAACGCAGAGATCATTAGCGCATTATTGTCGCTGCTGGATGCTCTGCGCGCGATTCTGGGAAATATTGAGAAAGAGGGCAGTGAAGGTGAGGGCGATGATTCGGCCATGGTCCTGCGCCTGCAAGCACTCTCAGAGCCGCAAAGAGCGGTCCAGGAAGAGCCAGGCGTCCAGAGGTCTAGAAAGAAACGACGGCAGACAACCAAAAAGTCCGCAGCGATGAGTGCGATGGCCATCTCGCCTTCATCTCAGGTACAAGCTGCCGGGCAAGAAACGCCGCAGTGCTCTATGGAGTTGTATCAGGCTGAAGCGCAGGTGGTGCAGGCGCGAACCGGAGCCAGCACGGCGGAATCCACGTTGCGCGTGGATGTCGATCTGCTGAACCGCATGATGAATCTGGTGGGAGAGCTGGTTTTGACGCGCAACCAGATTCTTCAACGTGTGGGCGCGGACTCAGATCTGACGCTGCTCTCGCGACGGCTGGATATGGTGACGGCTGACCTGCGAGAAGCGGTCATGAAAGCGCGCATGCAGCCGGTAAGCCATGTGTTCTCTAAGTTTCCGCGCATGGTGCGCGATCTGGCCCAGCAGCTCAATAAGCGTGTGCGGCTGGTGATGGAAGGACAGGAAACTGAGCTGGACAAAAGCCTGTTGGAAGCCATTAAAGACCCGCTTACGCATTCTGTCCGCAATGCCATTGATCATGGTATTGAGGCCCCCCACATGCGCACGGCGGCCGGCAAGGATGCAGAAGGCACGGTCAAGCTGCGGGCCTATCAGGAAGGCAGCTACGTCATCATTGAGGTCATGGATGATGGCGGTGGAATGAAGGTGGAGCGTATCCGTGACAAAGCCCTGGAGCGAAAGCTTATTACGCGGGAGCGGGCGGCGCAGCTCACGGACCGCGAACTGATGCAATTGATTTTTCTGCCTGGGTTCTCGACCGCCGAGGCCATCACGAATGTTTCCGGGCGTGGTGTGGGCATGGACGTTGTTCGCACGAACGTTGAGAAGATCGGCGGCAAGGTGGAGATCGACAGCCGGTCCGGTAAGGGGACGACGCTCCGGCTGCGAATTCCGCTGACCCTGGCCATCGTACCTGCGTTGATTGTGCGGAGTCGAGGACAAAGCTTTGCACTGCCTCAGGGGGCACTTTCCGAGCTGGTCCATCTTACCGCGGATCAGGCCAAGGCCCAGCTGGAATGGTTGGAGGGTGTCGCGCTTTATCGGTTGCGTGGCAAACTGCTGCCTTTGGTATTTCTCGATGCCCTCCTCAAGCAGTGCAGGGAGCCGATGCGCGAGAGTGATGTCTACATCGCCGTGCTCAATGCTGAAGGACGACGCTATGGCCTGGTGGTGGATGGACTGGCGGATCCTGAAGAAATCGTGGTCAAGCCCCTTTCCCTGGTATTGAAGCAAATTGGATTGTTTTCCGGGGCGACGGTGCTCGGCAATGGTGAGATGGCATTAATCCTGGATCCCGGCGCGATTGCGACGCGGGCCAACATTGGCATGGCTCTTGAGGAGGACGTGCACGAGGTGGTCGAGGCCGAAGCGCGAAATGGGGCCACTGAATATCTGCTAATGCAGAGCGGGCAGGAGCAGATGGCAGTGCCCTTGGACAAGGTCTTGCGCATTGAGCGTATTCCGCGCGCAAAGGTGGAGTGGCTACGCGGTGTTCCCGTTCTGCGCTTTGAAGGGTCCCTGATGCCCCTGCACAGCACCAGCCTGCCTGGCGAGGAAATGACAGTGGTCGTCTGCCGCGATGGAGCGCGGCATGTAGGAGTGGCTGTTTGTCATGTGCTGGATGTGGCCGATGGCCGGCCGCTCGAAGAAGCTGGGACCCATGCTGCAGCGAAAAATGTGACTCTTTTGCAGGAGAAGGTGACAAGCATCATTCCTCTGGAGGCCGTGCCGGCGCTTCCGGCAGGAGGACTGGAGTGGAACCAATGAGTGCTGCCATCGCGACAGAGGACGGCATTGAGATGTGCTCGGTGCGCGTGGGAGAAACGCTGTTTGGCGTTCCTGTCATGCGAATTCTTGAGATTCTCGGTCAGCCAGCCACGCATCCTGTTCCTCTCGCACCGGAATGGATTGACGGCCTGGCCCACTATCGGGGAGAGGTGCTGACAACGGTTTCACTGCGAAGACTTCTTGAGATGCCACGCCTCGAAACTGGCGGGGATGTGCTTGTCTTTGAGGGCCAGGACGGTTACTTTGGCCTTCTGGTGGATCAAGTCAGCGACGTGCTGGTCGTGTCGCCAGCAGATTTTGAAGGCAATCCATCCACCCTTGATGACCGCAGAAGAGCGCTATTTGCTGGAACATACAAGTTGAAAGATGGTCTGCTTGTCCTGCTTGATCCGGAGCGGCTCGATCCGATACGTCTGACTGGAATGGAGCAGGAGGCCGGATGAAGGTGCTCATTGTGGATGATTCCAGTTTTATCCGGAGCTTCCTCTGTGCCCTCTTGGAGGCGCATTCGCTGCAATGCGTCAACGCCGAGAACGGAAAAATGGCGCTCGACGCTCTTGCTGCTTCTGGTCCGTTCGATCTGGCCCTGGTGGATGTCAATATGCCTGTGATGAACGGTCTGGAACTCGTCAAGGTGCTGCGGCGTCTGCCTGAATACTCTGCAATGAAGATTGTGATGGTGACGACGGAAGCGGACCATGCTTACATTGAAGCTGCGCTGGCAGCTGGAGCCGACGAATATCTGATGAAGCCATTTGATGAAGAGTCTCTGTTTGAAAAGATCCACATGGTTGGACTAGCGCGGGCGTAGAGAACATGCATTCTGGTCGGGTCCGTGTCCTAGTGGTGGACGATTCTCTGGTGATGCGCAGTCTGCTGCGCATTGTGCTGGCTTCGGATCCAGCGATTGAGCTTGCGGGCATGGCTGCCGACGGCCTGAGCGCACTGGATGCTGTCGAGCGGTTGAAGCCCGATCTGGTCCTGCTGGATATTGAGATGCCGCGCATGAATGGTCTTGAAATGCTGACTCAATTGCGTCAGCGCCGCCATCCGGTGAAGGTCATCATGTGCAGCACCCTCACGCGGCGCGGCGCGGCCATTACGCTGGAGGCGCTGGCGCGGGGAGCAAACGACTATGTTGCCAAACCAACGGCACAGCACGGGACGGCCGATGCGGTGGCCAGCCTGACCCGCGAATTACTGCCCAGGGTGCGCGCGCTTTTCACATCCGGGCACTCCACTGCGGTCAGGCCCCAGATCGGCAGCCGGCCCGGAGCAGTGACCATGGTGGTCATTGGAGTTTCCACGGGCGGTCCGGCCGCACTGGAAACCTTCCTGCCGCAACTTCCCGCAGATTTTCCTGTTCCTGTGGTGATTGCGCAGCACATGCCGCGCCTGTTCACATCTCTGTTGGCGGAGCGCCTGGACCGAGTTTGTCATCTGAAGGTCTGCGAGGCCATGGCCGGTGAGCGCATTGCTGCAGGGCACATTTATCTCGCCCAGGGAGACCAGCATCTACAGTTGACGAGAGCGGCCTTCAGGCATGGTCTTGTTTTCCGTATGCTTCCTCCGGTCCCAGGCGACTTCTGCCGTCCTTCGGTCGATCTGCTTTTTCGCTCCGCCGCAGAAGTCTGCGGTGAAGGGGTAGCTGGGGTCGTGCTGACAGGAATGGGCACAGATGGCGTGCAGGGATGTAGGGCGATTTGTGCGTCGGGAGGCCAGGTGATTGTGCAAGACCCGGAGACCAGTGCTGTGTGGGGAATGCCAGGCGCGGTGGCAGAGGCTGGGCTGGCACACCGGATTCTGCCTCTGCATACCATGGCCGCTGAGCTGGTCAGGATGTGTATGCCGTCCTCCGCCTTCGCTGTGAAGAAAGCGAGCGCTTAGATGTTATGCAGCGAAGTGGACTTGGCATTTCTGCGTCAGTTGATTCAGAGCCGTTCCGGGAATGCTCTGGATCCATTGCGAAACAATCTCTTTGAGGCCCGGCTGCGTTCGCTTTGGCAGAGCCTCGGAATGAGCAGCCTGGGAGAACTCGTCCATCAGCTGCGGTTTGCCTCTGATCCATTGCTGGAGCAGTCCGTGGTTGAGGCCATGACCATCAACGAAACCAGCTTTTTCCGCGACCATGCACCCTTTGACCTGCTGCGAGAAGAACTGCTGCCAAGGCTCATTCGTGCGCGCAGAGCAGAACGGCGGCTGCTGTTCTGGAGTGCGGCCTGTTCAAGCGGACAGGAAGCATACTCGCTGGCCATGTTACTGCGCGACGGCTTCCCTCATCTGGCAGACTGGAAGATTGAGATTCTGGGCACCGACCTCCATGCAACCATGATCCAGCGTGCCCGCCGCGGTCGCTATCAGCGTTTTGAGGTAAACCGCGGTCTGCCTGCGAGATATCTGCTTCGGTATTTCCGGCGCGATGGCGAAGAGTGGGAAGTGGATCCTGCGCTGCGCGCCATTTGCCGTTTTGAGCAAAAGAACCTGCTGCATTTCGCCCCGTTTTTGACGAAATTTGATGGAATCCTGTTGCGAAACGTGCTCTTTTACTTTTCTAGTGCGACGCAGCAGTCCATCCTGAGCCGCGTGCACGCATCGCTGCGTTCAGACGGTTTCCTCCTGCTCGGTCCAAGTGAGTGCGCTCATCAGCCAGGATGGCGGCCTGTCCTGCATCGGAATGTCTGTTATTACATTCCTGAATGAATCTCGTGTTTTCCCTGCAAAGGGAAAGACCTTCGACAGACAGGGTGACGGCTCTACACTGATGGAAGACCATGCAGCGACAGGAGCCAGAAGACATTCTCCATCTGTTTCATCCCGTAACGGCGGAGTGGTTTCGTACGGCGCTGGGTACGCCAACGGCCCCGCAGAGGATGGGATGGCCCGCGATTGCACGAGGCGAAAGCACCCTGATTCTGGCCCCGACCGGGACAGGCAAAACGCTGGCGGCGTTTTTGTGGTGCCTGGACCAACTGATGCTTTCCGGTAAGGCATCCCCCAAGCAGATCAGCGATTTCACGCAGCAGGATGCAAAGAAGGTCCAACATACGCCAACCCCGGCTCTCTCTTCCGGAATGCGAAAACTGAGAT
>Ga0070737_10004569_pt1 | contig 13803 bp, 11 predicted proteins | sample Coa_R1_10_FD_66438 | JGI IMG/M metagenome (GOLD analysis project Ga0070737, IMG submission 66438) | Surface soil microbial communities from Centralia Pennsylvania, which are recovering from an underground coalmine fire - Coalmine... | ecosystem: Environmental > Terrestrial > Soil > Unclassified... | reverse complement strand
GGAAGCGGAACGCAATCGCCACCGCTGCTGCATTCACTGGCAGTTTACCTCCCAGGACGCCCGCACCAAGCTGGCGCACTTGTATCCCACTGAACAAATCAGTGTGGACTAACCACTAGTGCTCTCGGTTATAGAATTGCGGCTTTACGCAGGCGATCAATCTCTTTCCACAGGCGCGACACCTCACGGCGGGCGGCCTGCGCGAAATCGAGATCGCTGGACGCATAGATGACGCTGCGCGAGGCGCTGATCACCAGACCGTGACGCTGGCTATCCAGGCCGTATTTGATGACTGGTTCAAGCTCGCCGCCTTGCGCGCCCACCCCTGGCACGAGGATCGGCAGGTCGCCGACAGCCTCGCGTACCAGGCGCAACTCTTCGGGATAGGTCGCTCCCACTACCAATCCGCAGTTGCGTTGTGTGTTCCACTGGTTGGCCACCGTGCGCGCCACATGCAGGTAGAGCGGCTCGAGATGCTGTGTGGCCGACTGGGCGGACGCATTTGGATCATTTGGCGGACGGAGCAGCAAGCCCTGAAACTCGTCGGAGCCGGGATTTGATGTGCGGCAGACAATGAACTGCCCCTTGTCGGCGCGCTCCAAAAAGGGAGCGACGCCTTCCTGACCAAGATAGGGATGCAGCGTCACGGCGTCGGCGTTGAGCGTATCGAAGACTGCGCGGGCATAGGCGCGGCTGGTATTCCCCATGTCACCGCGCTTGGCGTCGAGAATGATGATCACATCCGGGTAACGCGCGTGGATGTACTCGATGGTGCGGTTGAGCGCGCGTATGCCCGCATAGCCGTATTGCTCGTAAAACGCGCTGTTGGGCTTGAATGCGCAGACCAGATCGGCGGTCGCGTCAATAATCGCCTGGTTGAAGGTGAGTAGCGCTCCCTCGATCACCGCGCTGGATCGGCGCTGCTGGCGCGCAAGCCAGCCGGTGTTGGCGCCGCGCACACTTGGAGGCAGACGCTCGTATTCTGTATCCAGCCCCACACAGAGCAAGGATTGTGAACGCTCCCAGCGCCTTTGCAAACGGTCAATAAAGGCGGTGGGCTGCAATTGCCGCGTGCTGGGCGCTTGTGCGCGCTGCCCAGTTCCCCTGGTGGTTTCTTCCGACGACGTGATGCTCATTCTCGCTCGCTTCTTTATGCCATAAGCCTTCGCCCACACGATATCCCGTCATACAGTATACGCCACTATGTATACCTTCGCATATATATCTGAACGTTTGTACAGGCCGATCATCACAGATCGTCACTGAGCGCCATCTGAGACGCGGCTTGGGGTATTGGTGGCGCGCAGGGCGTTGTCTCCCTGGCGAGCTTCTGTCATAGGCAGGCTCAGCGCCAGGGGCAGGTCATCGTCAGCGGCGATGCGGTTGAACCGCTCGGCCCCGCAGACCAGGCAGCGATGCGTCAGGACGTATTCGCCGTTGCGCCGCTGGAAGTGGCCAATCGGCTCCATCAGGCCGCCACATCGGCTGGCGCGGTCGCCCGATACCTGGGCATCCACATGGCGCGAATAGAGGCAGTATGGGCAATGGTTGCGATGATGGCCACCACTGGGCAGGGGAGGCACAGTCCGCCCACAGTGGCCACAGGTGAAGGGCGCCTCTGACCCTATGGCATGCGCTGCGGCTGAGGTCTGCCTATCGCGTCGGCTGCGGCCATCGCGTAGATGTTTGCTGGCGCTGTGATGTCTGGCTATGGTAATTGCTCGCTCTCAGGTTTGAAGTCGAAGCTCCTTACTCATTCTTTGATCTTCGAAGGGTTTTTCGTGTAGAAGGTGGTATATCCACACACTGAACACACAAGCGCCCAGAGTTCTGTGAACCCACCTGTAATGCCGGGAAGAGCCGTTCCTGGTTTGACGAGACGAACCGAGTTGACACCTTCGGCAAGGAAACGTTCTCCCCCGCATTGCGGGCAAGGTGTTGGAGAGGGAGCGGGGGCTTCTTGCGATGGGTGTTGGCGCGCCATGGCACACCTCCTTTCTATCCATATTGTAGTTACCCACCGCAAGACACTGTCTATCAGGCCAACAGGCGCCAGCGCGCGTTTCCGCTACCCCGAAACCTGTCAGACCACCGTCTTCTATCACCCCTGATAGCGCCAGATATGCACCGAGCCATCCACGCTGGCCGAGGCGAACTGCGTCCCATCGGGCGACCACGCCAGCCCAAAGACAATATCCGTATGGCCGCGATAGACAAACTGCGTCGCGCCGGTTGTCGCATCCCACAGGTAGATCACCTTTGTATCGCCGCCTGAGATGATATGTTTTCCGTCGGGCGACCACGCCAGTGCGTAGGATTGGGTATTACCCTGGCCGGTGTAGCTCACTAGCGTCTTGCCGGTTGCCGCGTCCCATACCCGCAGCGAGTTTCCACTCAGGACGGGATTATACGCGCCTGCCGCGCCCGTGCCTGAGGCGATGCGCTTGCCATCCGGCGACCATGCTACCGACCAGACGGGCGCGCCGTTGCCGGTGTACGTCACGAGTGTTTTGCCGGTCGTCGCATCCCACACCTTCACCGAACCGTCGTGGCTGGCCGAGGCGATGCGCGTGCCGTCGGGCGACCAGGCAATCTGCGCGATGGAGTCGGTCTGACCGGTATACTCAAACAGCATCCGCTGGCTGGCGACATCCCACACCTGCGCCGTGTTGACGCCCGTGCCCCAGGCCAACCGCTTGCCATCGGGCGACCAGGCGATTCCCTCGATGCCGTTCTGCCCTCCGTTCAGCGTTGCCTTCACCTGACCTGTCGCTGCGTCGAGAATACGTACGACGCCGCTATCGCTGCCCTCCGCGATTGACTTGCCATCCGGTGACCACGCAAGCGCAAAGATATAGTCGTTACCACCATTACCGGCGTTGGGCGCGGCGTACTTCCAAACCAGCTTGCCGGTCGCCGCGTCTATTACCTGCACGGTGTTATCGTTGCCCGACGAGGCAACCAGTTTGCTATCAGGCGACCACGCCACCGCGATCACCGGGCCGGTATGACCTGTGAAGACAATCGTCGCCGCTGGGCCGGTCGGTGCAATGGGCGTCGGTGTGCCATGCGCCGATCCGCTCCCATTCGTGTTAGCGCATCCGCTGGCCAACAAGGCGATGAGCAACAGGGTCGGCAGGAAGAAAGACAACGGCAAACGCTGACGTAAAACAAACGCTCTCGTTGTCGTAGATGGTGAAGTCAGGGCGCGCATACGCATACTACGCATACTACGCATACAGTGTAACCTCCTTTGCGTCACTGAGGCGTATTGTCCGCCAGGGCGGACGCCGAATACCATGCAAAGTCGGCAATCTATACCGGCAATCTATACCGGCAACCTTGCCGCGCTTCGCGATATACTTGTTGTGACCGCATATGAGAAAAGGGAGAGCAGATTGGCATGGCGTATGAAGACGCGCAGCAACAGGCGCAAAAACCACCCACGCCACAGCGCCCGTTTGGTGGACTGCTTCGCCACTACCGGCGGTTGGCTGCCCTCAGTCAGGAGGCGCTGGCCGAGCGCGCTGGCGTCAGTGTGCGCGCCATCAGCGGGATGGAGCGCGGCGAGGGGCACACTCCCTACGTTGCAACCGCTCAGCTTTTGGCCGATGCGCTCGATCTTACTGCCAGCGAACGCACGGAGTTTCTTGCCGCCGCTCGTGCGCCACATAGCGCCACCACCCGTCTGCCGCTAGCGCAACGCCCTCTCAGACAATCCAGCGTGCCAGCTAGCGGCGCATCGCCCTGGGAAACGCCAGCTTTTTCTCCTGTGCAGCATTCACAGCATCCGCAGCCGCTCTGGCGCCTGTCTGATTTGCCGGTTCCGCTCACGCCGTTGATTGGCCGCGCGCAGGAGGTCGCCCAGGTCTGCGATCTGCTCCTCCGATCTGATGTGCGTTTGCTGACTCTTTGCGGGCCGCCAGGTGTAGGAAAGTCGCGGCTGGCGCTTCAGGCGACGCAGACACTACGTGATGCAAATGCCTTTCCCGATGGGATCGCCTTTGTTGATCTGGCGGCGCTCAGTGACCCGGCCCAGGTGATCCCGGCGATTGCCCAGGCGCTACGTATCCAGTCAACCAGTGGGTGGGCGCTCAACGAGCGGCTGACCACAATACTGCGGCAGCGTCGCCTGTTGCTGTTGCTCGATACGTGTGAGCATGTGCTGGCGGCGGGCACAGAGGTGGTGGCGTTGCTTCAGACATGCCCAAGGGTAAAGGCGTTGGCGACGAGCCGCGCGGCGCTACGAGTGCGTGGCGAGTATGAGTTGCGCGTTCAGCCGCTCGCGCTTCCTGCCGACGCGATGAGCGCGGCTATGCCGGATGAGGCTGCACTAGCGGAGATTGCCGCATCGCCAGCGGTTGCGCTCTTCGTCAGGCGGGCGCAGGCGGTAGCGCCAGAGTTTTCGCTGACCCGCGCCAACGCGCCAGCCATTGTTGCGATCTGCCAACGGTTGGATGGCCTGCCGTTGGCCATCGAGCTTGCGGCGGCGCGCCTCACGGTCTTCTCATCACAGGAACTCCTTGCACGGCTCGAACATCGTCTGCCGCTGTTGACCGGCGCGGCGCGCGATCTTCCTGCGCGTCAGCGCGCCCTGCGCGATGCTTTGGCATGGAGCTATGATCTACTGGCGCCGCACGAGCAGAAAGTCTTTCGCTATCTTGCTGTCTTCGCGGGTGGAATGACCTATGAAGCCGTCGAAGCTGTCCTCCAATCTGCCTTACCCTCCACTGGCGACGCCGCGCTACAGCCTGTTATTGCCGATACGCTTGCCGCGCTGGAGCAGCAAAGTTTGCTTTCCATCCAAACGCTTCCTCTCGCTGAGTCTGGCGCTCTCTCGAAGGCACGCCTGCGTCTGCTCGATACGCTTCACGAATACGCCGAAGAGCAATTGCTGGCGGCGGGTGAGGCGCCCCAGGCGCGACGAGCGCACGCGCGCTACTTCGCTGCCCTGGCTGAGGCAGCGGAGCAGGCGATGCGGCAGGACGATACAACCCTCTGTGAGCTTCTGTCCGCTGAGCTAGAGAACCTCCGCGCCGCGCTGCGTTGGGCCACTGGCGAGGCCAAGCGAGGAGATAGTGAGGCGCTGACGCTTGGCCTGCGGCAGGGCGCGGCGCTTGGGCCGCTATGGTATCAGCTTGGTCAGGCGTCCGAAGGTTCACGCTGGCTGGCCGACCTGTTGCGGCTGGCGCGGCGCCAACCGGATGATGAGGAAATGCAGATAGCCACTGAACAGGCGCGGGCGCTCTATATGGCGGGCTGGCTGGCGCTGGATCAAGGGGATCGCATTCGCGCCGAAGAACTGCTGGCGGAGAGCGTCGCAGCGTATCGGCGGCTTGACGAACGAGGCGCGTTGACTGACCGCGCGCATCTGGCCGAGGCGCTTGATCGCCTGGCTTCGGCGCGCTGGCGACAAGGCAAAGTGAACCCCACATCCGAGGCGCTGATCGAGGCGCTCGGTATACGTCGCCAGCTTGGCGAGCCTGCCGCGCTCGCGATGGCGCTTTTGCGCATGGGCATTCTGATGATGAACCAGGGCCGCTATGATGGGGCGGAAGCGGCTTTCTACGAGGCGCTTACCCTCTATCGCATGGAGGGTATGAAGTGGGGCATTGTCTATACACTGACCTATCAGGGCGAACTGGCGCGCCTGATGGGCGCTCCTGAGCGCGCGGCGGCGCTCTATGAGGAGGCTCTTGCCCTTGCCCGGCGCAGCCAGAACCGGCGTGCGTGCGCGTATATTCTCAGCGAACAGGGCGCGCTTGCCCAGGCGCAGACGCATCTCAATCTGGCAAAAGAACTGTATCGGGAAAGCATGGTGGCGTACCGGGCTGTTGGCGCTATCGGCGAGGCAGCGTTGATGTCGCTGGCGCTTGGCGACCTTACCTGTGAAGCTGGCGACAGGCAAGAAGGGCTGGCGCGCTATCAGGAAGGGCTGAAGCTTCTTCATGACGTATCAATCGCCGATGGCGTAATCGCCAGCATCGAGCGTATCGCCAGCCTCTTCGCCAGCGCCAACGCACATCAGGAGAACCAAGAGATTATCCTGCGGGCGACACGGCTCCTCGGCCTCTGCGCAACAGTTCGCACGCGCCTCGGATTTCCCTCCTCGGCTGAGGATACGCGCCGACGTGAGTCTGCGCTCGCCCTGGCGTGGGAATCGCTTGGCGAGCAGCGCGTGGCCCTGGCGTATGAAACCGGCGCCACGCTTACACTGGAGCAAGGCGCCGCCATCGCGCAAGAGTTTGGGTCGGAGGGGGAAGACTAAAGCGGCTCGTTGGCGCTGTCGCAGACGACCTGCGCCTGACGCCAGCTATCCACCCACAGACCGACCACACGCACCGGCAATCCCCATCCGGCGACCACCTTCGCCGCCTGGCGGATGTTCTCCCTATGCTCCTCTTCGCTTACGGGGTTGGCCGCGCAGCCATCGTGCCCGGCGATGGCGACAATGGTGGAGTTGTGCGCGCCGACGGAGACCTCCACCGCCTGGCGTATCTCCGCTATCCGCTCAGCGGGCGCCCCACTCGCGAGAACGCCGTCAGCGCCCGGCTCAGTGACCATATCAACGTATTTCACTTGGCCGTTCGTCGCCACCCAATCGGCCACAGGTCGTTGGGCGCGCCCGTCAATACAGTTGATCGCCGTGCCAAAAGGATCGTTCGCCATAGTCTCGTTTCACTTTCCTTCCAGGATAATTCACCGCCTGGCGTCGGGGCTATATGCGCCATAGCCCACCGAGCCGCGTTTGTCTCATCCACACTATAGCACAACGGAACCGCCCTTCAGGCCACAAACTGGCCACAAACTGGCGATCTCATAGCCCACGCGATACACTACCCGTGTGTGACCCGGAGGAGGAAGGCGCATGAGTCATGAGCATTGAGGGATCGGTTGCAGTGCGCGATCTGCTGCCGCTGTTGCGCGCTTGGCGTCCTCAGGTGATTGCAGGCGCTGGAGGGTTGGGGCGCGCTGTCACCTGGGCAAACACCATGCGACCGCGTCTGCCTGCCTTTGAGGGCTTGCGACCGGGCGATCTGGCGATCCTCTCGCTCAGTGCCCTGCGTTCGTTCAATACACAGGCCCCGCTGACCCTCTCAGGCGCCATTGAGCAATTGTCCGAGATGGGCGCCTCGGCGGTGGTTGTCATTGGCCTTTCTGCTGCGAACCAGGCGGAAAATCGTAGAACAAACGCCCTCAATGGAACAGGCGCGCCGTCCGAAGGTCGGAAACTCGTTGCGCTGGATGACCTTCGCCGCCACGCCGACGGCCACGCGTTGCCTGTGGTGGCGCTGGCTGCTGAAGTTTCCCCCTCCGAGGTGGAACGCGCTGTGATCGCCTATGTGGTGGAGCATCGCCAGCACAGCGCCACCGACGCCCTGCGCGCCAGCCTGCGCAATGAAACGCTCGACGCTCTGCTGACCGGCGCCTACGTCGGCGAAGCGCAGATGCGCGCCCGCGCCGCGCAGTTGGGATTCGACCTTGCGCAGCAGTACATCGCCCTCTGGGTCGAGCTTGTCGAGCCTGTGGAGGGAGGCTCAGCGCCACGCCGCGCGTCCATCGGAACAGGCCACGCCGAGCAGCTTGCCGAAACGCTGGGCGTCGCGTTGGGCGCCTGGGCGCGCGTGCGCCAGCGGGCACAGATGGTTGGCGCACGCAGCGATGGCGAAGGAGATAGTCAGCCTCCACGTGAGCATGAAGAACGTGCAAGAGCGATTGGGCAGGGCGCACACGAGATAGCCTGGCTGGCGGCTATCCACGCGAGCGGGCGTGATCTTCAATTGGCGAGCAGAAAGCATCCGGCTGGCGCAGTGACGCCAGCGCAGGTGGTGGCGCTGCTTCCCCTTGCGCATGGCGCTTCAACCATGCCTCACACCGAATTGTCAGAGGGGAGCGCCTACGCCAGCCTGAGTGAACGCATCACGACGCTGCTCACGCGCACACTTGGCAAGGTCACAGGGAAGGGCGTCGGCGACGCGCCAGCCGCGCTCTGGATCGCCGGGCTTGGCGCGCCAGCCAGTGCGCCCGCTCAGGCGCGTCGTTCAGTTGAAGAGGCGCGCGACGCCGCACGGCTGGGTGGCGTCGTCTTTGGCCCTGGCCGCGTAACGAAGCCCGCCGACCTGGGAGTCTATCGCCTGCTGCTGGCGCTCCGCCAGACCGGCGAACTCGAAGCGTTCGTGCGCCAGACGCTTGCCCCATTGCAAGCCGAAAGTCGTAGCGGCGAGGCGCTGATCGAAACGCTCGAAGCCTTCTTCGCCTGCAACGGCAATCTCTCTGAGGCGGCGCGGCGGCTTGGCCTGCATCGAAACTCACTGCTCTATCGCCTGGGGCGCGCCCGCGAACTGCTTGGGCACGACCTCGACGACCCCGAGCTGCGCCTCGCGCTGCAACTGGCGATCAAGTCGCAGCATGTGCTTCGCCTGCTCGACTGGTAAACAGGTTCTGCTCACCCCCTTCCCGTGTGGGGACGGAGGCAGGGGGATAGGTTAGGGCAGAGCGCCGCCCTGCGAGCCGGAGGGAACCTGCGCATAGCCGGTCAGCTCCACATAGCCCTCGCCCGTCACCGCTTGGCCAGCCGCCTGCCCGCTGATCGCCACGGCGCCCTCCCAATAGGCGACGCCGGTAGATTGCGCCGTCACCAACTCCTGATCCTTCAACAGCGGCGTCAGGCTGAGCATCGCCTGTTCCACGGCGCTCGATCCGCTGAGTGTGACCTTCCAGCCGGAGGGATAGACCCCACCTGTGACGGGACTCGTCCACGAGCCGGTCGCCTGCGTCTGGATGGCGCTGGATGCGATCTCCTGCGCCGAGCCATCCGCCGCGACGGCTGTGCCAAACACCGAGACGGGGCGCTTCGCGCTATCGCGAATCACGTAGAGCATATACTCGGTGTGGTTGCTTAGTTGGATGCTGAACCAGTCCCATCCCGCGCCCGCCAGCGAGAGGAAGTTGCCCCACTGGTGATCCATCCACGCCTGGCCGGTCACAGTGATGGCCGTCCCGTGATCGTTTATCACACCTGTCACGGCCATCAGCGGACGCGAATAGTAATACGAAAAACCCGACGCGCCATACGAGATGATCCCATTGCCGTTGTGCAAGATGGCATGGGGAAGCTGATCGGTCAGATTGAGCGCGATGCTATAGTCAGCCGTCGAAGCGGAGAGTTGATCGTGGCCATTCAGCCCACGCATTGTCCAGCCGCCCAACGCCAGATTGAAGCCATTGGTTGAACCGGGCGCGGGTATCACCGAAGACGGCAAGAAGCCCTCGCGCTGGTCGTAATGGAACTGTCCGACGGTGATGTCGCTGATGGCGAAATGCGCCGCGTAGTAGGGTGAGAGACTGCCACGCAACGTCTGGAAAAACGTCAGCTCAAAGCCGTAGGTATGCGCCTTGCCTTGCGCGTCAGTCCCATGCAGATGGCCGGTGTAGTACCACCACTCGGTCATATCCTGGTGCGGCGCTTCGTCCTGCGGAAACTTCACAGGAGGCAGCGGCGCAGGGGTCGGTGTGTTCGATGAGACAGGCGCCAGCGTGCCCCCGCCATGAATCGTCCCCGGCGCGCCACACCCCGCCAGCAGCACGGATAGCGCCAGGATGGCAGGAAGCACAAAGAGGATGCGGGAACGGCGGACGGTTGGGCGGGTAGATAGACAGGCGAATGGCAGTGATATGTTGTCGGCAAGGTGGCGGGCGGCTAAAGCCGCGCCTAGAGGCCCCTGGCCACAAAGGCCGCCTGCGCGGCCTCTATTCAGGCAAGGCTGGTTGCCTTCCCTATTGGAGAACGTGGCAGGGAAGGTAGCCTTTTTTCGTGTAGACATTAGAAAACCGACCGTTTTTAGCTCATCCTTTGTCGAAGAAGAGGCCGCGCAGGCGGCCTTCGTGGAGCTAGCCTCTAGGCGCGGTTTCAACCGCCCGCCACCTCGTCCACCGCTCATACCTGCCATGGCTTTTCTCATCTCTCGCCTCCTGTCGTGGTCGTCTTGCCTTCCTGCGTATCTGGCGTATCTGTCTTTCTAACAATACTCTGTCTGCGACGTCCGTTCTGCCCGATGTCTGTGCTGACGCTCTCGTTGGCTGCCTGGACGGCTGGCGCGAGAGCGTGGCCCGTCGCATGAACCGACTCGCCCGGCAGGATGCGATTGAACGGCCAGGGCCACCACCAGTTGATCTCGCCTAAGAGGCGCATGGTGGCCGGAACGAGCAGCCCGCGTACCAGCGTCGCATCCAACAGAACCGCCAGCGCCATGCCCACGCCAAGCGCCTTGACGATCACCATATCCGCCGAGGCGAAGGCCCCGCTCACCAGGATCACAATCGCCGCCGCGCTGGTGATAATCGCCCCGCTGCGCTCAAGGCCAAGCGCCACGCTCTTTGCGTTGTCGTGGGTGTGTTCGTGCGCCTCGCGGATGCGCGAGAGCAGAAACACCTCGTAATCCATCGAGAGGCCGAATAGCGCGCAGAACATGAGGATTGGCGACGACGCCTCCACATAGCCAAGGGGCGTGAAGTTCAGGATGTTACTGAAGTGCCCCTGCTGGAAGATGAAGACCAGCGCGCCGTAGCTCGCCGCGATGGAGAGCGCATTCATCAGGATTGCTTTGAGCGGCAGAACCAGCGAGCGGAACAGGAACATCAGCACGATGTAGGTGATCGCCGCGACCAGCAGTAGCGCCCAGGGGAAGGCGTCGTACAGCGTGTTCACGTAGTCAATCACTGCCGCCGTGCTGCCATCCACCAGGATGTGAAATCCGCCAGGCGGCGCCGTATTGCGAATCGCCAGCACAAGCGCCTCGGAACGCTGATCGAGCATGCCGTATCTGCTATAGACCTGCACCATCGTGATGTTCTTGCCAGCCAGCGCCGTCAGTTCGCGGCTGATATACGGATCGCTGATCAGTTGCGGATGGCTGTACATCAGTTGATATTGGGCCAGCGTCAGGCGTGGATCGAGCGAGACGATGCTGACGACGCGCAGCACACGGGGGTCAGCCTGCAACTGGCGCACATACTGATCGAGCGCCTGTACGTTGTTGGGCGCAAGCGGGCTGCCGTTCGTCTTCACGGCGATGATGATCGGCGTTGTCGCGCTCTGATCATACTGCTGCGTTAGCGTGTCATACGCCGCACGCGACTTGACGTAGGTGGGCAGGATCGAGGCGTCGGGCGCGGCCAGTCGTACGCTCAGGAACGGCGTCCCCAGCAACAACAAGAAGAGCAGCACCGGGAAGAAGACCGCCAGTGGATGGCGCATTACGCCGAACGCCAGCCGATGCCAGAAGCCGTTTTCCTCATTGACTCCACCCTCCCTCTCCCGCTGGGGGAGGGTCGGGGTGGGGGCAGCCGACGACGATCTACGTCCAAAGATGCGTGGCAGCCGCACCGGCAAAGCGTTGACGCGCCGCCCGATCACGCTGAGCAGCGCAGGAAGCAGCGTCGTCGCGGCGAGAATCGAGAAGGCGACGGTCAGCATGCCACCCAAACCCACCGAACGCAGCATATTCAATGGGAAGACGATCAGCCCAAGCAGGCCAATCGAGACGGCCAGCCCAGAGAAGAAGACCGCCCGTCCGGCAGTGGACATGGTGATGGCAATAGCATCAGGCACATCGCGCCCACGCGCAAGCTCCTCGCGGAAGCGGCTCACCATGAACAGCGAGTAGTCCACGCCCAAACCCAGGCCAAACAGCGTCGTGATGTTCAGCGCGAACGTGGAGATCGGCGTGTACGAGGCGATCAGGTAGAGCAGCGCCAGCGAGACGACAACGCTACATCCGCCCACCGCCGCAGGCAGCCCCGCCGCGATCACCGACCGAAACACCAGCAGCAAGGCTATCAGCGCGAAGGGGAAGGCGATGATCTCAGCCCGCCGCAGGTCGGCCTCGCTGACCGACTGGATGTCGGCGTAGAAGACGGGGCCGCCGCCAACCTGCATAGTCAGGCCGGATGGCTGACTCAGGCGCGCACGAAGCGCAGGCAGCAGCTTATAGGCGTCGTCGGCGCTGGCGTTGAGGAAAACGGCAGTATAGGCGGTATGCCTGTCGCGCGAGATCGCCGAAGGATCAACGGTGAACGGTACGATGGCCGAGACCTCCGACCATCCGGTTAGCTTCGCGGTGGCTTCGTTGGCGGCGGCGACGAAACGCGGATCGTCTGCCGTCATGGTCTTGCTGGAAAAGATCACGAGGACGCTGGTAAAGTTCGTGTGCAGGCCGCTTTGCAGCGCGTCTATCGCCTGCTGCGATTGCATATTCGGGCTGGAAAAGCCGCCTGGCGATAACACCTCGGCGACCCGTGGCGCGAAGGGCAGGCCGATCAGCACAATCACGAGCCAGCAACTCAGTATCCAATATCGAAAACGCACAGCAAGCGCGCCCAGCCGGTAAAACATAACGTCAGTCTCGTCCTCTCGCGTCTGGCGCTTCCGATGCCCTTTGCGCTTGCGTGCTGGCTTGCTTCCCCCTCTGCGGTGGGGTAAGATAAGTGGGTTCCCTGTGGATGACGCTCTGCGCAACGCCACCCACAGAAGGAGCCATCACTATTTGTACACCCTTTGTATATGGTTGTGCAAGTCTTTGGACATGAGCGCGCGCCTGGCGCATACTACTCATAGCGAAGGCGTCGCCTGGGATGCTACCGCGCGTGCGCCTGCTCAGACTATAGCGCGCGATGCGTCGTTTGCGTAGCCCCTGGCTTGTTTTGTTTGCAATTTGTTTGGGATGTTTGGAAAGGAATGCGCATGATGGCGGAGGAGACAAAGGTCATCACGGTCAATCGTCAGGCATATCACGATTATTTTGTGGATGAGACGTATGAGGCGGGCATCGCGCTGACAGGAACCGAGGTGAAGTCTATCCGGCTGGGGCATGTGAACCTGCGCGGGGCGTTCGCGCGTGTGAAGGATGGCGAGGTCTGGCTGGAAGGTGCGCATATCGCGATCTACGAGCAGGGAACCTATATGAACCACGATCCCATGCGTCCACGCAAGCTGCTGTTGCATCGCAAGCAGATCACGCAGTTGACGGCGCGCACGCAGATGAAGGGTCTGACGCTCATCCCGCTGCGGCTCTATTTCAAGCACAATCGCGCGAAGATCGAGCTTGGCCTCTGTCGAGGCAAGAAGCTGTATGACAAGCGCGAGGCCATCGCAAAACGCGACACCGAACGCGAACTGGCGCGTGTGGTGAAGCAGCGTTCGCGCGAAGGTTAAGCTGACGGCTCAAATTGCGCCTGAATGTTTTGTTCGTGTATCAAACTCCCTGCCTGTCCACAAAATGGCGGGTGAGACCGACCCTGACTTCTATGTGCTGCCCATCCTGGATAAGACGGGAGCGGCGATAGGGGCAGCCGAATTGCAATTGAACCCGCCGCAGACCGCTATCGATGTGGTTGGGATTTTCAGTTATGATCCTCAACAACACCCTGGCGGCGTGATTCCACGCATCTCCGCCCAACGGGCTATCGCCGCAGTGGAGGCTCAGCGCCATACCACGATGCGCGCAGGGAACGCGCCCCAACTGATCTACTTCGACGTGAACGCGAGCGCGCTAGAGACCGGCAAAATCATGTGGCGCGCGGGCGGCATCTTCCCCGGTGATCCCATCTGGCTGATCGCTGGAGCCGATGGACAGCAGTATGTTGTAGGCGTGGACGGCCATGCTTACCTGCTCTCGGAACTACCACGCTCATCCCAATAGACAGCGTTTCCGCGCCTACCCTACGCCCACCATATTTCACTTCGCCATCCAATGATGCGCCAGCGCACACTTGCCGCCAGAGACGGCGGCGGTACTTGGCTGG
>Ga0070737_10004568_pt1 | contig 13804 bp, 8 predicted proteins | sample Coa_R1_10_FD_66438 | JGI IMG/M metagenome (GOLD analysis project Ga0070737, IMG submission 66438) | Surface soil microbial communities from Centralia Pennsylvania, which are recovering from an underground coalmine fire - Coalmine... | ecosystem: Environmental > Terrestrial > Soil > Unclassified ... | reverse complement strand
GTAGTTCTCAGAAACGGAGTCCATCACCGTGGTCGTGAGTGGAGCGACGCTTACCGCCAATCCCAATCCAAGGACCATCACTGCTGGGAAAAACGTCTTCCAATAACTCCCACCAATCCCAGGCCTTGCAAAAAGGGCGCAGCCGATCGCCGCAATCAGCGGACCTATTATTAGCGGCGGCTTTGCTCCGTAGCGATGGACTAGCCCACCCGACCAGCGCGAGAGCACGAACATCAGCAAGATGAACGGTAGCAGGGCCGCGCCCGCTTCGGTGGCGGAATATCCCTGAATCTGAATCAGATTCAGCGGAAAAAAGAAAAGCACACCGCTCAGAGCGGTATAGAGAAATAGGGTGAGTAAATTGGCACCGCTGAAGTTGCGTGAGCGAAACAGATCGAAAGAAAGCATCGGCGCCGACGAGCGTCGCTCAACGAAAACGAAAAACAGCAAAGCCAGAATTCCGACCGGTGCGGCGATTAGGGCCTGAGACGGTTCTATGAGAGCGAATACGATGCCGCCTAATCCAAACGTGGCGAGCAGCGCGCCCACCCAATCGACCCTCTGATGCGCTTGTTCCAGGTTGCGGCTTTCGGGAACGCGCAGTAAGGTGATGGCTAAAACCATCACACCCATCGGCAAATTAATGAAGAACACCCAGCGCCAAGATCCGTGTTCTACCAGCCACCCGCCGAGAACAGGACCTATAGCCGCCGTGATAGCTGTGAAGCCGGACCAAGTCCCGATCGCGCGTCCGCGTTCTTCAACCGGAAATGAGGAGCTGATCAACGCCAGACTTCCGGGAACGAGGAGTGCGCCCCCCACACCCTGCAGTGCGCGGGCGGCTATCAGCTGCTGCACACTGGAGGCCAGGCCACACCAGGCCGAGGCAACAGCGAAGCAGACGACACCGGTCGCGAAGATCTTCCGCCGCCCATACAGATCGCCGAGCGAGCCGCCCGGCAACAGAAGCGCCGCTAAGAGAAGCGCATAGCTTTCGACGACCCATTGAACTTCGGAAACGGTCGCTCCCAGAGCCGTCTGGAGTGCCGGAAGCGCGACATTCACTACCGTTCCATCGATGAAAGCCATACTCGAGCCAAGTATCGTGGCGGCGAGCACCCAAGGGCCAAAGCTGATAGAGAAAGGATTGGGTGAGGCGGCCAGAATCGTAGCTTCGTCACACGGAGGCTTAGCAATGTGGGCCATTGCCTATTCTCCGCGAAAAACGTCGAGCGTCCAGGCCTGGTTCCAGTCCGTTCACGTGGGAGGAGTCCGTCGAGAAGTTCGACAAGCTCGTGGTCGGTCGCGCCGACGACTCGTTGAGTCGTGAGATTAAGCATGCTGTGCGCTCGAAAGCTTCCAGGTCAAGGATCTGTTGAAGTTGCTCGGCAGTGTCAAGCCGCGTAGTCTTGTAGCAGGACGTATCCATGCAGTCCAATGGAACGCTATTAACCGCGGATGAAGACCTTGAGCTCTTGAGCATTCGGCCCGCGCGGAGCCGAATGAGGCGGCACGTCTGCATCACCTGGAAGACGAGAACGGCCGGCTGAAACAAGGTGGAAACATTTCGAGCTATTGAGCTACAAACAATGTTCTATCAACCACTAGCGGTCGCCGTGGTCACACCGTCGAAATCGCGAGCGCCCGCCGGCTTAGTCTGACTGAGCGGGATCTCTACGGGAGCTTCCTAATGGGTGAATTCGGGGCTGATCTGTTCGATGCGCCAGATCGGACCACCTTCATAGAGTTGACCTTCCTCGCGAATGAATGCCGGTGAGGTACCCGCGAGAATCCAAATGTGATAGTCAGCTGGCTGTTTACCGATTAGAGGAGCAACTAGTCCGCTAATGCCGCCAAGTTCAACGTGGAGCAGAAAATCGACTGCAGCTCGCTTGATCCCACCGATTGTGAACGGAACTTCGCCGACGGGCTTGATTGAAACGTGAATGAGCCGAGGCTTCTGGGTTGGAGTGACAAAAGATAATTTTGTTTCAGGCGTGGATGGAAGGACGTTCATAAGCAGATTCGGCGGAAGGCCGTTCGAGACGTCAGGTGGGAGATCGAGATGGTCCCGCCTGATTCTTCCCTCCGCGCTGTGAGACGTAATCTGTCCGGTTGATGCCTGGATAAGGACGTCGATCGGTTTGGGAAAGGAGGGACCGCGTTGAACGTGGTGGTCGCTAATCAGGCGGAACACGCCACGTTGGGAGAAGACGGTTAGGTCGTCGTCTATCGAGCCGTCGCGGAAGTGGAAGATGACGCGCGAAATGACGCGATCGCCATCAACTACCTGAGTCGCGTCGCCAATCGCAATGGCCTTGCCGTCGAGCGTTTTCAGAGCAAGAAACCCATGCGCCGAACCCTGCGGGTGACGAACGGGGACTGGGTCCGCATTCAAGTTCCCGTTAGCGAGAGCGGCTATTAGGAGAGGCACGGATCTGCGAAGCAGTGCCAGATTCACAGCGGTAGAGCAGAGCGCCTGAGGCTCGCCCTCCCACCAGATGTCGTAAGCTTGTTACTCATGCGGTCCTAACGGCCTCAAGGACACCCTTGAAGCTGGAAGGCTTCGATAGCTTAAGAACTGTTCTACTCATGAGTATCTACAGGAATGCCATTGATGATACATCGCGCGTTCGCCTCATCCTCTAGGACCGGCCGGCCAAACCTCTGTCTATTGGTAGACGCGAATGAGAGGGTTACTAATACCAACGCAGGAACGTTTGATCGGTAATAGGCCAAGAGGGATCGCCCGGACCCGTAGTTCTGCGGTGGCTTGATCTTGGAAAGCTCGAGATATAGTTGCCTTCTTCGAGCTGTGCGAAATGGGGTGTTTCGTGCTGGATCAGCGTCGTCGCTGTGATGAAAATCGCGGACGCGCAGAGGCCCGTTGGTGTCCTGCTGTACGAGATTCAGAGATCCGTTATGCCTTCTTTATCAATTGCGGTCGAAATTGGGTCGAGAGTGAGAGCTTTGTTGCTAAGCAGCGGAACTCGACTGAAGGGTTCACCCATTACTGTGGGCATCTCAGGAGTAGCGGAGCCTTTACCGTCTGGCGAATCACGGCGACAAAGCGGATGGTTGCGAAGCTTAAAGCCATAAAGGTCGAGCTTCAACGTCGGAAGCATCACCGTACGAGCGAGGTGGGCGAATGGCTCCGGAAGGTGATCATCCCTAGCGCGACAACTGAACTCGGCCGCCGCCTAGATCTTGTGTGACGGTCAAGCATAGATCTCACATCGCGACTACACACGATTGATTGGTACGGCAACTGTCCGACATGCCGACCATCCAGGATTTATTCGGAGTAGTCCAATAGGTTCACGATCCGTTCGATATCAGATTCGATACCCTATGGGCGTGTTTCGTTCGCTGGTAGGAATCATCGTGCTCACATTTGCGGCATTGGCTGCCCGCGCGCAAACCGCGCCGATGTTTCAACACACCGAAAACGGCGTTGCCTATTCGATTGCCGGGCAGAATCCCGCGCAAGGCGGAACAACCCGCATTCCGGTAATTATCATCCCGATCGCGCTTCAGTTTGCTTCCCACGCAGGCGAACTGCTGGACGCGACTAACACCGTCCCGGAGTTGTTGCAATCGCCGCTATTTGTGTCCTTTCCGTTACCTGCGCAGGCAAGCACACAGTATGTCGATGGTATGCTGCGGGCCTCTTTTCCACATCCGGATAATTGGCACACTCTTCTTGCGAATTCAGATGCGCTGGGTGCGGTGACTATCCAGGTGCCGCCGGAAGCAGGCTATCTGCTTACTTCCAAACAGGGCGGAAAGCTGGGCATCGCTGACATAGCCTTTATCCAGCGTGAGCTGTTTAAGAAAATAGCCAAGCACCCAGGTTCTTTGCTCCTTGCGGTTACAAAAAACACGGCATATTACGTCGAGGGCGACGCGACCATCTGCTGCACATGGGGTACGCACGGTACGGACGAAGCGACCGGCAACTCGTTTGTACTCGCATCCTACCTGAACAATGCGCCGGCGATTGTGCAAGATCGGGACGTACAGCCGCTCACGGAACAAATCGCTGAGTTCGTCAACGATCCGCTGCACGATCCGCTGGCGCCGGTTGAGAAGGGTGATCTAGCAAGTAACAAGGTTCCTCGTTGGCTGCGGCCGAGGTCGATGCATCCAGGAGATCAGGGCCCGTGCGGAGGCGGCAGCATTGCTACTCCCTACTTCCTCCTTGAGCCAACCGATACAAACCGGAAAAACAATCTGCCGTATTCCAAGCCATTCGTCATTACGAACGGGACTTCCACGTCTCACGTTCAGAACGTTGCGCTGCTGCCCTGGTATTGGGGAACTGGGCGGACGTTCAGCTTTCCGGATACGACTGTGCTGGCCGAACCGGCGAGACCGTGTCCAAATACGAGGGCCGCGCCAGAGGTCGAAAGCGCGCCGAAGCCGCGATCAGCACCGCTAAACGGCCATTCCCTGATCGGGTACTGGACTGGTTCAGATCGCCGGAGAACGCTGGCGCTACCGGCGGTCTCGCCACAGTGGGATGTCGTGATCGTTGCTTTTGGAGTTCCCGATCATCATGCGCCCGAAGGAACACTGCGGTTTGAGCCGCCAAACGGCATCGACTCCGTACAATTCAAAGCTGCCACCGCGAGCTTAAAGCGGCAAGGCAGAAAAGTGCTGCTATCGCTCGGCGGCGGCGGACAAGTGTTCACGCTTGATCAGGCGGCAAGCATACCCGTGTTCGTCTCCTGCGTGACTCGTCTGGTACGAGACTACGGCTTCGATGGAATTGACCTCGATTTCGAAACACCATCTCTGATGTTGGCGCCTGACGACCACGACTTCCGTCATCCGACCACGCCTGGCATCGTGAATCTTATCACTGCACTCAGGCAGCTCAAAGCACGGTTGGGTCCGAGTTTCCTGATCAGCCTGGTGCCGGAAGGGCCGCAGATGGTGGCCGGGCACGTAAGCTATGGCGGTCAGTTTGGCTCGTATTTGCCGATTGCGTACGGAATCCTCGACATTCTTACTTTCATCGACGTGCAGGATTACAATACACCGCCGCTCGAAGGATTGGATGGGGAGATCTATCAAGCGGGCAGCGTGGATTACCACGCGGCCATGACCGAGCTCGTCTTGCAAGGCTTTGCCGTCGGTGGCCAAAACCTGAACTATCCCCCGATACCGCAGCTCCGCGTCGCGGTGGGATTTTACGTCGAAGAGACCGACGTGGCCACTGTCGCGGCCAGTATGCGGTACCTGATTCGAGGCGATAGGCCGCCGGACGCTTCCTACGCGCTACGCAATGCCCGCGGCTACCCGTCGATGATCGGCGCCATGTTCTGGAATATCGACGAAGATCGATCTGCCGGATATGCATTTTCGGATGTTGTCGGTCCCCTCTTGCACAGCTTCGCCGCCGACGCGTCGCGGTAATCGGGCGAGTGCATGGGTGGCCATGTGAACCTGACCTGCAAGGCCGTGCTGTTCGACATGGACGGTACTCTGGTCGATTCTACTCGCGTCGTGGAACGTGCCTGGAGCTGGTGGGCAAAACGGCATGGGATTCCGCTCGCGACCGTACTGGCGTTCTCACACGGGCGCCCAACGATCGCCACGATGCAGCACTTCTTGCCCGGCCAGAATCATACGCAGGAGCTGGATGAGATGGCACGTCATGAGGAGACACAGCTCGAGGGCATTGTGGCTGTGCCGGGTGCGATCCAAGTTGTGCGTGCACTCCAGGATCATCCGTGGGCGATCGTCACCTCCGCTTGGAGGGCGCTTGTCGAGGCGCGAATCATAGCCGCCGGTTTGCCGCTTCCGAAGGTCATTGTGCCGGTGGATGAGATCCGAAATGGTAAGCCAAACCCGGAAGGCTTCCTGCGCGCCGCCGAGCATCTGGGAGTGCCTCCAGAGGAGTGCCTCGTTTTCGAAGACACGCGCCCCGGCATCGAAGCCGGAGTGAATGCCGGAATGAAGGTCGTTGGGCTTCTCACCACTACTTCAGCCCGCCATTTGAGGCATCAGCCGCTCATCCTGGATTTTCGCGATGTGACAATCCGGCCGGAAGCCGCGCGTTTGAATGTTGAAATAACTGAGAGGGCGTGATTGATTGTGAGCGGTGGAACCGAGGGACCTCGGGTCCTGCTGTCCTGGAGCAGCGGGAAGGATTCGGCGTGGGCGCTGCACTTGCTACGGCAGCAGGACGTGCAAATCATCGCTCTGCTCACGAATTTCAATGCGGCCGCCGACCGTGTGGCAATGCACGCTGTAAGGCGCGGGCTCGCCGAGCAGCAGGCGCGACGAACCGGTTTGCCGCTTTGGCCGATTCTATTGCCTTGGCCGTGCTCGAACGCCGATTACGAATGCCTGATGCGCGGCATGTGTGAGCGAGCAGTGAGCGAGGGCGCGACGCACGTTGCGTTCGGCGATCTATTTTTGGAAGATATTCGGCAGTATCGTGAAAAACAGTTGTACGGAAGCGGATTAACCCCGCTATTTCCGTTATGGGGACGGCCGACAGGTCCACTTGCGGAACAGATGATTGCGTGCGGCGTGCGCGCGAAAGTGACGTGCGTAGATCCAAAAAAGCTGGACGGGTGTTTTGCTGGCCGGGAGTTCGATATGAAGTTTCTTGCCGACTTGCCGGCACACGTGGATAGTTGCGGAGAAAACGGCGAGTTTCACACGTTTGTTTATGATGCACCTGTGTTCAGCAGCGCGATCCCAGTTACGAACGGAGAAATTGTGACCCGTGACGGATTCGTCTTCGCAGACGTGCTGCCGCAAGAGCCCGCGCAATCCGTGGAGCCCGGGTTGTGCGGCACGTGCCGAAACGCGCGAATCATGACGTCAGACAGGGGTTCTGTCTTTCATCGGTGTCTGCTAGCGGATCACGATGGTCGTTTTGCGAAGTATCCTCGGTTACCCATGCTGGGATGTGTTGGTTGGCAGCGGATCATGCGAGAAGTTAGCATTACATCTTCGTGATAACAGAGGGAATGCCCTCGTCCGACCCACGGTCTTTAACGGCGGCAGCGAGAATCGACGGGATGATGTCATCGACCCGATCAACCACAATCGGCCGGAGGAGGTGGTTTCTGTGGATGAAACCAACGCTGCGAATATAGTCCAGCATCGCGAGCAGCGGGTTCCAGAAGCCCTTGATGTTCACCAAGACCATCGGCTTGCGGTGCTGTCCGAGCTGGCTCCATGTCATGATTTCCACGATCTCTTCGACCGTGCCGAGGCCGCCGGGCAGCGCCACGAAAGCATCCGAGCGCTCGAACATCTTGTGCTTGCGTTCATGCATTGTGTCGGTGATCGTCAAGTCCTCGAAAATCTTGAGTGCGTCCGTGGTCGTTTCCCAGTTCGTGAGAAACTTCGGAATGATCGCGCCTACCTTACCGCCATTCTCCAGCGTTCCGCGTGCGACCGCGCCCATCACTCCATTGGTGCCGCCGCCAAAGATCAGGGTCAGTTTCGATGCCGCCAGAGCACGACCCAATTGTTCGCCAGCTTCGACATATGCGACATCGTTGCCGGGTGACGAGCCGCAATAGACGCAGACTGCGCGAATCGTGTTCATGCCAGTGTCTTTATTCGCCGGAGTCATATCTTTCTCGCGAACTCCCCGATGTTGACACTTGCCATTCTCATTACTTACCAACGGCGGGAAAACGCGCGTCCTCTCGACATTTCGTTTGATGACGCTGACGAGACTGCCTCGAAATAGGATAGAACAGTGATAGTTGACGGGCAAACCGGAAACTGAACTCACCCGCCAGATAGATCATGTGTTAGGGCTTACTGTTTACCGCCCGCGTCTATGCCGATCAACAATCGCCGAGCAGGTAGTGGGCATCCCGTCGCACCGATGAGGTCGAAACGCAATCGGGCCTATCAGCCGCGTCCCAAACCGCCTCAAGGATACTATCCCTAGCAATGCTTTCCCTCGTCTGGCGCAGCTGGAAATCGTGGAAGCGCGAGAAAGGCCTCGCTCTTCTCGCAATCCTCGCCCTCGCTATCGGCATCGGCTCTGCCACCGCCATCTTTACTGTCGTGAATGCCGTTCTGCTCAAGCCCCTCCCTTACACGCATGGCGAACGTTGGGTCGCTTTATTTGCCGGCGATGCGCATGATCCCGGCCACTTTGCCGGTCTGAGTTTTGGTGACCTCCTCGCCTATCAGGAGCGGATGCGCGTTTTCGATGTCTTCGGCTGGTATCCGGTTTGGGGCGATTTTAATTTGACTTCACCCGGCCAGCCGCGCCACATCGCGGGCCTTGAAGTCTCGCCCTCGCTCATCGCCGGCACTGGAATTGCTCCTACGGCGGGACGATTCTTCACGGCATCGGACGGTCCAAATGTAGCGCTCATCTCGCATCGCCTCTTCACCCAACTTGGCCAGGGAATCATCGGACAGCCGCTCGCTCTGAATGGCCAGTCCTATATCGTCATTGGCGCCATGCCGGCTTGGTTCCGGTTCCCGCTTGACACTGTATTCAACCAGAACTCCCAAAACGATGTCTGGATTCCTCTCAAGAAACCGATCGATGAGGATCACATGCGCAGTTACGCCAGCTACGTCTCTTACGCGAGGCTTAAGCCGGGCATAACGATAGCGCAAGCACAAGCCGAGGCCAAGCGGGTTGCCGCGGAGATCCAACGGCAGAATCATCCCGCCGATCCCACTTACACTTCTGCGCTCTTCGGCCTCGAAGACGGTGTGGTCAGGGAGATCCGTCCTATTTTGCTTCTCCTATTCGGCGCTGCCGGTCTCTTGCTCTTCATCACCTGCGCCAACGTTGCGGGCCTGCTTGTCGGCAGATCCGTCGGCCGCGCCCGAGAAACCGCCATTCGAGTAGCCTTGGGCGGCGGTCAGCGGCAACTGGCGCTCCAATATTTCTTCGAAAGTCTTTGGATCTCTCTCGCTGCGGCCCTGGGCGGCATTCTAGCCAGCGTGCTCCTGGTGCATCTCATCGTGTTGCTGGCGGCCGACTACATCCCTCGTTCCGATGAGATCTCGACCAACTGGATCGTCGCGCTCTTCGCCCTCGGCCTGGCTTTTCTCACCGCTACGCTCTCCGCGCTCGCTCCGCTCTGGCAAGCTTTCCGCACTCAGCCGAATGAGGTTCTGAGCGAAGGCGTCCGCGCCTCTGCCGGCGCTCGAAGCCGCAAACTCTCGCAAGCGCTCGTCATCGCTGAAATCGCCCTTGCATTTACGCTGATCTCCGCGGGCGCGATCCTAACTTGGCAGCTCGCCAGTCTCAATCGGACATGGCCCGGCTTCGATCCTGACGGGCTCGTCACATTTCAGCTCACCAGATCCGCTGACTCCGCCCAGAACTCCGTTTTCGCTGATAAGCTGATCGACGCTCTTAAACGCCTGCCAAGAGTTAGCGATGCCGCTTTGGTCAATCAGGTGCCGCTGGCGGGTTGCTGTATGTCCACCTCGCTGTTCCCTGAAGCTCGCTCAACCGCCGTGGAACTTCATAAGCCGCTCAGTCTGATGCTGGTCAGCCCTGATTATTTCAAAACCATGCGCATTCCGCTCCTGGCTGGGCGGCTGCTGAACGCGCACGACACGAACGAAAACCTGTTGCCCGTGATCATTGATGAAGCAGCCGCGAAGCGTTATTGGCCGGGCCAAGGTGCTGTGGGCCAATTTGCCCGGCTAACCGGGCAGAACGGCTCACGAGTTCAGATCGCCGGCGTGGTGGGAACAGTCAAGAATGAAGGCCTCGGCAGAGAGCCCATGCCTGAGATTTACCTTCTGCAAAATGTCTATCAGCTTCAGTTGATGAACTTCGTCGTTCGCTCTACGCTGCCGCCGGCCACTCTCGCTCCTGCTATTCGCCACGCGGTTGCTCAGGTTGACCCCGCTCAACCGATCTACTCTATCCGATCCATGCGCGAGATCTTCAGCGAGTCGCTTATTTTTCAGCGCATCGAATCCGTGGTGATCACTTTCTTCGCTCTCGCTGCGCTGTTGATGGCAAGTCTAGGCGTTTATGGATTGATCTCTTATTCGGTCCGGCAGCGCACGGTGGAGATGGGGACTCGCATGGCTCTCGGTTCCACCGGCCGGCAATTGATCCAGCTCATCACGGGTGCCGGTTTGCGTCTCTCTCTATACGGTCTTCTCATCGGGGCGCTTGCGGTAGCTGGCGCAAGCGGGATCGTCGTTCGCTACTTCAATATCCATCACCTGAGCCCCATTCCGTACGTGTTTTCGATCGTCGCGGTCATCGCGCTGGCGCTCGTTGCGTCTATGATCCCGGCCTGGCGCGCCAGTCTCCTGTCTCCGATGGTTGCCATTCGCAATGAAACAGATTCTATCTGGACCTCAGCGCGCCGCACCCTCGAAGAAGCCCGCCAACGAATCTCTGCTGAAAACACTGCCTCGCGGGGCGACTCCGCTTTGCTGACTGAATTTATCGAGGCCAGCCGGCGTGCTGATTCGTTCTCCGACGCGCTCCGCCTGTCGCTCCATAACCTCGTGGACAAGCTTCATGCTGGATCTGCTCTCTTGCTCGAAAAAGTTGCTCCCGGTGAGTTCCGCTGTCTCGCTGCTGTTCCGGAGAGCAGGCTCGCTACTCTATCCATTCCCGAAGAGGGCTTCCTCTTGAACCGGCTCAGATTCTATAGCGCTCCCCTGGGCTTCACATCCGCCGACCTCGAAACCTCCCTGCGCTGGGCAAGCGAGCAAAAGCCCAGGCATCTCCAGGAACTCGGGCTCTTGAAGACACTCGATCTGCGTCTCGCCGCCCCGCTCCGTACCAAAAACGATCTCATCGGTCTTCTATTGTTCAGTGAGGGCGCGGAACACACGCCGTATAGTCCCACTGAAAAGCGTCTGCTCGCGGCCTGCGCCGAACTATTCGCGCTCAGCCTTGAGAATGCGCGCCTCAACGAGCGTGTCCTCGAGCAGGAAAAAGTTCGCCGCGATCTCGCCCTCGCCTCGGAAGTACAAAAACGCCTCCTGCCGGAGAACCCTCCGCAGACGTCAGTCGCTTCCCTCGGCGCGTTCACTCTAGCCGCTCGAAATATCGGCGGGGACTACTACGATTTCTTCGAAGTCGGTGATCACAGCCTCGCCATTGCACTTGCCGATGTTGCTGGTAAAGGCATTGCAGCGGCTCTGATCATGGCAGTCGTTCAGGCTTCTCTGCGCATCATTGCTTCCGATGGCAATGTCTCGCTGCCTGAATTGGCCGCCAAGATGAATCACTTTCTCCATCGATCCACCGGCTTCAACAGCTATGCCACCTTCTTCTACGCCCAGCTCGATGAAGCCAAGCGCCAGCTACGCTATGTCAACGCCGGACACAATCCCCCCTATCTCGTTCGTGCTCTGCCTGCTGATCCGCAGCCAAACGGCGCCCGTGCTCCCATTGAAGAACTTTCCGCTGGCGGCATGATCATCGGCATGTTTCCCTTTGCAACCTACGAGGAAGCTGTCATCAATCTCCATCCGGGCGACGTCCTGATGGCCTTCACCGACGGCGTCACCGAAGCCCTGAATCCGGCGGAGGAAGAGTTCGGCGAGCACCGGCTCAAGGAACTGATTCGCGGCGTAGCCCACCTGCCGGTCACGGGGATCACATCAGCTATTTCACGAGAGCTCCGGGATTGGATCTCTACGGCCCCTCAGCACGATGACCTGACCTTCCTCATCCTGAAGCTAAACGCCTCTGAATGCCCTCGACAATGAGCTGCTGCAAGTCGTTCGTGAGGCCGAAGCCAGGCTAGCGCTCATCGATGAACCGTCCGAGCTACTGTCAAACGGTTCTCATAGGACGTGCGTGGCTTCAATTACTGGCTTGGGCGTATATTTTAATGAGCAAAATTTTTCCACGCCGCTGGGGTGAGTTAGAGATTCAGCTCGGGCATCTGTCCGTTCAGTCCTCCGAGCGCCCCGGTCGCTTTCATCGCCACGCTCAAAACCACGAGAAAACAGAACTGGAAACCGGAGTCACTATAGTCGCCCACACCGCCGCCGCGTTTCCCACGGAAACGTCACTAGGGTAGCCGGAATTAAAAACGACTCCGAACCCCGAGAGAGTCCCAACGTAGTCGAACGCATTCGTCGCGGGGTTCCATTTGTAGATGCCTGCTTGGTTATTTGTTGCCCAAACCGAGCCGTCCCACGATACCGCGAACTGGGACGATAGGAGGAAGTCGGAAATCCCGGTAGGAACATTCGGAACGTCTATCCAAGTCTGTCTGTCGGAGTTGAACCGAAAGAACTGGCCGGTGACATTTTCTCCCCAGACGTTATCTTCGCTGCCAACCCAAATCGCGACTAACGAGCCTGGAATGTTCACCCAGCGCCCTGTCACAGGATCAAAACGATATATCTGCTGGTATTGGTTAATACCCCACGCCGACCCGTCCTTGCCTACTGCGATGCTCGATAACTGGCCCGGTATGTAAGTCCAGGAATTGTTCGAAAAATTGTAAGTGTATATCGCGCCTCCCGAATTAATACCCCAAACTGATCCGTCCGCTCCGACTTGAATCGAGCTTAAATTCCCCGGGATATTGTTCCACGTTCCTGTGTCCGCATCATATTGGTAGATATTGCCCGAACTATCCAATCCCCAGACATCCGCGCCGGCGCCCACAGAAAGCTGCACCATTTGCGGAGCCCCCAACAGAGGTTCGAAGCTTTGCGTCCCCGCGTTAAAATACTCCACCTGTGTATCTGTACTCTGCGGCCCACTGTCGGCTGGATAATTCGCAGGCGCAGCCAATCCCCAAACGCTCCCGTCGGCTCCCACAGAGATCTGGCTCAGGGAAGTTGGGGAGACAAACACCAAACCTTGCGGCTGCCGCGTGGGGCCGCGAAACTGATAAATTTGCTGCGAGTTGTTAATGCCCCACACTGTGCCGTTCGCGCCCACAGCCATGCTATGCAGATTGCCTGGAATTTCAACCCAGCTTGCGGATATGGCGTTCCACTGGTAGATTTCGCCGCCCGCGTTGAGCCCGAACACCGCGGCGCCGAATCCTAGCGCCACTTGCGTGATACTGCCAGACGTCGCGTCCATTGTGTTATGCAGAACGTCGTAATGGTAGGCAACTGCATCCTTTACTGCCCACACATCGCCATCCACACCCACCGCTATCTGTCCAAATCCGCTCGAGTTGGCAATCTTCTGGAACGCTCTGGTTCCTATGTTGTACCAGTAAATTCCACCATTTACATCCAAACCGTAAACGGTGCCCGCGGATCCCACCGCAATTTGCGTAAGTGCCCCCTGCAATTCGGTGAAATAACCCGTTTGCGCATCATAATGCCAAATAGCTGATTCGCCATCCAACCCCCAAGCATCGCCGTCCGCTCCGACCGCAATCTGCTTGAGTAATCCTGGAACCTGCCGCCACTGGGAATGCGCGGAATCCCATTCGTAAATATGCTGCTGGTAGTTGATGCCCCACACTGCGCCGCTCGAGCCCACCGCGATTTGAGCAAGCGAGCCGGGAATGTTGGTCCACGAACTGGTACTCGAATTCCACGTGTAAATCTGCTCGAATTCGTTGATTCCCCACACGCTGCCATCCGCGCCCACAGCGACCTGGGTCAATGAGCCTGCAATCGGAGAGAACACGTCCGACGACCGAACAAACGGCCACACTGCGCCCAACTGTTGGTTGTCGCTCGGCCCACCCACGAGCGCCGTGCTCGCGTCCTCCGAAAGTGCCACAGACGTGCCTTCGAGAACGCCCGAAGGTAGGCTATATACACTGCCCGTGCCGACCAGCTTATTCCCGTCCTGCGTCCAATTGCCGCTGCTGTCTCGCGTAAAGAC
>Ga0070737_10004563_pt1 | contig 13810 bp, 14 predicted proteins | sample Coa_R1_10_FD_66438 | JGI IMG/M metagenome (GOLD analysis project Ga0070737, IMG submission 66438) | Surface soil microbial communities from Centralia Pennsylvania, which are recovering from an underground coalmine fire - Coalmine... | ecosystem: Environmental > Terrestrial > Soil > Unclassified... | reverse complement strand
GCCGGCGGGATCCTGTGGGCGGCCATCTACAGCTTCGCCTCGTACTACGCCGGCCACGCCCTCACCAAGGCCTCCGGGACGGTCGACATCGTCATCGGGGTCCTGGCCGTGGTCATCATCGTCGGCTTCCTGGTGATCGTCCGGCGCCAGTCGGCCCGGCTCACCGAGCGGGCCGAGGCGGCTTATCCGGGCCCGCTGCCCGACCACTGAACGTTGTAATCTGCAGGCCACCGCGGAGGGGCAACCGAGGGGGCACAACCGAAATGGCTGACGATCAGCAGTCGGACGATTCGCACTGGCGGTCCCAGTTTTGGGTGACGGTGGCGTTGCTGCTCGCCCTGGTGGTGGTGAGCATCGTGCTGCTGGCCAGCGCCAACACCAACGAGTCGGTGTGGCAACACCGGACCTACGTCTTCGCGGCGGTGGACGCCGTGGCCCTGACCGCCATCGGGTGGCTGTTCGGGCGGGAGGTCCACCGGGGCGAGGCCCAGGCGGCCAAGACCGACGCCAAGCAGGTCCGCACCCAGCTCAACACGACGACCGAGCAGCTCGCCACCGCGTCGAGGAACTCGGCCCGCCTCCACGCCAAGCTCACCGCTCTCGCCTCGGCCGTGTCCAACGCCCAGACCAGCGGAACCAACGGCGCCGGGGGCGCCCCTCAGGGAGCTCACGTCGAGGCGCTCAAGGTGGCCCTGGCCGGTGACCTCGACGGGGCCCGGCGCCTGGCCGCCGCGCTCGACGGAGCCGGCGGGCCCGACGGCCAGCAGCCGCCGGCCGCCACCGCCACCAGCAGCCTCGTCATGCTGAAAGGCCTCGCCGCGACCTTGATCATCGACGAACAGACCCAGCCGACCCCGTAGACCCCGCCCGCCCGGCCGCGCGAGACGGGACCGCCCGAGTAGGACGGGAGGCGGATGGAGCGCCCGTTCCCGCCGAAGGCGGGCCGGGAGAGCCAGCCGCCTCCCGTCCTACTCCCAGACCCCCGGGTCGGTATCCACCTCGTCCGGCGAAGTAGCAGCCGGCCGCGCCTCGCCGTCCTCGGGGTCAGGAGGATTGCCCTCGGCGTAGTCCTGTTCGTCCCCGTCCTCCGCCGACCGCTTCGAGGCCGGGTCGACGTCCCAGCCCGCCTCGGGCTCGTCGCCGGCCCGGTGGGGCGGCGGGCCCGACCCGTCCGGGTCGTCCATGCCCCCGTCGAGGATCGACATCTGCTCGGGGTCGTCCAGCTCGGCGCCGCTCTCCTCCAGCTCGGTCTGGTCGGCGACGAGGTCGGAGTCGACGTCGCGCCCGCCCTCGGGCCCGGCGCCGTGGAGGTCCTCGTCGTCGAGGGACTCGTCCAGGTTTTCGTAGGCCTCGTTTTCGTCCGGTGGCTCGTCGTAGATCTCGTCGGTCATCGTCTCTATTGTCCCCGGAAGTCGGCCCTCTACTCGTGCCGGGACGGCTCGTGGTCGGCGTGGCCGGCGACCTCCAGCTGGAAGGTCGAGTGGGCCACGTCGAAATGGCCGGCCAGGCAGGCCTGCAGCTCGTCGAGGACGTGCGGGGCGACCCCGGCGGCGAAGGTGTCCTCGCTGATGACCACGTGGGCCGACACGGCGGGCAGGTCCGTTCCCACCACCCAGGCGTGCAGGTCGTGCACCGCTTCCACCTCGGGCAGCTCCAGCAGGTGGACCCGCACGTCATCCAGGTCGACACTCTCCGGCGTCCCCTCGAGCAGGACCCGCCCCGCCCCCCGCAGCAACGGCCAGGCCGCCCTGACCATCACCGCCACCACCACGACCGAGGCGATCGGGTCGGCCCGGTCCCAGCCGGTGGCCACGATCACCCCGCCGGCGATGAGGGTCCCGGCGAACGCCCACACGTCGGTGACCAGGTGGGCCAACGCGCCGGCCACGTCCATCCGGCCGTGGTCGGCCCGGCGGACGACCAGGGTGGCGGCCAGGTTGACGGCCACCCCGACGGCGGCCACGACCAGCAGGGCCAGGCCGTGCACGCGGGGCGGGTGGACCAGGCGCTCGACCGCCCCGATCAGGATGAGCAGCCCGATCACGGCCAGGGCCAGGCCGTTGACGGCAGCCGAGAGGATCTCGGCCCGCCGCCACCCGAAGGTCATGGAGCTGCTGGCCGGCCGGCGGGCCAGCCGGAGCGTGTAGATGGTCACGCCCAGGGCGCCGGCGTCGGTCAGCATGTGGCCGGCGTCGGCCAGCAGGGCCAGCGAATGGCTGGCCAGGGCCACGACCACCTCGACGACCATGAAGGCCACGATCAGCCCGACGGCCATCCCGAGCAGCCGGGTGTCGGCGTCGACGTTCAACTCGTGGTCGTGGCCGTCGTGATCGTGGCCGCGGGGACCCGGGGTCACGCGGGGCGGCACCTCGCCGCACCAGCCGCCCGCCCCCTGTCCCGGTTGGGAATGGGTCCCGGAACCACTTTCAGCGTCCTTCATCTCCTTTGGATTCTAGCTGTGGCCGCCCGCCGGCCAGCACCTGCACCAGGCTCAGGTCGTCGTCCAACACGACCAGGTCGGCCCGCCGACCGGGCAAGAGGCGGCCGACCCGGTCGCCCAGACCCAGCGCGTCGGCCGGCCCGCTGGTCACCGCCGCCACGGCCGCCTCGACCGGCAGCCCGGCCGTCACCGCGTTGCGGACGGCCACGTCGAGGGTGAGGGTGCTCCCGGCCAAAGTGTCGGCCGCCACCAGCCGGACCTTGCCGCCGCGCACGGTCACCTCCCGGTGCCCGAGCAGGTAGGTGCCGTCGCCGGCGCCGGCGGCCGGGATGGCGTCGCTGACCAGGGCCAACCGCCCCGGGGCGCTGGCGGCGTCATGGTGAACGATGGCCGGGTGCAAGTGGACGTTGTCGGCGATCAGCTCGATCGTCATCCTGGGGTCCTCGAGGCAGGCGATGATCGGCCCCGGTGCCCGGTGGTGCACCGGCGGCATCCCGTTGTGGAGGTGGGTGGCCACGGTCGCCCCGGCGGCGATGGCGTCCCGGACGGCCTCGTAGGCGGCGTCGGTGTGGCCGACGGCGGCCACCACGCCGGCGGCGACCACCTGGCGGACGGCGTCGAGCCCGCCGGGCAGTTCGGGAGCGAGGGTGACCATCCGCACCGCGCCGGCGCCGGCGGCGAGCAGCCGGGCCACGTCGCCGGGGTCGGGGGGCCGCAGGTAGGCGGGGTCGTGGGCGCCGCAGCGGGCCTCCGACAGCCACGGCCCCTCGAGGTGCACCCCGCCGACCACGCCGGCGTCGACCAGGCCCCGCAGCTTCCCGACGGCCACCTCGAGCTCGTCGACGGGAGCGCTGACCAGGCTGGCCACCACCGTGGTGACGCCGTGGAGGCGGTGAAAGGAGGCCGCCGCGGCCACCTCGTCGGGATCCGCGAGCTGGAATCCCGCGCCGCCTCCGCCATGGCAGTGGATGTCCACGAACCCGGGGACGACCGACCGGCCCGACCAGTCGACGTCGGGGCGCCGCGGCGGCGCCCCGTCGCCCACCTCGGTGATGAGCTCGCCGTCGACGACGAGCCACCCCGGCCTCATTTCCCCGGAAGCCCCCAGCAGGCGATCGGTGGCAAGTAACACGAAAAACTCCTTGACTTCAAGTTCACTTTAAGTCTTACGGTCGCAGCATGACGTTCGCTCATGCTTCCACGACGACATTGGACGAGGCCTTCGAACGGCTGTCCGCCGCCGGCTTCGAGCTGCCCAACGGGTTCGTCAACCACGGGCCGATGGCCTGCGAGGCCCTCGACGCCCTCGGCTACGACCAGGAGGTCGACGAGTGGGCCCGCCGCTTCGCCCACGCCGGCGGCACGCCCATCGAGTCGGCCGCCCCGTCGGGGTGGATCTGGTGGGAAGCGCTGGGCGACCGGCGGCGGCTGCCCGAGTGGGTCGGCCTGATGGAGCGGGCCATCGACGACCAGGGCTGGGAGGCGACCGTCGGGCGGTGGGTGCCTCGGCTGGTGCCGGCGGCGTCGACGGCCCTGTTCCACGCCGCCATCCGCACCGGGCACGCGGTGCGGGCCCTCGCCACCTCCGACACCGCCCCCCGGCGGGCCGAGCTGGCCCGGGCCCTCGGCTACTGGGCCGCCCGCTACCAGCCGGGCGCCGAGGCCGCCCACTCCCGGGAGATGGCGCCGGCCGACGCCCGCCTGGCCCTGGTCGACGCGGCCGCCGATGCCGCCCGCCGCTACCTGGTCCGGCCGGGGATCGTCGAGCTGCACGGGATCACCGGCGCCATGGGCATGGAGCTGCTCGTTCCCTACCTGTCGGCCGAGGCGGCCGGCGCCGCGGTGGCCCAGATCAGAGCCGAGCACGCCCGGCTGTACGGGTCGCTGGCGCCGGTCGAGGACCCCGAGCTGATCGGCATCGACTCGATCGACCTGGTCGAAGCGGCCGTCCGCAGCCACGACCCGCACCAGGTCAAGCTGGTCGAGGCCTGCCTGCGGGGCGCCGACCTGACTGACGACCCGGCCTTCCTGGCCGCGGCGGAGGTCGTGACCGGCTGACCCCTGCAGCCTGACCCCCTGTACCCTGGAGCGATGCACCAGGGTGAGCAGGAGGCGGTCGCCGAGGCCGGGCGGCGGCGGACCTTCGCCATCATCAGCCACCCGGACGCCGGCAAGACCACCCTGACCGAGAAGTTCCTGCTGTACGCCGGCGCCGTGGTCCAGGCCGGGGCGGTCAAGGCCCGGGCCGGGCGGCGATCGGCCCGCTCCGACTGGATGGAGCTCGAGCAGCAGCGGGGCATCTCGGTGTCGTCGACGGTGCTGCAGTTCCCGTACCGGGACCACGTCGTCAACCTGCTTGACACGCCCGGCCACCGTGACTTCTCGGAGGACACCTACCGGGTGCTGGCCGCGGCCGACGCCGCCGTCATGGTCCTCGACGTGGCCAAGGGCGTCGAGCCCCAGACCCTCAAGCTGTTCGAGGTGTGCCGGGCCCGCAACCTGCCCGTGCTGACCTTCCTCAACAAGTGCGACCGGCCGGGGCGGGACCCGCTCGAGCTGCTGGACGAGATCGAGGAGCAGATCGGCCTGGTCCCCACCCCGGTGACCTGGCCGGTCGGCGACCCGGGCGACTTCCAGGGCGTCATCGACCGGCGGGACGGGGACCTGGTCCGCTTCGAGCGGACGGCGCGCGGGGCGGGCCTGGCGCCGGAGTCCCGGGTGCCGGCGGCCGAGGCGGCTGCTTCGCTCGGGGCGGTCTGGTCGGCCGCCGCCGATGGGTGCGCCCTGCTCGACGAGGTCGGCGCCAACTTCGACCGCAAGACGTTCCTGGCCGGCGAGACCAGCCCGCTCTTCGTCGGGTCGGCTTTGACCAACTTCGGGGTCCGCCACCTGCTCGACGCCGTCATCGACCTGGCCCCGCCGCCGTCGCCCGTGCTCGACTCGTCCGACCAGCCGCGGCCGCTGGACGCCCCGCTGTCCGGGTTCGTGTTCAAGGTGCAGGCCAACATGAACCCGTCGCACCGCGACCACGTCGCCTTCGTCCGGGTCTGCTCCGGGCACTTCGAGCGGGGCATGGTGCTGACCCACGGGCCGACCGGCAAGCCTTTTGCCACCAAGTACGCGGCCAGCATGTTCGGCTCCGAGCGCAACACGGTCGACGAGGCCTGGCCGGGCGACATCATCGGGCTGGTCAACGCCTCCGGCCTGCGCATCGGCGACAGCCTGTACGAGGCGTCGCCGGTCACCTTCCCCCCGATCCCGAGCTTCGCGCCCGAGCTGACGGCCACCGTCCAGGCCCGCGATCTGAGCCGGTTCAAGCAGTTCCGCAAGGGGCTCGGGCAGCTCGAGCAGGAGGGCGTGGTCCAGGTGCTCTACCGGCCTGGTGGTGACCCCAACCCGGTGCTGGCCGCCGTCGGGCAGATGCAGTTCGAGGTGTTCGCCCACCGCATGGAGCACGAGTTCGGGGCCGCCGTCGATCTCGGCGTGGCCCAGGACCGGAGCATGCGGCGGACCGACGCCGCGACGGTGCCCTTGTTGCAGGACGTCGGGGGGGTCGAGATCCTCCAGCGGGGTGACGGGACACTGCTCGCCTCGTTCGCCAGCCCCTATTGGCTCTCCCGGCTCGAGAGTGACCATCCCGATTGGACGCTCGAGCCGATCGTCGCCACTTAGGTCCTTTTGGGTCTCGGGTCCGGGGGCGGGGGCGGGTTCGTTTGCTCAAACGCTCTCTTCAACGAGACGTGTTGCGCTTCCTGTCGAATTGCCGGAGACCTGTTGCGATCTTGCTGACCTGTTACGCAGAAGCGCAACAGGTCTCGGTAAATTCGACACGGATCGCAACACGTCTCCCCCAACCCGGACCCGGGTCGGCGTTGGCCGAGGCCATCTGAACCGACAGCTGTCACGAATCGTGTACATCGGGGCAGGAACGTGTCACATTTCTGCACCGACGGTGCGCGCGGTTCGTGACACGTTCCGGCCAGCGCGTACACCAGTTGGGACAGCTCCCGGTCCGACGCCCTGGTCCCGGTCACGACCCGGCGGCGAACATCTCCAGGCACGGATCGAGTCCGGTGATGGCGATGTCCGAGCGGCGGCGGGCCAGCCACGTGGCCCGGTCGAGGGAGAACCGGAGCTGGCGGGCCCGCTGACCGCGGCGGAGAACGATGTCGTGGCCGTTGTCGACGTAACCGAGCGAGCGGGTCACGCCGACCGAAGGGGCGTTGTCGGCGAACGCGCTGGTGTGGGCCTCGAGCGCACACCCAGGCCGTCGAAGGCCAGATGCAGGATGGCGGCCCGCATCTCCTTGCCGAGCCCCTGGCCCTGGTAGGCCAGCCCGAGCCAGGAGCCGGTCGTGACCAGGCCGCGCTGGCGGAACCTGGTGGCGGCCAGATCCTGGATCCCCACCGGTGCCCCGTCGACGAACACCGCCCCCGTGAAGGACCAGTCCTCCGGCTGCCACTGGGCCCGCTTGGACCACCACCACTGGAGCGACTCCCGGTGGCGTTGGGGCAGAGGCCGGTCGGTCCAGGGGACACTGAAGGGCATCATGGCCGGGTCGTGGATGCCGGCCTCGCTGAGTTCGAGCAGCTGGTAGAGCTCGTCGTCGGTCGGGTGCCGGATCTCGAGCCGCGGCGTGGTGACCCGGAGGTCGAACAGGGGCCAGTAGGGGTTCGCCATGCCCCATCGTCGTCGCCCCGTGCCGCTGGCGCCGCCGAATATTTCAGGACGTCCAACCCTTGACCTCATGTTGACTTGAGGTTTTAGGGTCGAAGTATGACCTTCACCGAAGCCGAGATCCGATTCCTCGAGCGGCAGCCGCGGGGGCACCTTTCGACCATCGGCCGGGACGGCGGTCCGCAGGTCAAGCCGGTCGGCTTCACCTACAGCCCCGACACCGGCACGATCGACATCTCCGGATTCAACATGGCCGCCAGCGCCAAGTACCGCAACGTGCAACACCAGCCTTCGGTGGCGTTCGTGGTCGACGAGGTGACCGAGGAAAACTCCATGGAGGGCGCCCATTTCCTCGAGGTCCGGGGTCGGGCCGAGACGGTCACCGGCATCCGGCCCCCAGACGGGCACCTCGCCCCCGAGATCATCCGGGTCCACCCGACCCGGGTGGTCAGCTTCAACGTCGATCCCAACGAGCCCGGCTTCTCCACCCGGGACGTCGCCGACGCGTCCGGCGATGGCGGCTGAGCCGTGCGGGTCGTCAGCGTCGAGCGTTTCGGCGGCCCCGAGGTCCTAGTGGTGCGGGACCGGCCCGACCCGGTCGCTGGGCCGGGCGAGGTCGTCGTGTCGGTCACGGCCAGCGACGTGCTGTGGGTCGACACCATGGTCAGGGCCGGGCGGGCCGCCGACGTCTTCCCCGTCCGGCCTCCCTATGTCCCTGGCAACGGGGTTGCCGGGCGGGTGATCTCCGTCGGAGAGGGGGTCGATCCGGGCTGGCTAAAACAGCAGGTCGTCGCCCACACCGGCGGCGCCGGCGGCACCGGTGGCTACGCCGAACAGGCGGCCGTCGCGGTCGAGGAGGTGGTCGCGGTCCCCGACGGCGTCGACCCGCTCGCCGCCCTGGCCCTGCTTCACGACGGCGGGACGGCGCAGCGGATCCTGCGGGCGCTCGGCGTCGGGGATCTGGCGCTCGGCCAGGACAACGGGGCCGACGAGGAAACCCAGACCGGCGAGCACAAAAGCTGGGCGCTGGTGGTGGGCGCCGCCGGCGGGATGGGGATCCTGCTCGTCCAGCTGCTGCGGGCCGCCGGGTACCGGGTGGCCGGGGCGGCGGGCGGCCCGCGCAAGCTCGAGGCGGTGGCCGCGGCCGGGGCCGAGGTGACGGTCGACTACCGCACCGACTCCAGCGACTGGCCGGCGCGGGTCCTCGCCGCCACCGGCAACCAGCGCCCCCACCTCGTGCTCGACGGGGTCGGCGGCCGGCTGGGCGAGGCGGCCTACCGCCTGGTCGCGGACGGTGGCGGCTTCTCCCGCCACGGGGCCCCGGGCGGCGGGTTCGCCCAGGTGGACCGCGCCGACGCTGCCCGCCGGGGCGTCACCGTCATCGGCCTGGAAGACCTGCAGGCCGGACCGGGCGAACGGGCCGAGCTGCTCCGCTCGCTGCTCCTACAAATGGCCGCCGGTCGGCTGGCCCCCCACATCGGGCAGACCTGGCCGCTGGCCGACGCCCGCGCCGCCCACGCGGCCATCGAGGAGCGCCGGACCGTGGCCAAGACCCTGCTGACCGTCGATCGATGATTTCGCAGGCGGGGCGCCGTCTCACCTGGCATCGTCCCATCGACGCCAACGACCGGGGAGGGTCCCATGACGACCAGCGACCTGACGACCGACAATCCGACCGGCAAGCCACCCATCGTCGACATGGCCACCTGGGAGGCGGAGCGGAACGCGCTACTCATCCGGGAGAAGGCACACACCCGCGAGGGTGACGCCATCGCCGCGGCCCGGCGCCGGCTGCCGATGGTCGAGATCGACGGCACCGTCGAGGTCGTCGGCGCCGACGGGCCCGTCCCCTTCATCAACCTGTTCCAGGGCCGCAACGAGCTGCTCATCTACCAGCACATGTGGTGGGACGGCGCCCCTCACCAGGGGCAGTGCGAGGGGTGCACCATGGCCGTCTGGCACCTCGACCACACCTACCTCAACGTGCGCGGGGTCTCGTTCGCCGTCGTGACCGTCGGAACGTGGGACGAGGTGGCTCCGTACGTCGAGTTCATGGGCTACACCCAGCCCTGGTACTCGGTTCGGGACGTGGCCCCGCCCATCGGCGGGGACATGGGCCACATCGTGAGCTTCCTGCGTGACGGCGAGCGGGTGTTCCTGACCTACTCAACGACCGGTCGGGGCAACGAGGTGTTCAGCCCGCCCTTCGCCCTGCTCGACATGACCCCCTACGGCCGCGGCGAGGCCTGGCAGGACACCCCCGAGGGCTGGCCGGAGGGCAACCAGCCCTGCTGGTACTGGCGCTGCGACGTTGACGGCCACGCCACGTGGGGCGGGACGGGTCGGCCGGCGCCGCAGTGGACCCGCCCCGGCGCCACCCCCGAGCAGACTCTGGGCCGCCACGGCGACGACCACTGACCGCCCTCCTGACGACCGGGTGTGACGGGCTCGACGCCGGCTCACCCAGTCGCCCGGAAGTCCACCCGGTCAGACCTGGTACAGAGCGGAGAGCAGCCGAGAACGCTGCCCGTGACTGAGCAGGTCGGTCGAGTCGGCCACCTGGTCGACCGAGCCGACGAGCGGCAGGCGTCGCAGCCAGGAGTCGCCCAGGCTGCCCAGGCAGGCGTCGACCAGCCGCTCGGAACCGAGCACCCGCCAGGGGCGGGAGTAAAACGGCCGCGCCACGGGCTCGACCGGCTCGGTGAGCCCGGTCTCGTTGTGACAGCGGGCGACCAGCTCGGCCGCCTCGAGCAGGGCCGCCTCCCGCTCGGGCTGGGTGGTGGCCGCCATCGAACGTTCGAGCCGGGCGCCGAGCTCGGCGCTGCCGGACAGGTGCGAGAAGGCCGTCCCGAACCACTTGGTGTAGGGCCAATAGGCCCGGGACAGGAGGAACCAGACCCGCATCAGCTCCCTGGCCAGCCGACCGATGACCAGCCGGGCGCCGAGGTCGTCGCCCACGTCGGCGGCCCGCCCCACGAACGCCTCCTCCTCGGCGACCCGCCGCCACTGGGCGGCCAGCAGCCACCGCCACACGTCGTCCGGGTACCAGGCCAGGGCGGCGCGGGTGCGGGTCAGGTCGCCCTGGTCGTCGTGGTAGACGGCGCCGGCGGTCACCTCGAGCAGCTTCTGCTGGGGCATGAGCAGCCAGTCGGCCTCGGCGATCCCGGCGCTGGCCGACGCGTCCACCCCCAAGTGGCCGATCAACCACATCGGGAGGGTGGTGACCTCCACGTGATGGGCCACGGCCACGTCGTCCCAGCCGTAGCGGACCGGCCAGCCCCGGAACTCGGCGGGCAGGCCGGTGTCGACCGCCTTCCTGGCCTGCGGCATGGCGTCGGCCTCGACGAACACCACCAGCTGCGGTCCCCACCCGTGGTCGGTCGACCGGGGCGTGTCGAACCCGAGGACGTCCGAGCCGTCCCCGATGCGGGCGGCGGCGTGCGGCCAGCCGGCGAGCAGGGGGCCGACGACCTCCTCGTAGAAGGCGGCATTGAGGGCGAGACCGGGGACGAAGCTGGCCATGCACCATCGTGTCCCCCCGCCGGCCCGGCGAGCACGCGAGTTTACGAACTGTGGCACTGGTCACACTCTCGGCGTACTGTTGGGCCTTCTGGACGAAAGGCAGGTGCCATGCACGGTCATAGGCGAGCAGTGTCCCTGTTGTCCTCGCTCTCCCTCGCAGGAGCCGTCTTATTCGGCGTCACGGCGGGGTCGACGCCGGCGAGTGCCGCCCCCCACTCGGGCGGGAGCGCCCCGTCGCCGATCCAGTACACGACCTCCACCCAGCCGCTCCAGACGGTGGGCACGGTCGACTTCGGCAGCCTGTCCGGGACGTCGGCGTCGGCGTCGGCGGCCAACCACACCGCCACGGCCAACGGTCACCGCTCGAAGTCCGCGACGACGCGGCTCGGCCGGCCACCGCGTGGCGGGCACGGGACCGAGCGGAAGATCTCGCCCGGTTCGTTCTCGATCCAGAAGGGAAATGTGGCCGGAGAGATCGGGTTCCCGGGTGTGACCGGCCCCGAGTCGGCTTCCGTCAACGTCCCGCCCCCGGGTGTCACCCCCTTCGCCGACGTGGAGCCGCCCGACCAGGCCACCTGCGTCGGCCCAGACGCCAGCGGCCGGCCGATCGTGTTCGACTTCGTCAACGACGCCATCGCCGGCTACAGCACCAGCGGCACCCAGGAGATGGCGGTGACACCGGCCTACGCCCTGTTCGACCAGCCGTCGTCGGCCTTCATGTCCGATCCCCGCTGCTACTACGACGCCCCGACCCACCGGTGGTTCTTCGCCATGTTCGTGGCTGGCAGCCCGGCGCCCAGCACCCAGTTCCTGGCCGTCTCGACGTCGGCCGACCCCCTCGGCACCTACAAGGTGTTCGCCTACGACACCACCGACGCCAACAACCCGCTCGGTGACTGCCCCTGCTTCGGCGACTTCGACCAGATCGGGGCCGACGCCAACGGGTTCTACGTGACGACCAACGAGTTCTCCAACATCCCCAACGCCGCCCCGGGCTTCAACGGCACCGACATCTGGGCGTTGCCCAAGCAGGGCCTCGAGGCGGCGGCGTCCGGCACCGGTGCCGTCCCCGCCATCACCCGGTACGCGGTGACCAGCGACGCCTTCGGCGCCAGCACCCCGACCGTCGGGGACGGCCCCTACCACCTGTCGCCGGCCGCCACCCCGCCCGGGGGCACCTACGCCCCCGACACCGAGTACTTCACCGAGTCCAACTCCGAGCTGAACGCCGACAATCACCTGATCGTCTACGCCCTGCAGGGCACCAGCCTGCTGGCGTCGGGTGGCACGCCGACCCTGACCGCCACCGAGTTGACCAGCGAGCCGTACGCCTTCCCGCCCAACGCCACCCAAAAGGCGGGTCCGCTGCCGCTCGGCAACACCTACGGGGTGACGACGCCGCCGACCATCGAGGCCGACTTCAACGCCGTGCAGCAGACGACCTACACCGACGGTCGGCTGTACGGGGAGCTGGACACGGCGATCGGCGCCACCTCGTCCAGCCCGGGAGTTGACGGGATCGACTGGTTCGTCCTGGCTCCCCAGTCGTCGGCGGCGGGCGTCAGTGCCTCGATCGTCAAGCAGGGCTACGTGGCCAACAGCCAGAACCTGCTGTACCCGGATCTGATCGTGGACGGCTCCGGCCACGGCTACCTCGACTTCTCGGCCTCGGGTTCAGCCGAGTACCCGAGCGCCGAGTACGTGGCCTTCCACAGCCAGCCGACCGGCCCGATCCACGTGGCCGCCGCCGGCGTTGCTCCCGAGGACGGCTTCACCTGCTACCCGCCGTTCGGAACTCCGGCCAGCGGCTGCCGGTGGGGCGACTATTCCGGCGGCGCCGTCTGGTCCGGTCGGGCCTACATGATGGCCGAGTACATCCCACCCAGCCCGCGCGACACCGAGAGCAACTGGGGCACGTTCGTGTGGAGCGCCCCGGTGCACTAAGCCTTGGTGATGGACGACCACAAGGCGACCCTCCACCGCTACCTCCAGCAGACCCGCGACGCCCTCGTCTGGAAGTTGGACGGCGTGGGCGAGCGCCAGGCCAGGCTGCCAAGGACCCCGACGGGCACCAACCTCCTCGGAATTGTCAAGCACTGCCTCCACGTGGAGGTGGGCTATTTCGGGCCCACCTTCGGTCGGCAGTTCCCGCAACCCGAGAAGCTCCTTCCGGAGTCGGCCTTCGGGACTGACCCGCAGGCCGACTGGTTTGCCACGGAGGACGAGACCAAGGACGGCCTGGTCGACCTCTACCGCCGGGTCTGGGCCTTCGCCGATCAGACCATCGACGAGCTGCCCCTCGACGCACCTGGGCAGGTCCCGTGGTGGGGTGAGGACGGGCAGGTGACCCTGCAGCAGATGATCATCCACGTCATCTACGACCTGTCCCGCCACGCCGGCCAGGCCGACATCCTCCGCGAGCAGGTGGACGGAGCCGTCGGGTGGCAGCCGGGCGACAGCAACCTCCCGGACGACTACGACTGGCCGGCCTACGTGGCCAAGCTGACCACCCTGGCCGACCGGTTCAGCTGACGCTCGATCCGGCCGACGCTCGGATCCGGCTGTCCCCCGGATCCGGCTGACGGCGGGGTTCAGATGGCCGGCGGCTCGCAGCCGAGCGTCGTCCAGACGGCGGCTCCGTCGTCCCGCTCGACCTCGGCGGCGGCCCCGGCCCGCGCCCCGGCCAGGGTGCAGACCCACTCGAAGCGGGCGCCGATGGCCGAGAAGGCGTCGGCCGCCCGCTGCCAGTCGGCCGGTTGACCGGAGGCCCGGGCCTCGGCCCGCATCAGCACGGCCTCGGCCCAGGGCTGGTGGTCGAAGCTCGCCCGGACCTCGGCCGCCCGTTGCGGGATGCCGGCCTGGTGCTGCGCCGCCGCGATCTCGACGCGGAGGGCGGAGAGGTAACCCGGCCAGCGGGACGAGGGGCCGGCCCCGGCGGCCGCCAGCTCGGCCGCCGCTTCCACCTCGCCCCGATGAAGGGCCAGGCGCGCCTCCGTGAACGCCTTGAAATCGGCCGAGCCGCCTCGAGCCAAGCGGGCCGCGAACGCGTTCCACTCCGCCCGGGCGGCCTCTTCGCCCCGCAACCCGCAGGCGAGGGCCGCAGCCAGAGCCCCCGGAGCCATCCACCGGGCGCCGGGCCGGCCGGCCCGCTCCCACCCGCGCCGCATGGCT
>Ga0070737_10004562_pt1 | contig 13811 bp, 11 predicted proteins | sample Coa_R1_10_FD_66438 | JGI IMG/M metagenome (GOLD analysis project Ga0070737, IMG submission 66438) | Surface soil microbial communities from Centralia Pennsylvania, which are recovering from an underground coalmine fire - Coalmine... | ecosystem: Environmental > Terrestrial > Soil > Unclassified... | reverse complement strand
CGTCCATGCCGACCGCTCGCAGCATTCCGCGGGCTGCGGCCTTCTCCAGACCGTCGGTGACGTCGCGGCTGCGGGGTTTGATATCAGGGGTACGTGCCTTGGTTTGGGGCATGGCCCAAGTATGCGCGGGCCGCGAGCACCTCCCAAATCAATTTCGATACCCCACGGGGGTACCCTGGGAGCATGACAGCCGCACACGGCTACTCGCCGCAGAAGGACAACTACGCCAAGCGGCTGCGCCGCATCGAGGGACAGGTGCGGGGCATCGCCAAGATGATCGACGAGGACAAGTACTGCATCGACGTCCTCACCCAGATCAGCGCCGTCAACAGCGCCCTGCGGTCCGTGGCGCTGAACCTGCTCGACGAGCACCTCGGGCACTGCGTGACCCGCGCGGTGGCCGACGGAGGCGACGAGGCCGAGGCGAAGCTCGCCGAAGCTTCCGCCGCGATCGCGCGACTCGTGCGTTCCTGACGCGCACACGCCCGAATACCCGTGATTGAGTGCTGGTCGTGGGGCGAGTGCGTACGGTTAGTGCAGCCCTGATGACCGCCGAAACCCAAACCCTTCGCAGCGGACCGTGGACGCCGCGGATCGCGGTGCAGTTGTCGGTGCTGGCCGCCGCGGCGTTCATCTACGTCACGGCCGAGATCGTGCCGGTGGGCGCGCTGCCCGCTATTGCGCGCGATCTGCATGTCAGCCTGGCGTTGGTCGGCACCTTGTTGTCCTGGTACGCGCTGGTGGCGGCGTTGACGACGATTCCGCTGGTGCGCTGGACCGCGCATTGGCCGCGGCGCCGGACGCTGCTGCTGACATTGGCCTGCCTGACCATGTCGCAACTCGTGTCGGCACTGGCTCCCAATTTCGGGGTGTTGGCCGGCGGACGGGTGCTGTGCGCGATCACGCACGGTCTGATGTGGTCGGTCATCGCGCCGATCGCGACGCGGTTGGTGCCGCCCAGCCACGCCGGACGTGCGACCACGGCGATCTACGTGGGAACCAGCCTGGCTCTGGTGGTCGGCAGCCCGCTGACGGCGGCGATGAGCCTGATGTGGGGCTGGCGCTGGGCCGTGGTGTGCGTCACCATCGCCGCGGGGATCGTCACCTTGGCCGCGTGGCTGGTGCTTCCGGAGATGGTGCTCTCGGCGGAGCAGCTCGAGCGGGTCGGTCCGCGGGCCCGCCACCACCGCAACGGCCGGCTCTGGGCGGTGAGCTTGCTCACAATGGTGGCCGTCACCGGACACTTCGTGTCCTACACCTTCATCGTCGTGGTCATCCGCGACGTCGTGGGGGTGCGAGGACCCAATCTGGCCTGGTTATTGGCCGTTTACGGAGTCGCCGGGCTGGTGGCCGTGCCGGTGGTGGCTCGCCCGCTGGACCGCCGGCCCAAACGTGCGGTCATCGTGTGCATGGCCGGGCTGGCGGCGGCGTTCGTCCTGTTGACCGCGCTGGCGTTTGGAGGCCGGCCCACGGCGGCGACGGCGCTGGTGGGGACCGCCGCGATTGTCCTGTGGGGGGCGATGGCGACGGCGGTGTCGCCGATGCTGCAGTCGACGGCGATTCGTAACGCCGCAGGCGACCCAGACGGGGCGTCGTCGCTGTACGTCACGGCGTTTCAGGTCGGCATCATGGCCGGTTCGGCGGCCGGCGGGCTGCTCTACGAGCACAGCGTGCCGGTGATGCTGGCCGCGTCGGCGGTTCTGATGGGAGTGGCTCTGGCGGGGATGACGGCGAGCCGGCACATCTTCGACGTGCCCGCCGGCGAGGAGTAACGCTTCCGGCCCTTCGACCGATGACGTATTGGCGCAGGTCAGCGCGGTAATAGCGCATGTCGGGTGGCCGCTGAAGCACTAGCCGCTCTCCGCGCTATGCCACACTGGTTGGGACTGTGACTGGAGGTATGCATATGTCGCGATGGACGAGGGGAACTCTCGTCGCCGCGCTCAGCACAGCCGGATTGACCGCTGTGCTGACGCTGGGCACCGGTTCGGCGTTGGCCGATCCCGACCAGCCACCGCCCCCCGGCGACCCTGGCGTGGCAGACGCCGGACCGGCCGACCCGCTGGCGCCGCCGCCCGACCCGTTCGCACCCCCGCCACCGGCCGAGCCGCTGGCCGCGCCGCCCCCGGCAGCACCGGCTGCACCGGCGGCTCAGCCTGCGGCCGCCGCGGGTCCGGTGGCCGGGCAGAACCCGGAGCCCTTCACGGGCCAGCCGCCGTTCCTGCCGCCCACGTTCACTCCGGTCAGCGGCTCGATGGTCGGCGTCGCCCAGCCGATCATCATCAACTTCCAGCGGCCGATTGCCGACAAGCCGATGGCCGAGCAGGCGATCCACATTTCGTCGACCCCGCCGGTGCCGGGCAAGTTCTACTGGATGACCCCCACCCAGGTGCGGTGGCGCCCAATCAACTTCTGGCCGGCCCACACCAACGTGCACATCGACGCCGCGGGCACCACGTCGGACTTTCACACCGGCGACGCGCTGGTGGCAACCGCCGACGACGCCACCCACACCATGACCGTCACCCGCAACGGGACCGTGGAGAAGACCATCCCGATGTCGATGGGGATGGCCGCGGGCGGTCACCAGACCGCCAACGGCACCTACTACGTGCTCGACAAGAAGGCCAAGGTGGTGATGGATTCCACCACATACGGCGTGCCCGTCGACTCGACGTACGGCTACAAGGTCAATGTCGAGAACGCCGTGATGTTCGACAACAGCGGCGATTTCGTGCACAGCGCGCCGTGGTCGGTGGCCGATCAGGGCAAGCGGAACGTCAGCCACGGCTGCATCAACATCAGCCCGGCCAACGCCAAGTGGTTCTTCGACAACTTCGGCACCGGCGATCCCATCGTGGTGAAGAACTCCGTCGGCACCTACAGCAAGAACGACGGCTCCAACGACTGGCAGCTGTAGCACCACCAGACGGAAAAGGCCCCGACACGCCGAGGCGTGCGGGGCTTTTGCGTCTGCTCGCGCTGCCTAGTTCCAGATGCGCACCCGGTGCTGCGGCTCCAGGTACAGTGCGTCGTTCTCGGCGACGTCGAATGCGTCGTAGAAGGCGTCGATGTTGCGGATGACGCCGTTGCAGCGGAATTCCGGCGGCGAATGCGGATCGACCGCGAGCCGCCGAATCGCCTCGGCGTCACGGGATTTGGCCCGCCAGACCTGCGCCCAGCCGAAGAACAACCGCTGCATGCCGGTCAGCCCGTCGATCACCGGGGCGGGACGGCCGTTCAGCGATAGTTGATACGCGAGCAGAGCTATCGAGAGCCCGCCCAGATCTCCGATGTTCTCGCCGACGGTGAACGCGCCGTTGACATGATGGCCGTTGCCGAGCGCACGCGGCGTGTAGCCGTCGTATTGCGCGATCAGCGCCTTGGTGCGGGCGGCGAACTCGGCGCGGTCGTCGTCGGTCCACCAGTCGACCAGATTGCCGTCGCCGTCGTATTTGGCGCCCTGGTCGTCGAAGCCGTGCCCGATCTCGTGGCCGATCACCGCGCCGATACCGCCATAGTTCGCAGCGTCGTCGGCCTGTGGGTCGAAGAACGGCGGCTGCAAAATCCCTGCCGGGAAGACGATTTCGTTCATCCCCGGGTTGTAGTAGGCGTTGACCGTCTGCGGGGTCATGAACCACTCGTCGCGGTCGACCGGACCGCCCAGCTTGGCAAGCTCGCGGTCCAGGTTGACCGCGTAGCCGCGTTGGTAGTTGCCGTAAAGGTCATTGCGGTCGATCACCAGCGCCGAATAGTCGCGCCACTTGGCCGGATAGCCGATCTTGGCGGTGAACTTGTCCAGTTTGGCCAGTGCGCGTTCCCGGGTCTGCGGTGTCATCCAGTCCAGGTTGGAGATGCTGATCCGGTACGCCTCGCGCAGGTTGTCCACCAGCGCGTCCATGCGGGCCTTGGCGTCCGGCGGGAAATGCCTTTGCACGTAAAGCTTTCCGACGGCATCGCCAAGCAGACCCTCCACCATCGACACACCGCGCTTCCAGCGCTCGCGGATCTCTTCGGCCCCGGTCAGCGCGCGGCCATAGAACGCGAAGTCCTCGCGCACCAGCGCGTCGGTCAACAGCCAGGCGCGTGCGTGGATCAATTGCCAGCGCGCCCAGCGCTTCCAGTCGTCGAGTTCCTCGCCGTGCCACAGCCCTGCAAATTCGGCGAGGTAATCCGGTTGGCGCACAACAAGTTCCGCGACTGCATCCGGTGTGGTGCCCAGCGCGCTCACCCAGCCCGACCACTGGAAGCCCGGCGCCTGCTCCTGCAGGTCGGCGAACGTGCGCAGATTGTAGGTAAGGTCGGCGTCGCGGCGTTTGACCACATCCCAGTGCGCGGCAGCCAGTTTGGTCTCCAATGCCACGATGCGGTCGGCGGTTTCGGCGTGGTCCGCCGCGTCGCCGCCGTAGACCAGCGCGAACATCCGCGCGATATGGCCGGGGTAGGCGGCCAGCAGCTCGGCATGCTGCTCGTCGCGGTAGTAGGACTCGTCGGGCAGCCCGAGGCCCGACTGGCTGACGTGCACCAGGTAGCGGGCGGAGTTCTTCTCGTCTGTGTCGACATACACGCCGACCCCGCCGCGGACCCCGGTGCGTTGAAGCGCTCCCACAACCGCAGCCAGCTCGTCGGCGTCGGCGGCGGCGTCGATCAGCGCCAGCTCGTCGAGCAGCGGCTGCAGGCCGCGCCGCTCGACCGCATCCTCGTCGAGAAAACTGGCGTAGAGGTCGCCGATGCGTTGTTCGTCGGTGCCGGCCGCGGCGGAGCGTTCGCTGAGCTCGGTGATCAAGTCGCGGACCTGCTCCTCGGCTCGGTCGAATAGCGAGCGGAATGCGCCATCGGTCGCCCGGTCGGCCGGGATCTGATACTCGCTCAGCCAGCGGCCGTTGACGTGACCGAACAGGTCGTCTTGTGGGCGGACACCAGCGTCGACATTGCTCAGGTCGATGCCCGAGCGGATAGCTTCTACCGTCACCCTGCCATCCTTACCACCGACCGGCAGGTAGCCTCACGGCCATGCCCGACGAGGGAGAGCAGACCGAGCCGACCGCCGAGGACACGCCGGAACCGTCCGGCGGCCCGATCTTCTCCGGCTACGGCATCGCCTCGGCGGTGCTGGGCCTGCTGTCGGTCGCAGCGATCGCGCTGGGAGTGCTCATCTGGACGACGCACCGCGGCGACGTCGACGAGCGGCACTACCAAAGCCGGGTCCTGCAGACCGCCGCCGACTGGACCGGCGTGCTGATCAACATGAACACCGACAACGTCGACGCCAACCTGCAGCGGCTGCACGACGGCACCGTGGGAGAACTCAACGCCGACTTCGACTCCGCCATGCAGCCCTACCGGCAGGTGGTGCAACGGCTGCAGGCCCGCAGCACCGGACAAATCGAGGCCGTTGCAATCGAAGCGGTGCACCACGAGCCCGACGCCCAACCGGGCCGGCGGCCGGCCGAGCCGCTGCCGCCGGGAGTCGCCCGGCGCACCGACACCGTCATGGTGGTCGCCACGTCGGTCAGCGAAAACGTCGGCGGCAAACCGCAGATCGTGCACTGGAACCTGCGGCTGGCGGTGTCCGACGTGGACGGCAGGCTGCTGATCTCGCAGCTGGGGTCGATCCGATGAGAAACACGTGGAGGGTGGCGGCGTTCGACGTCGCGGCGCCGCTGGCAGCGATCGCGGCGCTGCTGGCAATCGGGGTGGTGCTGAGCTGGCCGTTGTGGTGGGTGGCGACGTGTTCGGCGCTGATCCTGCTGATCGTCGAGGGCGTACTGGTCAACTTCTGGCTGCTGCGGCGGGATTCGGTGACCGTGGGCACCGACGACGACGCGCCGCTGCTGCGGCTGATTGTCATGGCGCTGTGCGCGGCCGCGCTGGTGGCCGCGGTGGTGACCGGGTACTACCGCTGGACAACAGCCGACCGCGAGCTCAGACGCGATTCTGCCGAGGTGGTACGGATCGCCACCGGGATGGCGGAGGCGGCGGCGTCGTTCTCCCCGGGCGCGCCGACCGCGTCGATCGACCGGGCGGCCGCGATGATGGCGCCTGACAAGTCCGGGGCGCTGAAAGAGCAGTACGCGAAGTCCAGCGCCGACCTGGCCCGTCGCCACGTCAGCGCGCAGGCCGAGACGCTCGCGGCCGGTGTCGAGGCGATCGGACCGTCGGCGGCCGTGGTGGCGGTGATCCTGCGGGTCACCCAGGACGTGCCGGGTCAGCCGCCTGAGCACGCCAGCCCGGCGGTGCGGGTGGTGCTGAGCAAGGACAGCGGCAGCTGGCTGGTGCGCGACTGGTCACCGATCAATTCGCGCTAGCCGGGCGTGCTCGACCATCAGACGACGGTCCATCACCAACCTGGAGCCAGGATGCGCCGCGGCGCGGCGTCGCCGGCTGAGCCGTCATCAGTCGTTGCCCGGCGGGCGCCGCGACCGCGACTTGGCGAACCGGTCGGACAGTCGCCGCATCCGGATCATCAGCGCGGCCGACGGGCTGACCTTGGCCTCGAGGTAGTCGGCCAGGTCGTTGGCCGGCACCCCGATGCGCGACGCGAATTCCCGTGGGCCCAGCCCGGATCGCTCCATCAGCAGGCGTACGTGGCGGGCCACTTCTTCGCGCTCGTTGGCCTCCAGGTGCGCGCGGGCGCGATCGAGCACCTCCGCGAGCGCCTTGGAGATGCCGTAGGGGCGGGCCCGCTCGAGAACCTCTTCGACCTGACGGGCGGTGCGGCCGTACGGGTCTCGCTTGATTGCGACCGCGATCTGCTTCCAGGTGGCGATGTCGCCGCTTTCCAGCGCCGCCCGGATCGCCGAGGTGGGCCAGAACTCGACGGGCTGATCGGCGTAGGCAGGACGGGGCGGCCGCTGCGGCGCCGGGCGGGCGCGCGGGGCGGCGGGGGACCGATGCGGCGCCGGTCCGGGGCGTCGGTCCGATGCCAACGTCACCTCGCCTCCTCCAGCATCGCCACCGCCACCGACAGGCAGCGTTGCCTGACCTCCTCCCAGTCTGCCTTCCCATCCGGTTCGGGCCACTGATCGTCCTCGACATCGGACGGGTGTGGATCCGCGAGCCGACGAACCAACTGGGTAGCGATCCATTGTCGCTTGGATGATTGACAACAGTAGTACCTGTCCATCCCGGCCAGCACGACCGCGGCGGTTTCGGGCTCCATCGCGTCGACCAGCTCAGCAAATTCGAAGTAGTCGCGGCTGCTGTTGCGGGACATGATCAGGTAGCCCTTGAGACGTAGCGTTTCCGCCCCGGTGGGGATTTGCAGGCGGTCCCCTGTCGGCAACTGCACGTGAGTGGTTTCCACCGGGCTGCGCCGCTCGAACCTGGGGTGGTCGGCTCGGCGTTCGCTTTCCAGCGCATCCAGGGCGACGGAGAGCCGGCCCCGCCACAGCGTGACCGGATGCACCGGCCGCACCGACCGCCCGGCGCCGTTGCGGTGCGGCAGGCCGCCGACGAGTTTGCGGGCCACCGACCCACCGTCGGTGCCGTTCGCGGCGGCGGCCAGGGCGACGCGGTGGGTGGCGGCGTCGTCGCCGCCCTTGACCCGGCCGCGCAGATCGCCGTTACGCCCGCACCCGGTGAACGCCAGCGGGTCGGCCACGCAAATCGCGTCCGGGACAAGGTGTTTGAGCTTGGCCGCCGACTTGAGCACCATGCGCAGGTCGGCGCCCGGCACCACCGGCGCGGAGATGTCCTCGGGAATCATCACCACGTCGCCGAGGTCGGCCATAGGCAGCGGTTTTTCGAAGTCCACCGATGGCAGGATGCGGTGCAGCCAGCCCGGCAGCCACCAGTTCCACTGGTCGAACATCGCCATCAGGGCCGGCACCATCACGAGCCGCACGACGGTGGCGTCCACCGCGATCGCCACCGCACAGGCCACCCCGATCTCGGCGACCAGCGGCATGCCGGCGAACGCGAATCCGATGAACACCGCGATCATGATCAGCGCCGCGCTGGTGATGGTGCGGGCACTGGTGCTGACCCCGTAGGCGACGGCGTCACGGGTGTGGCCGGTCTGCAGGAACCGTTCCCGGATCCGGGTCAGCAAGAAGATCTCGTAGTCCATCGACAAGCCGAACGTCATCGCCAGGACCAGGGGCGGAACCGTGCTGTCGATCGATGTGATCGGTGCGAAACCGAGTTTCTCCAGCCAGCCCCACTGGAAGACCATGACCAGGCTGCCGTAGGCGGCCGCCACCGACAACACGGTCATCAGCACGCCCTTGAACGCCAGGAACACCGACTGGATCGACAGCAGCAGCATGACGAACGCGATCAGCGCGACGAACACCAGCACCCACGGTTCGGTCCTCGACACCTGGTCGTCGAAGTCTTTGATCAGCGCCGTGGGACCGCCGATGGCCACCTGGGCCGAACCGACCTCGGGCAGGCCGGGCAGATGGGTCCGCATCCAGTCCACGGTGTGTCGGGCGCCCAGATCCTCGGGGTCGACAGCAAGGACTGCGGAGAGCATGGCGCTGCTGTTGTCGTCGGCGAACACCGGCGGCGCCACCGTGACGATGTCGGGCGCCTGCGCGATCTCGTGCCGCAGCGCCTCCAGCGTCTGGTTGTGTGCCGGGGCGGACGCGTCTCCGCTGGGGAAGGTGATCAGTACCTGCACCGGGCCCAGCGCCCCGGGTCCGAGCGCCTCGGCCGCGCCGGCCACCCCGGCGCGGATCTCGTGTGACGAATCGAACTGTCGCAGCAGGCTGTTGCCCAGCACCATCGACAAGGCCGGCGCCGCCATGGCCAGCAGAACCGCCGCGGCCGCCAGTGCCCATGCCCATGGCCGGTGCATCACCCAGCTGATCCAATGCGTCCAGAACCGCGACTGGGTGGTCTCGGGCCGTCGCGACCAGTGCAGCACCGCCGACCTCTTGGCGGCCGCCCGGCCGAACGTCGCCAGCACCGCCGGCGTCATCGTGGTCGACGTCAGCATCGCCACAGCGACCGCCAAAATCGCGCCGGTGGCCATCGACGCCAGCGCCGGCGTGTCGATCAGGTAGATCCCGGTCAGCGAGGCGACGACGGTCATGCCGGACAGCACCACCGCCAGCCCGGAGGTGGCCATCGCGGCGTCGACGGCCTCGGCGGGCTGACGCCCGGCGCGCAGTTCCTCGCGGAAGCGCATCAGAATGAACAGGGAGTAGTCGACGGCCAGCGCGATGCCGAACATTGACACGGTCGAGGTGACGAACACCGACATCGTGGTGTAGGCCGACAGCAAATAGACCAGGCCCATCGTGATCGCGACGGTGCAGATGCCCAGCGCCAGCGGGATCGCCGCGGCGGCCAGCGATCCGAACACCGCCAGCAACACGATCAAGATGATCGGAAGGTTCCATTTTTCCGCGGCGGCGATGTCGTGTTTGGTGTTGGCGGCCGCCGCCGTACTCAACGCGCCCTGGCCGATGACGTACAGCCGCACCCGGCCGTTCGCGATCTGCCCGGGTTTGTCGCCCTGCACCCCGACCTTCGTGCGCAGCTTCTTGGCGGCATCACTGGCGCTGTTGTTGTTGGAATCCAGCCGCAGCGACACCACATAGGGCCGGTCGGGCTGCGGCGCCCGCTGGGTCGGGTTGGGCACGATCACCACATCGGGAACCTCGTCGGCGACCCGCTTTAGCATCGCGACGGCGTCGTTCATGTCTTCGAAACTGGCGTCCGCGCGCGGGGCCGCCACCAGCGCCAGCGGCGAAGCGCCCTGGTCGGGGTAGTGGGCCTCGAGCTCGTCGTGCACGCGCAGCGACTGCGAGCCGGCCACCTCGAAGCCGCCGCCGGTCAGGTGACCCGACTGGGCCACCGTCAAATAGATCGCAGGTATCAGCGCGAGCAACCAACCCGTGAAGACCACCCAGCGGAAGCGGCGCAGGTTGCTGCTGAGGCGCATCATGAACTGCTGGATTGCCGCGCCTCCCCACTTTCCTGCTACCCGTGTTTCGTGCAGGCGAGCCTACCGCAGCATGCTGTAAAGTACTTCGGCTTCGGGTCGCTGAGCTGCAACGACTCGGCATCGGCGACCGTTACTCTGCGGCCCGGCCCGCGCAGTTGCTGGAACGCCACGATTGGCGACGACGCTGCAACGGATGGCAGGATGTCCGGTGGGCGTGTCCGGGTCGGGGATCAGGTCCCAGTGCTGCGTGGCCAGGCCGGACGTCCGCAACCCCTTAAGGAGTGTTCATGACGACGAGTGCAACGTTGCGCCACAGGCTCTTTGGCGTACTGACCGCCACCGCGCTGGGCGGCGCTGCCCTCGTCGCGTCGGCTGTGCCGTCCGCCGTCGGTGCGTCCGATCCCTGCGCCGCAAGCGAGATGGCGCGGACGATCGGCTCGGTGGCGAAGTCTGCAGGTGACTACCTGGACTCGCATCCGGAGACCAATCAGGCGATGACCAACGTCCTCCAGCAGCCCGCCGGCCCCCAATCGGTCAACTCGCTGAAGTCGTATTTCGACGCCAACCCCAAGGTGGCCGGCGACCTGCAGACCATCTCGCAGCCACTGACCGCGCTGTCGACCAGGTGCAAGCTGCCGATCAGTATCCCGCAGGTGCTGGGCCTCATGCAGGGAGCGCAGAACGGGCTGCCCGGTGGTGGCGCGGCTCCGGCGTTGCCGGTGGCCGGCCCGACGGGCGGTGCTCCCGCCAGCGGCGCCCCGGTGGCACCGGCCGGGCAGGCGCCCGGCCCGGCCGCACCGGTCGTCGTCAGGTAGCTGCCCGACCCCCGGTTTCGGGGTCCGGTGGCGGCAGTGGGCCTTGTAGGGCGCCGTCGCCGGGATCGGCCGGCGGGATGTGGTCCATCGCGTCCGCCTCGCTGTCGGGCTCGACCTCGTTTTCGGTGCGGAACATGAAGAAGAACACCACCCAGCCGACCGCGGCGATCAATAACCAGCTGATCACCCGGTAGATCAGCATCGCCGAGATCGCGTCGGGCAACGACATGCCGCTGGATACCAAACCGGGGACCAGCACCGCCTCGACGACCAGCAGCCCGCCCGGCATCAACGGGATCGTGCCGACCGCACGCGCCGCCGCGTAGGCGACCGTCAGCCCGGCCACCGATGCATTGCCGCCGGCGGCGTACGCGGCGAAGCCGAGGCACGCCACGTCGGCGATCCAGTTGAACAGCGACCACGCGAACGCCACCGACAGGTCGCGGCGGCCCAGGCTGACGGACTCCAACTGGTCCAGGGTCTGCCGCCACTTGTCGATGCCGGTAGCGGCGGGCTTGCCGCGAACGGAGTTGACCCACGACAGCACCCGCAGACCGATGCCGTCGATCAGCTCCGGCCGCGACGCCACCGCTTGCCCCAGCAACAACAGCGCGACAAAGCCACCGAGGGTGAACAGCAACGAGAACGGGTTGTTCTTCGCGCCCAGAAAGAACGCGCCGCCCAGACCGAGCAGGGCCAGCCCCACCGCCTGCAACACACCCGACATCACCAGCTGCCACGACGCCACCACCGTCGACGCGCCCCAAATCCGTTGCTGCCGAAGAAGAAACGTGGCCGAGAGCACCGGCCCTCCGGGCAGCGTCGTGCTCAGCGAGTTGGCGGCGTAGAACGCGGCTTCCGACCGCCACTGCTTGACTTCGACGCCGGCGGACCTCAGCAGGGTCCGCTGGATCTGCGCGAAGCTGTGCATCGACGCGCCGGCCGCCAGCGTTGCGGCCAACAGCCAGTACCACTGGGCCGAGTACAGGCTCTTCCATGCCTTTGCCAGCTGGTCCCAGACCAACGCCACCTCGACCGCAAGGACGACTGCGACGATGCCCAGGATCACCCAACGGAGCCACCAGTACTTGCCGTGGACGGGCGCTTCGGCCTGACCGTCGACGTTTTGTGGCGGCGCGTCATGCGACACGTGGTTTAGGGTAGCCGCGCAGGTCGCGCAGGGATCGTTGCTCTGCATCGCGCCGTGTCGGTGTCTGCACTGATTCTTTGGCATGGCGGCGGCCGAGCCGGCGGTTAGGCTACCGGAATGCCGCCCGAGCAAGACGAATTCGTCCACCCGCTACTGCGCAAGGCGGCGGCATGGTCGTGGCGACTGATGCTGATGCTGGCCGCCCTCTTGGCGGTGTTGTGGCTGATCAAGCGCCTTGAGCTGATCTTCGTTCCGATGGCGCTCGCGTTGCTGCTCTCGGCACTGCTGCTACCCGGTGTCGACTGGCTGGACCGACACGGCGTGCAGCGTGGACTCGCGGTGTTCCTGTTGTTGCTGACCGGGTTGGCTGCGATCGGCGGAATTCTTGCCTTCGTCGTCAGCCAGTTCATCGACGGCTTGCCGGCATTGGTGAACCAGGTGACCCGCTTGATCGACTCGGCCCGCAAGTGGCTGATCGAAGGTCCGGCGCACCTGAGCCGGGACCAGGTCAACAACATCGGCAACACCGTGACCGACATGCTGCAAAAGAATCAGGCCAAGCTGACCAGCGGGGCGCTGTCCACCGCTACGACGGTCACCGAGATCATCACGGGCGCATTTGTGGTGCTGTTCACCCTGATCTTTTTCCTGTACGGCGGCCGCAACATCTGGCGGTTCATGGTCAAGATCTTTCCCAGCCAGGTGCGTGAAAAAGTCCACGGAGCCGGCATCGCCGGCTTCCAGTCACTCATCGGCTATGTGCGGGCGACGTTCTTGGTGGCGTTGGTCGATGCCGTCGGGGTCGGTACCGGGCTGGCGATCATGGCCGTGCCGCTGGCATTGCCGCTGGCGTCGTTGGTCTTTCTCGGTGCATTCATCCCGCTGATCGGCGCGGTGGTCAGTGGATTTTTGGCGGTGGTCGTCGCGTTGATCGCCAAGGGCTGGATTTACGGGTTGATCACGCTCGGCGTGATCATCGGCGTGAACCAGTTGGAGACCCATGTGCTGCAGCCGCTGGTGATGGGCCGCGCGGTGTCGATCCATCCGCTGGCGGTGGTGGTGGGAATCACGTCCGGCGGTGTGCTTGCCGGGATCGTCGGTGCATTGCTGGCCGTCCCGAGCATCGCGTTTGCTGACCGGGCAGTGCGGGCGCTGATGGCCCCGGGTCCATCTACGGAGGAGGAGGGCGCACGCAACGACAACGGCTCGACCCTCATTCATGCCGAACCGGACGAGGTCGAGGCCGGTCCGGCCGCAGAACCCAGTAGTTAGAAGCGTCCTTCGCGGCGCAGCAAATCCTGCGCGCTCAGACCCCCGCTGCGACGCTGCCGCGTCCGCTCGGCTTCTGCGGCGTTGCGCGCCCGGGAGTTCAGTTTCTCGGTGGCCATGTCGGAGTCGTCGTCCGACGGCGCGGTGGGGATGGCCGTGGTGGCTTCGTCCTCGTCGTCGGCCTGTTCCCGGTGCGCCGGAATCGACCGCGTCTGGTCGGCAGGCGGCTGCGCCTGCGGACGCGGCTCGGCGTTGCCCGCGGGACGTGAACCACCTTGGCGCTCACCGGGTTTAGGCCCGCGCAGTTCGCTGAGCCAGGACTCGATCTCGCGGTCCTGGGGCGGCGTGCCCGACGGCGGGGACCGGCGTTCACCGCCTGAAGGTTCCGGCGCGGCGTTCTTGGGCGCGGCGAAGCGCGTCGTCTCCGGCTCTTCGGAAGACTCCGGCGGTGTCGGGGTCCGCATCCGGGTGGTGCCCGCCGCCGACGGCGTGTCCTGACGCGGCGGCCGGTACTCCGGCCGCGGGGCCGATCGCGGGCGGGCGGCGCCTTCCGCGGACGGGTGGGTGGGATCGTGCGGCGGTCGCGGTTTGGTGGCAACCGGACCACGCGGCGCGGCGGCAACCCGCTCGGGCCGACGCTGCGCGGGCCGCTTGCGCTCGGGCGGCAGGTGGATTTCGC
>Ga0070737_10004559_pt1 | contig 13819 bp, 12 predicted proteins | sample Coa_R1_10_FD_66438 | JGI IMG/M metagenome (GOLD analysis project Ga0070737, IMG submission 66438) | Surface soil microbial communities from Centralia Pennsylvania, which are recovering from an underground coalmine fire - Coalmine... | ecosystem: Environmental > Terrestrial > Soil > Unclassified... | reverse complement strand
GCGGAATGACCTCCGGCGGCCAATGCGGAACTGCGCAAATGCTGGGCGCGCGACCGTCAAAGGCGCGTCGCGGCGCTACCCCGAGCAACCGCCAGACTCTAGCAGCGCGGGCCGTGAAAACCAGCCGCAGCGAGCCACCCGGGAACCCCGCGCCCGACAGGCTGTGACCGGATGCGCGATAATAGGCGGTCCATTCGATGCCATTCCGCGCGCGCAGGACTGGCGCGGCAACAAGGAGAGCACCATGCAAGACTCGTTCGGGATTCGCGACACCCTCAGCGTCGGCGGCAAGTCGTACCAGATCGCGAGCTTCGCGAAACTGGCCAAGCAGCATGATGTCAAGCGCCTGCCCTACTCCATGAAGGTGCTGCTGGAAAACCTCCTGCGCAACGAGGATGGCAGCGAAGTCACCCGCGCGCAGATCGAGGCGGTGTTGAAGTGGGATCCGAAAGCCGAACCCTCCACCGAAATCTCCTTCCTGCCCGCGCGCGTGGTGTTGCAGGATTTCACCGGCGTGCCCTGCGTGGTGGATCTCGCCGCGATGCGCGACGCGATGGTGGCGCTGGGCGGCGATCCGAAGAAGATCAACCCGCTCTCGCCCGCCGAACTCGTGATCGACCATTCGGTGCAGGTCGACGTGTTCGGCGAAGCCGACGCGCTGGCGCGCAACGCCGAAATCGAATTCAAGCGCAACCACGAGCGCTATGCCTTCCTGCGCTGGGGCCAGAAGGCATTCGATGACTTCAAGGTCGTGCCGCCCGCCACCGGCATCGTCCATCAGGTGAACCTCGAATACCTCTCGCGCGTGGTGATGACGCGCGACATCGACGGTGAGACCTGGGCATTTCCCGACACCCTGTTCGGCACCGACTCGCACACCACGATGGTCAACGGCCTCGGCGTGCTGGGCTGGGGCGTCGGCGGCATCGAAGCCGAAGCCGCGATGCTGGGCCAGCCGTCGTCCATGCTGATCCCGCAGGTCGTCGGCTTCCGCTTCACCGGCAAATTGCCCGAAGGCGCGACGGCCACCGACCTCGTGCTGACGGTGACGCAGATGCTGCGCAAGCAGGGCGTGGTCGGCAAGTTCGTGGAGTTCTTCGGCCCCGGGCTGCAGCACCTGCCGTTGGCCGACCGCGCGACACTGGGCAACATGTCGCCCGAATATGGCGCGACCTGCGCGATCTCTCCGATCGACAAGGAGTCGATCAACTACCTGCGCCTGTCCGGTCGCGATCCCAAGCACATCGAACTGGTCGAGACCTACGCCAAGGCACAAGGCCTGTGGCACGACGAGCACTCGCCCGAAGCCGAATTCAGCGCGGTGCTGGAGTTGAACCTCGCCGACGTCAAACCGTCGCTGGCCGGTCCCAAGCGCCCGCAGGATCGCGTATTGCTGACCGATATGCGCGAAAGCTACAAGACCGCGATGCAGGCGCTCGGCGCCGGGAACGGCGGTGGCAAGTGGGACAAGTCGAAGGAACGCTTCTTGAACGAAGGCGGCAGCACCGCGGTGGGCCGCGCGGAAAGCCAAGCCGCGGACGGTCCCGAGGTCGCGACCAGCAATGGCGAAACCACGTTGGGCGACGGCTCGGTGGTGATCGCGGCGATCACGTCCTGCACCAACACCTCCAATCCCGCCGTGATGATCGGCGCGGGCCTGCTGGCGCGCAAAGCTGCCGAACGCGGCCTGAAACCGAAGCCGTGGGTCAAGACATCGTTGGCGCCGGGATCGAAGGTCGTCACCGATTACCTCGACAAGACCGGCTTGATGGAAGACCTGCAAAAACTGGGCTTTTTCCTCGTCGGCTACGGCTGCACCACCTGCATCGGCAACTCGGGCCCGCTACCGGAGGACGTCAGCAAACGCGTCACAGACAACGATTTCGCGGTGGCGGCGGTGTTGTCGGGCAACCGCAATTTCGAGGGCCGTATCCATTCGGAAGTGAAAATGAATTACCTCGCTTCGCCGCCGCTGGTGGTGGCGTTCGCGATCGCCGGCACCATCGACATCGATCTGTCGAAGCAGCCGCTCGGGAAGGACAAAGACGGCAAGGATGTTTACCTGAAGGATATCTGGCCGACGAACAAGGAAATCGCCGACCTGGTGGCGAGTTCGCTGAATTCCGGCATGTTCGAAAAGAACTACGGCGAGGTCTTCAAGGGCAGCAAGGAATGGAACGCGGTCGAGGTGCCAGAAGGCGACCAGTACGCGTGGGACGAAAAGTCCACGTACATCAAGAACCCGCCCTACTTCGAAGGCATGACGAGGGAACTGCCGAAGCACGCGGACATCGAGGGCGCGTACTGCATCGGCCTGTTCGGCGACTCCATCACCACCGACCACATCTCGCCCGCCGGCGCGATCAAGAAGGATTCGCCCGCCGGGAAATACCTGATGGAGCGCGGCGTCGAGCCCAAGGACTTCAACTCCTACGGATCGCGGCGCGGCAACGACGACGTGATGGTCCGCGGCACCTTCGCCAACATCCGCATCCGGAACAAGCTGCTGGACAACGTCGAAGGCGGCTACACGCTGCACGTTCCGAGCGGCGAGCAGATGACGATCTACGACGCCGCGATGAAATACCAGGAGGACGGCACGCCGCTGATCGTGATCGCCGGCAAGGAATACGGCACCGGCTCGTCGCGCGACTGGGCGGCCAAGGGCACCCTGCTGCTGGGCATCGAAGCCGTGATCGCGGAAAGCTTCGAGCGCATCCACCGCTCCAACCTGGTCGGCATGGGCGTGCTGCCGCTGCAGTTCAAGGACGGCGAGAACGCGCAATCGCTCGGGCTCACCGGGAAGGAGACTTTCGCGATCAGCGGCCTCGACAACGGCAACGCGAAGATGGCGCACGTGGTCGCGACGTCGAAGGACGGCAACAAGAAGGAATTCGACGTGCGCGTGATGCTGCTGACGCCCAAGGAACGCGAGTTCTACAAGCACGGCGGCATCCTGCAATACGTGCTGCGCGACCTCGCGAAAAAGGCGGCCTGATCACCCGGCTGTTCTTGGCCACGTAGTCGCAGCCAAAAGAAAGAACAGGCGCTGCGCGCCGGACCGCTCCTGCAGTTTTGTCGTAGGAGCGCGCCGTGCGCGCGACACGCAAGACATTTCCATCAGCGCGCCCAGGCCGCGTTGTAGCAAACCCACTCGCCGTCCTCGCGCCGCCACGCGGTGACCATCGCATAGATCGCCGATTGGTCGGGCAGCAGGTCGCCGGGTTTGCCGCCGGTCAGCACGAGATTGAACTTCGCAATGATGCGGTCGCCCTTGCGCTCGAATGAAACCGGGCCGACCAGCACACCGGTGCGGTCTTGGCGCAACGCACGCAGCGCGAGCAACTGACGCAAACCGCGGCGATCCAGTTCGCCGTTATTGCTGGTGAAGTCGTCGCCAACCACGGCGAGCACGCCCGAGGTGTCGTTCGCGCGCGCCGCAACGGCGGCCGAATCGCTCGCGTGACGGATCTGCTGCTCCGGCGGTGTGCGGTGGCAGGCGGTGAATACGCACAGGACCAGCACCATGCAAGCGGCACGCACGATGCTCCGCGCCGTCACATTGCAAGTTCCCGCGGAATTCCGGACTGCAATCACTACCTGATTTCCCCGCCGCGCAGTGCCGCAATGCAGCTTGCCGCCGTCGCGCCTATCGTGCTCCAATGCTCCGGGCTTGCGCAACAGCGCGTCCGACAGGAGGGAGCAATGGCCGATCCACGTCCCTGGTTGGCGCATTATCCGCCCGGTGTTCCCGCGGACATCGACGTCGATGTTTGTCCGTCCATCGTCGCAATGTTCGAGGAAGCGTGCGCGCGCCACCCACAGCGCCCCGCGTATTCCAGTTTCGGGGTGACGCTGACCTGGACAGAACTGGATCGTCTAAGTGCCGGGTTCGCGGCCTTCCTCGCAAACGAATGGAAGCTCGGCAAGGGCGATCGCCTCGCGATCATGCTGCCCAACCTGCTGCAATACCCGATCGCGCTGTTCGGCGCGCTGCGCGCGGGGCTGACCGTCGTCAACGTCAACCCGCTCTACACCGCGCGCGAGTTGCAGCACCAGCTTGCCGACTCCGGCGCGAAAAGCATCGTGGTGCTGGAGAACTTCGCGGCCACGCTCGAACACGCGATCGATCACACCGAGGTCAAGCATGTCATCGTCACGTCCATCGGCGACCAGCTCGGCTTCCCGAAGGGACCGTTGATCAGTTTTGCCGTGAAATACGTGAAGAAGATGGTGCCCCGCTGGTCGTTGCCGGGCCACCTGTGCTTCGGCGACGTGTTGCGCAAGGGCGCCTGGATGCCAACGCCGAACGTGCAACTCGCACACGACGATGTCGCGTTCCTGCAATACACCGGCGGCACCACCGGCGTGGCCAAGGGCGCCATGTTGTCGCACGGCAACATGGTCGCAAACACGCTGCAGCTGGCGGCTTGGGTAGGCGACCTGTTCACCCGCGGCGAGGAAAACATCATCACGGCGTTGCCGCTGTATCACATCTTCTCGCTGACGGTGAATGCGCTTTTCATGATGCACCTCGGCGGCGAGAACATCCTGATCGCCAATCCACGCGACATTCCCGACTTCACCAACATCCTGAAGAAGAACCGGTGGAGCGCCATCACGGGCGTGAACACGCTGTTCAACGCCCTGCTGAACCACCCCGATTTCCGCTCCATCGATTTTTCGCGGGTGAAGTTCTCGCTTGCGGGTGGCATGGCCGTGCAACGTGCGGTTGCCGAGCGCTGGAAGCGGACCACCGGTATTCCTCTGATCGAAGGCTACGGCTTGACCGAGACCTCACCCGTCGCCACGGCGAACCCGCTCGACATCAAGGACTACACGGGGTCGATCGGCTTGCCGCTGCCCTCCACCGATGTGGTGCTGCGGGACGAGGATGGCCACGACCTGCCTGCGGGTGAAGCCGGGGAAATGTGCGTACGCGGGCCCCAGGTGATGCAGGGTTACTGGAACCGTCAGGATGAAACATCCGAGGTGCTGGACGCGGATGGCTGGCTGCGCACCGGCGACATCGCCCGGATGGACGAGAAAGGGTTCTTCTATATCGTCGATCGCAAGAAGGACATGATTCTCGTATCGGGATTCAACGTGTACCCGAACGAGATCGAGGACGTGGTTGCGCGCCATCCGGGCGTCCTCGAGGTTGCCGCGATCGGCGTGCCGGACGAGCACTCCGGCGAAGTAGTCAAGCTGTTCGTGGTGAAAAGGGATCCCTCCTTGTCCGAGGCTGCGTTGAAGCAGTTCTGCCACGACGAACTCACCGGCTACAAACGACCGAAGTACATCGAATTTCGCAAGGAACTGCCCAAGAGCAACGTGGGCAAGATTCTGCGCCGCGCATTGCGGGATGAGGAGAAGAAGCGGGGCTCGGGACCGGGGACTCGAAGAGCGCCTGACCAGACCAACCATCCCGACGAGATGTAAACATGTCCAAGATCGACATCCAAGGAGCTCCACGCCGCACCGGTTGCGGATACCCCGCTCCATTTGACGAGCCGTGTCTGGGCCGTGTCCGGCGCAGACTCGGCGACGCAGGCGGGCTCACCGACTTCGGCGTCAACTTGCTGGAGTTGCCGCCCGGCGCATGGTCGAGTCAGCGCCACTGGCACTCCGCCGAAGACGAATTCGTATGGGTGCTCGAAGGCGAAGTCGTCCTGATCGATGACTCGGGCGAACATCTGATGCACGCCGGCGATTGTGCCGCGTTTCCGAAAGGTGATCGCAACGGCCACCATTTCGCCAATCGCTCCAAGGCCTTGGTAGTTTGCCTTGAAGTCGGTTCGCGCAATCCGGAAGAAGACGATTGCGACTATTCCGACATCGACCTGCACATCGGTCCCGGCCGCAGCGCGGGCTACACGCACAAGGACGGTACGCCTTACCCGCCCAGGGGCTGAATCACCGCCCAATGACGTATGAATGGCGCGCGACCAGCACCGCCCCGCAGGTAAGCAACGCTCGTAGCTTCGCGTTCTAATGGCTAAGGCCGTCCCGGCCGATCAGGAGACGTCACCGTGAAACGCATCGCGACAACGTTGTTCGTTGCAGGACTTCTGGCCACGCCGATGCTTGTGCTGCCGCCGCCGTCCATGGCGGCAGTCAGTATCGGAATCGGCATTTCCGTCAACATCGCACCACCGCCGCTGCCGGTCTACGAGCAGCCGGTCATACCCGCGCCGGGTTACATCTGGACGCCCGGTTATTGGGCCTGGGATCCGTCATTCGGCTACTACTGGGTGCCCGGTACCTGGGTGATGCCTCCGCAGGTCGGCCTGTTGTGGACGCCGGGCTGGTGGGGCTGGTCCGACGGGTACTACCGCTGGCATGCGGGCTACTGGGGTACCGAGGTTGGGTTCTACGGTGGCATCAACTACGGCTTCGGTTACTTCGGCGTCGGGTATGTGGGCGGCGAATGGCGCGGCAACCAGTTCTATTACAACCGTGCCGTCAACAACGTCAACGTCACCAACGTCCGGAACGTATACGTCAACAAGACCGTCATCAACAACAACGTCACGCGCGTGAGCTACAACGGTGGCCGCGGCGGCGTGTCGGCGCAGCCGACCGCTGCGCAGCGCGCGGCGGCGAACCAGCGCCACTTTGCGCCGACGGCGATGCAGACGCAGCAGCGCGAAACGGCGATGCGCGATCCGGCACAGCGGTTCAAGACGAACCAGGGCAAACCGGCCGTGTATGCGACGCAACACCCCGGCAAGTTCAATGCACCGCACGTCGTGCGTTCGGCAGGTGCACCGAGAGGCAATGCGGCGCGTCCCGAAAGCCGCAGCAGCCACATGGTCGAAGCCCCGCAGAACCGCGCGGCAGCCACCCAGCGGCGCCCAGCCAATGCGCAGCAGGCGCGGCCTGAAACCCGCAGCTCGCACATGGTGCAGGCGCCGCACAACAACCGCGTGAACGAGCGGCCGGCCACCAATGCCACGCGGCCCGAGCAACGCCCGGCGCCGCGTCCTGAGCAACGGCCCGAAATGCAGCGTCCGCGTCCGGAAGCGATGCCGCCCGGACAGCGCCCGACACCGATGCGCCCGCCGCAACAACAACGCGGCGAACGCGCAGTTCCGCGCCAGGCGCCGCCGCCAAGAGGCAAGCGTGAAGAGAAACGTCCGCCGCCCAAGAGCAGTGGCGGGTTCCGTTGATCCGCCGCACGTGCAACGACGAGGCCCGGCATGCCGGGCCTCGTTTGTTCATGACCTCGCGGCTTTCTCCGCAATCATTCGTTCCAGGGCTCCAGGGTGTCGGCGTAGCCGCCCAGCAACGTCCACAGCGCTGACTGGGTGTCTTCGGGAATCCGGGCGAACGTCAGCGCGATATGCATCCCACTCACGCGCACCACCTCGGCCATCACGTGGACGTTGATGTCGTTGCCGAACAACATGTCGAGCACCCAGACGTCGCCGGGCTGCCCGTGCCAACCTGAAGGCCGTGACAGTCGGACGCCGGTTGCCGAAATATCAGCCAGGTCGGTTTGCCAGACATCGCCACGCCGGCTCATCAGCACCGCGGTCTGGCGCACCATCCGGGCGTGCCGGACACGACCTTCGGCTGTCTGATCCGGTTTGCAATCACTCGCCACGTCTAACATTCCCCTCTCACCTCGCGTCTTGCGCGGCGCCGCGGATGCGGCAACGGAAGCCTCGCCCCTGCTCCTGGTGATTCTCAAAGCAAATTGTAGGCCAACCGCGCTGACTTGCCCCTCTGGACTTGCGGCCACTTCGGTCTTAACCTAGGCGACGTGTGGCCGGTGCGATGTTTTCCGGCATGTCGGCGGCGCCAAGGCCGCCACGGCGACCGTCTGGATCCGGTCGCGACTTCCTCGCATGAGGATTCGGGGTTCGGGGACCTCCGATTCGCGACACGCGAGAAGCCGGCGGCGCCGGCCAACGGGATGATTGATGCACGGGCCGGTTCGGCGATGCCGGTTCGGTTTACCGATACCGAACACGGTATCCGCTCGCGGGGCGAGTGGTGTATTCCAGCGGGCCGAACGGGCCTTGGCGGCGTCGCCATCCGCATCGACAAACGAATTTCGCAAAGCTGTGGATTGCGCCGTCGCTGACGCCGGTGATCCACCCCAACCCAGTGCCGAATGAGCACCGAACCGCAACCAACCGAAGCTGCGAGCGTCGCAACTGCCTTGTCGCATGGCGTGGAAGCACCGCGCCAGACGGAGATGCCGCTTGCCGTCGTGCACGGCCAACCGCTGTTGCAGATTCCCCAGGATCTGTACATCCCGCCGGATGCGCTGGAAGTGATCCTGGAAGCCTTCGAAGGGCCGCTGGACCTTCTGCTTTACCTGATCCGCCGGCAGAACCTGGACATCCTCGACATCCCGGTGGCCGAGATCACACGGCAATACATGGACTACATCGAGGTGATGCACGAGATGCGCCTCGAGTTGGCGGCCGAATACCTGGTGATGGCCGCGATCCTGGCCGAGATCAAGTCACGGCTGCTGCTGCCGAGACCGCCGGAGGAAGAAGGCATCGAAGAAGATCCTCGTGCCGAACTGGTACGCCGCTTGCAGGAATACGAACGGTTCAAGAAGGCCGCCGAGGACATCGATGCCCTGCCCAGGTTGGAACGCGACATCGACGTCACGCAAGTTTTCGTACCCGATCGCAAGGTCGTCAGGCTGCCCCCGCCCGTTGATTTGCGGGAAATGCTGCTGGCCCTGCGAGACGTCCTGCGCCGCGCGGAACTATCCGGGCATCACGAGGTCGAGCGCGAGCCGTTGTCGGTGCGCCAGCGCATGGGCGAGGTCCTGCGCAAGCTCGGCGACGGCGCATTTCATCGGTTCGAGGCGCTGTTCGACGCATCGGAAGGGAAACTCGGCGTGGTAGTGACCTTCCTTTCGCTGCTCGAACTCGCCAAGGACAGCCTGATCGAGATCATGCAGGAAGCGCCGCTGGCCGCGATCTACTTGAAGGCACGCGCCATTGCGGAAGTGACGGATTGAAGAGCGAACAGTACGCGAAGAACGCAAAGAGTGCGAAGAGAAGCAGTAACAAGATAAAAGCTGTATAGCTTTCTTTGCGTCCTTCGCGGACGGATGCTTTGCTTTCACACCGCACCGGACCGGTGCACGAGGTGAGACTTACGTGGAACAGCAAGAACTGAACAACATCGTGGAAGCCGCCCTGCTCGCGGCACAGCAGCCGCTCACCCTGCCGATGCTGGCGGCCCTGTTCCAGGAAGCCGACGAAGTCAGTCACGACGCGATTGCGCGCGCGATCGAGGAGCTGACCGAAGCCTGCGAGGGCCGGAGTATCGAACTGGTCGAAGTCGCCTCGGGCTTCCGCTACCAGGTACGCGAGTCCGTGCATCCATGGATTGCGCGGCTGTGGGCAGAACGCCAGACGAAGTATTCCCGCGCTTTGCTGGAAACCCTCGCGCTCATCGCTTACCGGCAGCCGATCACGCGCGGCGAAATCGAGCAGGTGCGCGGCGTCACCGTCGCGACCAGCATCATGCACACGCTGGAAGAGCGCGAATGGATCCGCATCGTGGGCTACCGCGACGTGCCCGGAAAGCCGGCCTTGTTCGGAACCACCCGTCAATTCCTGGATTACTTCAATCTCAAGTCGCTGGATCAATTGCCCACGCTGGCGGAAATCCGTGACATTGCCGACCCTGATCCGCAACTTGCATTGGCACCCGACACCGACGATGCGCCGGCGCTACCTGCCGATCCGGTCCACCACAACGCGGGCGCCGTTCCGGATGCTTCCACCGATACAACGCGCACCCCCGAGGATGTTGCATGAGTTCCAACCCACGTTCCCTGCTGACCCTGAAACGCCCCGCACCGCAGACCCCTGACGGCGCAACGGAAGAGCGCCTGCACAAGGTGCTCGCCAACGCGGGGCTCGGTTCCCGTCGCATGCTGGAACAGCGGATCGCAGAAGGGGAAATCCTGGTCAACGGCACGCCCGCGCAAACGGGTTCCAGCGTGCGGGCCGGCGATCGCGTCGAAGTGGATCGCAAGCAGTTCGTGGTGGCGACCGACCATAACGACCACGCGCAAGTCCTGATGTACCACAAACCCGAGGGCGAGCTGACCACACGCGACGATCCGGAAGGCCGCCCGACCGTGTTCGAGAACCTGCCGCACCTCAACGGGTCGCGCTGGATTTCGGTCGGGCGTCTCGACGTCAACACGACGGGATTGCTGTTGCTGACCACCGACGGCGAACTCGCGAATGCGCTGATGCATCCGAGCCACGAACTCGAACGCGAATACCTGTGCAGGGTGCACGGCGAGGTTCCGGACGATGCGCTCGAACAGCTCAAAGCCGGCGTCGAGCTGGAGGACGGCCCTGCCCGCTTCGACGAGATCCACGTGGTCAGCCGCGGCGGCAGCCACTGCTGGTTCCGCGTGGTGCTCCACGAAGGCCGCAATCGCGAAGTGCGACGCCTGTGGGATTCACTGGGTTTCCTGGTGAGCCGACTGAAACGCATCCGCTACGGCAACGTCGAATTGCCGCGTGGCCTCCGTCCGGGCCAAAACGCAGCGCTCGCCGAGGACGCGGTGAAGGCATTGCGCGAATTGGCGGGTGCGGGTCCGGTCCAGCCGACTCTCACCCTGAAGCCGGTCCTGAACCAGCGCCACGCGTCGCGCGGCGTGACCGAAGTTCGCCCCGCGAGCAACACGCCGCATGCCTGGACCGGTGTACGCCACGATGATGCGCGCGAACTCACCGCTTTCGACCGTGTGCGCCCGGATGATTTCACGAACCGCGGCAAGCGCCGACGCGGACCGCCACGCGGCGAGGTCAACGGCAATGTACTGAAACCCGACAAGCCCGCGCGCAAGAAGCGCCGCAAGGGCCGTGGCGTGGCTCCTGGCCAGGAGCTCCCTTCGGTGCGCACGTGGTTTGCCGGCGACAAGCGCCCCGGCAGCGGACGCAGTGGACGTGGCCCCCGCCATGGAGGCAAAGGCGGTGGTGGCAACCGGGGCGGGAACGGACCGTCGCGGGGTTGATCGGTGGAATCGAGCCTCGCATGATGTCCACAAAATCTACCGTCACCATCTGGCACAATCCGCGCTGCTCGAAATCGCGCGGCACGCTGGACTTGCTCCGCGAGCGGGGAATCGAGCCTGCCGTCGTCGATTACCAGAAGACCCCTCCGTCCGTCGCGGATATCGAACGCGCGCTGCAATCACTGGGCATGCAACCGCGCGACATCCTTCGCAAAGACGAATCCGTCTACCTCGATCTTGGACTCGAGAACCCCGGCCTCACCCGCGAACAACTCATCGAAGCCATGGCCGCGCATCCGATCCTGATCGAGCGGCCGATCGTGTTCGCGAACGGCAAAGCCGCGATCGGCCGACCGCCTGAGAACGTCCTCGCGATTTTGTAAGGACGGCCGATGGCCGGGATCAGGTCGCGGTAAGACACGCTCCTACAAAAGCTCAAACGCGTCCGCATCCATCCACGCGGGAAATTTCTCGCGAAATGCGGAGAGCGCATCGTGATCGAGCGTCACCGTAACCGTCTGTTCCTGCGCACCCAGGTCGGCTATTGCCTGGCCAAGATAATCCAGCACCGCGCTGTCGCCGGAATACGGTAACTGGTTGCCATCGACGCCCACGCGATTGACGCCGATGCAGTAGCTGAGGTTCTCGATCGCGCGCGCCCGCAGCAGCGTACGCCACGCGTGCGCGCGTGCCGAGGGCCAATTTGCGACGAACAACACCAGATCGTATTCGAAGCCGCGCTGTGCATCGTGCCGATTGCGCGAATACACCGGGAAGCGCAGGTCGTAACAGACCAACGGACAAATCTTCCAGCCACGCCACTCGACGACCACACGATCGCGCCCCGCGGCATAGCGCTTGTGCTCGTCCGCGTAGCGAAACAGGTGGCGCTTGTCGTAGTGACGCACTTCGCCGTCTGGCGTCACGAACAACAATCGATTGAACACCCCCTCGCCCACCCGCAACTGCACGCTACCGGTGACGGCCGCACCAAGCGCCTTGGCTTGTGCGCGCAGCCATGCAACGGTCGGGCCATCCATGGCCTCGGCGTTGTGGATGGCTTCGTTGGAAAAGCCGCTGGTGAAGGTTTCTGGCAACACGATCAGGTCGCTCCGGCCCGCGAGCGGCGCGATGAGCGCGCCGTAGTAATCGCGGTTCCCGGCCGGATCGTGCCAGCGCGTGGCGCCTTGGACCAGCGAAACCCTCAGCGTCTGCATTCAAATACCCTTTTGAAAAAAATCTCTTGACACGAATTGACACGGATCAAATCGGATAAAAAGCGAAAGCTTTATCCGTGTTCATCCGTGTCCAATGCTTTGGCTGTCGTCACAGCTTGCACAAACGTTCCGCCGCAGCCTGCAGCGTTTCATCGCTCTTGGCAAAGCAGAATCGCACCAGCTTCGCGTCGGGCGCGGTCTCGTAGAACGCCGATACGGGGATCGCCGCAACACCGGCCTCGCGCACCATCCATTCGCAGAAATTGAGGTCGTCGATGTCGCGGATCGCGGAATAGTCGACCAACTGGAAATAGCCGCCGTGCACGTCGGGCAACTTGAAACGCGAGTCTTCCAGCAATTCGCGAAAGCGGTCGCGCTTGGCCCGATAGAAACTCGCCAGATTGCGCGCGTGTTGGGGATCGTTCTCCATCACTTCCGCGAACGCGCACTGCGCGGGATGGAACGTGCAGAACGTCAGGTACTGGTGCACCTTCCGGAATTCGGCCGTCAGCAATTTCGGAGCGACGCAATAGCCCACCTTCCAGCCGGTGCAGTGCCAGGTCTTGCCGAATGAGGAGATCACGAAGCTGCGCTCCGCCAGTTCGGGCCGCCGCGACATGCTGAGATGGGCGTGCCCGTCATAGATGATGTGTTCGTACACCTCGTCCGAGATCACCAGCAATCCATGCCGGGTCGCGATCTCTGCCAAGGCATCGAGGTCGGACTCCTCGAACACCGCCCCCGACGGATTGTGCGGACTGTTGACCATGATCATCCGCGTTTTCGGCGTGATCTCGTCGCGCACGCGTTGCCAGTCCACCGAGAAATCCGGAAGCCTCAGCGGAATGTGCACGGCACGGCCACCCGCCAGCGCGATCGCGGGTTCGTAGCAGTCGTAGCAGGGATCGAGCACGATCACTTCGTCACCGGTGTGCACCGCGCAGGCGATCGCCGCGAAGATCGCCTCGGTCCCTCCCGAAGTGACGGTGACCTCCGTATCGGCGCTGATGTGGCGCCCGTACAGGCGATTCACCTGCAATGCGATTTGTTCGCGCAGCTTCGGGATGCCGCTCATCGGTGCGTACTGATTGCGCCCGTCGTTCATCGCGCGGATCAGCGCATCGCGCAGGTTCTGCGGCGTCTCGAAGTCGGGAAAACCCTGCCCCAGATTCACCGCCTTGTGCTCAAGCGCAAGCTGGCTCATCACGGTGAAGATGGTGGTGCCTACCTTCGGCAACTTCGTTTCGATCTGCATGCGCGTTCCGTTTGGACGGCCGAGTCGGGCGATGGTAGCACGCGATCAACGCACCGCCTGAACGGTTTTGTCGAGGGTAGTAGCGCAGTCTGCACCTTGTCCGTTCGCGCCGGGCGTGGCGAGCTTCACGGGCGAAGTCGAAACGTCGACAGCTCTTCGATTTCGGCCCTCGCGGCCATGGCTTGCCCCGAACTGACGAAGGGCTCAGGACCTGAGGTTTCCCCACGATTCCGCCAATCGGATCAGGGACTTGGCAGGAACGTTGCGCGCATGGCGCAGTCTTGAAGGTGTCGAAGCCATCGAGGACCGCCGACCCATGCGCGCCACGCG
>Ga0070737_10004558_pt1 | contig 13826 bp, 12 predicted proteins | sample Coa_R1_10_FD_66438 | JGI IMG/M metagenome (GOLD analysis project Ga0070737, IMG submission 66438) | Surface soil microbial communities from Centralia Pennsylvania, which are recovering from an underground coalmine fire - Coalmine... | ecosystem: Environmental > Terrestrial > Soil > Unclassified... | reverse complement strand
TTATTATTTAAATATATTGACTGCTAATGGCCAAGAAAGAGAATAAAAAACCAATTTTGGTCAAGAATAGCGTAACCGCACTCACAAGAGAGTTAGTAGAAAACGATACAGCCTTGAGCATGGTCTTGGCTGAAAACATCGTTAACATAAGCGCTCTAGCTAGGAAATTGGAATCAACGATAAGTGCAAGGCTAGGTAAAAAAGTGAATGTTCAAGCAATAATTTCTGCACTAAAAAGAATAAGGGAAACGTTAAAGATTGAGTTCGCTAAGAATATAGAAGTCTTAAAATTAAGCAGCCTAAGTGTCAGGACGGATTTGGCAAAGATTTCGATAAAAGCTAGAAAAGAAAACGCTGAAACTATGGCAAGGCTCATGCTGAAATTTAACGAATCTATAATGCAGATTTCTTGGAGCCCAACAGCCTATACAATTGTATTCGACGAATTCCTCATGCCATCTTTTACATCTCAGTTCAAGAATGAAGATTTGTTAGAAATGAAAAATGATCTTGCAGCAGTCATCATTCACAGTCCAGAAAAAATCATTGAAACACCAGGGTGTGTTTCTACAATTATCTCTAAGGTAGCATTAAGTGGAATAAACATTGAAGATGTCGTTTCTACTTATACCTATACTTTATTGCTTTTTAAAAGGGAAGATGCCTCAAGGGCTTTTCATGCATTAAACAATCTGATCTCTGAGCTTAGAAAGATGAGAAATGAGTAAAGATATATACAGATCTAGACTGAGCAAATCCTTATCTGAAAGAGCTAGAAAATATCTATCTTCGATAAAAGAAGATGCTGAGTTTTTCAATGAGGAAATACAGACACAAATTGCACACGTAGCGATGCTCCAAAGAATAGGCATTTTTGAAAAAGAGGAAGCAAAAAGGATAGTAGATGCCTTAATGGCGATAAGCAAGGAAGAGTTGATATCTTCAACATTCGAGGACATCCATGAGTTCATTGAAGCAAAGCTAATAGAAAAGCTAGGTGAAGTTGCAATGAAAATACAAACTGGCAGATCGAGAAATGATCAAGTGGCAACAATTACAAGACTTAAACTCAAAAACTTATTATTGAAATCGCTTGAAGCAGAAATAAAATTCGTTAAAGACTTGTTGGATAGAGCTGAGAAGGATATAGAGTGCCTAATAATATACAGAACTCACAGAAGGGATGCCCAAGTAGCTAATCTATCTCATTACTGGCTAGCTTTTGTCGATTCTTCGATGAGAAACCTTGAAAGGATAATTGAAGCATATCATAGATGCGATCTTTCACCTCTCGGTGCTTCAGCATGTGGAGGAAGTCTTATTCCTTTAGATCGCGAGTTTACAAAAGAAATGTTAGGCTTTAGTGGTTTGATAGAAAATAGCCTTGACGCAGTAACAACTAGAGATTTCATACTCGATTCTCTACATGCTCTCACATGCATCATGGTTGATCTTTCCAGAATGGCAGAAGATTTGATATACTGGACTGATATGAAAATATTAGATATTGATGATAGCCATGCATCAACTTCAAGCTTGATGCCACACAAGAAAAATCCAGACGTCCTAGAAATGATAAAAGCAAGAGCAAAAGAAGTAATTTCTGGATATGGTACTGTTTCCAACATTTTATCTTCTCTACCCTCTGGATATAACAGAGAACTACAACGTGTCAAAGCAATTGTAATTGAGAAAACAAAGCTTGCTATAGAAAGCATCGAGATGATGGCTGAAGTAGTTCACTTAATCAAATACGACAAGAATAAAGCAGAAGAAGCTATTTTAAGAAGCGAAAGCATAGCTACGGATATAGCCGAATATCTAGTTCTCAACACTAAAATTCCATTCAGGGAGATACATAAAGGAGTAGCAAATATTTTCAGAGAGTTAAGCAATAAAAAAGAAATTATGGACAGAATATCATCATATTTCAAGATTGAAAGTTTGGAAAAATTAGAACCAAAATTACTATTGAGTTTAAGGAAAAGCCTAGGTTCGCCTAATCCTTCTGAGATTAAAAGAATGCTTAGCGATAGAAAAGATAAAATTGTTTACTTCGAAGACTTCTTAGAAAAACATAAAAAAGTTGTTAAAGAAGTTACATAAAGATATATGGCTATCCTAATTAATTATTAATCTTTAAAAAATAAAAGAAGTATTATTTAATAATGACTAAATTGGAGAAGGCTGTAAGGATGGCCATTTCCAGAGTGGTTGCTATAGCCATTGTAGTTATAATTGTTGTAGCTGCCGTAGCAGGAGTTTATCTTTACACACTTCTAACATCGCAGAAAATACCACAGATGACTTTAGCTCCAACTAGTTACGAGGTAATTCAAGGCGAACCAATTAATTTTACATTCTATAACTTGATTCCGAATACAATAATAGTATTACACACTGGTGATGGAAATACAAAGAATGTGACTGCAACAAGCAGTCAGGCATCTATTGTTTATACTTATCAGAATGGAGGACATTACCTTGTTTACGCGGATGAGATACAGAATGGAAAGATTATAAATAGCACATTCAATTCACTCATACAAATCATTGTAACACCTACTCTGAACAAGGATATATCGGATAAGGTTTCGATACCTACAATTGGTTTTAACACCACCAAAAATCCTGATGCACCAATAGTTCCAGTAAACAATACAGTTATCTCATACGAAGAAAACCCAATGATAGGAGGAGCGGGCGATAGCCTGTTTTACTGGTGGGTTAAAGGCTGAATTTTTTATAAATTTATTTTTTATGAATTCACTTGAATATTTAGTATGAAACTTTGGGCCTATATATTGAGAAGAATACTCATACTCATCCCAACTCTTATAGGGCTGACCTTGATGGTTTTCGTTATCATTCATCTGCAAGGTAATAACCTTCTCTTGGCACAATATCTCAACCCCAGACTCACAGGTCCTGCGAAACAGCAACAACTAGAGGCGCTAACTGAAAGATTCCATCTAAACGATCCTGTATATATCCAGTATTTTTACTGGCTCCAACAGATAATAACTGGTGATTGGGGCTATACTAACACGCCCATATATAGTGGATCTGTTACGACTGCAATTTCCCTCTTTCTGCCCAATACTATTATTATTGCAGTATTTGCATCAATAATAATATGGCTATTAAGTATACCCTTGGGAGTTTCTTCTGCTGTTAATAGAGATTCAATCAGAGATCATCTGATAAGGGTTTCATCATTCACGCTTTATGCGATGCCTATCTATTTAATAGCAATAGCTTTGATCATATTGCTTGGAGTTTATTTCCATGTTTTACCTTTTAGCGGCCCAGTAAATCCTTTACTTGTATCGAATCTAGATTGGTATAAAAATGGTATCTCTTATCCTACACATATATTACTCATCGATGCGCTCATACATGGAAATTTAACTGTCGCATGGGATGCTTTCCTCCATGTCATAATGCCTTCAGTTACCTTAGCTTTAGGTATTATGGCCGGGATAATTAGGATACTAAGGGCTAGCATGCTCGAAGTGCTCGAACAAGATTACATCAGACTTGCAAGAGCAAAAGGTGTACCTGAAAAAATAGTGATCAACTTACATGCAAGAAGGAATGCGCTTCTGCCTGTTGCTACATCATTTGGCTACACTGTAGCTGGTCTTCTAGGAGGAGCAGTTGTTATCGAAACAGTATTCAACTATCCAGGAATAGGCTATTGGACTACCCAAGCTCTACTCGTAAATGACGTAGGAGGTATAATGTCTTCAACATTGTTGTTCGGACTTATCCTTGTATTTACAACCTTGATCCTAGATATCTTATATGCGTTAATAGACCCGAGGATAAGATATTAATGGAAAAAAGAATGGAAGCTAAGGAGATTGAAGGTCTGCGATTATCATTGGTAATATTTTTCTCGAACAAAACTGCAGTTGTAGGATTAATGATTTTCATGGCATACGTAATAGATGCGCTTTTGATGCAATTTGCACCTTCTATGCTGGGCGTGAATAACCCTAATGCGCTCGCTTTTGACTATTCCAACACAATACCTCAGCCTCCAAGTCCAGAGCATATCCTAGGCACAACTTACTTCGGAGTAGATTTGCTACAAGCAATAATGCAGGCAATAAGAATAGATCTTGGCTACTCAGGATTAATTGTAATAAGTGGAGCTCTTATAGGCGCTTTATTTGGGATCATATCTGCTTATGCAGGTGGTTGGTTCGATGAGATCCTTATGAGAATAACTGATATATTCTTCGGCATACCATATCTAGTTTTAGCCTTAGGCGTAGGCTTTGCACTAGGTAGGACGATTGAGAGCATGATCATCGCATTGATAATAGTATGGTGGCCACTCTATGCAAGATATACAAGAAGCCTTACACTCAGTATTAAGGAACAAACTTTTATTGAAGCAGCAAAAGCATCAGGCGTAAGCGATCTTAAAATCATGATCAAACACATATTCCCGAATACTCTTCCGCCTGTTCTAGTACAAATATCACTCGACCTAGGAGTTGTAATGGCGATATTCGCAACCTTAACTTTCATAGGTTTCTTACCGACGGGCAACTTACCTGAGCTTGGTTATCTCACAAGTCTAGGATTGAATTATATCCAAATAGCTCCTTGGGCAACAATCTTCCCAGGTCTAGCAATAACCATTTTTGCATTAGCAGTCAACTTAATGGGAGATGGATTGAGAGATGTCATAGATCCAAGAAGGCGAAGTTCATGAGCGAAGGGCCTGTAATCAAAATCGACGATCTACATGTTTATTTTTTCACTAGGAGAGGAATTTATCAAGCACTGAGGGGGGTTAATCTAACCCTTAATAAAGGAGAAGTATTAGGTCTTGCAGGAGAAAGCGGGTCAGGTAAATCAACACTTGGATTAGCAATTATGGGCTTGCTTCCGAGAAATGCGATAATTCCAAAAGGGAGCATAATTTTGGGAAATGGGACAGATTTGGTAGAGAAGATAAGAGGGAAAGCTCCATTCAAGAAAGACAAGTTGAATCTTAGGAAAAATGAGTTGCTGATTAGAAATTTGAACAAACACTTACAGAAAATAAGGGGTAAGAGGATATCTATGGTCTTCCAAGAACCAATGACCGCGCTGAATCCTGTTTTGCAAATAGGTTACCAAATAGCTGAGACCGTACTATACCATGACGCTGAAAGGCTAATAAGAAGGGCGCTAGCTAGAGAAAAAGTTACACGGGAAGACTTAAGGAATATGATAAAAATCCTAAAGAATGAAGGAGAAAGAGGTATTATATGAGTATGCGCTTAAAGCGGGGCTGAATGGTATTGAGGAACAAATATTTGCTATATGGAATAGGGAGGATATACATGAAGCAAAGAAGGAAAAAATGATAATTGATCTGGCAAAAGATAAACTTGGTCTCTTTGAACGAATAGGTTTAAAATTAGCACGTAAAGGAATGTTAAAAATACCTTTAATTTCCAGATTAGCTAGGAGAGCACTCATCAAAGAAGGCTATAGAGTAGCTAAGGAGTTACTTTCATCATTAGGTATACCGCAGGTTGATTCTGTAGTGAAAATGTATCCACATGAATTATCTGGAGGTATGCGCCAAAGAGTGGTGATTGCCATAGCGCTGGCAAATAATCCTGATGTTGTGATCTTAGATGAGCCAACGAGTGCGCTAGACGTAACTATTCAGGCCCAGATTTTGGAGTTAATAAGAAATCTGAGAAAGAAAACAAATGCAGCATTCTTATTCATCTCCCACGATTTGTCCGTACTCGCTGAAGTTTCTGATAGAATCGCAATAATGTATGCTGGTAAAGTTATGGAGGTGGGAAGAGTTGAACAAATATTCGAAGAGCCATTGCATCCTTACACAAAGATGCTTCTAGATGTCATACCTACAATGGAGAAAGATACGCTTAAACCGGCTAAAGGAACAATCCCTGATGCAAGATATCCGCCTCCAGGCTGTCCATTTGCGCCTAGATGCCCATTTGCAAAGGAGGATTGTTTGAAGTTCGATAGAGAGATAGCAGTGACCAAGGATCACATAGTTTCGTGCATTCTCTACGAAAATAAAAAATGATCGCAGCTTTCGGAATAAGGAAATATTTCAATGTTAAACAAAGCATGCTTAGCAACCTCATGCTTAAGGCCGTCGATGGTGTCGATCTAAAAATAAGAAAAGGTGAGATCTTTGGACTTGTAGGCGAGAGCGGATCGGGGAAGACCACTTTGGGAAGAATTCTTGTAGGTCTTCTCGAACCTACTGAAGGTGACGTTCTTTTCGATGTAGATGAAGATGTGACTTCAAGATATGAAAATGCTCTATTAAAAGGAGACAAAGAAGAACTTGAAGCACTAAGCAAGAAATATTCTATATTCAAGAAAAGGGGCAACAATAGAAAGATATTAAGAAGGAAAATGAACATAGTTTTCCAAGATCCATATTCATCGCTTGATCCTAGAATGAGAATAATTGATATAGTGAAAGAACCAATGATCGCAACTGACTATCTAAAAGGAGAAGCTGCAGAAAAACGAGTTCTTGATCTCCTAGAGGAAGTAGGTCTTGGAAAGAGTTTTGCACAGCGTTATCCACATGAGCTCAGTGGAGGCCAAAGGCAGAGAGTAGCTATAGCAAGAGCTCTTGCTACTGAGCCTGAGTTTGTTGTCCTAGATGAACCAACAAGTGCGCTAGACGTATCAGTGCAAGCACAGATTTTGAATCTGCTTAAGAAACTCAAACAAGAAAGAGAATTAACAATGCTTTTGATAACGCATAACATAGCTGTTGTTAGTTATATGGCTGATAGAGTAGGAGTTATGTATGCTGGCAAGCTTATGGAGGTCGGCGATAAAATACAAGTCCTAAAGAATCCTAAGCATCCTTACACTGTTTCGCTAATATCCGCAGTTCCTCAACCTAAACCAAGATCTATAAGGCAAAGAATTGTGCTTAAAGGCGAACCGCCTAACCTAATATTCCTACCCAGAGGATGTATATTTCATCCTAGATGCCCATTTGCCTTCGAAGAATGCGGATGGTCAACAGACGAAATAGTCGATGATTTATCTTATCTCATAAGCAGTAAATATTACGAGAGTTTCGGCGAAAGTGTATCGATTCGAACCAAGGATGAAAATACTATTATTATAGAAAACGCGAAGGCAGAGCTCATATCAGAAATTGTAGAAAAAGAAAAAGCAAATCTCAAGAGCCTAACAGCAATAAAAAAGATAACTCAAGAAGTTAATTATGTCGAGATTAAAATACATGATTTCATAACACCTGAACTCTATAAATTAGATGACGGTAGAAAAGTAGCCTGTTTATTATTTAGAGCTGAAGAGAAAAACGCCTAACTTTTTGATGGATAAGCTTGTAGCTATCGATATAGGAGGCACATTTACAGATATAGTCATTTATGATGGTAAGATAAAAATTAGAAAGATTTTTACAGGGAACAACCCTGAAACACTGGTCGACTCATTGATCAAAGAGTTCTTAGATTTCAAAATTCTTCATGCGACTACGCTCGCTACTAACGCGATCCTAACCAGACAAGGCTTACCCAGAGTAGCAATGATCACTACAAAGGGATTTAAGGACGTAATAGAAATAGGTCGCCAAAATCGGCCCAAACTATATGACCTCTTTTTCGAAAAACCGAGACCGCTTGTTGAAGAAGAAATGAGGTTTGAGGTAAATGAAAGAATAGATTCACGTGGGAAAATTCTCGCGCATCTTGATCATAACGAACTCAATGAAGTCCTTAAAAGAATTAAGTCCAAGGAAGTTCAAGTTATTGCTGTTTGTTTATTGAATTCTTATGTTAACCCCGAACATGAAAGAACAATAGCTTCAGAAGCAAGGAAAAGCTTTGAATACGTCTCAGCTTCCTACGAAGTAGCAAACGAGCCTAGAGAATATGAAAGAACTTCTACAACTGTAATAAACGCATTACTCATGCCTATATTAAGTAAGTATCTTGCAAGATTCAAGCAAGTCTATGTTATGTCTAGCGCTGGAGGACTTGTCGATAAACACGAAGCAATTCAAAGACCCGTGCAACTCATCGAATCAGGACCTGCCGCTGGCGTTATTGCGAGTGCAGAACTAGCGAGAATACTTGGCATAAAAAATGTAATAAGCCTAGACATGGGTGGAACAACTGCAAAGGCATCATCAATTTTAGATAATACGATCTCCATTACCAGTGAATACGAGGTTGCCGGTGAAGTACATCATGGTAGGATCATCAAGGGTTCCGGATACCCACTAAGATTCCCCTTCATAGATCTGGCGGAAGTTTCTACAGGTGGAGGAAGTATAATATGGAAAGATAAAGAAGAAGCATTAAGAGTTGGGCCGATCAGTGCTGGTTCTTATCCTGGTCCTGCATGCTATCGCTTAGGCGGACAAAATCCTACAATAACTGATGCCAATCTTTTGCTGGGAAGAATTAGCGATGAAATATCGGGCTATAAGCTAGATAAAGCTGCCAGCATAAAAGTGCTAAGCAAACTGGGTGATCCTTATCGAATTTCTAGAGATGCACTTTCCATCGCTAACTTAGAACTAGCAAGAGCGATAAGGCTGGTAACCATTGAAAGAGGCTACGATCCGATTGATTTTCATTTATTCGCCTTTGGAGGAGCTGGGCCCCAGCACGCATGCTTTGTTGGCGAGGAAATCGGCATAAGGAAGATTGTAATTCCGCCTATGCCGGGGCTTTTCAGCTCATTTGGTCTCTTATTATGTGATGAGAAATATGAGCTAAGAGGAAGGCCAAAAGATAATCTTGAAGAAAGTTTCGAAGAACTCGAGAAAGAGTTAGAACACAAGCTTGGAAAGGTTGATTACTTTGAAAGATATGCAGACATGAAATACAAAAGACAAGGATGGGAAATCATTGTTAAAATACCTAGCCCTTGCAGCGAGAAAGAAGCATATGAACTTTTTGAAGAAATACACATGAAAAATTATGGCTTCAAGCTTGAGGAAAAGATAGAGATAGTTACGATAAGGGTATTCGCAGTAATAAAGAAAAGACTCAAGGTAGAGGACCTAATTGAATACAGCATAGCTGGTCATGAAGTGAAGAAAAGGCTTGTATATCTCGATGATTTACAAGAAATACCCGTTTATCCGAGAGCTTTCCCAATGGGCACTGAAATTGAAGGTCCTGCAATAATTGAGGAATACAGTAGCTCCACATTCATCCCCAAAAATTGGAAAGCTAGAATAATAGAACTTGGATGCATATTGCTTGAGAGATGATCTGGGAAATCATTCAGAAATCACTAGAATTCATTGCAGAAGAAATGGGTATCGTGCTTAAGCGTTCTTCAGTATCACCAAATATAAGGGAAAGAAATGATTTCAGTTGCGGAATAATAGATGAAGAGGGTAGAATACTTGCTCTCGCTGAACACATTCCTGTTCATCTAGGCTCCTTCAAAGTCATGGCTAAAAATTGCATAGAGTACATACAAGAATTAGAAGAAGGAGATGTCTTGCTATTCAACGATCCATATATATCTGGAACTCATCTCAACGACTTAACCTTGGCTAGACCTGTTTTCCACAATAATAAGCTAATAGCTTTAACCCTGAATAAAGCGCACCATGTAGATGTAGGAGGCCCTATACCTGCGAGCATAAATCCCAATGCCAAGACGATTTATGAAGAAGGTTTGATCATACCGCCAGTGAAGATTATGCGAAAGAATGAAATTATAAAGGAAGTGATAGATTTGATCAAAAGTAACTTCAAGGTTCCAAGTGCTTTCGTTGCTGATCTAAAAGCCCAGATAGCAGCAAGCATCAATGGCGAGAAAAGAATAAAAGAACTAATTGATAAAGTATCACTCGATGAATTCAAGGAAGCGAACTATAAAGCATTTAACTATTCAAAGAGGATAGTAGAAAAGAACTTGAGTGAATTTAGAGGCTACAGTTGCAATGCGGAAGACTACTTGGAGCTTGAAGAAGAACTCCTAACTATAAAAGTAAAAATTAACATAAATGATAAATTCTCAGTTGATTTTAGGGGCTCTTCCAAACAGATCGAAAGACCTTTGAATGCCGTCTATGGCGTTACGTTCTCATCCGTTTCCTTTGCACTGAGATGTTTGATAAGAGATTATCTTCCTCTAAATGAAGGATTCTATGAAATCATAAGCGTAAATGCTGACGAAGGCACAATCGTGAATCCCAAAAAGCCTGCTCCAGTTTCTGCTGGAAATCTAGAAACTAGCCAAAGGATTGTAGATGCAATATTTAAGGCTTTAGCAACTATCATGCCGAACAAAATTCCAGCTGCGGGATGTGGCACAATGATGAATGTTATGATGGGCGGAATAAGAAATGGGGAGTTTTGGAGTTATTATGAAACAATTGGTGGCGGATCCGGGGCAAGACCCAACAAAGATGGTGTTTCTGCGACACATACAAACATGACAAATACGCTAAACACACCCATTGAAATAGCTGAACTTGAATATCCTTTGCTATACACTATTTATGAAATCAGGAGAAACAGTGGTGGGTATGGAAAATATAAAGGTGGGGATGGCATTGTAAGAGGATTTAAAATCACCGAAAGAGCGACTTTATCGATTATTTCCGATAGATTTAGGATCCGCCCATGGGGATTAAATGGAGGTGGCCAAGGAGAAAGAGGAAGAATTACATTGATAAGAAATGGAATTCCAAAAGAGATGCCAAGTAAATTCACTATTGAACTCATTCAAGGAGATGAAGTCATAATTGAAACACCTGGAGGCGGAGGTTTTGGGGAAAAATAATAACTAACTCTTTCTAGAATCAGATTTGTTCTTTAATTTTGACATTATTGAGTTTATTTCATCTATGGATAAAGTATACGTAGGTTTCTCTGGCAGCAAGCCAGAAGGTCTAAAAATTAAAATTAAGGTTAATACTATTCCAAATGCTAAAGGAGTAAAGAATGTCACGTCGAATGGTAAATAAGGCTCTAAATAGAATTTGTAGATATCAGTCAGCCTTAATGTCACAACGAATACACTTGCGCCAATAAAAGTACCTATATTATTCGCAAGGCCTCCTACTACAATTATGACCCAAGGATAAAATGTATAATCTAGTCGCCTATATGAATCTGCTACTACAGTTGAAAAATACATTGCCAGCAAAGCGCCTGCTAAAGCAGCGATGGCACCTGCGAACATTGATACGTTTCTTCTGTATACTACAATGTCCTTACCATAAGATTGCGCCAGCACCTCATTATCTCTAATAGCTCTCATTGCTCTGCCGAGAGGACTGTTAACAAATCTATTAATCACAAAATAAATTATCAATGCAGAAATTACGAGAATTCCTATTATAATCCATTGCTTGAGAGTATAATTAGATATCCATGCGAAGAAGTCAGGAACGGTTACGCCTACGCTCGAGTTAACAGGGTATTTTGAATATTTACCTATGGAGACTAATATTTCACCCATAGCGAGCAAAGTCATCCCGAGATAGTCTTCCCTTAATCTTAATGCAGGGTAGCTACCTAACAAGCCTAAAATCGCTCCTATTGCCATTGCAATTATAAGCGTTAATAAAAGCAATCCTATAGAGAAGAGAGGATTTGCAGCTAAAAAAGGATCAAAGAAACCACTAACAACACTAAAATTATTGTCATAATAATTTAACCCCTTTGAATATATATCTAGGACATATGAAAGTATGAGACCTGGAATGCTTCCCATTACGAACGCACCGCCTGCTACAGTTAATACTTTTCCAAAATTCGGAATGCCAAGATATCCAAATTCCATATTCAGACTTAAGGAGATTATGAAGTAAGCTGCAAGCCAAGGAACAATATCACGAACTATGAGCAAGGGATCAGCCATCTTTAGCTCTATTCATTTTTATTCATATTAATGTTTTAGGAACTTGCTCAGCAATCCACCAATTCCTTGCGGGAAAATAAGCAATACTATGCTCATTATAACTAAAGGTACAATAGGTTGAAATGGGATAAAAAACGTAAAACCTAAGCTAACAATGCCATAAGTAACTAAGACTGAAGTGGCACCTACTATTATTCCGCCCAAAATTGTACCAAAAAGGCTGCTTATTCCTCCCAAAATTGTCGCAGCGAACATATATGGTAGGAATTCATCGCCAGAATAAGTGTTAACGCTCTGGAAAAATGCAAAAAATATTCCAGCCATCCCAGTGAGCGCCCCGCTCAAAAACCAAGAGAATAAATATACAGCATTAGTATTAATGCCAACAACTGAAGCGAGTGAAGGGTTTTCGATAGAAGCCCGCATTGCAATACCAAACTTCGTCTTAAATAAAAGTAAATATAGCGATATGAAAACAACTATAACTGCGATTATTCCTAATATGAAAGAGAAGTTTATACCAAATACATCAAAATCAGAATTAATAAAATTAACATAAGATATACTAACAAAGTAAGTATAATTCATCCAACTAGCAAAAATATTTATAATACTATAGCTTATTATATCTAGATTTAAGGTTGCGATCATTAAGATAACTATACTTGCACCTCTGTTCATCAAAGGCCTTATAACTAGAAGATAAAAAAGTAAAGAGAAAAGTCCGACTAACAGAAATGAAACAGGAATGAAATAAAAAGGAGAAATCCTTAAAACGCCTTGTGCAAAAATTCCAAGATAGGTACCTAACGTTAAGTATGGCCCTTGAGCGAAATTAGGAACTTTTGTTGTTTGATAAGTTAATGTTAGGCCTAATGCTGATAATATAGTAATTATCGAGTAATATACAGCAGCATATGTTATAGGGTCTAGCATTTTTGTTATAAAACTTTAAATACATATATATAACTATTTTGTTATGGCACAAACGACCTCTTGGGTAACTAGAGCAGTAGTTTTCCTAATAGTAGGTTTGCTAATAGGTGTAGCAATAGGATATTTCGTATTCCCAAGTACTACAGCGCCAGCTCCGGCGGGAGGAGGAAGAGCTTTACCATCAGAAATAAAATTTGGTGCTTTACTTGCACTGACAGGAGAGCTCGCATCGTTTGGCAACGACCACATGGTTGCATTACAACTAGCTGTTAGCGAGGCAAATAATTATCTTCAAAAGGCAGGAATACCTTCAAAGGTTACTTTAGATGTCGAGGACACGCAAACAAATCCTAATGTAGCTCTGCAGAAACTTCAAGCTATGTATGCAAATGGTATTAAGTTTGTTTTCGGCCCTCTTTCAAGCAATGAACTTAGAAATTTGATAGCCTACGCAAAAAGCAATGGAATACTTCTCTTTAGCCAATCTTCAACAGCCATAGATTTGGCCAACGCTACAAGAGGCTACGTATTCAGGGGATCTCCAAACGATGCGGCACAAGGAGTTGCGCTAGCATTGGCAATGCAAAAAGTAGGAATTAAGTATTTGATCATAATGAACAGACATGATACTTATGGAGACGGCTTAGCATCTTCTGTAGCTACCAATTTCAAAAACCTTGGAGGAACAGTACTTGGCCAAATACCATATGATTATAATAAGCAGGAATTTACGGTAGAGGTACAGCAATTGAACACTATGGTACAAAGTGCAGTAAATCAATATGGAAATAAAACAGTAGCTGTAGAGCTCATAGCGTTTGAAGAAGCCGCAGTCATAATAACAGAGGCCCTTCAATATCCTGTATTATCTCAAGTTAGATGGTTCGGATCTGATGGAACAGCTGGATCTGCTAAGTTAACAGAGGATCCAGCGGTAGCCAATTTCTGTATAAAGACAAAATTCTTAAACACGATAACTGCTCCTGCTGCTGAAAATGACATAACAA
>Ga0070737_10004554_pt1 | contig 13841 bp, 15 predicted proteins | sample Coa_R1_10_FD_66438 | JGI IMG/M metagenome (GOLD analysis project Ga0070737, IMG submission 66438) | Surface soil microbial communities from Centralia Pennsylvania, which are recovering from an underground coalmine fire - Coalmine... | ecosystem: Environmental > Terrestrial > Soil > Unclassified... | reverse complement strand
CGGCCAGGTCCCTCGCCGCGGAGGCGTCCGCGCTCGACGAGGAGGCAGCAGGGCTGGAGGCCGCCGCAGGCCGGCTTGGCGAGCACGACAGGGAGCTCGCCGATCTCGATGCCGCCATCGCGGGCGAGGAGAAACGGCAGAGCGCTCTGGAGCAGCAGCGGCGCGCGGCTCTTGACGAGGCGGAGGCGGCAGAACAGCGCGCCGCAGGCTGCCGCGAGTCGCTGCGCGCCCAGCTTGGCAGCGCACCCGATCTGGATACGGCGCTGGCGTCCGCACGTGCCCTGGCCGGCGCTCTTACCTCTGCGGCGCGCGCCACCGAGGCCACGGCGAGCGCAGCTCGTGAGGCGGAACTGGCCAGCGAAGCGGCTGAGCGGGCCGCCGTCGAGGCAGGCTTCACCGGCGCGGACGCCGCGCGGGCGGCCGTCCGCCCGGCCGGATGGCGTGCGGAGGCGCAGGCGCGCATCCGTGACCACGAACGGGAGTCCGGTGCCGTCCAGGCGCTGCTCGCCGATCCGGAACTGGACGTGCCGCTCGACCCGCCGGCCGGCGTGGCGGACGCGGAGGCGTCCGTCAGGGCTGCGCGGGAAGCGCACGACGCCGCAGTGGACTCCTGCGGCCGCGCCCGCGACAGGGCCGGGCAGCTAGCCGCACTGGCCCCGGAGCTTGACGCCGCGCTGGCCGCGCTCACGCCGCTGCGTGAGCGGGCCGGCGAGGTGCGCCGGCTCGCGGACCTCGCAGCGGGCCTGGGCGCCAACACGCTCAAGATGACGCTGTCATCGTTCGTGCTCGCCGCCCGCCTCGAAGAGGTCGCGGACGCGGCAAGCCAGCGCCTGCTTCGGATGACCGCGGGCCGCTACTCGCTCGCGCATACCGACGCCCGCCGGGGCGCTGGCCGCGCCGGGCTCGGCCTGCTCGCCTGCGACGCGTGGACGGGCCAGGAACGCGACACCAGCACGCTGTCCGGCGGGGAGACGTTCCTCGCGAGCCTGGCTCTCGCCCTCGGCCTCGCCGACGTCGTCACCGCGGAGGCGGGCGGCGTCAGGATCGAGGCGCTGTTCGTCGACGAGGGGTTCGGCAGCCTCGACGAAGACACCCTGGAGGAGGTCATGACCGTGCTCGACGGGCTGCGTGAGGGCGGCAGGATGGTCGGTATCGTCAGCCATGTCAGCGAACTGCGCCAGCGGATCCCGGCGCAGGTGCGCGTCAGGAAGGGCCGCGGCGGCAGCCACGTGGAGCTTGTCACCGCGTGACCCCTCTCCAGCCTGAAGGCGGGAGATCCCGCTCTTCCGCCTGAAGGCGTCCTGCTGCCTGAAAGCGGGAGATCCCGTCCGTGCCGCATCATGCGGCAGCCCGGGGGTTCCTGCCCCGCCGCGCTGAGCCTGGACAGGCCCCGGCCTTACCCTGGGCTCCCGCAGGCTGTCCCCGGCTCCCCCGGCGCCGTCCCGGGCAGGGATGTCCCGGATGGCGCCAGCCTGGCAGGCGCTCTGCCGTGACGCGCTGAACCTGGGCTTCGTCAGCCGGGAGCGGTGCCGTCGAAGCTCGCGAAGTAGCCGGCGGCCATGTCCTCGGCGGCGTGCCCGGCCGCCGCCGCCCGCCGGAAGCGCTCGGCTGCCGCCGAGGTGACGTCCATGCGCAGCCCGGCGGTCCCTGCCGCCTCCAGGATGAGCCGCGTGTCCTTCTCCGCCAGCGACACGCTGAAGCTCGGGGTGAAATCGCCGCCGAGTATCACGTCCGCCTTCATGTGCAGGTACGGGCAGTCCAGCGAACCGCCGGAGACGGCCTGCAGGAACAGATCCGGGTCAACGCCGAGGCCGCGCGCGAGCGCGAGCGATTCGCCGATCGCGCTTGTCAGCGCCAGCACCCAGCTGTTGGCGACCAGCTTGAGCCGGGTGGCCGCGCCCACCCCATCCAGCCACACCGTCTTCTGGCCGATCGCGCCGAAGAGCGGCGCGACACGCTCACGGGCGCCAGGGCTGTCCTCGCCTGACCCGGCGGCGAACACGACGAGCTGCCCCTGTTCCGCGGGCTGGCGGGTGCCGAGCACCGGCGAGTCGAGGAAGGTGACGCCGTGATCACGTGCCAGGGCGGCGAGCGGCTCCAGGCTGGCGACGCCGACCGTGCTGGTCTGCGCCCATACCTGTCCCGGGCTCAGGCCGCCTGCCGCGGCCTCCATCACGTCACGGACCGCCGGCCCGTCCGCCAGCATGGTCACGATGATGTCCGCGCCCCGCACCGCGTCGGCCGGGCTGTCGCAGACCGCCGCGCCATCGGCCGCGAGGGGTTCCGCCTTGCTGCGGGTCCGGTTCCAGGCCCGCAGCGGCATCCCGGCGCGGAGCACGCTCCTGCCCATCCCGGCCCCCATGATCCCGGTGCCGAGCAGCGCGATCACCGGGGATGATTCAGCCTGCCCTGTCACTATCCAGCCCCGTTCCCGGCCGCGCGGGCCCCGCCCGGCGCCCGTTTCGCCTCACTACCGACTCTCGTCACCACCGTAGCGCCGTGCCGCTGGCCGGCCGGCAGCGGGCACGCCACATGCCAGCCAGCCTGCGCGCCCGTTGACAGGGGACCGCGGCACCTGTGTACTGCGCCCATGACAGACACAGCAGGAGCCCCGGCTACCGTGTTTCCCGTCACGACCGCGTTCGAGCTTCCCGGCTGGCGGGTGGAACGGAATCTCGGCATCGCGTTTGGCCTGGTCGTGCGGGCCATGGGCTTCAGCAAGGCCGTCGCCGGCGGGATCTCGTCGCTGCGCCAGGGCGAGGTGTCGCAGTTCACGGTCGTTCTCGAGGACGCCCGCAGGCATGCGATCGACCGGATGATCGAGAACGCCAGGCTGCTCGGCGCCAACGCGGTGATCGCGATGCGGTTCGACTCCTCCGAGATCGGCAAGGCGCGCGCCGAGGTTGTCGCCTACGGCACCGCGGTGGTCGTCGCTCCCGCGCCGTGACGATGCCCGCGCAGGATCAGCCGGGCGGCCCGCCTCCCGTGCGCCGCTCCCGGCTCGGCGACGCCGACCGTGAACGGCTTGTCGCGGCGCTGCGCGAGCATTACGCGGCTGGCAGGCTGAGCCTGGACGAACTGCGCCGCAGGGTCGGCGGCGTGCTCGCCGCCGAGTACGCCGACGAGGCCGCCGCCATGACGGCGGATCTCCCGCCGTCCGGCACGGCCGCAGGCCCGCGCCCGGCCAGGCAGCGGCGAAGGCACGCCCAGGCTCCGGCGCCCGAGCCCGGGTGGGTGCCGACCGCCGAGCGGTTCCGTGACCCGTCCAGCGGGGCGATCATGCGTGTCTGGGTGGACCCGGCGGACCAGAGCCGCCACTACATACCCGACGACGGGTTTCCGTAGGCCCGGCCGTCCCCGCCCGTATGGGCGGCTACGGCCAGGTGCGGGCCAGGCCGTCCGGGTCCCTGCGGCCCGGGGGCGGCTGCCGGCCCGGTGGCGCCGTCCCGAGGTAGACGAACCCGACGATGTCGTCGCCGCCTGCGAGCCCGAGGGCGGTCTTCACGTGCGGGTCCCCGGCGGGCCACCCGGTGCGCCACATGGCACCGTAGCCCAGCGCGGTCGCGGCCAGCAGCATGTTCTGCGTGGCGGCCGCGGCGGAGGCGAGCCGCTCGTGCCGTGGCACCTTCTCGTCCGCGCCGGCCAGGCACACCACGGCGATGATGACCGGTGCCCGCATCGGCTTGGCGCGCTCGCGCTCCGCGCGTGCCGGGTCGGAGCCCTCCCCGGCCTCCGCGCACCGCTTGCGGTACGCCTCCCCGAAGACCGAGCCGAGCGCCTCACGCCCCCGGCCGCGGATGACGACGAACCGCCAGGGGCGGTGCCTGCCGTGGTCCGGCGCGGCGGCCGCGGCGGAGATGATCGCGGCCAGGTCATCGCCGCCGGGACCGGGATCGGCCAGAAACGAATGCGAGCGGCGGGCGTGAATGGCCGTCAGAGCATCCATCGTGACCGAATCCTAGCCGGTGACCCCCGCGAGCCGTTCCATAGACTGGGCGGGTGATCCCCCGAATCGACCTGCGTGACCGCGCCGCCGGCGACCTGAGCCGCGCCAGCCTGGCCGGCATCCTGCCCCGCGCGAGGCTGGACGTGGCAGCCGCCGCCGAACGGGTCCGGCCGGTGTGCGAGGACGTGCGCCGCCGGGGCGCCGTCGCCGTGCGCGAGTACACCGCACGGTTCGACGGCGTGGATCTGGCGGGTACCAGGGTCCCGGCCGGGGCCCTGGAGCACGCGCTGGACGCGCTCGACCCCGCGGTCCGCGACGCGCTGGCCGAGGCGGCGCGGCGCGCCCGCGTGGTGCACGAGGCGCAGGTGCCTCGCCGCGCCGACACCGAGCCGGCCCCCGGGCTTTCGGTGTCCACCCGGTTCGTCCCGGTGGCACGGGCCGGGGTCTACGTGCCGGGCGGGCTTGTCGCCTACCCGTCGTCCGTGGTGATGAACGTGGTGCCCGCCCAGGCTGCGGGCGTGGAGTCGATCGCGGTGGCCTCGCCGCCGCGCAGGGAGTCCGGCGGGCTGCCGCACCCGGCGGTGCTCGCCGCCTGCGCGCTGCTCGGCGTCACCGAGGTGCATGCCGTCGGCGGCGCCCAGGCGCTCGCCATGTTCGCCTACGGCACGGACGAGTGCGCACCCGCTGACGTGGTCACCGGCCCGGGCAACGTGTACGTCGCGGCCGCCAAGCGGATCCTGCAGGGCACCGTCGGCATCGACGGGGAGAACGGCCCCACCGAGATCGCCATCATCGCCGACCACACCGCTGACCCGGGCTATGTCGCGGCCGACCTGATCGGCCAGGCCGAGCACGACGAGCTCGCCGCCTGCCTGCTGATCACCACCGACCCGGGCCTGCCCGCCAGGGTCGATGCCGAACTGGGCCGCCAGCTTCCCGCCACCCGGCACCGGGAGCGGGTCGAGGCCGCGCTGCGCGGCCAGGCCGGCTACGTGCTGACCGGTGACATCGCCGCCGCGATCGCGGTCTGTGACGCGTGGGCGCCGGAGCACCTGGAGGTGCAGGCCGAGGATGCCGCCAAGGTGGCCGCCCGCGTCCGCAACGCGGGCGCGGTTTTCGTCGGCCCGTACTCGCCGGTCTCGCTCGGCGACTACCTCGCCGGGTCCAACCACGTGCTGCCCACCGGCGGCACCGCGCGGCACACCAGCGGGCTGTCGGTCTACCCCTACCTCAAGGTGGTCAACGTGATCGAGTGCGACCGCGACTCGCTCGCCGCGGTCGCGCCGCGCGTGGACGCGCTCGGCGGCGCCGAGGATCTCGCCTCCCACGTGGCGGCGGTGCGGATCCGGGTGCCCGCGAACGCTGCCCCCGCCGGAGGGGGTGCCCGGTGACGGCTGAGGCAACGCAACTGCCCGTCCGGGACGACCTCAAGGACCTGCACCCCTACGGCGCCCCGCAGCTCGACGTGCCCGTGCGGCTGAACACCAACGAGAACCCCTACCCGCCCTCGCCCGCCCTCACCCGGGCGGTCGCGGAGGCGGTGGCCGCCGTGGCCGGCACGCTCAACCGCTACCCGGACAGGGACGCCACCGGGCTGCGCGCGGATCTCGCCCGCTACCTCGGGCACGGCCTGACCGGGCGCGAGGTGTGGGCGGCCAACGGGTCGAACGAGATCATCCAGCAGATCCTGCTCGCGTTCGGCGGCCCGGGGCGCACCGCGCTCGGGTTCGAGCCCTCCTACTCGATGCACCCGCTCATCGCGCGGGTCACCGGCACCGGCTGGGTGGCGGCCCGCCGCGGCGAGGACTTCGGTCTCGACCCGGGCCGGGCGGCGGCCCAGGTCCACGACGCGCGGCCCGCCGTGACGTTCCTGACCTCGCCGAACAACCCGACCGGCACCGCCGCGGCGATCGAGACCATCGAGGCGGTGTGCGAGGCGGCGCCCGGCCTGGTCGTGGTGGACGAGGCGTACGCCGAGTTCGCCCGCGATCCCGCGGCGGGCGCGCTGAGCCTGCTGCCGCGCTACCCGCGGCTCGTGGTGACGCGCACGATGTCCAAGGCGTTCGCCATGGCGGGCGCCCGTGTCGGGTACCTGGCCGCCAGCCCCGAGGTGATCGGCGCGCTCATGGTGGTCAGGCTGCCGTATCACCTGTCCGCGGTCACGCAGGCGGTGGCGAGGGCCGCGCTGGCCCACGCGGAAGAGCCGCTCGCCAGCGTCGCGGCATTGCGGGCCGAACGGGACGCGGCGGTGTCCTGGCTCAGGCGATGCGGGCTGGCGGTGGCGGACTCGGACGCCAACTTCGTGCTGTTCGGCACCTTCGCCGACCGGCACGCCGTGTGGGAGGGGCTGCTTGCCCGCGGCGTCCTCATCCGCGAGGTGGGACCGCCCGGGTGGCTCCGGGTGACCGTCGGGACGCCGGGGGAGATGGCGGAGTTCCGCCGGGCGCTGGCCGGGGTGCTCGCCTCGGTGCCGGGGGCAGCCCCGGGACCGGGGGCAGGACTGGGATCGGGGGCAGGACCGGGACCGGAGGCAGGACCGGGGGTGAGAGCAGGATCATGACCGGGGCCAGGACGGCGCGCGTGGAGCGGAGCACGCGGGAAACCGTGATCACCGTCGAGATCGGCCTCGACGGCGGGGATGTCGACGTCAGCACCGGCGTACCGTTCTTCGACCACATGCTCGCCCAGCTCGGCAAGCACGGCGGCCTCGGCCTGTCCGTGCGGGCGAAGGGCGACACCGAGATCGACGCGCACCACACGGTGGAGGACACCGCGATCGCGCTCGGCCAGGCGCTCCGCGAGGCGCTCGGCGACAAGGCGGGGGTCACCCGGTTCGGTGACGCGCTGGTGCCGCTGGACGAGACCCTCGTCATGGCGGCGGTGGACCTGTCCGGCCGCCCGTACGTGGTGCACCGCGAGCCGGACGGCATGGCGCCGCTGATCGGCAGCTACGACACCACCCTGACCCGGCACGTCTTCGAGTCGCTCGCGTCCGCGGCGGGGATCTGCCTGCACGTCCGGGTGATCGAGGGCAGGAACCCGCACCACATCGTGGAAGCCCAGTTCAAGGCCGTCGCCCGGGCGCTGCGCGCCGCGATCGCCCCCGACCCCCGGGCGGGCGGGATACCGAGCACCAAGGGCGTGCTGTGAGCTGGCAGGGGCGTGCTGTGACCCAGGAGAGCCGTCGCGGCGTGAGGGACTGCCGTGGCCGGGGGTCATCGTGGCATGGGGTTCTCATGACCGGAGTGGCTGCCGTGCCCCAGGGGGTATCGTGACCGGGGACGTGGTGTGATGAGGCCGGCGGTGACCGTGCTCGACTACGGGTCGGGCAACCTGCGGTCTGCGGAACGCGCGCTGGCACGGGCCGGGGCGTCCGTCACAGTGACCGCCGACCCGGATGCGGCTCTTGAGTGTGACGGGCTCGCCGTACCGGGTGTCGGCGCGTTCGCCGCCTGCATGGCGGGGCTGCGGTCTGCCGGCGGGGACAAGCTGATCGCGCGGCGCGTCGAGCTTGGCCGGCCGGTGCTGGGCATCTGCGTCGGCATGCAGGTGCTGTTCGCGGCGGGCGTGGAGCACGGCGCGCGCGCCGACGGGTGCGGCGTCTGGCCGGGCACCGTCGAGCGGCTCCGCGCCGCCGTCCTGCCGCACATGGGGTGGAACACGGTGGCGGCGGCGCCCGGGTCCGCGCTGTTCGCGGGGATCGATTCCGGCACGCGGTTCTACTTCGTGCATTCCTACGCCCTGCGGATGGCGGCCGCCGGGCCGCTCACCGCAGCCGGGGAGACCGGGGGGCCGCCTGTCCGCGGTTCCCTGGGCGGCGGTGGCAGGGCGCTGGTCTCGGTCACCGAGCACGGTGAGCCGTTCGCCGCCGCGGTCGAGCAGGGCGTGGTGTCCGCCACCCAGTTCCATCCGGAGAAGTCCGGCGACGCGGGTGCGGCCCTGCTGGCCAACTGGCTGGGAACCTTGTGAGCGGGAGGCAGGACCGTGAGACGGGCGGCAGGTGACGCGGGCATGAGGGCGCGCGGGACGGGTGACGGCGCGGCCGTCACCGTCGGCGGCGCCGCGGGCATCCGGGGAAGGGCACGGTGACCGGCCTGACCCTGCTGCCCGCCGTCGACGTGGCAGGCGGCCGGGCGGTCCGGCTCGTGCAGGGCGCCGCGGGAAGCGAGACGTCCTACGGTGACCCGGTGGAGGCCGCCCTGGCGTGGCAGCGGGCCGGCGCGTCGTGGATCCACCTGGTGGACCTGGACGCGGCGTTCGGGCGCGGATCGAACGCCGGACTGCTCGCCGAGGTCACCGGCAGGCTGGACATCGCGGTCGAGATGTCCGGCGGGATCCGGGACGACGACTCCCTGTCCCGGGCGCTGAGCACCGGCTGCGCCCGGGTGAACATCGGCACGGCGGCACTGGAGAACCCGGAGTGGGTCCGTTCGGCGATCGCCCGGTACGGCGACAAGATCGCGGTCGGGCTCGACGTGCGCGGCACCACACTGGCTGCCCGGGGCTGGACGTCCGAGGGCGGCGAGCTGCACGCGACGCTGGCGCGGCTGGACGCCGAAGGCTGCGCCCGGTATGTCGTCACCGACGTGCTCAGGGACGGCACGCTGCGCGGGCCCAACCTGGACCTGCTGCGCGACGTCTGCTCGCGGACCCCGGCCCCCGTCGTGGCCAGCGGGGGAGTGTCGTCGCTGGCCGATCTGCGCGCGCTGGCGTCGCTGGCACCGATCGGCGTGGAAGGCGCGATCATCGGCAAGGCCCTCTACGCGGGGGCGTTCACCCTGGAAGCGGCGCTGGCGGCGGTGTCGTCATGACGAGGAAAACCTTTCCCGGCGTCCCGGAAACCTTTCCCGGCGCCCCGTGGGGGCCTGCCGCCGGGCACAGTCGCGCGGTGGCCGCAGGCGGCTGCATACGTGTGTCCGGGTGCCCGGAAGCGGCGGCACACCGGCCTGGTGCCGGCGGGGAAGGCACGTGATGACCGTCGCGGTACGGGTCATCCCCTGCCTGGACGTGGACGGCGGGCGGGTCGTCAAGGGGGTGAACTTCCGGAACCTGCGGGACGCGGGCGACCCCGTGGAGCTGGCCGCCGCCTACGACGCCGAAGGCGCGGACGAGCTGGCCTTCCTTGACATCACCGCCTCCAGCGGCGGCAGGGAGACGATGTACGACGTGGTCCGCCGCACCGCGGAGCAGGTGTTCATCCCGCTGACCGTCGGCGGCGGCGTGCGCAGCGCCGGCGACGTGGACCGGCTGCTGCGCGCCGGCGCGGACAAGATCTCACTGAACACCGCGGCGGTCGCCAGGCCGGAACTGCTCGCGGAGGCGGCGCGGCGGTTCGGTTCCCAGTGCGTGGTGCTGTCTGTTGACGCCCGCCGCGCCGGTGCCGGCGTTTCCACGCCGAGCGGGTTCGAGGTCACCACGCACGGGGGGCGGCGCGGCACCGGCATCGACGCCGTGGAGTGGGCCCGGCGCGCGGCCGGGCTGGGCGCGGGGGAGATCCTGCTGAACTCGGTGGACGCCGACGGCACGAAGGCCGGCTTCGACCTGGAGCTGATCCGGGCGGTGCGCGCCGCGGTGACCGTCCCGGTGATCGCCAGCGGCGGGGCGGGACGGGCCACGCACTTCGCGCCCGCGGTCATCGCCGGCGCCGACGCCGTGCTGGCCGCGAGCGTCTTCCATTTCGGCACGCTGCGTATCGCCGAGGTGAAGGACGCGCTGCGGGCCGCGGGCCTGCCGGTCCGCTGAGGGCTGGCGGCCGGGCACGGGAAGGCGCGCCCGCCGGCGCGCCCTTGATCCCCGTCCCCCCGGTGCCGGTGCCCGGTGCCCGGTGCGTGCATGCCGCTCCTTCCGGCACCTGCCGGGCCGGCGCCCGGGCACCTGCCGGGCCGGCAGGCGCCCGGGCGCCAGCGCTGTATGGCATCACGGGAGAGCGGGTAGGCTCGTCGCAGAGCCTGGTGCCCGCCCGGGCATGCAGAGCTTGCGGGAGGGGGCGGCTGATGCGCTGGATCAAGGTAGCTGCCGTTGTGGTCGGTGCCCTGATCGCGTTCGTGGTGCTTGAATCCGTGTGGCACCTGCTGGTGACCGCCGCGGTGATCGCCGGGATCGTGCTCGTGATCGGCGCGGTCGTCGCGCTCGCGGTCAAGGCCCGCAGCCAGTACCGTCTCGCGCAGGAGCGCCGGGCGCGGATCAAGGCACAGCGCAGGGCGGAGCGGGAGCGCCGCCAGCTCGGTGCCGAGCCGATGGCTGCCACGCCCGTGCGGACGCCCCGGCAGGAGGCCGCGGTACCGCGTCACGACGTGAACGTCGAGGACGAGCTGGCCAGGCTGAAGCGCGAGATGGGGGCCGGGTAGTCACAGGCGCCAGCGGGCTTGCGTGAGCGTGCTGACGGCAGCCTCGGCGCCGTCCATGCGCACCCGGGCCGCTGACACGCGGCCCGATGCCCACATGGTCAGCTCCGCGGGGCTGCCGATGACCGTGACAACGGGGGTGCGCTGGCGGACCGTCATGCGGAACGCGGCGGAGCCGCCTTCGCCGCCCGTGTCGTCCCTGGCGAACTCGACGCCCACGGGGACCTTGCGCAGGGTGAACCTCGCCATCCGCAGCCGGGCCCACAGCGCGTCCGCCAGGCCGGGCCCGATGTCGCGCGGCTCCCAGCCCGGCGCGGCCCGCCGCACGTCCTCGTGGTGCACGAAGTACTCGACGATGCCTGCCTGCTCCTCCATCCCGGGAATCGCCCAGACGGACAGTTTGGGCGGGCCGTTTCTGATCGCCTCGACCAGATCCCGGTACGGCGTCTGCGCGCTGAGCCGTTGCTGCACACGCGCGGTATAGGCGGCGAGCGGGCCGCCGAGGATGCCCGCGGCCGCATCCGGGCGGCGCTCGCGGAGCACGAGATGGGCGGCCAGGTCACGGGTGGTCCAGCCTTCGCACAGGGTTGGCGCGTCGGGGCCGGCTTCGTCAAGCAGAGCACACAGCGCGAGGCGCTCGTCACGCGAATATCCCATCAGCGAATCTTATGCGTGTACGCAGCCGCCCTGCACGGGACCGCGGAAGGGCGCGGCTCCTGCAGGCAATAGGCTTGTCTGCGGACTGACCCCGAGGAGCGAGGAAACCATGAGCGGTGCCGCACGCCCGTCGCGGCTGGATCCTGCGATCGCCGCACGGCTCAAACGGGACGCGTCCGGCCTTTTCCCCGCCGTGGCTCAGCAGTATGACACCGGCGAGGTCCTGATGGTCGGCTGGATGGACGATGAAGCCCTGCACCGCACCCTGACCACGGGCCGGTGCACCTACTGGTCACGCAGCCGCCAGGAATACTGGGTGAAGGGCGAGACATCCGGGCATCAGCAGTGGGTCAAGTCCGTCGCGCTCGACTGCGACGGTGACACGGTACTCGTGAAGGTGGACCAGGTGGGCGCGGCGTGCCATACCGGGGACCGCACGTGTTTCGACGCGCATCCGCTCGGCACCATGGCAGGCGAGCAGCCGGCCGGCACCGGGACGGGGCAGGCTGGCCAGGCATGACCGCGACGCGGTCGCGCGCCACGGGGCGCAGGGAGTTCGTGCTGACGCTCCTGCTCGGCGCGGCAGGGGCAGGTCTCGCGCTGCTGGCCGTGCGCCAGGGCTGGGCCAGGGCCGGCTACGTGGCGCCCGCCCCCCTGCCGTCCCGTGACGTCGTTGTGACCGGGCAGCAGATCGTTCCCGCAGCGGGCGCGCTCGCGCTGGCCGGGCTCGCCTGCCTTGCCGCCGTCATCGCCACACGCGGGGCGGCCCGCCGTGCCGCCGGCGTGGTACTCGCGGCGTTCGGTGCGGGGACCGTGGCGGTGGCGAGCAGCCCGGTGCGTGCCTCCAGCGTGCTCGCGGCCGCGGCCAGCCAGGCGGGCTCATCCGCCGGGGGAGTGCCCGCCGGCGCAGGGGCGGTGACCGGCGGCACATCGCCGGGAGGCGGCGGCGTCGTGCTCGGCGGGGCGCACGCGCACGCCGTGATGGCGGGGATGCCGTGGCGGGCCGCCGTTGTGGCAGGCGGGCTTGCGATCGCCGTGGCAGGGGCACTGGCCATCTGGCGCGGCACCCGCTGGCCGGTCATGTCGGCCCGGTTCGACCGCCCGGGTCGCAGCGCCCAGGGCGGCGCGGGACCCGCAGGTTCCGCGGGCGCCGTCCCGGGCGGCGGCGCTCCGTACGGGGGCGGCGCCCAGCCGGCTGCGGCCGATCCGGCTTCCATCTGGGAGGCCCTCAGCCGGGGGATCGACCCCACCGATACCGGGCCCGTGGACCCGCCGGGCCCTGCGGACGCCGCGTCCCCGGGCCCTCCGGGCACGGGGGGAGCCGGGGAAGGCGCCGCTGCCGCCGCGGGCCGGCGGGTGCGGGAGGCCGGGCCTTGCGGCGGCCCCGGCCCGCGGGAAGCCGCGGGAGGAGCTCCGGGTGAGCGTGCGGCTGGCTGAGCCGCGCACCGTGCTCCTGGCTGAGCACGAGCCCGAGGTGGCCGAGCTGGTGCGCCGCTACCTGGCCCGTGAGGGCCTGAGCGTGCGGGCCGCCGCCGGCCCGGAGGAGACGACGGCGGCCCTTGCCGAGCGTTCGGCTGCGGTGGCGGTACTCGACCTGACCATGCCGGGCCTCGACGCCCGGCAGCTTCGCCGCCTGCTGGCCGAGCCGCGCGGCCATCCGGGGGAACGGGTGCGGCCGATCCTCCTGACGGGCGGTGGCGGCATGCGTCCTGCGGACCTGAGAGCCGGCCGGGATTGCTGCCTGCCGCGGCCGTTCAGCCCGCGTATGCTCACCGACTGGGTTCTCGCCGCGCTCACCCAGCGCAGCCCGTCCGCACCCCCGGACCCGGGACCTGCGTCCCGGACCGCGGTGGGCGCTCTCACCATGGACCGGGCAAGAAGGCGGGTGATGGCCGGGGGCAGGGACGTCGGCCTCACGCCGGCCGAGTTCACCGTGCTCGCGTGCCTGGCCGATCACGCCGGGCGGGTCCTCACCAGGGAACAGCTTCTCGCCGCCATCCGTGACCGCGGGACGTCCCCCCGGGCTGGAGCGGGCCGCGGGCCGTGGCCCGCCCGCGGCCCGCGGCGATCCGCCGGTGCTGCGGACGGCGCCGCGAGCACGCGGGCCATCGACGTCTATATCGCGCAGTTGCGCGCCAAGCTGCCAGGACGCAGCCCGATCCGCACCGTCCGCGGCGTCGGTTACGTGCTCGACGGCCCGGGCTGATCAGCGGTGCTGTCCCCTGCCGGCCCGGCGACCAGGGCCAGCGGCCCCCGGGAAGCGGCCAGCGGCCCCCGGGAAGCGGCTGGTGGCCGCGGGAAGCGCTGGTGCTGCCGGCGGGAACCGCAGGCGGGTTGCGGCGAGGCCCCGGGCCGGGGGTCCGGGGCCGGACGCGGATCCGGGCCTTGTGCCCGGGCGAGCGCTCGGCGTACGGCGGGTACCGCAGCAGCCGGGGATTCCAGGCGGGTCGTCCCCCCTGGGCAATATGTCCTGGCCAGGCCGTTGTTGCCGCAATACACCGGGGTGCCTGGCGACCCGCTGTCACGGTCCCGCTAGCATCGGTGGCGCACCATAGCCGATGTGAGGGGGCTGCGAACCGCGTGAGCGTGCTCGACGAGATCCTGGACGGCGTGCGCGCCGATCTCGCCGAACGGCAGCGGCGGGTGTCGCTAGACCAGCTCAAGGAGATGGCCGGCCGTGCGCCGTCCCCTTGTGATGCGATGGCCGCGCTGAAGTCGGACGGCGTCAGCGTCATCGCCGAAGTGAAGCGGGCAAGCCCGTCACGGGGGGCGATGGCGGATATCGCCGACCCCGCGGCTCTCGCCGCCGACTACGAGGCGGGTGGCGCGAGCGTGATCAGCGTGCTCACCGAGCCCAGGCGGTTCGGCGGCAGCCTGGCTGATCTCGTCGCCGT